>JAEEGJ010003039.1_pt1 | contig 70014 bp, 53 predicted proteins | sample 8958761 | NCBI WGS metagenome assembly JAEEGJ01 (sample SAMN16246546, study PRJNA631951) | gut metagenome | biome: gut microbiome; feature: rumen; material: RS-attached | host: Bos | place: Iran: Karaj | collected 2018-10 | reverse complement strand
GAGCCGCTGTCGAAGTTCCCCGCCGTGCGCCGCGACCTCGCCATGATATTCGACAAGAACGTCACCTTCGACGAAGTCAAGAAAGTCGCCATGGCCGCCGAGAACAAGATCCTGCAGTCGATGAGCCTCTTCGACGTCTACGAAGGCGAGAAGATTCCCGCAGGCAAGAAACAATATGCCATGAGCTTCGTGCTGATGTCGCCCACCACTACCCTCACTGACAAGGTGATTGAGAAGACGATGGGGAAAATCCAAAGCGCGATGGAGAAAGAACTTAACGCTGTGTTGAGATAGTTTCCAGTTGGCAGTTGACAGTTAGGAGTTGTCTTAACTGAAAACTGAAAACTGAAAACTGAAAACTGAAAAACATGGACGTACAAGCAATAAAACGGACCTTCGGCATCATCGGCACCGACCCTGAGCTGGACCGCGCCATCGGCATTGCAGCTCAGGTGGCCGCCACCGACCTCACCGTGCTCATCACGGGCGAGAGCGGTACAGGTAAGGACGTGTTTCCGAAGATCATACATCAAAACAGTGCCCGCAAACACGGGCAATACTTCGCCGTGAACTGTGGCGCCATCCCTGAGGGCACCATCGACTCGGAGCTGTTCGGCCACGAGAAAGGATCGTTCACAGGCGCCGTCAACGAGCGTAAGGGCTATTTCGAGATTGCCGATAAAGGCACCTTGTTCTTGGACGAGGTCGGAGAACTGCCCCTCTCCACACAAGCCAGATTGTTACGCGTGTTAGAAAACGGCGAGTTCATCCGCGTGGGCGGCTCCAAGTTGATGAAAACTGACGTCAGAATCGTGGCCGCCACCAACGTCGACTTGCCTTTGGCCATTGAAAGAGGGCGATTCCGCGAGGACCTTTATTATAGGCTGAACACCATCCCGATACATATTCCCGCCTTACGCGAACGAAAAGCTGACATTCCGCTGCTGTTCCGCAAGTTCGCCGCCGATTTCGCCGAACGCAACCACATTCCTGCCATTACCTTGACGCCTGAAGCGGTGAAAATGTTAGAAAGTTACCGTTGGGACGGCAACGTGCGCCAACTGAAGAACGTCACCGAGCAGATTTCCATCATGGAGACCGACCGCAACATTACGGCGGAAACTTTGGCTAAATACTTGCCTAACAGGGTGCAAAGTGCATTGCCCGTGTTGCTCCCACACGATGAGTCGATGGACAGTGTCAGTGAGCGCGACCTTCTCTACCGTGTGCTTTTCGACATGAAGAAAGACATCGCCGAGCTGCGTGCCCAGGTCAACAATATGACCAACGGTCGCCCGATGGAACAGAACTACGTGCAAGCCAACCCTGTCACCCAAATTGGCGACACTGTGGTGACCCGTGTGAACCAAAGCGAGCCTGAAGCAACCGAACCAGAGTTCACCGAATTCATTCCAGCGGAAGAAGCACATTATGGTGTCGTTTCGACAAGCTCAACGACCAGTATGCCCGAAACACTCTCCCTTGAACATCATGAGAAAGAGATGATTATCAAGGCATTGGAAGCCCATCGGGGCAAACGCAAGGATGCCGCCAAGGCTTTGGGCATCAGCGAACGTACCTTGTACAGAAAAATCAACGAGTACGGCATCAACCTATGAGAATCAAGGTGAAGATAGCGGTTTTGTGTGGGATTTTGGCTTTCGTCTGCCACGGTTGTGGCATCTATTCCTTTTCCGGCGCGTCGATTCCCGCCGAGGCTAAAACCGTTTCTGTGTCCTATTTCCCCAACCACGCCCAGCTTGTCAACCCAATGCTGAGCAACGATTTCACCACTGCCTTGCGCGACGCGATGATGAACCAAACCCCATTGGATTTGGTCGACTCAGGGGGCGACTTGGCCTTCGAAGGTGAAATCACCGACTACAAAACGACCCCCGTGGCCATCACCGCCTCGCAAACCGCCGCAATGAACCGCCTCACCATCACCGTGAAAGTGCGTTTCAGCAACCGTTTCGACGAGACGAAAGAATTTGAGCAAAGTTTCTCGCACTACGAGGACTACCCCAGTGACCAAGACCTCAACGCCGTACAGGAGAGTCTGACGGCGACCATCATCGAGGCACTAGTGGAGGATATTTTCAACAAGGCATTGGTAAACTGGTAACATGATGGACAGCAAGCAATTAATAGGATACATGAAGATGCCTGAGCGCATGAAAGGCAAGGCTGTGGACGAAGTGGAACAATTAGTAAAACGTTATCCCTATTTCGCTATCGGTCAAGCACTTCTATCCGTCGCCTACCAAAATGCCGACAGTCCAAAACACGATGCCCAACTGAAACGCGCTGCTGTCTCCGTGCCCAACCGCGACAAGTTGCGCCTGTTCTTTTTCATTGCCCGCCATCGCTTGGAAAGCGAGCCGGAAATCCCTGCCCTGCCCGATGAGTTCGTCCCCACCGACAATGTCTTTTCCTCCATCCAACCCATTGAAACCAAGGATGAAACCGACAACGGCGTCATCCGTGAGAAGGTGTTCATCATTCCTGAGATCGACCTCAGCGGCAGTCACGAAGAACTTTCCGCCGAAATGGCCTTATTGGAGGAGAAACGCAAATCGTTGGACGAACTGAAAGCCATCATCGCCAACCGTCTGAAAGAAATCGAAGCCGAAAAGCAACGCAAAGAAAACGAACCGTCAGAGCCGAAGAAGCTATCACGCAAAGAGTTGATAGACAAGTTTATCCTTGAGAATCCCAGCATCTCGCGGCCCAAGGCCGAGTTCTATAATCCCATCTCCGTGGCACAAAACAGCATCATCGACCAAGAGAACATCGTCAGCGAAACTTTGGCCAAAATCTACGAAAAACAAGGCTATTTTGAGAAGGCAATTTCAATTTATGAAAAATTAAGCTTGAAATATCCAGAAAAAAGTCGTTATTTTGCAGCCCAAATTGAACGGTTAAAAGAAAGTCAAACTTAAATCAATAAAAATGTACACATTAGTAGTAGTTTTAATCCTGATTGTCAGTGTGTTACTTGGATTAGTCGTCCTTGTTCAGAACTCAAAAGGTGGCGGTTTGGTCTCCAATTTTGGTGGTGCCAACCAGATGATGGGCGTTCGTCAGACGACCGATTTCCTCGAAAAAGCCACCTGGACCCTGGCTGGAATGTTAGTGGTGCTCTGTCTGATTTCGAGCATTACCATCCCGAAGAACGTCAAATCGGGCAACGCTTTCGACACCGAGATGCGCGAACAAATTGAGAACACGATGCCGAGTGCTCCTACAGCAGAAACTCCTGCCGCTGAAATGCCAGCAGAGACTCCAGCTGAATAACGATGCGCATTTGAACATCAGTAAGGAAGCCAGGGCCATGCTCTGGCTTTTTGATATTGGAACAAACATCAAAACAGCAATACCATGAAAATCGAAAAAATCCATGCAAGAGAAATCCTCGATTCAAGAGGCAACCCCACCGTTGAGGTGGAAGTGACTTTGGAAAACGGCGTGATGGGTCGCGCCAGCGTGCCTTCGGGCGCCTCAACAGGCGAAAACGAAGCCCTTGAGCTTCGCGACGGTGACAAGAACCGCTATGGCGGCAAAGGCACCCAAAAAGCCGTTGACAACGTGAACAACATCATCGCTCCCGCCCTCGTCGGCGACTGTGTTTTCCAACAACGTGCCCTTGACGCAAAAATGATTGCCTTGGACGGCACCCCGACCAAGAGCAAGCTCGGCGCCAATGCCATCCTCGGCGTTTCGCTAGCTGCCGCAAGAGCTGCCGCCAATGCGCTCCACATGCCGCTTTACCGTTACATCGGCGGCACCAACACTTACACGCTGCCCGTCCCAATGATGAACATCATCAACGGCGGCGCCCATTCCGATGCTCCCATCGCTTTCCAAGAGTTCATGATCCGTCCCGTGGGCGCACCCACGCTGAAGGAAGCCGTGCGTATGGGGGCCGAGGTGTTCCACTCCTTGGCCAAGTTGCTGAAGAAGCGTGGCCTCTCCACCGCCGTCGGCGACGAAGGTGGCTTTGCCCCTGCCCTCAATAACACTGAGGATGCCTTGGACATCATCTGCCAAGCCATCCGCGAGGCTGGTTACGAACCAGGCAAGGACGTGAAAATCGCCCTCGACTGCGCCGCTTCTGAATTTGCTTTCTTGGAAAACGGACAGTATTTCTACGACTACAGCCAACTGAAAGACGGCAAGAAGAAAGACCCGAACGGCAAGAAACTCTCTGCTGACGAACAGATCAAGTTCCTTGAGGAACTCATCACCAAGTATCCGATCGACTCCATCGAGGACGGCCTCGACGAAAACGACTGGGAAAGCTGGGTGAAGCTCACAAAGGCCATCGGCGACCGCTGCCAACTTGTGGGCGACGACCTCTTTGTGACCAACGTGAAATTCCTCGAAAAGGGTATCGCCATGGGCGCTGGCAACGCTATTCTTATTAAGGTGAACCAGATTGGCTCGCTCTCCGAGACCTTGGATGCCATCGAGATGGCCCACCGTCATGGCTACAACACCGTGACCAGCCACCGCTCAGGCGAAACTGAGGACACCACCATAGCCGACATCGCCGTGGCCACCAACTCCGGCCAAATCAAGACCGGTTCGCTTAGCCGCACCGACCGCATGGCTAAGTACAACCAACTTATTCGTATCGAAGAAGAGTTAGGCACTCAGGCTGTTTATGGCTACAAACGCATCAAATAAAACAATGATTATCACGAGCAATTATTTTCCTAATATGCTCCCTGCTGACGAACTCGAGCAGTTGAAGTTCATTCCTAGCCTTCCCGAATTCGTGACCTGGATTGAGCAGAAATGGGCAGACTTGCCTTGCCTCTCCGACACGGTGAACACCTATAATTATAAGCAAGTCTGCGACCTCGTGGCTCGCAAGCGCGCTTTGCTCAATGATATAGGATTGCAAAAAGGCGACAAAGTGGCCATTCTTGACAACTCCACTATTGAGCAGGTCGAAATGTTCCTCGCAGTCACCTCGGCGGGCTATGTGGCCATCAACCTGCCTGCAATGCTTCCTGCACAAGCCATCGTGGGCTGCTGCATGAAGTTCGGCGTGAAGGTGTTGGCTGCTGGCAAAGACTTCATGGAAGCCGTGAAAGAAGCTCCCTGCAAGGTCATCGCCATCACGGATTATGCCGACCACACCGCTCCAATTGCCACCGTCGACAAGAACGACCCCGCCGCCATCTTCTTCACAGGCGGCACCACGGGCGCACCCAAGGGTGCAATCTTGCCTCACCGCGCTTTGATGCGTGGCGCTTTGAACGGTGTTTACGCTCCCGGCCATCAACTGGGATGCCACCGTTACGCGAATGTGTTGCCCCTTAGCCATGTGTTTGGCCTGATTCGCGGCACGTTGTCGGTGCTGTTTGAAGGTGGCGCATGGTACGCCGCCGCCAATACCAAGGAAACCATCGGCAAGTTCCCGATGATCAAGCCAACCTGTCTCGTGGCTGTGCCAGGCATCTGCGAAATCCTATTGGGCCTCGTCAAGATGTATGGTAAGCCCTTCCTCGGCGGCCATCTCAATTTCATCATTTCAGGTGCAGCCAACGTGCCTCCGAAACTCATCGCCGAGTTTGACGAGCTGGGCATCAGCCTGTTTGCAGGCTACGGCATGACGGAAGGCGCCAACCTCACCACGGGCAACATCGACGTAAAGGAAAGACCCACTTCGGTTGGCAAAGCCTATCCCGAACAGGAGCTGAAAGTGGTGGACGGCGAGCTGTGGTTCCGTGGCGACAACGTGTTCCTCGGCTATTACGGCGAACCTGAAAAGACCGCTGAGACCTTAACACCCGACGGCTGGATCAAGACGGGCGACCTCGTCCGCTTCGACGAAGACGGCTACATGTACATCGTAGGCCGCATCAAGAACCTCATCATTCTCTCCAACGGCGAGAACGTCAGCCCAGAAAGCATCGAGGAGCCTTTCTACAAAGACAACAAGCTTCGTGACTGCCTTGTCAAGGAAGACGAGCTCAATGGCCGTTCAGTAATTGCCATCGAAATCCTGCCACGCATGGAGGAGTTTGGCAATATGCCTTGGGAAGAAGTGGAAGCTTATTTCAAGAACCTCGTCGGCGAAGTCAACGCAACTTTGCCAACAACACACCAGATCAGCAAAATCACAGTACGTCAAGAAGACTTCAAACGTACCGGTGCATTAAAAGTTTCACGAAATCAATGATTGGGTCATGAGAAAAGAAACCATATATGAGGAACTAGAAGATATCCTGACAAAAATCAGACCTTCAGCCGATTTCTCCAACATCAACGACGATTCGCAACTCGTCCGCGACATTGGTCTCGACTCGTTGACAATCCTGCTACTGAGCCTCGCCATCGAAAACAAGTTTGGGTTCAAGTTTGAAGGCAACCCCAAGTTCACGACGGTAGGCGAAGTGGTTGATTATATTGATTCACACGCTAACGCAACACATTAGCCTATGCAAATCCAAATCGTCAAAGTGGAAAGCCACAAGCAAATGAAACAGTTTGTGGCTTTTCCGCTTCACCTCTACAAAAACTGCGAAAACTGGGTGCCCGCCTTGGAAGGCGACGAATACGACACTTTCAACCCAAAGAAAAACGGTGCCTATGACTTTTGCGAGGCCGACTGTTTTCTTGCCTACAAAAACAACGAAATCGTCGGACGCGTGGCTGCCATCATCAACCACAAAGCCAATAAGGACGTAAAGAAAGTGCGCTTCGGTTGGCTCGATTTCATTGAAGATGAAGAGGTTCTGAAAGCCTTGTTGGATACTGTCATCACTTGGGGCAAGGAACGCGGCTGCACCGAAATCATTGGGCCGTGGGGCTTTACCGACATGGACAAAGAAGGGCTATTGGTGGAAGGCTATGAAAACCTCAGCCCCTTCACTTGCCTTTACAACTATCCTTACTACGACACCATGCTGCAAAAGTTGGGTTATGTGAAGGACGTGGACTGGACACAAAGCGTACTCCTTTTGGATGGCGAGCTGCCGTCCACCTACGAATTTGCCCACCTCATCGAGGAACGCTATGGCGTCCATGTGGTGCAACCTAAGAGCATGAGACAGATGAGCAAGCAATATGGCATGGAAATCTTCCACATGTATAACGATGCCTTCGCGCCGCTGATGGGATTCTCACCTCTGACCGACAAGCAGATAAAGAACTACTTGGACACCTACGTTCCCATTTTGGACAAGGATTTCGTGGCCGTAGTCGTCAATAAAGAAGACAAACCCGTAGGATTCCTGTTTTGTGTGCCCTCGCTCTCTAAAGCGGTGAAAAAGGCCAACGGGCGTCTGTTCCCCTTTGGATTCATCCACATTCTCAAGGCACTGAAGAAAAACGACACCTTGGAAGCCCTCATCATAGGCGTAGCACCTAAGTATCAGGGCTGTGGCGTGCCTTTGCTACTGTTCAAGTACCTGCACGAAAATTGTATACGGCGTGACGTCTCCAAGGTCATCCTCAACCCGCAGTTGGAGGAGAACTACAAGGTTCAGTCGCTATTCGGCGACTACCATACCGTGCCTTTTATGCGTCGGCGAGCCTACAAGAAAACGATTTGAAACCATTACGAAAAGAATCCCGAACCGTCGAGGCAGTTCGGGATTCTTTGTTTTCGTATTACCCCAACTATAATGACCGCAACGAAACCGCAAATCCGCCACAGGGCGCCATTCTCAGTTTCAGCACCGATTTGGATGTCACCGTTTTTTTAGTGATGGTGTAGTCCTGCGCATTGTAATGCTCATCGGGAATGCCACTGGCATTTTCGGCATCAGCGTAGATGGTGACTTCGTATTTTACACCAGGTTTCAGGAAATCCAGTTTCACTGTGACCTCTCGAGCGTTTTCATCAGTGATGCCACCCACGTACCATACATCATGCGCCTCAGCGTGCCAAAGGTCTTCGATAGTGGCATCGTCGGGCAAGTCATAAACGAATTTAGTAGTGTTTGAAACCACACCTTTCTTGCCATCCGACAGCGTTCCGACACCTTCAGCGGCCTTGTTCAAAGTGGAGAGTTTCGGGTGACGTGCTGTCACGATATAGTCGCCAGGCTCGGCCATGAGATAAAGGCTTTTGTCCCAATCCACGGCCACATCCTTGATAAATTGGAAAGCATCCATGAACTGGGCATAGTGCTCAGGGAAGTCGGCGGCCATTTGCAAGGGCGAGTAGAAAGTCACATACAAGCCCAGTTGGTTGCAAATGGTAGTACGCATTTTTCCGCCCCATGAAACGATTTTTCCCATATCGGTTTCAAAGATACCAGGTGTGTAATCCATTGGACCACCTTGCAAGCGGGTAAAAGGCAAAATCGTAGTATGGCCAGGCTTAATGCGTTCGCGGAACTCGGTGCCCATCGCACTTTCATTCCCAATCATGTTGGGCCAGGTACGACAGAGGCCTGTGGGTCTTACAGCCTCATGAGAATTCACCATGATATGATGCTTGGCGGCTTCCACAATAGCATAGTGATAATGGTTGTTGATGGGCTGGCTGTAATGTCCTTCACCGAAGGGGATGATAGTGCCCACATAGCCTCCTTTCACGGCATCGTAGCCATATTGGTTCATCAAGGTATACGCCTTCTCCATCCAACGCTCGTAATTCACTGTGGATGCGGAGCTTTCGTGGTGCATGATCAGACGAATACCCTTCTCATGAGCGTATTTGTTTAAACCAGGCAAATCAAAGTCAGGATAAGGGGTGAGGAAGTCGAAGACAAAGTCCTTTTGTTTGGCGTACCAATCCTCCCAGCCGATGTTCCAACCTTCGATAAGAAGCGCATCGAATCCATTGGCGGCAGCGAAATCAATGTAACGGCGCACATTGGCATTGTTGGCACCATGGGTACCGTTGGGTGTGGCGTGAGCATAGTCGGTCTCACCTAACTTCACCGAGGGGAAATCGTTGGTGTATGCCCATGAGCTTTTACCAGAGATCATCTCCCACCACACGCCCATGTATTTCACGGGATGAATCCATGAAACGTCCTCCAAGGCACAGGGCTCGTTAAGGTTGAGAATCAAGCGCGAAGCAAGGGCGTCGGTAGCCGACGTGGTCACCATAATGGTGCGCCAAGGTGTAGTGCAAGGTGCTTGGATGCGGCCTTTGTAACCCGTGGCATCAGGCGAAAGATGGGCGCGAAACACCATATTCTTATCGTCGAGTTCAAGGTGCATGGTGGGGTAATCAAGGGTGGCCGCTTCATGAATGTTGAGGTAGAGACCGTCATCGGTCTTCATCTGAAGAGCAGTCTGTACACCCGTGGGCGAGAATCCCTTCCACGGCCAGCCGCCGTCCTTATGGCTTTCGTCAAACAAGGTACGGATCTCCGACAGCCGCGATTCGGTGTAGTTGAACTCCTGCGTGTCGTAGTCGCCTGGAATCCACCAAGCCTTGTGGTCGCCCGTCATGGCAAACTCGGTCAGTTCCTCCTTGATCCAGAAATAGACCAAAGCATTTTCCATCGGGAACTCATAGCGGAAGCCGAGACCATCATCATACAGCCGAAAACGAATTTGCATGACCGTGGCTTTCTTCTCCGTCGAATGGTCCATACTCTCCACGGAACCAACGGGTTGCTCCAAAGTGACGAGCATTTCGTTGTAGTGGTTCTGGATTTGAGCCTCTTCGCCCCAAACGGGTTCCCAAGTCTCATCAAAGGTGTCGTATTTCGTGTCCTTCAGGACAAAAGCGTGAGCCAGGTCATCGCGCCATTCAAGGGTGAAGCCCATTTTTGAGGGTAGCACCACGGGGGTTCCAGCGCGGTCGAGGGAATACTGTGGAATGCCGTCGACAACTTCGAATTTCAGTTCTAGTTGGCCATCAGGACTTTGTAGTTTTACAGGTTCAGCAGCATTAGAAGCGATGCCAAGGCTTATTGCCAGCAGAAGAAATAGGAATGGTTTTCTTTTCATAGACAAGTTGATTATTGATATTTAAAATGCTGATTAGCTGTACAAAAACCTTCTGATGCTACGCTTGGGTGTTTTTTCGAACTCCTTGTCAACGAGGACAATGGATGACACTCTGGAATAGGCAGGTAAAGTGGCATTCAATTGGGTAAGGTTCTCATTCATCAGTTCGTCCATGCTCTTGTTCTGAAGGTCGTATTTCTCATCGGGATAAACCAAGGCAACAATCTTGCCTTGACGCCCCACCACAAGCGACTCGACAACGCCTGGTAGGTTGTTCACCTTGTCCTCAATCTCTTCGGGATAGATGTTCTGGCCGTTGGAGCTAAGAATCATGGCCTTGGAACGTCCCTTGATGAAGAGCAAACCCTTTTTGTTTATGGTACCAAGGTCACCTGTATGCAACCAACCTTCTTCGTCGATGGCGTTGCGAGTGGCTTCCTCGTTCTTGTAATAGCCCATCATCACATGCTCGCCGCGGAACAGGATTTCGCCAACCACATTCTCCGGGTCGGGCGAGTCGATTTTCAACTCGTTGCGGGTGACGCATGAACCACAGCAGCCTATCATTTCGTTGTACCAGTGCTCGTAGCAGATAAGCGGTCCGGCCTCGGTCATGCCATAGCCCACCACGAAGGGGAACTTGATGCGGCGGAACACTTTCTCCACCTCTGCATTGATAGCTGCACCACCAGTGATGAGCCAAATGAGGTTGCCGCCAAAGGCCTCCATCAGTTGTTTGTAGATGGTCTTCTCCACAATCTTGCAGAGCAACGGTGTATGCCACAAGAACTTCACCATGGGCTTGTTGAGGGCAGGGAAAATCTTCGCTTTGAAGATTTTCTCCAACACCAATGGCACGGTGAGAATCATATAGGGTTTCGTTTCGGCGTATGCTTTCAACAGGACGGTCGGCGAAGGAGTTTTGCTCAGGAAATAGACATGACATCCGCCTGCAATCTGATAGAGGAACTCAATCGTCATGCCGAACATGTGGGAAAGCGGTAGCATGCACACCTCGGTCCAGCCAGCGTGGTTGGGAATAGTCTCTTGGCTGTATTGCACATTGGCGGAGATGGCACGATACGACAGCATGACACCTTTCGGGGCACTGGTGGTACCAGAGGTGTAGTTGATGATCATCAGCTCGTCAAGGTTGTCGGTGGGCAGGTTGACATCTTCTTTGGTGAAGCCGTAAGGATATCTCTCGTTATACAGTCGCTCAGCGTCCTCTTTCACCGTCGAGAGGCGTTCATCCTGGGTATAAAGGACTTTGAATTGTTCCGTGCCTATGGCGATTTGTATGTTAGGCATCTTATCGGGATGGAGCCGTTTCCAGACGGCAGGTCCAACAAAGATGGCCTTGGCATCGGAATGCGTGACGAGGTTCTCTATGTCGCTTTCGACGAAAGCATCCATGATGGACACCACCACACCACGGTTTGCGGCAATGGCCAAGAAGGAGATGGCCCAATTGGCGCAATTCTTCGAGCAGATGGCGATTTTGTCGCCTGCCTTCAGTCCCGCAACTTCAAGCATGGCTTGCACCTGCATCATCTTGGCGCCCATCTCGCCGTAGGTATAACTCGTGACGTCATCGTAATCGGTCAAAGCGGGTTCTTCCCAATTTTTGGGGAGGTTCTCGTTGAAATATTCGAAGAAATGCTTTGTTGGTTCGACTTGCTGCTTTGTTTTCATTAGTAATGTTTTGAGTTATTATTATCCTTTCCCAAGTGAGTTTCGGGTTATAAAACCTGTGCTGTATGGTTCTTAGTGTCCACCTTGCCGATAGCGTCGATAATGGTGCCTTCCTCGTCAATGACGTAAGTGATACGCAGCGTGCCTTCAGTCACCTTGCCATACATTTTCTTCTCGCCCCAAGCCTCGTAAGTCTTTAAAATAGTCAAATCGGTGTCAGCGATAAGGTGGAAAGGCAAGTTGTATTTGGCGATGAAACGTTGATGCGAGGCAGCACTATCACGACTGACGCCGATAATGCTATAACCCAAGGTGATAAAACGCTCGTAGTTGTCACGCAGGTCGCAGGCCTCGGCAGTGCAGCCTGGCGTACTGTCCTTGGGATAGAAATACAACACCAGTTTCTTACCAGTAAAATCAGTGAGTTTCACGAGATTACCATTTTCGTCTTTTCCCTCAAAATACGGGGCTTTAGTTCCTTTTTGCAGCATCTTAATAAGATTTGAGTTTACGGCGTGCAAAAATACGAATTTATCCAATCACTTCCAAAAAGCACACCTTATTCTTGGCTTTTGACCTTTGTTCGATTCCTGCAATTATAGGCCTTTTCAATCATTTTTGGTCTTACATTGCACTTTTCATAAAAAAACACTTGCAGATTGAGATTTTTGTTGTATCTTTGGCTCGAAAAATAGGCTCAAGCCTAACTTTAACTTGTTGAACTAATGTGATTTAATTATGTTATTCAAAACAAAAAATCAAACTATAAAGGGTGTAAGTGGTCAGGGCAAGATTATGCCGACCAAAAAAAACGATATTTTAACTAGTAACGGTTTGTTCATAATCGCCCTTATGCTCTTGATTACATCATGCGATGTTTCCAAGAGGATTACTTATTTCCAGGACATACAAGACCGTCAGATTGTCATGGGCACGGAAGGACAACCTACTCCTGAGATTCGCCTACGTCCCGAAGACAAAATTTCCATTATTGTCAACAGCAAAGTTCCTGAATTGACCGCCTTATTCAACCTTCCTTACACGGCTCGTATATTAGGACAGACTCAAGAACAATTGGTTAACTCGAATCAAGGTGCTTCAGGCTACATTATCAAATCCGATGGCACTATCGACTTCCCAGTGTTGGGTTTGGTGCAAGCCGCAGGAAAGACACGCGACGAATTGTCAGCATATATTAAGAACGAACTGACCAACCGTAATTTGGTTAACGACCCCGTGGTAACAGTAGAGTTTGTCAACCTTCAGTTCTCCGTGATGGGTGAAGTGAAAGTCCCTGGCACATATAGAATTACCCGCGACCATATCACCCTCTTGGATGCCTTGTCAATGGCCGGCGATATGAGCATCAACGGTAAACGCGACAACGTTTTGGTGCTTCGTCCTGATTCCAATGGAAAGCTTTTGGCTTATACCGTTGATATGCGCTCTTTCGACAACGTACAGAATTCTCCTGCTTATTACATCCATCAAAATGACTATATTTACGTTGAGCCCAACGCCAAGCGCGCCAACGAATCTACCGTCAATGCCAATACAGTTCAATCCGCATCCTTCTGGATTTCTGTCGTCTCTTTGCTCGCTTCCGTAGCTACCACAATCTCAGTATTGATGACAAGAGCCAAATAAAAACAAAAATTGGCCTGAATATAGCATTTAGTATATTTGCATAAACAATTACTTCAATATTCCTACAGTCATGGCAGAACCCCAAAAAACTCCGACAAATCAAGCTAAACCACAGGAAGAACAAACTATCGATGTGAAAGCCATATTTTATCTTTGCCTTTCGCACTGGTATTGGTTTGTCATTTCCGTTGTGTTGGTTCTTGTTTTAGCAACATATTATTTGAATAAGACCACTCCCGTCTATTCCCGCTCGGCCAAGTTGTTGGTAAAGTCGGATGAAAAAGGCAGGTCGGCCATTGATGTGAGCGAATTTTCAGATATGGGATTTTTTAGCTCCGGCGTGAAAATCAACAACGAGCTGCTCACCATCAATTCTCTTGATATCATCAAAGAAGCCGTCCGCCTTTTGCACTTGGACATGAACTACACAACAGACGGTCGTTTCCATCCCATCTTGCTTTATGACAAGACCTTGCCTGTAAACGTGGACCTTTTGGGGGCGTTTGACAATGCCTCATTATCATTCGATATGAAAATCACCAAAGAAGGTGTACAGCTTTCTGATTTCATCCTCAACAACGAGGAAATATCAGACAACAACATGATGGTCCATTTGGGTGATACGGTCAACACGCCTATAGGTTTGCTGTGTATCCGTCCTACCGACTATTATCAAAGCGATGCTGAATACGACAAGATCCATGTGCATCATTCTGGCATTGAAAGAGCTGCTCGGACATATGCGACAAAACTGAAAGTCGAATTATCAGCCAAAAACGCTGATGTCATGACCCTTTCTGTCAATGACATCTCCAAAAGAAGAGCCGACGATTTCCTCAATATGTTGATTGCCGTTTACAACAACAAATGGCTGCAGGACAAGAACCAAATCATGGTGAGCACGTCCATCTTTATCGATGACCGTTTGAGGCTGATTGAGCAAGAACTAGGCGACGTGGATAGCGATATCTCCACCTACAAGAGCGAAAACCTTTTGCCCGACGTCAACGCCGTCTCCCGGATGTACCTGACACAAAACTCAGCCACTACCGACCGTATTCTGGAAATCACCAACCAGATTTCCATCACTCGTTTTATTAGGAACATGCTGGTCAGTGAGACAATAAACGACCAATTGTTGCCTGTAAATTCAGGTATCAACAGCAGCAACATTGAAAGTCAAATCAACACTTACAACAGTTTGATGCTCCGCCGCAACAGTTTGGCTGCCAACAGTAGTGAAGAAAACCCGTTGGTTGTTGATATGGATGAAAACCTTTCGTCCTTACGCCAGGCCATCATCACCAGCATTGACAACCAATTGGTGACCCTTGGCAACCAGCTGGCCAGCCTGCAAGGAACCGAGCGACAAATCAATGAACGCCTTGCCGCCAATCCTAGTCAAGCCAAGTATTTGCTTTCGGTGGAACGTCAACAAAAAGTGAAGGAATCCCTTTATCTCTTCCTGCTCCAAAAACGTGAGGAGAACCAGTTGTCGCAAGCCTTCACTGCTTATAACACGAGAATTATCGAAGAACCCAACGGTCCTCTTATGCCTACCAAACCCAACACTTCCAGGATTAGATTGATAGCTTTAGTGATTGGCTTGGCCATCCCTGCTATTATTCTGTACTTGAAAGAGCGCCTCAACACGACCATACGTGGCCGCAAGGATTTGGAGAAACTGTCATTGCCTTTTATTGGCGAAATACCGTTGGCTTACAGCGAATCCGACCAGAAAAAGCATAAGAAAGAAGCGAAAAAGAAACGCACCGAGCAAAAAGACCAAGAAGTTAAAAAAGGCTTTGCCGGCGACGTGGTGGTGAAAAAAGGCAGCCGTAATGTCATCAATGAAGCGTTCCGTGTGTTCCGCACCAATCTGGAGTTTATGAGCAAGGACAAAGCCTCCAATGTCTTTATGTTCACTTCGTTCAACCCAGGATCAGGTAAGTCGTTCATTGCCATCAACTCGGCTATTGCTCTTGCCATCAAGGAAAAGAAAGTGCTGGTGATTGATGGAGACTTGCGCCATGCTTCCCTGTCGGCTTACGTTTTCTCACCGAAAAAAGGTATTGCCAACTATCTTGCCCGTCAGGAGGAAGATTTGAATCAGCTTATTATCCCAAGTACTGATTACCCAGGATTGTATTATCTGCCCGTGGGTACCATACCGCCCAATCCTACCGAATTGCTTGAGACTGAGCGATTTGGCGAGTTGATTACCCGTTTTGGGAAAGAGTATGACTATGTACTTATCGACTGTCCCCCCATTGACATCGTGGCCGATCCCCAGATTATCAACAAGTACGTTGACCGTACTATTTTCGTGGTACGCGCTGGTCTGTTGGAACGCAGCCTATTACCCGAGCTTGAGAACCTTTACACGCAAAACAAATACAAGAACATGTGTCTGGTTCTCAATGGCACTATGGGCAATGATGGTCGCTATGGTTATCGTTACGGTTATCGCTACGGTTATCGTTACGGTTACAAATATGGCGGCAAATACGGTTACCATAGCGCCTATGGATATGGACAAAGAGGCGGATATTATCACGATGATGACAAGGAAGAAGAAAAGAGTTAAATCTTTGGAATTCTAATTTGTATGTTTTTCCATAAAATATCTTCCCTGCTCACCAACTTCACTGACCACCACTCCCACATACTTCCCGGAGTGGACGATGGAGTGAAAAAAATGGAGGTGTCGCTGAAAGTTCTGGAACAATATGCTCAGCTTGGCATTGCAGAGGTGTGGTGCACACCTCATATCATGGAGGATATCCCCAATACAACGGCAAATCTGCAAGCACGTTTCGCCGAGCTTTGTGAAGCATACCAAGGGCCAATCAAGTTACATCTTGCGGCAGAATATATGATGGATGCTCTTTTTGAAGAGCGGTTGGAACAAGGTGATTTGTTGACATTAGGCGAGGAGCATAACCAACTTTTGGTGGAAACTTCCTATTTCACTCCGCCAATGGATATGGATGCAATTTTGTCTCGTATCAAGCAGAAAGGGTATTATCCCATGCTAGCCCACCCCGAACGTTATGTATATATGGGCAAGGAACGCTATACCGCGCTAAAGAATAAGGATATCCGTTTTCAGTTAAACCTCTCGTCGGTGGCAGGTGCCTATGGCTCCGAAGCGAGGGACAAGGCTCGCTGGCTCCTTAAGCAGAATTACTACAACATTGCAGGCTCTGACCTTCATTCCATCCGAAATATAGAGTATTGGTCTACACGCGCTCCACGCGCCCTGAAACAATTGCTTCAGACAGATACGAAGCACTAGCAACCATTCTATGCGTTTCAGAAATAGCACAACCCGTGAGAAAAAAATCAGTATTTTTGCAATCTGACTTTTAAATACATTGTACCATGACACACAAACTCACTTTTATCTTTGCGCTCACCATAGCCATCGTCCTTCCGGCCTGCGCCCAACAGAACAACAAAATAGATAGCAAAGACAACAAACAAGTAGCCAACCCTCAGGAGAAAAAAGAAATGAAAACCTTAGTAGCTTATTTTTCAGCCTCTGGCGTTACCGCTAACGTAGCCAGACAACTAGCCGAAGTATCAGGCGGCGACCTTCACGAAATCAGACCCGAACAGCCTTACACCGACGCCGACCTCAACTGGCGCGACAAAAAATCGCGCTCCACTTTGGAGATGACCAACAAGAGTTCACGTCCTGCCATCACAGGTAAACTGTCCAACATGACTGACTATGATGTCGTATACGTCGGCTTCCCCATTTGGTGGTACACTGCCCCTACGATCGTTAACACTTTCATGGAAGCCTACGATTTTACGGGCAAGACCATCATTCCTTTTGCCACTTCAGGCGGAAGCGACATTAAGCAGGCTTGTAGCGACCTGAAAGCAGCCTATCCCAACCTTAACTGGAAAGAAGGCAAACTGCTGAACGGCGCCTCAAAAGACACGTTGGAAAAGTGGGTCAAGGGCCTGTAAACACAACAATTAAACGAAAAACATCCGTGCTGAAGAATCGGCACGGATGTTTTTTTTGAAAATGGTCTTTAAATGGAAAAAATGTAGTACCTTTGTAACTTTTAAAAATGCAACCGCATGCACATAGTATTTTTGCCGATATACCGTTTCTTTGAGCACCATAAAACTTTGATGTACATCATTTTAGTGCTTTCCACAATCGTCTTTTTATTTTTTGGCCTGAGGTTGCATTATGAGGAAGATATCACCAAATTGTTGCCCGAATCGAACGTGGAGAGTCAGTTGGCATTCTCCTCGATACAATTGAAAGATAAGATATACATCCAAGTGACTTCGGCTGAGGAAAGGCTATCGCCTCAGGTGTTGAGTGAAAAGATGGATGAATTTATCGACCTTCTTTTTGAGCGAGACTCATCGACCCATTTCATTTCCAACGTTTTATATAAGATGGAACCCGAGGTGGCTATCAATGCTTTGGATTTCGTATTAGAGCATATTCCTTCCTTCATTGACACCTCGGCTTATTGCGATTTTGAAAAAGCCTTGGAGCCAAAGGCCATCGAAAAGCAGATGTGGGTCAACTACGAACAGATGATGGAAGACGAGACGGGCGATCTTACCCAAGCCATCGCTTACGACCCACTCAACTTGAGGGGCGTCGTGCTCGGCGAGGTGTTTTTGAGTGCCAGCAACAGCTATAACATCATTGATGGACAGCTATTCTGTCCCGACAGCACCGTGGCCATTGCCTATCTTGCTCCTGCCTTCCGCTCACTAGACTCACGAGCTTCGACTGACTTTTCCAAGATGCTTTCTCGTGCGCAGAAAGACTTTGAGTCGATGCATCCAGATGTGAAAGTCCATGCCCATGGCGACCCTATCGGCAGCGTGTCGAATGCTGGACGCATCCGTTCTGATTTGGTGGTGACGGTGGGTATTTCGTTGATTTTGATTTTGATACTTATTTGGTTGTGTTTCAGAAGCTTCTCGTTCCTTTGGGAGCTTTTGCTTCCCATAATCTACGGTGCCTTCTTCTCGTTGGCCTGCATCTATTGGATTAAAGGCGGCATGTCGCTGATGGCCTTGGGGTTGGGTGCGATTATCTTGGGAGTTGCCATCAGTTACTGCCTGCATGTGCTCATCCACCATTTCTTTGTTGGCGACCCTGAAAAACTGTTGTCGGATGAGTCCACACCAGTTTTCTTAGGGTGTATTACAACGATTGGCGCATTTTGTAGCCTGCTTTTCACCGAGAGCGATTTGCTCCGTGATTTTGGCCTGTTCGCCTCGTTTGCCTTATTCGGAAGCACAATGTTTGCCCTCATCTTCCTGCCTCATTTTCTGCCGAAACGGAATGCTAAGGCAGATGACAAGACCTTCCGACGTATCTCACGCCTCAACAATCTGCCTTTCGACAAGAAACCTTGGTTCCTCGCGCTGATGGTGGTTATTCTCGTGGTGGGCATCATTTTTTCACCTAAAGTGAAGTTTGACAGTGACTTGCGCAATCTTGACTACAACTCGCCATCCGAGGTAACCGCCGAATCTCTTTTCAACGAAAAGAACAACGATGGCTTCTTCCATTTGTATTTCGCTACGGTTTCCACCGACATTGACGAAGCTTTGGAGGCCGACAAGTCGCTGATGCTTATTTTGGACACGCTAGCAAAACAAGGGGTCGTACATGCCTATACCGACATCATTCCCAAGCTCTTCGTGACGCAAGCGGACCAAGAACAGCGCATAGCCGCATGGAATGCCTTCTGGACTGAGGAACGGAAGACTTTTGCCATCTCGCAAATCGAGAAAGGAGCTTTGGACTTTGGCCTCGACCCGATGATGTTCTATGATTTCAAAGAACTGCTGGATGCCAATTATGAGCCTGCTTCGCTGATAGAAAGCGGTGTGGTGCCCGATAATCTACTTGGCAATTTCATCGAATGCAATGCCGACAACCAATACATGGTGTTCACCGATGTCGCCATGCGCTTTGACGAAAAAGATATTGTGACCGATGCTTTGGTTGTCAACCCAAAGACCTTTGTTTTGGAACCGTTCTACTACTGCAAGAGTATGGTTGAAGTCATTCACGACGACTTCAACATTGCCGTGTGGATTTCATCACTTTTCGTCTTGGTCATCCTGCTCATCTCGTTCCGCAATCTCATCACGGCCCTCCTTTCTTTCCTCCCGATGGTACTCAGCTGGTTCATGGTTCAGGGCTACATGGCTCTCATCGGCCTAGAATTCAACCTGGTCAGCATCATCATTTCGACCTTCATCTTCGGTGTGGGTGTGGATTACAGCATCTTCATCACCGAAGGCCTGCTCTCGCAAGCGCGGACGGGTAACAATGACGTGCTCACCTGGCACAAGGTAGCCATCTTCTTCTCAGCCATCATCCTTGTCATTGTGGTGACTTCGCTGCTGTTTGCGGTTCATCCAGCCATCCGTTCCATTGGTCTGAGCACCCTCATCGGCATGGCCTCAACCATCATGATTTCATACTCGCTGCAGCCGTTTGTATTTTGGCAGCTGATGAAGATTCCAGCCTATAGACGGAGTGTATTGAAAAAGAAAGCCCATGCAGAAAACAAATGAACTCGATAGCCTAACTTTCGCCGCAATGTTGCGCCAAGGCGCAGTACAATTGGGCAGAGACAAAAAGGTCATCAACGACTTGAATGTTTTCCCCATCCCCGATGGCGACACTGGCGACAACATGCTGATGACCCTCAAGGCAGGCTGCGATACGCTCAAGAATCATCTCGGAACGTTGTCTGAACTGGCTTCGGCGGCCTCGTCAGGGATGTTGCTTGGCGCGAGGGGCAACTCGGGTGTCATCCTTTCACGCATTTTCGCCGGGCTTGCCAAAGGTTTGCAAGGAGTCATCGAAGCGGACACAGAAACCTTTACCAAAGCCATGCAATCGGCTGTGGAAGAAGCTTATAAATCTGTTCCCGTTCCCGTCGAAGGCACCATCATCACCGTGTTACGCGAAGGCGTAGCGGATGCCGATGCAAGTTCGGACTTGAACCACTATTTTGAGACTTTATTGGAGGCCATGCAGGTTTCCTTAGACCACACACCCGAACTGCTGCAAGTGCTGAAAGACGCTGGCGTGGTCGATAGCGGCGGTGCGGGTTTGTTGAGTATCTTCCGTGGCATGAACGATGCCTTGAACGGCCAAATTTCTGAGGAAGAAATTGTCCCAACGACAGCTTCAGCACCCACCGTAGAACTTGACAAATTCACCGAAAACAGCACTTTGGAGTTTGGTTATTGCACTGAATTCCTGCTCCGTCTGATGCGCTCTAAGGTCAATTTAGACACTTTCGACGAGAACGTGATTTTCGACTACTTGAACCGTGTGGGTGAGTCGGTAGTGGCCTTCCGTGAAGGCTCCATCATAAAAGTGCATGTGCATACCTTCACGCCTGGCGTGATTCTCAACGAAATGCAGAAATACGGCGAGTTCCTGACCATCAAGATTGAGAACATGGCGCTGCAACACCACCAATCGACCAACCAGAACAACGCCTCGTTCAAGACACCCCCGAAGAAATACGGTGTGGTAACGGTGGCCTCGGGCGAAGGTCTCATCGATGCCTTCCGTGAATTTGGCGTCGACGAGGTGATTGCAGGCGGACAAACGATGAACCCCGCGACACAAGACTTCTTGGATGCCTTTGCGAAAATCAACGCTCAACACATCCTCGTTTTCCCCAACAACAAGAACATCAAGATGGCCGCCGACCAAGCTGCTGAACTTTATAAAAATGCTGACATTCACGTGCTTCCATCATCCACCATCGGCGAAGGCTACTACGGCATCGGTTCCATCGACCGCGACAATCCCAATGTTGACGAAGTCATCGCCAGCGTTACGGAAATCATGCAGTCTGTGGTGACGGGCATGGTCTCCACCGCCATCCGCGATGCCGAAGGCGAGCAAGTGAGCGTCCACACGGGTGACTTTGTCGGTTACAGCGGCAAGCAACTCCTTTCCGACAGTCCCGACCGCGAAACCGCCGCCAAAGCCTTGGTGGAACGCCTTGGCGCCGCCTCCCGCGACGTGATGCTCATCTTCTTCGGGGAGCAAGTGCCTCAAAATGAGGCCGAAAAACTCATCGCCGACCTGCAAACCCAATACAAAAACCTTGAAATTATGTTGAACAACGGCGCACAGCCGGTTTATGACTATATAATCGTTTGTATATGAATGAATTTTCGACAATGACTTGTGACAATGACCATGACAGCATAATCGGAATCGATGAACTTCATATCTTTCGTAAAAGCTGTCATAGTCATAGTCACTGGTCATAGTCCAACAACAAAATACCACATACCATGCTGACCTTTTTTAGCGACACCGATTGCGATATCACTCCCAAGGAGTGCGCTGCGTATGGCATCAAACTGATTAGTATGCCGTACACCATTGATAATCAAGTAATTTATCCTTACGTTGACTTCGAGGAATTTGATTCCCACAAGTTCTATGACATGCTTCGCGCTGGCACCATGCCGACTACAAGTGCCATGAGCGAAGAAGCTTATACACAATATTTTGAGCCTGAATTTGCGGCTGGAAACGACATTCTTTATGCGCATTTCTCATCGGGCACTTCCAACACCTTCACCATCATGAATCAGGCGGTGGAAAAACTGAAAGCGAAGTATCCCGAAAGGAAGTTCTACACCGTTGATACATTGGGAATCAGCGCCTTGTGCTACAATGTCGTCCTTGAAGTGGCCGATTTGCTGAAAGCTGGCAAGACCGCCGAGGAAATCGTGGAATGGGCCAAAGTCGAGGTGCCGAAATTCCCAATGTACTTCTTCGCCGACGACCTGAAGTTCTTCCGTCGTAGCGGTCGCGTAAGCGGCTTGGCAGCCACGATGGGAGGTTTCATTGGCATCCGTCCCATCATCTACCTCAACGACGAGGGCAAAATGGTGAGCATCGGCAAGGAGACGGGTCGCGTCAAGGCCATTGCTCGTTTGGTAAAATACGTCGAGGAACTCGGCGAGGATGTGAAGGCCCACCGCGTGGTCATCGGACACTCGGACTGCCCCGACATCGCCGCCGAAGCGGAAAGATTGTTAAAAGAGAAGTTCGGCCAAGACCTGAACGTCATCACCACCGTCGTCAATCCCACTATCGGCAGCCACTGCGGGCCTAATGGCTTGGGCATCTGCTTCCATGCTAAGCATAGGTGATTTAAAGATTTAAGATTCAAAGATTTAAAGATTATTGTCAGTGATAACGGTAACAGAAGTATTAACAAAGAAGCAACAGAAAGAATTCCTGGACTTTCCGCTGAAACTCTACAAAGGGGACCCTTATTTCACCCCGCCCTTGTACATGGACGAGAGGAAAATCTTCCGTAAGGATTTCGTTTACAACGATATGTGCGAGTCTGTCTTTTTCAATGCCTACAAAGACGGCAAGATGGCGGGACGCATTTCGGGCATCGTGCAACGTGCTGCCAATGAGAAGACAGGCAAAAAACAAGTGCGTTTCACCCGTTTTGATGTCATTGAGGATGAAGAAGCTGCGCAAAAACTGCTCAAAACGGTGGAAGACTGGGCCGTCACTAAAGGCATGAATGAGGTCATAGGGCCTTTGGGCTATTCCGACCTCGAACGCGAAGGCCTGCTCATTGAAGGGTTTGACTATCCCGCCACTTTTGAGGAATCATATAACTACCCTTATTATCAGACCTTTATCGAAAACTACGGTTATCGAAAAGATGTCGATTGGACGGGTAGTCGCCTCCGCGTTCCCAAAGAAGGAAGTGACGAGGTCGACAAGTTGGCCGCCTTCGTGATGAAACGCTACAACCTGCACATCGGCACAGCGCGCAACACCAATGATTTCATCAAAAAATACGCCGACGGCATTTTTGAATTGTTGGACAAGTCCTACGAACTGCTTTATGGCACCGTGCCCTTCACCGAAGGCATGAAAAAGATGATGATCGACAATTTCAAACTCGTCATCGATGTGAAATATGCGGCCGTCATCCTTGACGAGAACGAAAAGATGATTTGCTTCGGACTGGCTTTCCCCGCCATCGCCGACGCGGTGAGACCTTCGGGCGGACGATTGACACCCCTTACGCTCATAAGGCTGCTCAAAGCCTTGAAAAAGCCCAATGTCATCGACCTTTGCATCATCGGTGTCGAACCCGAATGGCTCAATCGAGGCGTAAGCGTCATTATTTCCTCCGAAATGATGAAGATGCTCAAACGGATTGACTATGCCGAAACCAACTCCAATTTGGAAGAGAATTACGCGATTCAGAACCAATGGAAACGGTTTGACGAAGAGAAGATTAAACGGCGTAGGTGTTATACTAAAATGTTGGGATTGTAGATTTTAATCACAAAACCGTCAAAACTTGCAAAACGATGATTGTTCCAATGAAAAACGAGAAGCGGCTCCACAACCGTGTCGCCGCTGGAAAGCAGCCGTTCCGAATCAAGTTCGGAATGGGGGACATGCTTTCCGTAACCCAAGAAAAAGGTTTTGAGTGTTTTGCAGGTTTTGTGACAAAAAAGAATCGACCATGATAAAAATTCTAATAGATTGTTTCGGAGGCGACCACAGCCCCGAGGCCAACGTGGATGGAGCCTTGGCTGCAATGGCCAAATTTACAGACCTTTACCTGATTCTCACAGGCGACGAAAGCACCCTGAGAAACTACCTCAAAAACAAAAGCTACGACACTTCGAGGTTGGAAATCGTCCACGCGCCTGAGGTCATCGGCTGCGAGGAACGTCCCATCGACGCCATCCGCCTGAAAAAGGAAAGCTCGATGATTAAGGCCGTCCGTATGTTGCGTGATTGCGACGACATCAATGCCATGGTGAGCACTGGCTCCACTGGTGCCCTCGTTGCTGCTGCCCTGACCCGTATCGGCCGCGTGAAAGGCGTCATTAGGCCAGCCTTCTGCCCTATCCTGCCTACCATGGATGGCGGCCTCGTCGGGATTTGCGACAGTGGCGCCAACGTGGAGGTCACGCCTGAGCACCTGAGGCAGTTCGCCATCATGTCGAGCCTCTACATGGAAAAAGTCTACGGCATCGAAAAACCGCGCATTGCCTTACTCAACGTCGGAAAAGAAGCAGAAAAAGGCGACGAGATTCGTCAAAAGGCACACTTTTTGCTAAGTGAGACTCCCGAAATCCATTTTGTGGGCAACATGGAGAGCCGTGACTTGCTTTCAGGCAACTACGACGTGGTGGTTTGCGACGGTTTTTCGGGCAATGTACTCGTGAAGACTACCGAAGGCACCGCCCTTGAACTGTTGAAAAAGCTGAAGAAGGACATCTATTCAAGGCCAATTTATAAGTTGGGTGCCCTACTGATGAAACGGATGTTCATAGAGGAAAAGGAATTCATGAACTACCAAAACTATGGTGGCAGCGTGTTGTTGGGCACCTCAAAGACCGTGGTGAAAGGCCATGGTTCCAGCAAGGCCACGGCAGTAGAGAAATGCATCGAGCAAGCCTACAAGATGGAAGTCAGCGCGTTATCTGCAAAAATGGAAGAGATTATCATGCGTTATGAACATTACGAATATTAAATCTTTGAGTTTTGAATCTTGAATCTTTGAATTTTAAATCTTTGAATCTGAACAATATGTATGAAGTAGTAAAAGCCACTTTAGCGCGTCAGCTGCGCATCGACCCAGAGCGGGTCACGCTCGACGCCCAAATCAAACGCGACCTTGGTGCCGATTCCGTCGACATCCTGCAACTTTTAATGCGCCTCGAAGACGATTACGGCATCGTCATCCCCGATCAGGCCTTAGCCAAATTTGAAACCGTAAACGATGTAGTCACCTATTTAGACAATCTACCAAAATGAAACGTATTAACCTGATTATCATTGCAGTGCTACTTTCCCTCACTGCATTCGCCCAACATCAGTATGACACCGATTTCACGCAGACACGCTTTATGAAGGTGTCGGGAAAAACCATCAACAAGGCCGGACATCTCGTTTTTGACGGAGACGAGCAGCTTTCCATGACTTACACCAACCCTGAAGGCGAGTTTTTCATCGTCGACGGTATGCAGGTAAAAATGAACATGGACGGCAAGAAAGCCGAAATTGACGCCGAAAAAGTTCCCATGGTCCAATTGCAGCGTTCCACACTATTAAACTGTCTTTCAGGAAATTGGAGACAAGCCGCGGAAGAAAACAACGCAGAGACTTCCGTAACAGAAGCCAAAGGACTCCGCACAGTTACCCTCACCGTCAACGGAAAAGTGCCGAGAGGCGGCTATTCCTCCGTGGAATTGACCTACCGCCTATCCGACCGCAAGCTGATCAAAATGGTTTTGGTAGAACCTATTGGGACGATAAACACTTACGAGATTAAGTAATCCGAAATAATCCGGCTACTTATTTAACTGTCGTTCAATCTCTTTCATCAGCTCCTCCCCTTCAAGGTTGCGGGCGACAATCATGCCGTCCTTGATAAGGGCGTTTTGCGGGATGAAAGCAATGGCGTACAAGGCTCCAGTGGCGTTGCTCCAGCCTTGCAGGTCGGAGACATGGGTCCAGGTGAGACCATCCTTCTCAATGGCGGCAAGCCAAGCCTCCTTGTTCGTATCGAACGAAACGCCAAGCACATCAAAGTCTTGCTCATGGTATTTCTGATAAGCTGCCACCACATCAGGGTTGGCCTTGCGACAATCGGGGCACCATGAGGCCCAAAAATCGACCAACAGCAGTTTGCCTTGGGCGAGTTGGCTGAGTGTCACGGGATTACCATCGGGGTCGTTTTGGGTGAAGTCGATGATAGGCTGACCAGCTTGCACGCGCTCTAGCTTTTCCACATATTCCTCAGCCATTGTCAAATTCTTGGAAGTTATCGTGCTATCGGCGTGATGGATATTGTCAATCATCGTGCGCAACTCACAGGGACCGAAAGCCCACTTGTAGCGGTACATCACATAGTGCGCCACGGGGTCGGTGGGGTTGTCCCAAACAAAGTCGAAGCAGTGCATCTTCAGGATTTCATCCTTGTCAGCTTGGGCCATGATACTGTCGGCTTCGAGCTTCTCTTCCAAGGCGTTATAGCTCTCCGTGAAGGCATTAAGGTGGTCTTGTGACGCGGAGCCTTTCACCACAATAAGGTTCGGATTCTGTGCATCGCCTTCGAGGGTAACGTCCACATTATCAGTAAAGAACGAAAAAGGACGACGCCAGCCTTTCAGCATAAGGCCGTACATCTCGTTGTCCTTGCAAACGGGAGTGTTGAACATGGCCTCCCAATTCGTAATCGTCGTTGAATCAATGGTCTGTCCATCCTTTTGCAGATAAATGGTCTGTCCATCAGCGTTGGCGAGGTTCACGTTGACCTTGAAGGTTTCATCAGGCTTTGAGGTGCAGGCAAAAATACCCAGCACAAGTGTGGTTAAAAGGATAAGTTTGGTTTTCATAGCGTGTTGTTATTAATTCGGAATGCAGAATTCGGAATGCAGAATAGCGCAAAGCGACGCTGGGCTTCGCTCCTATTCCGCATTCCACATTCCGCATTCATAATTCTGCATTATTTCAGGATTTCGCTCAGTTTCGCCACCAAGTCATCACCCCTCAAACCCTTGGCCACCATTGTGCCGTTCTGATCGAAGAGGAAATTGGACGGGATGTAATAAATAAGGTAAGCTTCGCTGGCCTTGTTTTCGGCATCACGCACCTGCGTCCAGGGCAGTTGGTCTTCTTCCACGGCTTGCAGCCAAGCAGCCTCGTCTTGGTCGACGCTGACACCGATGACATCAAAACCAAATTCATGGAACTGCTCATAGGCGGCCTTTACGACAGGATTCTCCTTGCGGCACGGACCGCACCACGAAGCCCAGAAGTCAACCAACGTAAGCTTGTTTTGGGGAATCATTTCGGAAAGGACGATTTCCGTGTCGTTGTTGGTCTTCAACGTGAAATCGATGAAGGATTGTCCCACTTCAAGGCGTTCTTGCTTTGCGATGTAGTCGTTGAGATCTTTGGTGTAGATGGATTCTGTGGTGAAGCCTGCCACAAGTTCCTTCAACGTGGCAAGGTCATAGTCTTGTTTTGACTCGTCCAAAAGGTAATGCGCGAGGAAGCTGTCGCCATGGCTCTTGATGTACTCGTCGCGGTAATTGTCCTGCTGTTCCATCAAGGCGGTGCCGACGGTATTAAGCGAATCCATTGCGATGGAGTCGTTGTCGGCAAAAGCCTGTTGCATCACGGCATAAAGCTCGCGGATTTGGTCGTTGAACTGATTTTGCGTCTCTTCGTAGGCATTCCATTCCTCCTGCGTTGCCGATCCTGTGATTACGGCATCGTTCATGTTGTTGAGGTCGCCCACAAGGGTCATGTCTTGGTTGTCGGTGAAGAAAGGAAAATAGCCGCGTTTACCCTTGATTTTCAGAGTATAAAGAATCTGCGGGTCGTCCTTGGTAGCGGTCAGGACAGCCATTTCGTTGGCGATGACAGCCGAGTCGATGATGACAGGTGCATTGTCCACAAACTTTTGCAGATACACCATTTGGTTGTCAGCATTCTTCAGGCTAATGTTCACCTTGAAAACATCGGTTTTGTTGTTGCAGGCAGTCATGCCGAGTGCCAATGCAAATAGGAATAGCAAATGTTTTTTCATTGTAAATTAGACTTTTAGATTGTTTTCAGAATTGAGCCGCAAAATTACGAAAAGATTTTCTATTTTTGCCTTCAAAATCAATTTTATGGCAACGAAAGAGAAAACCGCCTTTTTCTGCAAGGAATGCGGCAACGAGTCGCCGAAATGGTTCGGGAAATGCCCCGCCTGCGGTGCGTGGAACACCTGCGTGGAAGAGACCGTCGTCACGGGAAAGGATTCGAAATCGGTGAAGAAAAGCGTCGGATTGGAGATAGACAAAGGCCTGCCCGTGCCCATCAACGAAATCGGCAACGCCAAGGAACAGCGTATCATATTGCCTTACGAAGAACTCAATAGGGTCTTAGGCGGCGGCTTGGTGCTCGGCTCTTTGACCCTTGTGGGCGGCGAACCCGGCATCGGCAAATCGACTTTGCTCTTGCAGACGGCTTTGCAACTCGCTGGTCGTAAGGTGCTTTACATCTCCGGCGAGGAAAGCCAAAACCAAATTAAGATGCGGGCCGAGCGCATCGGCATCCACAACTCCGACTGCCTCATCCTCACCGAGATCAACACGCAGGAAATCTTGAAGCACTTCAAGAATGTGCAACCAGACATCGTCATCATCGACTCCATCCAGACGCTCGAATCGCCCTACGTGGATGCGGCGGCAGGTAGCCTTTCGCAGATTCGAGAAACCGCCGCCGAGATGAACAAAATCGCCAAGGCGTATCAAGTACCGGTGTTCCTCATCGGCCACATCACCAAGGACGGCAGCATCGCCGGACCGAAGATCTTGGAGCATATCGTCGATACGGTCTTGCAGTTTGAAGGCGACCGCCACTATGGTTTCCGTATCCTGCGCACCATCAAGAACCGTTTCGGATCGGCTTCTGAGTTGGGCATCTTCGAGATGAATGCCACAGGCCTTCGCGAGGTGACCAACCCCAGCGAAATCCTCCTCTCGCAGCGCGACGAAGAGGTAAGTGGTATCGCTATCGCGGCGACAATGGAGGGACAACGTCCCATGCTTATTGAAACACAGGCTTTGGTGAGCAGCGCGGCCTACGGCACACCGCAACGCTCTGCTACGGGCTTTGATATTCGCAGGATGAACATGCTGTTAGCCGTGCTTGAAAAACGCGCAGGTTTCCGCCTCTCCATAAAAGACGTGTTCCTGAACATCGCGGGCGGCCTCCACGTGGATGACCCCGCCATTGATATGGCCGTCATCGCCGCCGTGCTCTCCTCGAATGCCGACATTCCCATCCCTTCGAGTTACGCCTTTGCCGCCGAGGTAGGTCTTTCAGGCGAAATCCGCGCCGTCACCCGCATCGAAGCTCGCATCGCCGAGGCCAACAAGTTGGGCTTTGAGAAAATCTTTGTCTCAAAGTATAATGCCAAAGGATTGTATACGAAGCGGTTTAAGATTCAGATTGTGCCAGTGGCTTCAGTTTATGAACTGGGGAGTGTGTTGTTTGGGTAAAAGTGTTAGAGCTGATTTGCATTCCATTCTCGGCTAAATCTCACCAAAAACACCAAGATTGCGCCAAAAATCTCCTTAAACTTAGCGCAATCTATACTTTTTATACCACTTTACGCCAAAAATCTCTTCAAAGCTGGCGCAATCTATGATTTTTTTTGTAACTTTGCGCCAAAATTGTATTTCTAACCATGAAAGAAAACATCATTGGCCGCGAAGAACAAATGACCCTATTGGAGAATTACATTGCCAGCAACAAGTCGGAGTTTATCGCCATCTATGGAAGACGGCGCGTCGGAAAGACTTTCCTCGTTAAAGAACTGCTTGAAAACCAATTCACTTTCCGTATGACAGGCAAAGAGAACGCAAGCACCAAAGAACAATTGGAAAACTTCAGCGATGCGCTCAACAATTTTACATCCTTGACAGAACTTCCCAAAACATGGACACAGGCCTTTCGTCAGTTATCTACCTATATTGAAAAAGAAGCTGAAGAAGGCCCGAAAATTCTCTTTTTCGATGAATTGCCCTGGTTCGACACGCGAGGTTCGAAGTTTGTCAGTGCCTTGGAGCATTTCTGGAACGATTGGGCTGCCTATCGAAATGACATCAAACTCATTGTTTGTGGAAGTGCCACCACCTGGATGCTCAACAAAGTCATTAACTCTCGTGGCGGACTGCATAACCGCGCTACACACACCATGCTCATTTCCCCTTTCACTTTGTGCGAAATAGAAAAATATTTCAAGGCTCAAGGATTCATGTACGAACGCCAAGAAATCATGGAATGCTATATGGCTGTGGGAGGTGTGGCGTATTATCTTTCACTCTTTGAGCGAGGCAAAAGCGTGACACAAAACATTGAATCGTTGTGCTTTACGCGTGGAGGGGAAATGGTGGATGAATTCCGCAAGATTTTCAGGTCACTTTTCAAAAAGTCGGAAAACTACATTGCCGTAGTGACCGCTTTGGAAAAGAAGGGCACAGGCATGACGAGAACAGAAATCATAGAAGAGGCACATCAAACCAACAATGGAAACTTGACCCGCCTGTTACAAGAATTGGAGGAATGTTCTTTCATCAGGAGTTACATCCCGTTCAAAAAGAGCAAAAAAGACCGCTTGTATCAGCTCATCGACCCTTTCACGCTCTTTCATTTCCGTTTCATGAACGATTCAGGAAACTACTTGAAGGGGTATTGGCAAAAGATGCAATCTACCAGTCAATATGAGAGTTGGTGTGGGTATGCTTTTGAAATATTGTGCCTCAACCATTTGGATCAGATTGTTCAAGCCTTGGGCATCGATGGTACCATAAACACACCTTGTTCTTGGACTTATCGCCCTACCAAAAACATGATTGTCGATGAAACTGACGAAGACTTGAAACATGGAGCGCAAATTGACCTGCTTATCGATCGTTCCGACAAATGTATCAGCATTTGCGAAATGAAGTATTCGCAAAATGAGTTCGAAATCACCAAAAGCTACGACAGCCATCTTAATCAACGGATGCGTACTTTCCGCAAAGTGACCAAAACCAAGAAATCGTTATTGCCGACATTCATTACCCCTAATGGACTTCTCAACAATATGTATGCGAGGAAAATACCACGCCAAGTGAAAGGTAGCCAATTGTTTGATTAAGTCTATTAATTCCAAAAAATCCCTACTTTTGCAGAAACAACACAATGGACCAAGAAAAAATCATATTAGGCATTGACCCGGGTACCATGGTAATGGGCTATGGTGTGATCCGTGAGCAAGTCAAGAAATTGGAACTCATCACGATGGGGGTCATCAACTTGAAGAAGCTGGAGAACCAAGCGCTGAAGTTAAAGAAAATCTTCGAGCGTGTTTTGGAAATTGTGAACACCTATCATCCTGACGAATTGGCCATTGAGGCTCCGTTTTTCGGCAAAAACGTGCAATCAATGCTGAAACTGGGGCGTGCCCAAGGGGTAGCCATGGCCGCTGCACTCTACCGCGACATCCCCATTTTCGAGTATTCTCCCAAGACCATCAAGCAGACCATCACAGGCAACGGCAACGCCTCGAAGGAGCAGGTGGCCAAGATGGTGCATTTCATCCTAAAAACGGAAGAAAATCCCGAGTTTTTCGATGCCACTGATGCTGTGGCCGCCGCCGTATGTCATTCGATTTCAAAGGGTAAGGACGTGAACTACACGAAACACACCACCGAGAAAGCCAAGGCACACCGCCGCCCCGACTGGAGCCAATTCATCGCTGAGAATCCTGATAGGGTGAAACTGTGAGCTTTTCCGGCGACACTTTCTTGTTTCTCCTGAACCATTCCGTAATGTCCTTCACACGACCGTCGGCCAAGCGCTTCATCATGCGCTGGTTGGTGGTCGCGCTGTCCAAGGGGCCAAGCTCAGCCACAAAACGGCCCAGCTTGATATAGTCGAAATGGTCGGTAGAAACGTTTTCAGGCAGGTCGTTTTTGCCGGAATACCACGCCGCTTTGAGTCCTTTATGGTTGTTTTTCAGTTGTTTGGCCAATGCCGAAACCTTGGCTGGCTCGTTATCGCCGCCCATGAAACAAACACAAGTGATGCCCGACTTATACTGCATGATAAGGCGGTTCAACTCGTTCTCATCCAGCTCTTTTCCCGTGTTCTCCCACAAATACTTGCTGTGGCAGCCCGGACATTGGTTGGGGCAGTTGGAGATGTTGATGGCTAAGGTCACTTCATCAGGAACTTCCTGAAAGACAATATCATAATTTGCGTACTTTAGCATCTCTCCATCTCCATTTTTCCGTAGTGACGGCGGGCGGCTTCTTCTTGGCGCGGCTCGCTGAAATTGCTGACGCGCTTCAAGTAGCCGATGATGCGGGTCAAGTAGTCGATGTTGTGGCTATGGCACTCGGGGCACTCTTTCAGGAAACGCTTGTCGATGTGGCCGCAGTCATTACAAATGGTGTTCGGTATGTTGAAAGTGAAGTAGTTGCAACCTTCGCGAGCAGCCACACGCAGCAGTTGGCGATACTGATCCTTGGTCAAATGCTCTTCCAAGTTGCAATGCAGCGCCGATCCGCCAGTGAGGTGCTTGATATACTTTTCGCCATGCAGACGGAACTTGTCCAAAACATTGGTGTTCGGGTCTTCCACGATGTAGAAATAGCTATTGTAGCAGTCGCGATGCACCTCGTAGCCGTCTTCCCTATCCCACTTGGCATGTTTCACGCCCACATTTTCGGCAGGAATCATCTCGCAATTGAACATCAAGCCGTCTTTTTTGGAGTAATACTTCTTGTTGTATCGCTCAATGAGGCCGAGTACATCCTGTACAAAATACTCATAGTCAGGGTTGTCCGAAATCTTGATTTTCAGGAATTCGGCAGCCTCCACAAGACCATTCACGCCGATGGTGAGGTATTGGCGGCCAAGGTTGATGTAGCCTGCATCGAACAGCGGCAACATACCTTTTCTCTGGAGTTCCTTCAGGTTCTCGTTGTAACAAATCTGCACCTTGTGGCAAAGGTCGACGATTTCCTCCAAGAAAGTGAGGTAGTGCATATTATTGCGTGCGGCGTATTGTATGCAGCGGTTGAGATTGATGGTCAACACACTCTTGGAGCCTGTGGAAACGCCGCCAGCACCAAGGGTATAGCTGAAACCATTGTCCTGAATTTCATTGCGCAGGCGGCAGCAGGACGAGAGCGAGTCGGCGTTGTCGCTCAAATAAGTGAAGAACGAGTGCCCTTCAGAGTACATCTCGGCAGTGAAGTCACCCCATTCCTGGTCGATGACATCGCCGTCTTTTGAGAGCAGCGCCATTGTCTCAACGGGGAAGGTCAACACGCTCTTGAGTCGCTCGGCATTGAACCACTTCATGAAGCGTTTTTGTAGCCAACTCAGTGATTCCCAATCGGGTTTCGAGCCGTCTGGGAAATAGAAGTTGCCAAACAGTGACTCGAAATAATAGCGGTCGTAATAGGCGATGTTCCAGAAGACAGATTGATAGTTTCTCGCACCAGCAGGTTGGTTGAGCGAATAGACGATTTGTTGGAAGCAATCGGTGATGACCTTGTCGATGGTGCGCGGTTTCAGCGAGAAGTCGACCACCTCATCGGCACGTTTGTAATAGTCTGGACCATAGTCTTTTCCGATGAAGTAGTTCATATACATCAGAAATTCAGGTGTGGCTGTGGCACCCGACAACTGAGACGACACCATGAACACCATATTGATGAAGCCACCGCAGAACGAGCGCAGTTTGGTCGGGGCAGTGCTGTTGCCGCCGATGCTACTTGTGCCCTCGTTGAGCCAAGGATACATGGTGATGGAGGCACAATAGTTGGCCAAACTGGTCTCGTCGTTCTTGTAAATGAAGTGGTTGTTGAGCAAATAGAGGTAACGGTCGGCTAATTCCTTGCCGAACATCGATTTGATACGGTCAGTGAGCAAACGGCGATTGATGCGGATGAAGCTCGACTTGGGCAGTTCGCCGATAAGCGTGGCGATGTTTTTCTTCTCCACATTGGCGTTGGCGTCATACTTCGAGCCAGTGGCGGCATTCGAGGCGTTGACGTAGTTGCTCAAGAAGTCGATTTTCTCGCGAATCTCGCGGTCTTCGGTGTGCTTTTGGCGATACAGGATGTAGTTTTTCGCAACCGTGTAATACTGTTCGGCCATCAGTGCAGTCTCCACCTGATTTTGGATTTCCTCTACGGTAATGCCGTTGGTTACGCGGACGCGACTTAAGATGCCGTTAAGGTCTTCGTCGGTGGCGTAAAAACCAGAGGCGAGAAAAGCTTTGCTGATGGCGATTTTGATTTTGTCAAGGGAGAAGGCTTCCAACTTGCCGTCCCTTTTGGTAATGTATAGTCCTCCGTTGCTCATATAATGCGCTCGTTTTCAACTTATTATTCTGCTCATAAGCACGTTCCCCTTAGCCCGAGGGGGAGGCGTGCTTTCGTTGCCAAGGCAGGTCTTCTGACTCGCTTCCATCGGGGCTGCCTTCCCGTCATTTTGGGTCGACTGACAGTGGCTGGGGTGCCCTGATGATTCTTGAAGCTCACAGCTACGGGTATAGTCTCTGATTTCCACAGAGTTCCCTTTTCATCCTCTTGAAAGAACCTTGTTTTGCAAAGGTAGGACATTTTCAGGACGTTCGTCAAGCATTTTTTCAGAATATTTATCAACAATTTTATCAACAAAAAAGGGCGACCCCGTTGCGGGGTCGCCCAATTTTCGCGGAACTCAATTCCGCAGTGGTTTATTTAACCACGGTCACACGTTGCGTGCTGACACCGTTTTCGGTGGCGATGCGGACAACATAGACGCCAGCATTGTACTGACCCATGTTGAGTTCGTATTCGTCGCCGCTGACTTCAGCGTCGTAAACGACCTGGCCGAGGACGCTCACCACAGTGATGCGAGTCATATCCTTAGCCTCGATCTTCACGTTGCTGCTTGTCGGGTTCGGGTAGAGCGCAACTTCGTTCACGTCTTCGCTGACGGAGGTAACAGTCACAAGGACATAGTTATCGTCGCTACCGAATGCCAGAGCGGGTTCAGATTCGCAACCATCATCGTAGACGGCAGTCACTTGATAGTAGTATTCGCCAACTGCAATCTGGTCGAAGTACTCGTAGTAGGTCTGGCCAGCAACAGCAGGAACGTTAGCAATCAAGGTGTACTCGACGTTGTCGACAGAACGGTAGATGTTGTAGCTCACGATCTCGGAGCGGTTGCGGTTCATGAAGCTCAGGTCGGCAGGAATGCTCACCACTTCGGTGTGGCTCAGTTCACCACCAACATTGCCCTTGAACTCAGGCAGTTCGACGATTTCGCCGCCCTTAGCCTGGTTGGTCACGAAGCCACGGATCATCCAGCCATAACCCGGCAGACCAGCTTCAGCAAGGTCATACCAAGTCGAGCCGTCCAAGCTCACCCAACGGTTGTTGGCGTCGCCTGTGTCGCTGCAAGCATCGGCAGGATAGGACTCGCCGCTCTGATACAATATGATCCACAAGTTCTGTGTGCCATCAATAGCGACAGAATTGTTCAGGTTGATCTCCATGAACTCCTGATCGCCGGCCATCGTGAAGGTCTGCGTAGCAGCAGGTGATCCACCAGGAGTATTGCCACCAAGATAGACATTCACAGTAGCTGAGCAAGCGTACGAAGTATGGACAGCAACCTTAGTCAGGTTGGTGCCAGCATACGGAGTCAGCAAGTTGGCCGGGACCATCATGCCCCAATAGATTGTTCCACCAGCACCGACGGAAGTAGCGTAAGTGCCATCATCGTAGTACAGCCATTCCTCAACAGGAGTGATCGGAGGAACTTGCTCGCCCCACCAGATCAAAGCGCCGAAGTTGTCAGGCGTGTTCCACACATACTCGCCATGGATAGGCTCGCCAGCAGCGCAGCCAGGAGTTGTTTCTTGGCACTCGGGGCAGCTCATGCTGAAGTAGATGTTGCCTTCAGGCAGGTAGGCAGTGCCGTTGTAGACCATGCGGACGCACACTTCGCTGGCATCGCCTTCGTAAGTGTAGGTGTTGGTCGGATACTCAACAAAGGCTTCCCATTCGCCGTCGGCGAAGATCATAGCACCGAGGATGTCGCCAGTAGGCGTCGGGCCACTGCCGCCGCCCTGGTTGCCATGCAGCGTCATGGAGCAGCCATAGGTTGAACCAGCGCCACTGTCGAGGAGGCTCTGCCAAGCAGTGGTGTACTGCAGACCGTTACCGGTGTTACCGACACCAGGTTCAGCGTGAGGAGCACCCCAAGGACCGCTTGAGCCGCTGCCAGCCAAGCTGTAAACGAGGTAGTAAGTACCAGCTTCAAGTTGGATGTTGAGACCAGAGGCCGTGATGCTCATAATCGGGCGAGTCGTGGCGGTGGTTTCACCGTCGCTACCACGGTAGCAGTTCGTGAAGGCCGTAGCCGTCATGATGTTGTCAGTCGCGCTACCCCAGACAGCAGTGCCACCAGCATTCGGGGCGCCGTTGTAAATCTGAGCGTAGAGACCTGTGAAGGTCGAAGTCGTGCTCGAACCAGTCTGATAGCCGTAAACCGTGATCTCGTCGATGGTTGTAGCGGCACCCAAAGTAAAGCTGTCGGCAAGCATGTAGCCACCGCCATTGTTCACGTTCGGGCCCCACGTGGTTTGACCGTTCTTGGTCCAAGAAGCGTCGGCACCGTTGGCCATCGCACCCGGATCGGTAACGAAGCCATTGGCAAACGTCCACTCAGTGCGGTTGCCCTTAGAACCAACCGTCAGCGCAATATCGTCCAAGCACATGATGTACTGGTCGTTGCAGTTGAAGTGACGGAAGGCAACGTACTTCTGGCCAGCATAGGCACTCAAGTCAACCGAATAGTTGTACCAAGTGCCAAGTCTCAGGCCTTCGCCGTTGCGTGAGGCAGAACCGCCCATCAAACCTGCTTTCTTAGCAGTCAGTGTCCACTCTTGAACCGAAGTCCAACCGCTTGTTCCGTTGTCGGAGACGAAGACGCCGAAGTGGTCAGCAGGATAGCTAGCATCAGTGGCAGCCACCCAGAAGCTCAGCGTGGAGCCATTGGTAAGCTCAACCTGAGGCGAAACGAGATACTCGTCAGGAGTGATGGCACCCACACCGTTGATGTAGGAACCGCTGCAGATGGCGTTCGTGCCACTGTGGTACCAGTCAAGCGTCAAGCTTGCATAGTAAGTCCAAGTGGACGGAATGGCACTGGTGAGGCACCAGGTGTAACCGTCGTTGTTGCCGTCGATAACTGTCCAGCCAGTGGGCAGACCAGCCTCGAAGTCAACATTGAAGGTGCCGCCTTGGCCGCCTTGGCCGCCGCCGCCACCGCCGCCGCCAGGATAATCCCAGCTGATTTCATTGCCGTTCACCTCAACACCGTTGGCAGTGCCAGCATAGTTCTCGCATGCGATGTACTGCCATTCGCATTCTGTCCATTCGCTTTGGCCAGTGCTGTAGACAGCAGCGACCTTGCAGATGTAGTGTTCACCTTCGATGAGGGCATCGGTGGCCACTTGGCAGAACGGATACACAGTGTTGGCATTGAAGATAGGCTGATGGTCAAGGCTTTCGCACATCACCTTGTAGAATTCGAGGTGACGCTCGTCATCGCGACCAGAGGTCAGTTCGATGTCGTCAACATCCAGCATGAACATGTCGGTGCAGTTGAAGTGACGGATGGCGATGTACTTCTGACCAGCGAAGGCGCTCAGATCAACAGTATATTGATGCCAGCTGCCTTGGGCGCGGGTGTTGCCATCGCGACCGATGCTCATCGTACCACTACCCTTGGCAGTCATCGTCCACTCCTGGACAGCAGTCCAGTTGCTTGTGCCGTTGTCAGAGACAAACACACCAAAGTGTTCGGCAGCATAGCTGGCATCCTGAGCGCAGGCCCAGAAGCTGAAGGTGGAACCTGAAGCGAGGGTCACTTGAGGCGAAACGAGGTAGTTGTCAGGTGTAAGGGCTGCATAAGTCACATTGCTGTATGAACCTGAAGTAATCAGATCATTAGAGGCATTATGACCAGAACCAGCGAGGCTGGCACCAGCAACCAAGTAGATGCCGCCCACATTCGAGCCAAGCACCCAATTGTAGCCGTCGCCGTCAGCATCAATGGTCGTCCAACCGGTAGGCAGACCACCTTCGAAGTCAACGCTGAAGGTTCCGCCGTTGCCGCCTTGGCCGCCGCCACCGCCTTGGCCGCCACCGCCGCCACCTGGGTTAACAGGAGCAGCACCTTGGCCTTCCCACATGGCCCAACCAGTGGAGGACACGTAGAGTTGACCAACAGGATAGAGGATTTCGGTCATGACATAACGGAGGTCAGTCGGAGCCCAAATGCTCACGCTGTCGATAATGTCGTAGTAACCTTCCTTTTGAACGGTCACTTGATAATAGCCCTTACGGAAGGAGTCGAAGGCATAGAAGCCAGTCTCGTCCATTTCGATGGAAGGCATCGGATAGAGTTCCTGTTCAAATTGGTTGTAGTTCATGAAGCTCACTAAGGCACCTTCCGGGCTGTCGGCGCTGTTGAGCAGCACGTTGACAGTCAGGAGACCATCATAGAGGTACATGTCCTTATCGAGGCAGTTCGACCAGACAATCACGCTTTCGCGAGGCTCTTGGATCGGCTCAGTGCCAACACCAATAGCAATACCGCCACCGCCTTGGCCGCCACCGCCACCGCCAGCGTTGCCACTAAAGACAACATTGTCGATAGAGAGAGCATCGCCAGTCGGGTTCACGGTACCGTCTTTCGTGTAGGACCAGGTGAAGGTGTGTGTACCAGCGGTCACAGGGAAGCTGTAAGGATTCCAGCCCGTGACTTCGGCACCATGGTTCATCATTTCGTTACCATCAATATAGAACAAGCACTTATCCCAGTGGGTCGAGGTACCTTCTCCTTGGCAAAGAGCATCGAAGGTAACCGTACCAGCTTCGGTATAGGTAGCTGTCGTCGAAATGCTCGATGAGGAGCTGGCTACACCGCTGTTGCCACTCTTGATGCAATAGCTGCCCGTAGGAGTATCTGAACTCACAATCCACGGATAGGTGGCATCGTTGGTCCAGTCAGAAGGAATCTGGCCGTTCTCGAAGTCGTAGGAAGCGTCGCGGTTAGCCGTTTCAGGCATCACGTTGACGGGTTCGCTCCAAGCGATGGGGCTTTCAATTTCCTCGCCACGGTTGCCTACATAAACAGCACCAACACCCCACTTGTAGACACCAGGAGGTGTGAGTTCCGGATCAGCCCAGTAAGTGTCAATGTAAACGGTATCGGTCACTTCGCAGGCCAGAACCAACGTGTTCTCCTCAGTGTAAGGACCATCGTTGTAGCAGTCGGTGCGATACACTCTGTAGTGCGAGAAGGCACGAGTTGTAGGAGCAGCCTTGCTAGGATCGCTGATGGTGATGTCATCGACATCGAGGTAGAACATATCGCTGCAGTTGAAGTGACGGATGGCCACATAACCCATGCCGCTGTAGGCGCTCAGGTCAACGGTGTATTGATACCAGTTGCCTTGTGCACGGTAGTTACCGCCACGGGAATGGCTCACTATCTTAGCATCAACAGCAGGATCAACCTTCTTCACGTTGACAGCGTCCTTGGCGCTCATCGTCCATTCTTGGATGGTCGTGAAGGCAGAAGCGCTGTTATTGGTCGTCGTAGAAACGGCCACGCCGAAGTGCTCAGCAGCGTAGCTGGCATCTTGAGCGCAAGCGTAGAAGTTGATGACGCCACCGAGTTGTACCTGAGGTGAAACGAGGTAGTTGTCAGGATAGAGGACACCAACATTGTTGTTGTAGCTCTGTGAGAGCACGCAATCGCTGGAGCCATTGTAACCATAACCCGTGCCCATCACTTCGCTAGCCAGCATCCAGCCGTAGCCGTCGCCGTCAGCGTCAAGGCTGGTCCAGCCTTGCATTGAGCTGTTCTCGAAGTCATAGGTCATGCCAGGAAGGGCAGGTTCAGGTTGTCTGTAGAAGGTAATGTAGTCGACATAGAAGCAGTCGTCGTTGCTGTTGACGCTGCTGTCCTTGGTGTAGCGCCACTGGAAGGTGTGTTCACCACTGGTAATGTCGTATGTTCTCTCAGTCCAGCTGCCAGCACCAGACCAGCTGCCCTTCTCGACACCGTCGATGAAGAAGCGGCCATAGTCGTAGTTGCTCTCAGAGGAAATCTTACCGAAGAAGCTCATCACGCCATCGGCCGGGATGTCGACCGTGACAGTCATGTTGCTAGTGACGCTGGCCACGCCGGCACCACCGCTCTTCATGCAGTAGAGGCCTTCATACGGGTTGTTGGTAGTGATGGTCCAAGGATAGGTAGGATCAAGCTGCCAATCGAAATCAGTGTTTTCCCAATCTTCGAAGTCTTCGATGATATCGTTGCCAGGCAGACCGCAGCCCCAGTACACTTTCACATACGGGCTGGTGGGATCCAAGCTGTCAGGATAGTATTGGGCAATGACTTGGCAAGGACCATAGAAGTTCTCGTCAAGGATGAAGTTGACAGGAGTGGTCTCGTTGTTGTAGGTCACAGTCACGGGGTTGCTGAACGGAGCAACAGGCGAGGTAGCGGTTTGGTAACCATCCTTGCTGGCTTCTCCGCTGTAGCTACCAGCGTACACAACGCCGTGGTAGTAACCGTTGCCGTTGGTTGTATAAGTATAGGTGTGAGGATCGCCGAATTCGTCAACGCCTTCGTAGTACACTGTGGCACCCGGGATCGGGATGTCATAGTCTTGTTCGTAGACGTAGCCGCTCAATTCGCCGTAACCACTTACTCTTACTTGAACCGGGTCAGACAGGGCTGATTCGCCTTCATCGTACATAGCACTCACTTGGAACGTGTAACCAGTCATGTTGTAAGTCAGACCGCTCACTACGTAGGAGAGGTAAGCTGTCGGATCGGGCGTGATGGTCGTATTGCCAATCAGCACACCGTCCTGATAAATACGATAGGTGCGGAAGGTACGGTCAACGATGGAGTTCCAGGTCAGAGTGACGGTTTCATCTTCGAAGATGGTCTCGTCGCTAGCTTGGAGGTTGGTAGGCACATTGAGGTGCGTGGTGAATCCCCAAGTCTCACCAGTGATGAAACCGCCGGGGCAGCCAGCGCCAGTGTTGCATTCGTCAACTCTCCAGAAGTATTGCGTATTGTTCCACAGGTTGTGGATCGTGAAGCTCTGGGCGAGGTTGTTGGTGAAGCTACCATCTTCAGGATACATGATGGTCTGCGGGTGGTTAGGATCCGGGAAGTAGGTGGTACCGATGATGATACGCCAGCCAGTGGTGCGTTCACCAAGGTTCCATCTCAGCGTCACGGTGCCGGGTTCCACTTCTGTTTCACCGTCAAGCGGGGTAGGACCGTAAGCCAGCTCGGGGCAAGGCAGGTCGGTAGCATTGATTGTCACTTCGAAATCTTGGTCAGTTGAAGAGGCAACCAGGAAGTATCTACCCGTACTAACATTGCTAGAACCCTGAACAGTCATGTCAACGATTTCAGGCGAAGCGGTAAGCGGTCTGTCAGCGGCACGGCCGTTAGCCTTCATGATAATGTTCGGGCGGTTGGCGCTGGTGTACATAGTATTGGGCACTGTGACATCGTAAGCAGCGCTATCCTGATAACGATAGGCCATAGCATTGAAGCCCACGTTGCCAGCTTGCCAGTTCACTGTGCTGTTCCATGCACCATTGTTGCGTTGGCAGAAGATCAACACATTGCTGCTGCCGTCCCAAGCGAAGTTACCTTCGTTGAACACGAACTCATTCCAACCGATTTCAGGAGTCATGGCACCCGTGTAAACGAGAGTCATGCCGCCCACAGTGTGTGAGGTGGTGGTCAGTTCTTCGTCGCTCACATTGGCCATCCAGATGCTGATGCCCTGCTGCTCGTAACCAGGAGCATTGGTGGCATACCAGCTCAAGCTGGTCATGGGAGATGAGGTCACACCAGCTTCTGTAAGTTCGCTGGCGAGGAAGAGGTTCTCCGCGATGGAGTAGTTGTAAAGGGTGTAGAAGGGGAAGTAACCAGACGTGCTGGTGCCCTCACCGATCTGAGCCTCAAACGGAGTGGATGAGGCACCGCCGTTACCACCGGCTTCGGGGCCGAGGTAGTTGTTGTCAGCCATGGGGCCGCCTTCACCGTTGAAGGTCTCACGATAGAGGGCCACCTTGCCGTTATCGCCGGCGGTCACGCTAGCATTCAGCAGAACGTCGTTCGGGAAAACCAGCTTGTAGACTGCATCGTAGCCTTCCGGAATTTGCGGGCAAGGCAGGGTGTAGTCGTTGTGAAGGGTGGTCAGGGTTGAAGGAACGTGGACAAACGGGAAAACAGTCACGTTAAGAGCCAGTTCATACACATCGGGGCATTGAGGCGTGTAGATTTCAGCCGTGATGGGCCAAATGCGAGCGAGGCGGGTGCCTTCGTAGATGGCCACATATTGACGCTCGATGGTGCCAGCTTCAGTAGCGTGGGTCTCGATAGCGAGATCAATCGTTTGGTTATAAGCCAAAGTGAAGGGCAGTTCGGTGTCTTCAACCATGGTGAACAGGCCATCATTGGGCGTGAAATCGAGCACCGTAACCGTCTTGGCTTCAGTGTCATCATTGTACATGATGAACTCGAAGGGGGCCATCCATGCGTTCAGCGGACGATAGCCGAGATCGAGGAAGTCAAGGTCAGTGCCATTCAACACGTGCAGGCCAGGACCCAGAGGTTCGGGTGTAGGCGTAGGCGTGGGAGTTGGCGTAGGTGTCGGAGTCGGCGCATTCGACACATAGGCAAAGCTGATTTGAGGCAGGAAGTTCACCACTTCAGCAGTAATGTTGTTGAGGCTGGTGAAGCTGTAGCCGTAAACAGCGGCGCCCGTCGTCTCCGTGCCGTAGAAAACGGCGGTGGAGGAATGTTCGCCAATCACTGTGTTGTAGAAACCGACGAGGAGGTTACCACCGTTGTAGGTATACGGGGTGGTAAACGTCACCGTCATTTCACTTGTTGTGGCGTCAAGGGTGCCTTCGTAAACAACGGTGGCATCGGCTGCGCCAGTGAAATCAGAAAGGGTCGTACTGCTCACTTCCTTCAGGAAGACCTGAATGTTGCAGTCGTCCCATTCTTCGGCTGCCCATGTCTGGACAGCGAAAGTCAACGCACTGATTTCGCCATCGGCCATGTTGGTAAGACTCGTGGCCGGGATGACAAATTCAGTCTTCACATAGTGGTCTACACGGAAACCGTCGATGGGCACAATAGCGCTCACGTCAGTTCCCTCATTCACCACTAATGTGGATTGTGCATAAGTCATGCCTGTAAGGGCAAGGATGCACATCATCATCAAAGAAAATACTTTCTTTTTCATAATGAGTAATTTAGGTTAATAAATGAGTGAATTAAATTGATTGTTCTAGCATAAATAGGAATCGCACCACCGCATATTGCGGCAGTGGCATCAAAACTGGATTTTGGTAAATTGGTATATACCATAGACTAGTCTTAAAGCTTTATTTTTGTTTGTCGACATCTTGTTGACACCTAATTTTGGATTTACCCTTAGTCAAAAACACATTTTTTTTCATTTTTTTTGAAATTCTTTGTAATTTTCTGATTTAATGCGAATTTTTATATCGACTTTTTTTCGCATCAGATATCAATCGCTATGCTTTTTGGAAAAAACACTACCTTTGCGGCAGCAAAACCGGCCCACTATGCCTACACCTATATTAATAATACGCGACCTCCACGTCTCCTTCTCCCATGACGGACAATGGACTGAAGCCGTCCACGGCATCGACCTTGACGTGCAGTCAGGCCGCACGCTTGGCATTGTGGGTGAGTCAGGCTCGGGCAAGTCGGTCAGCTCTTTGGCTGTCATGCATTTGCTCAACGACAAGACGAGCCGCATTAAGGCACAATCCATCGTTTTGGAAGGCGAAGACATCAGCCATTTCGACGAGCGACAGATGGCCGAGGTGCGCGGCAAGCGCATCGCCATGATTTTTCAAGAGCCCATGACCTCGCTCAACCCTGTCTACAAATGTGGCTTCCAGGTGTCCGAGATGATCCTACAGCACGAGGAGGTCAGCAAGAAAGCGGCCCGTGAGCGCGTCATCAGCCTCTTCAAGCAAGTGATGCTGCCCCGTCCCGAGGCCATCTACGACAGCTATCCTCATGAGCTTTCGGGCGGCCAGAAACAACGTGTCATGATTGCCATGGCCATTGCCTGCCAACCCAAAGTACTCATTGCCGATGAACCAACGACTGCTTTGGATGTCACCGTGCAATTGGAAATCCTGAAACTCCTAAGAAAGCTGCAAGCCGAAACAGGCATGGGCATGGTTTTCATCACCCACGACCTTGGTGTAGTTGCCGAAATCGCCGACGATGTCGCCGTAATGCATAACGGTGAGATCCTTGAGCGCGGTACTGTGGCCGACATCCTCAACCGTCCGCAGCATCCTTACACGCAGGGGCTCTTGGCCTGCCGTCCACCCATCGGTGTCAGGCTCAAGCGGCTGCCCGTCGTCAAGGAGTTTTTGGACGGCCAATGGGCAGGCGGCAAACAACAGATTCTACATGACCTACAAATACAACCCGAAGAACGGAAGCAGCATCTCGAAAAGCTTTACAGTAGTACACCTTTATTAATAATAGAGGGACTAAAGACCTGGTATCCTTTGCGCAAAGGTGTGCTGAACCGCGTTTATGATAATGTAAAGGCCGTCGACGATGTAAGCCTTGAGGTCTACGAAGGTGAGACATTGGGCTTGGTTGGTGAATCAGGCTGCGGAAAGACCACGCTCGGGCGCAGTATCCTGCGTTTGGCCCAGCCTACAGGCGGCAAAGTCCTCTTCGACGGCATTGACGTGACCGCTTTGAAAGGCCCTGCCTTGCGAGAATTTCGCAAACAAGCCCAGATCGTTTTTCAAGACCCCTACTCTTCCCTCAACCCACGACTCACCATTGGCGAAGCTATTGCAGAACCCATGCGTGTGCACGGCATCGAACACAACGCGACCAAATTGCGCAACAATGTATACGAGCTGTTGGAGCAGGTAGGCCTGCAAGCCGCGCACTACCAACGCTATCCACACGAGCTTTCGGGTGGACAACGACAGCGTATATGCATCGCCAGAGCTTTGGCCGTCAATCCAAGGTTGGTCATCTGCGATGAGTCGGTTTCGGCTTTGGACGTCAGCGTGCAGGCACAAGTACTCAACTTGCTCAACCGACTCAAAGCAGAACGTCACTTGACCTACATCTTCATTTCCCACGACCTCGGTGTAGTGCGTTTCATGAGTGACCGCGTGGTGGTCATGTTCAATGGCAAACCTGTCGAGACCAACGATGCCGATGCCCTTTTCGAGCACCCGCAACAGCCTTACACCCGCAAATTAATTGACGCTTTGCCTGGAAAAAAGGCTTTTATTGCCAAATAATTTGTACTTTTGCCGCCCAAAACTTTAATACCAATATTTTAATTCAATGACAGACAATGAAAACTCTGGTATGAATCCGAGTACCAGAATTGGGGAACCAGGAGAGTTCCAGCAGAGGAGATCCTTCAAGTTTTATCACCGCGAGGGTGACGAAGAAGGAAACAATACAGAAGCGAACTATGGCGAACAGCCGAGAGGTGAACGCCGCTTTGGCGACCGCAAGTTTGGCGACCGCCCAAGAAGAAGATTCGATGACGACGACCGTCCGCGCCGCCGTTTCGATGATGACGACAGACCGCGCAGAAGGTTTGATGACGATGACCGTCCGCGTAGAAGGTTTGATGACGACAAACCACGTAGAAGGTTCGATGACGACGACCGCCCACGCAGGAAGTTCGATGATGACAGACCGCGCCGCCGTTTCGATGACGACGACCGCCCACGCAGAAGATTTGATGATGATGACAGACCGCGCCGCCGTTTCGACGACGACCGTCCGCGTAGAAGATTCGATGACGATGACCGCCCAAGGTCACGCCGTTTCGATGACGACAGACCACGCAGGAGATTTGACGATGACGACAGACCGCGCCGCCGTTTCGACGATGATCGTCCACGCAGAAGATTCGATGACGACGACCGTCCAAGATCGCGCCGTTTTGATGACGACAAACCGCGCAGGAGATTCGACGACGACCGCCGTGGCGACCGCCGCTATGATGACAGACCGCGCCGCCGCTTTGACGACGAAGAACCACGTCGTGGCCGTAAAGGTTATGTCAGAGAAAAAGACCCAATGTATGACCGTCCCGCCGCCACCGGCGAAATCCGCCTCAACAAATATTTGGCTGACTGTGGCATCTGCTCACGCCGTGAAGCCGACGACCTCATCAAGGCGGGCTGCGTCATGGTAAACGATGAAGTTATTACCACCATGGGCTATAAGGTGAAAACCGATGATAAAGTAGTGTATGGAGGCCAAACCCTCAACCGAGAGAAATTGCGTTATCTCCTGCTCAACAAGCCCAAAGGCTATATCACCACATCCGACGACCCATACGAGCGCGAAACGGTGATGCAACTCATCAAGGGTGCCTGCAATGAACGTTTGTTCCCTGTGGGCCGCTTAGACAAAAACACCACAGGTCTGCTGCTGTTCACCAACGACGGTGATTTGGCGAAGAAACTTACCCATCCGAGCAGCGAAGTGCCGAAGCTCTATCAAGTCACTTTGGACAAAGCCCTGACCAAAAACGACATGCTTCGTATCGCCGAAGGCATCGAGCTTGACGACGGCCCCATCTCAGCCGACGCCATTGCATACGTTGAAGGCGAAGAAAGCAAGAAGGTCATCGGTATTGAGCTTCATTCAGGCCGCAACCGCATCGTGCGCCGCATTTTCGAACACCTTGGCTACGAGGTGGAGAAACTCGACCGCGTCATGTTTGCCGGCTTGGACAAGTACCGCCTCCCGCGTGGCGAGTGGCGATTCCTCACCGACCTTGAAGTAGTCAATCTGAAGAAGTTCTAAGGTTGAACGAAATCACCAAACAATTCATCAGGGATAACCTGAACGCCGACGTGCCGACGCTCGCTTTGAAAAAAGCCCCCGTCGGCACTGACGTTTCATTGGCCTTGCGCCATATCGAAGCACGACAGCTGTTGAAGAAGAAGGTGCCTTCATGGAGCGACAACGAGGAGCTGGTATTCCCCGCTCGACGCTCCATCGAGCAATGTTCCTCGGAAGCCACAGCCCAATACAAAGCCAGCCTACTGCAGGGCAACACTTTTGCCGACCTCACCGGAGGTTTGGGCATCGATAGCTATTATCTCTCGCAAGGCTTTCAGCAAGCCGATTATGCCGAGCCTCAATCCGAACTTTGCGACATGGCGCGACATAACTTTTCCGTGCTGAATGCAAACATCAAGGTGTGGAACCAAACGGCGGAAACATTCCTGAACCATTGCGACCGATACGACTGCCTTTATTTGGACCCATCGCGCCGCGACAGCTACGGGCGCAAGACCATTAGCATTGGCGACTGCACACCCGACATTGGTGCCCTACAAGAGCTTTTACTGCAAAAAGCTGATACCGTGATGGTCAAGCTCTCGCCCATGCTCGACATCAGCCAAGCTCTGACAGCACTACGTTACGTTAAGGATATTCATATAGTGGCGGTGGAAAACGAATGCAAGGAACTGGTTTTCATCTTGCAAGGCGGCTACGTTGGACAGTCCACACTTCATGCCGTAAATCTATTGACCAACCAACCTGTCATTAGCTTCACCCTTGACATGGAGCGCGACTGCCCTTTACGGCTTGCCGAAACACTATGCACCTACCTCTACGAGCCTAACGCAGCTCTGCTAAAATCTGGTTGTTTCAAACTGCCTGCCGAGCGTTATGATGTTCTCAAGCTGCACAAAAACAGCCATTTATACACCTCAAACACATTGATTCCTGATTTTCCAGGGCGCGTCTTCACTGTGGAAGGCTTTGCACCTTATCATAAAAAGGCTTGCCAAGCCCTCCTCTCCGACCTTACACAAGCCAACTTGTCAGCACGCAACTTCCCCCTCAGCGTTATCGAGCTACGCAAGTCTCTAAAAATCACTGATGGTGGCGATGTTTTCCTTTTTGCCACCACCTTGAAAAACGGGGACAAGGTACTTGTAAGGACAAAAAAAACTGCTTTTTGAGAAAAAGCAGTATACAAATGAAAAAATAAAAAAAATTACTTCTATCTCTTGTCTGGAATACCAAATTTAACCCACCATGTCTGGTCATACTTTGTCTTGATGGCTTTCTTGACCTGCTTGGTGTGCAACTTCAGGGTGTCCAGAGCGACGTGCGCTTCATCGCTCTTTTTGCGAAATTCATCATGAATTTTGTCCAATTCAGCTGAAATAGCTTCCAAACGTCTGCAATCGTCTTCCATTTTTTGCAAGGTGGCTTCGTCAACACCCGATTCGCGACCCAAACGATGATTTCTCTTTACTCCTGAAATGATCAGTTTCGATTTCTCAAGTTGATCTTTAAAAATTTGATACATAATGTCTTAGAATTATATTATTGTGTGTTCTTACTATTTTGCGTTTGCGGTTGCAAATGTAGGGAAAAAAACTTCAAATATTCAATAAAACATAGCTTTTTCTCAACATTTTTTTGTTTGTCGGCCTAAATTGCCACGTCTGCCGAGCGGAACAGAAAAAACTGTATCTTTGCGGTCTTAAATCGAAACGCGATGTACGCATTGTTCAAAAAAGAAATCAGCAACTTCCTCAGCTCGCTCATCGGCATCATGGTCATCGTGGTATTTCTGTTGATCACGGGCTTGTTTCTGTGGGTGTTCCAGAGCGACTTCAACGTGCTGAACTACGGTTATGCCAGCCTCGACAGCTTGTTTATCCTCGCGCCGTGGGTGTTCTTGTTCCTCGTTCCGGCGGTCACGATGCGCAGTTTTGCCGAGGAAAACCGCACCGGCACTATAGAGCTTTTAGCCACCAAGCCTTTGTCGGACTGGCAAATCATTTGGGCCAAGTTCCTCGCCAGCGTAGCTTTGGTAATATTGGCGCTTTTGCCCACACTCATCTATTACATTTCCGTATACCGTTTGGGGCTGCCCGTCGGCAACCTCGACTCAGGCGGCATCTGGGGCTCTTACATCGGACTATTCCTGCTCAGCGCGGGCTTCGTTAGCATAGGCATTTTCTGCAGTTCGCTGACCAATAACCAGATACTGGCCTTCATTCTCTCAGTGTTCCTCTGCGGATTCCTGCTTATCGGTTTTGAATTCATCTACTCGCTCTCGCTGTTTGGCAAGGTCGACTTGTTCATCCAACAGCTCGGCATGAGTGCCCATTACAGCTCGTTGAGCCGAGGCGTTATCGACACGCGTGACGTGTTGTATTTTCTCAGTGTCATTATCTTGTTTCTGAGCGCAACTAAACTGGTTCTCACGAGCCGCAAATGGTAATAAGGAGGCAAGCATGGAAAACAAACGCAAAAACATGAAAAGAAGCCACGTCTTCACCTTCCTCATCACAGTGGTGATTGTGGTGGTTATCAATGTAATAGGTTCGTTCGTTTTTACTCGCTTCGACCTGACGAGCGAGAAACGCTACACCCTGTCACCTACCACTAAGGAAATCCTCAGCAAGTTGGACGACTACGTCTATTTCAAAGTTTACCTTGAAGGCGACTTCCCGGCTGGATTCAAAAAGTTGCGTCGCGAAACCAAGGAAATGCTTGACGAGTTCCGCGCCTACAGCAAATACATTGATTATGAGTTCATTAATCCATCCGAAAGTTCCGATGCCAACGAACGTAACGAGACCTATAAGCAGCTCTATCAGTCAGGCTTGAACCCGACCGACATGGTGGTGCGCAACAGCGACGGGTCTTCGAAACAGATGATCATTTGGCCCGGGGCTTTGGTGAGCTACCGCAACGATACCGAAATTGCCATCGACCTGTTGGAAAACCAAAACGGGCAGTCGGATGAAGCCGCCCTTAATGCCTCAATGCAGAACCTTGAGTTCCGCCTCATTGACGCAGTGAAAAAGGTGACCCGTCTGCAAAAGCCCAACATTGCCTTTATCGAAGGCCACGGTGAGCTTGAGATGCAAGACGTATATGACATCACACAGACGCTCTCACAGAACTACAACGTCAGTCGCGTTGCCATTGACGGCAAGATTGACGCCCTGATGCACCGCACACAGAACGAGGACGAGGACATCAAGGCCTTCGTCTCCTACGACGCCATCATCATCGCCAAGCCCACACAACCCTTTGACGAGCGCGACAAATTCCTCATCGACCAATACATCATGCACGGTGGCAAAGTGCTTTGGCTCGTGGAACCCGTCTTCGCCACCATGGACAGCTTACAAAACCAAGAGTCTACCATCGGCATCGAGCAAGACCTCCATCTTGACGACATGCTCTTCAAATACGGCGTACGCCTCAACCGCGACCTCCTCCTTGACCTGACTTGCGCCTCTATCGTCATCCGCACAGGACAGGTGGCTGGCCAGCCGCAAATGGAGTATTACCGTTGGTACTACTTCCCTTTGCTTCAGGCCGCCTCCGCTCATCCCATCGTGCGTAACATGAACGCCATCAAAGCCGACTTCGTCAGCTCCGTCAGTGCCACCACTTCCGCTGAAGGCATCAACCAAATCCCGCTATTGAAGACCTCTGACTACACCAAGATTTCAGGAACACCCGTCTTTATCAGTCTCTCCATGCTACGGCAGACTCCCGATCGACGTTTTTTCCCCTCCAAAGGCCAAAACACCGCCTATCTTCTGAAAGGCACTTTCCCCTCACTCTACGCCAACCGCATCCCACAGGAAATTATAGACAGCCAAGAGATGCAGTTCCTTGACGAAAGCGTCCCCACCGCCATGATTGTTGTGGCAGACGGCGACATCATCCGCAACCAAATCGACATCCGTCGCAAAACACCTTTGGCCCTTGGCTTTGACCAATACACGGGCAACACCTATGCCAACAAAGAGTTTATCGAAAACTGCATCAGCTATCTCGTGGACGGCGAAGGTTTGATTGACATCCGTTCGAGAGAACTGAAAATCAGACTATTAGATATGGCAAAAATCAACAAGGAACGCACGAAATGGCAACTTATCAATACCATTGTTCCCACTGCACTGATTGTCGCCTTGGGTTTTGTCATGGCTTTCATCAGAAAGAAAAAATACAGCAAAAAATAACATATAATGAAGAAAAACAACAAAATAACTATCATCATTGCAGCGATTCTCGTTGTCATTGCCGGCATTTTGATTTGGAACAACCGTTACCTCTCGACCATTCAAGGCAAGGACGCCGACTTCACGGTGTGGGACACAGCCTCCATCACCAAGTTCTATCTCGCCGACCGTTTTGAAAACGAGTCGCTATTGGAGCGGCAAAACGACGGTAGTTGGCTCCTCAACAAAACCTACAAAGCCCACTCGAAGCAAGTGCAGTACTTTCTTTCCACCCTATACAAAGTGCGCATCAAGATGCCTGTCTCACGTGCTAGTCATGACAACATCGTGAAGCAATTGGCTGTAAACAGCACCAAAGTGGAAATATATCAGACCGTTCCGCGCATCAATTTGTTCAACCGCGTCAAACTATTCTACCATGAGAAACGCACCAAAGTGTTCTACGTCGGCGATGCCACCAAAGACAGCAGCGGCACTTTCATGCTAAAGGAGGGTTCTGACAAAGCTTATATCGTCTATATCCCAGCATTCCGTGGCTTTATCTCCACCCGTTTCACCGCAAAACCAGACGACTGGCGAGACCACACTATCTTCCAAGCCACCCTTGCCGACATCAAGTCGGTCGAAATAGAGTTCAACCGAGAGCCGCAATCCAGTTTCCGCGTGGAAAACACAGGGAGGCACGAATACAAGCTAACTCGACTTGCCGACGGCATTTCTCTACCCTACGACACGCTCAAGGTCATCAACCTACTTTCCTCGTTCAGCGACCTGCGCTTTGAGTCACTGATGAACAACCTCATGGCCCAGCAGCGCATCGATTCCATCTCGCAATCGCCGTTCCTTCATAGAATTACGTTGACGAAAAACGATGGCACCGTCACCCAAGTGACGACTTTCGAGAAACTTGTAGTGAACACTAGCATCCAAGAAATCGAAGGCCTCGTGGACGACCATGGCAACCCACTCGACCCCATCGACCACGACCGCATCTACGGCCTCACCAACGACGGGAAAGACTTCGTGTTGCTCCAATACTACATCTTTGACAAGGTGCTACGGCCTATCGAATACTACGAGGCTGGTCACCCGATACGGCCCGGAGGCATCCAGTTCTACGAAATCCTCGACTGAGCGCATGAAAATCCTGCTCTTGGCTATCGGAAAGACGGATGAAGACTATTTGCTCACCGGCATCAAAAAATACGTGGGTCGGTTAGGGCACTACGTCTCGTTTGAGATGAAGGAAATCCCTGACCCTCGCAACCGAAAGACTTTAAGCGAAGAACAACAAAAGAAAGCCGAAAGTTTTCTGTTGTTGCAACAACTACAACCCAGTGACCAAGTCATCCTTTTGGACGAGAACGGCAAGCAGTTCACTTCGGTTGAATTTTCCGAAAGCCTTGAAAAACAGATGGCTTCGGGCACTAAACGCTTGGTGTTCATCATCGGCGGGCCTTACGGCTTCGCGCAAGAGGTGTATGACCGCGCCAATGCCCAAATGTCGCTTTCTCCAATGACTTTCAGCCATCAGATGGTGCGGCTGATTTTTGTCGAACAGCTTTACCGCGCCTTCACCATTTTGAAGGGAGAACCTTATCACCACCAATAAAACTATCGTATAATGTCACAAAACCTGCAAAACCCCCAAAACCTCATTTGTGAAGCTGGCGGCGCGCAACTGCTTGCCGCCGTCCTGCTTTGCGCGGCACTTTGCTTCGCCGCCTCCTGCAAGAAAACCGTTGACATGACCGTCAAGCAGAAAACCGTATATGAAAACACCGACATCTCGCTGTTTCATGTCAATGACGCTTGGGAGGTCTCTTTCGTCTATGACAGCCTGAATTCCTATGTGGAGCTGGAATATTCCGCTTATTTGGAGGATTACATTGCCGTCAAGGAAACTAACGATTGGCTGTCCATCGGCTTCACGGGCAAGGTGTATCCTGAAACAGGGTCGGTTTTCAAGGCAAAAGTGCATACTTCAGAAAGAGAACATCTTTACATTAAGGCCGAAAACGCCTCTGTCATCGCTATGGATGGGCTTTTCAAACTGGAAGATGGTATAAATATGGAGTTGCACGACGGTTCTGTTTGCAATGGTTTCGCGGTTACTTCCCAATTGTCTAGCATCAATTTAACCAACGGTTCGCAAATCTATGGTGTAGACTTTCATGGAACAAATTGCACCGTCTATGCCCATAAAGGGTCTTCCTGCAAGGGCTATTTTTATGTCGAGGAATCATTCACCACAGGTGTGGGGATTTCCTCGCAACTGATTGTTTTTGGCGGAAACATACCCTCAGCATCCATTGAGGTTAAGGATGCAGGCACCATTAATATGGCTCAGGCCGAAGTAAAAGACATGAGCGTTTATTTGGATGGTGCGTCGGAGGCCACGGTGAATGTCACGGATACGATAAGCGGATTCCTTTTGTCGGGTTCAACCTTGTATTATAAGGGCAATCCGCACCTCAATGTCGATTGTTCCGATGACTCGCAACTCATCCCGTTTTGATTTTGGCCTGAAATTTGATAGTTTCGCGCCGTATTCTACAAATCAAACCAAATTATTACTAATTTTGTCAAAAATTTCAACGCAATGAAAAAAGTAGCATTGTTCATCGTCGCCACCCTGTTTGCGACCGTCACCTTTGCCCAATCCAACCTCCCGATTGACGCGAAAACCGAGAAAATTACTTTCCGCAAGGTCATCAACACCGTAGGCTCTGAAGATCAGGTGTATAACCGAATTTTCAGCGAGTTTATGAACTCCTATTACAAAAGTCCAGCCACCATTCTCCAGCAAAACGACGGCCGCACCATGAAAGGCAAGCACCAACTCCAATTGGACAACGGCGACCCCGTGAAGTCGAAATGGCCTTGGATTACCTACCGTTTCGTCATCGAGGTGCGTGAAGGCCGCGTGCGCTATACCCTCACTGACTTCATGCAAAAAACGCAATCCAACCATCCTTGCGAGGAATGGATGAATAAGGAAGACCCTCTGTATCAGCCTATTTGGGACAGCTACCTGAACCAAATCGCTGAATTTGCCGAAGACTGGGGCAAGCAGTTTGAGGAAAAACTTGTGCCTCAGCAAGTCATCGAAGAAGAAGAATGGTAAACCATTATGGCCACTCGCGAACGAATAAAAAAAGGCTTTTCCAAGCTTCTCAAGGAAGAGAAGTTGAAGCTGATTGCCAACTACTTCGAGAACCCAGGCGAGGTCATTAGCCTGCTGAAAAGCTACTGGCACTCCGATTCGAAGCAGCAACAACTTTTTGACGAGTTCAGCGAGAACACCATCACAAATTTCTTCATCCCATACGGCATCTCGCCCAATGTGACCATCAACGGTAAGGACTACATCGTGCCGATGGTCATCGAGGAAAGTTCGGTCGTGGCGGCGGCCTCGGCGGCAGCCAAATTCTGGGGCGACAGAGGCGGTTTCCATGCTGAAGTCGTCGACGTGCGCAAGGTCGGACAGGTGCATTTCGGTTGGAGTGGCGACAAGGAAAAACTCTTTGCGCTGTTCCCCGAAATCGAGAAACGCCTCTTGGCCGACACGGTCTCCATGACCGAAAAAATGCAAAAGCGCGGCGGCGGAATCCTGGGCATGAAGCTCATCGACTACAGCGCACAAATCCCTGATTATTACCAGATTCGTGTCGAGTTCGGTACTGGCGACGCGATGGGCGCCAATTTTATCAATTCCGTTTTGGAGCAGTTTGGCCACAGCCTGCAAGACTTTTTCGCCGAGCGCAATGACCTGCCCGATGACCTCCGCAAGGTGGAAATCATCATGACCATTTTGTCGAACAACACGCCCGACTGTCGGGTACGAGTTTGGGTGGAATGTCCTGTCAGTCAGCTGGATGGCATCGACGAACACCTTTCAGGTGCCGAATACGCCAAAAAATTCAAGAAGGCTGTCGACATCGCCCACATTGACACCGACCGCGCCACGACGCACAACAAGGGCATTTATAACGGCATTGACGCGGTGGTCATCGCCACAGGCAACGACTTCCGCGCTGTGGAGGCTGCCGGACACACTTACGCCTCACGCAACGGCCACTACGAGAGCCTTTCCACGGCCACAATTGAAAACGGAGTTTTCCATTTCGAGTTGGAAGTACCAATGGCTTTGGGTACTGTCGGTGGACTGACCAGCCTACATCCATTGGCCAAAAAAACCCTTGAACTTTTGGGCAATCCCACCGCCAAGGAGCTGATGATGATTGCCGCCACGATGGGCTTGGCCAACAACTTCTCCGCCGTGCGCTCCCTGACCACCAAAGGCATTCAGGCTGGGCACATGAAGATGCACTTAAATAATATCTTGAACCAATTGAATGCCAGCGATGAAGACAAGAAAAAAGCGCGAGAGTATTTCAAGGACAAGACGGTGTCGTATGCGGCGGTGGAACAATTCTTAGATTCACTGAAAAAATGAACCGTTATTACTCACACGGAAAATTTCTTTTGACGGGTGAGTACCTCGTATTGAAAGGTGCATTGGCCTTAGCTTTACCGCTGAGATTGGGCCAAACCTTGACCGTAGCGCCGCTCCATGGTACGGCTCTACAATGGAATGCATACCAACCTGACGGTCAATGGTTTTCGGTTACCTTGAACCCTGAAAACCTCGAAATCATCGATTGTGACGACCAACCCAAGGCCGAAAAACTGGCAGAAATCCTGAAGGCTGTCAAACGACTGAATCCAAAGGCTTTTGAAGGCAATGGCATGAGGTTTACGACCCGCCTCGACTTCAATCCGAATTGGGGCTTAGGCAGCAGTTCCACCTTGATTGCCAACCTCGCACAATGGGCCGATGTGAATCCCTACGAACTGCTGAAACTGACCTTCGGCGGTTCGGGATACGACATTGCTTGCGCCACGGCAGAGCAACCGATTTATTATCAACTTTCACCTGCTAAAACGGCCCTTCAGCCCTTCGACAAGCTCAGGGACCTTCAGGGATCTGCAAAAACCCAGGTCATTGAGCCTGTCGAAACGCCGACACCTATGGTTGAACCTGTTGATTTCAACCCACCTTTCGCCGAGCATCTGTTTTTCATCTATCAAGGCCAAAAGCAAAGTTCCTCCAAGGAAATCAAGGCGTTTTTGGAGAAAGCGAATCCCGTTGATTTACAGAAAGATATTGAAGCCGTTTCGGAAATCAGCCGCTCCGTCCCGAAATGCCAAAATTTGGATGAGTTCAGCCTGCTCATGCAATGCCACGAGCGCCTCATCGCCCGCTGCATCGGACAGGAACCTGTGCAAAAACGTTTCCCCGACTTTGAAGGCACACTGAAATCCTTGGGTGCATGGGGCGGCGATTTTATTTTGGCTGCAACGGAATGGGACAAAAAAAAGGTGAAGACCTATTTCAAAGGGAAAGGCTTGGAAGTGGTTTTTGCGTATGATGAAATCGTCTTGTAAAGAGATTTTGTATCTTCGCACCCTAAAATATCGAAAATGGAAAACAAATGGTCAAACGAGGCTTTCAAAGGCAAGGTGCCGAGCAACTTTCAGGGCAAAGTGGGCTGGGTCAGCCCGTCGAACATCGCTTTGGTGAAATATTGGGGCAAGAAAGGGAAGCAAATCCCTCAGAATCCGTCGATTAGCTTTACTTTATCGGAATGCTGCACTGAGACATTCGTCAGCTTTGAAAAAGCCAGCAATTTTGGCTTCAGATTCTTCTTCGACGGCAAGGAAAACCCTACCTTTGGCGCAAAAGTCGAGAAGTTTTTGCTTGATTATCAGGCGTTTTTCCCGTTCCTCAACCAACTGAATCTGAAAGTCGAGAGCCGCAATACTTTCCCACATTCTTCGGGCATTGCTTCCTCGGCTTCGTCGATGAGCGCGTTTGTAATGTGTTTGATGGAGATTGAAAGTCTTTTGGTCGGCCCTTCGGCCCTTCGACAAGCTCAGGAACCTTCAGGGACCTTGGATTTATGCAAGGCTTCATATTTTTCCCGTTTGGCATCGGGCAGTGCGGCGCGCTCGGTGTTTCCAAAGATGGCGCTTTGGGGCGCAACGGACTGCTACAAAGGTAGTTCCGATGAATACGCTGTTCCGTTGGAAAACGATATTCACCCCATTTTCAAGACCTATCGCGACAGCATTTTGATTGTCAGCGGTGAGACCAAGTCTGTTTCCAGCCGTGCAGGACATGCTTTGATGGAAGGAAATCCCTACGCCTCTGCACGTTACGCACAAGCCAACGAGAACATCAAAAACCTACTCATTGCTTTGAAATCAGGTGATTTGGATACCTTTATTAATATCACCGAGTCGGAAGCCCTACAACTCCACGCCTTGATGATGTGCTCCAATCCATCCTTTATCTTGATGAAACCCAACACTTTGCGTATCATCGAGGAAATAAGGCATTTCAGAAACGAGACCAGAATACCACTTTGCTTCACTTTGGATGCCGGCCCCAATGTGCATTTGCTGTATCCAGAAAACGAGGCAGAAAAAGTGGAAAGTTTCATTAAGAGCGAATTGGTAACTTATTGTAACCAAAGCCGTTGGATTGCCGACCATGTTGGCGACGGCCCGAAAAAACTGCTGTGATGAGAGACCGTTATTATAGCAAAGTCATCCTTTTCGGCGAGTATTCGATGATTTTCGATGCAACCGCCTTGATGATTCCGTTGAAGCGGTTTTCAGCGCAATGGCAGTTCCCACAAACCCGAAACCGAGCCGCCTCGCTGACCTCCAACCAGAGTCTGAAACAGTTTTGCAAGTATCTTTCAGAAGCTGAAACACTCTCAAATCTCTTTGATCTTCAGGCTTTTAAAAAAGACCTGGACGATGGCTTGTTTCTCGCCTCCAATGTGCCTTCAGGCTATGGTTTGGGTAGCTCGGGGACTTTGGTGGCTGCCGTTTACGACCGTTACACCTTGAGCAAAACCGATGATTACCTGCAATTGAAATCGCTTTTCGGCCTGATGGAGAGCCACTTCCACGGCAGCAGCAGCGGCATCGACCCGTTACAGTGCTACTTGGGCCAACCGTTCAAAATCACACCCGATGGCGTGCAATTACTTTCAGACGATTTTCTGAAAAAGGACATCCACATCTGCCTGATTGACACGAAGATAAAGAGCAACACCAAGCCTTTGGTGAACCACTTCAAGGCGCAACGGGAGAATTCTGAGTTCCTGAACAGATTCCAGACAAATTACATTCCTTTTGTGAAATCCTGCATCGAAGTGATGATTTCAGGCGATAAGAATTTGTTTTTCAATTCCTTAAAGCAACTTACCAAAGGCCAATTGGAGTTTTTGCACCCGATGATAACCGACAACACTTTAGACCTATTCATGACCGATTTCGACTTTCATTTCGGCGTAAAAATCTCAGGCTCAGGCGGTGGCGGCTATGTGTTGGGCTTCACGGACGATGTTCAGAAAGCCTCCAATTTGCTCCATGACTTTGAGGTGATTTGGCTGTAAATTCTTATCTTTGCAGCCCAAATGTCAGCCCTGAAAAACATAGAACTTTGGATTGAACGTACCCTGACTACGGTCATCGACTTCTTCTATCCGCCTTTTCGCAAATTCATGAGCCTCGAGTTGTTCCGTTACGCGGCTTGCGGCGGCTTGAATTTGGCTTTGGAATGGGTACTGTATTATGTGTTTTACCATTTCGTCTTCAAGGGCCAAGTCTTCGACCTCGGTTTCGTGGCTTTCACGCCCCACATTGCGGCCTTTATATTCAAGTTCCCCATCACCTTTTTGACGGGCTTTTGGATGGCACGCCACATCAGTTTCTCAGGCTCTACTTTGCGTGGCAGGACGCAGATTGTCAGGTACTTGCTCGTGACTGTAGGGAACATTCTCCTCAACTATATCGGCCTGAAGCTTTTCGTCGAGGTGCTGCACATTTGGCCGACAATATCGTATGTCATCATCTCCGTCATTTGCGTGACTTTCAGCTACTTGACAAACAAATTCTACTCGTTTCGGAAGGAAAAACGGACGCCGAAACAGGATTAAGCATTTTGCGTATCGAAAAAGCTGTAATTCTGCAGTATTAATCATTTGACCATCGAGAATCCCAAAGGAACGGTTGGACACAACGTTATCATGGATGGCTTCCAATCTGCCAACGGAGGCCAGCGCGAAGGAAAAAGCCGCTTCCGAGATTGGCGTTGCCAGCCACCCAGCCATTGCTCTTCCAGCCCAGTTCGAGGTAAGGGTCAACAAAACGGCTGTGGTAGCTCATTCTGGTCTTGGCCAAACCGCCGAAACTACCCGTTGGAGTCTTAAACAACATGTCTTTGGGTTGTATCCAGCCCATCAGCGTGCCACCCACGAGCAAACGGTTGTCGAACAGAGGAAAATCGACCAACCCGATTTCTAAGCCGCCGAAGTGGTGGTCGAAGTTATTGTAGCTGTGGAGTGTGGTGTAAAGGTTGGCCCAAGGAGCCTGAAGATAAAGGTCTAAGGAGATATCGTCGCCGAAGGAGGTCAGGTAGTGGCGGAAGGCGAAGTTGCCGTAATAAGGGCCGCTCTCGGTATTGGCCAAGCGGAAACGGTGGAATCCGATGAGCATCGGGGAGATGAAGTTGAACAGGTCAAGCCCTGCCTGCTTGCGGAGGTATTGGACACATTCTTCGGGAAGGTCTTCAGTCATGATGTAGCGGTTGATGCCGTTGCCGCTCGGATGGATGCCACGGTCGGCGTAAGGCTTCTCGGGATACCAAAGCGCGTCAACCCAAGCGTTCATGTCCATGCCGGTGAAGTCGCGGTCCTCGATGTTGAATTCCACAGCATTACGTTCCTGCATCATCTCGTCGCCGCCGCCGTTGACGCATGTCGCGATATACATGAAATTCTGGACAGCCGTCATCCAGTACATGACAGTGTTGAACAAATCTTGGTGGTAGAAAAACTGGTTGCTCTGCAAGTTGCGGTTAAGGTCGACTTGGGCTTCGTGACCGGCACCCATCAAGCGCACAAAGTCGGGATGATAACTGTCACACAGCATGGCCATTTCCTCGTCAGTCTCGTGGCTGACGGCGATGCTGCTTGACCCCAGTCGAAATAGCAACACCTCGTTGAAACTGTTGACGCCATATTGCGTCATGACCCCACGGTGGTATTCTTCGTGCAGCCATGAATAAGCCAGAGGCAACTCCATGGTGAACACGTCAAAAAGCGCAACAGCCATGCGTTGTGAGAAGGAGGTCCAAAAAGGACTCTTGAAGTTGAAGGCTTTCTTCAAACCGTAGTGTGCGGCGGTATAGAAGTCGGTGGTGTAGGCCAGACTGTTCTCCATGCCGGGGTTCATATACGATGGGAAGAATCCGCCCGTGGTATTGTAGGCCTGGATTTGCGCAGGCAACGTCACCAAGGGCATGTCAAGATAGATTTGTCCGAGGCTGTTGGATTGATTGACCGACGTGCTTTCGACAGACTCCTGACCAAAGGCCACCATACTTAGCGACATCGTCGCAAGAAAAAGAAAGAATTTAAAAATTGACTTCATGACACTTGAATTTTTGGCAAAAATACAGCAAAATCATGGTTTTACTTATTAGGAACACAAAAAAGGCACATAGGTTGACCAAGAGCCTTTTTATCAAACTGATTATCAGTTAATTAAAACCAATCCTCGTACTCCTGCCTTTTCGCACTTTTATGTTGAATTTAGGCAGCATGATTTACTCTGACATATAAATGGATTCAACGGTTGCACATAATTACGAATAGTGCTATCTTTGCATCCAATCTCCAATGAGTCCAACATGAAATCGGAATTAAGAATCCTAGTTTCAACAGGATATTCTGAGTTTGAAGTGGTTGCTTACAAAATAAAATCAAAAAAGTAATGGCAAAAACACCAAAAGAAACCTGAAAGCCCATACCAGGTTACGAAGACAAGTACGAAGTAAGTGATTGGGGCAACGTGAGATCAATCAATTACAGGAACATAGGAAAGACCCGACTGCTCAAAGGAAAGATAAACCAAGACAATTACATACGATACGTGCTGATTAAGGACAATGTAAAAAACTATGTCTCTGCAAGTCGCCTGGTATGGGAAAAATCCAAAGGCCCTATTCCAGAAGGATATGAGATTGGTCACAAAGATGAAAACAGGTCGAATAACAGGCTTGACAACCTAGTGATGCTTACACATTATGATAATATACATCTAGGGACTGGCATACAAAGACATACAGAGACTCAATCTAATCCAGTGCTCCAGTATGACCTTCAAGGAAACTTCATAAAAGAATGGTCATCAGCATCCATGGCAGCCAAGACACTCGGATATAAATGGCCTTGGTCAGTATCTCATTGTGCCTCAGGGAAATTTAAAACTGCATACGGGTACGTATGGAGATATAAAAACAGAAATAAAAAAAGTTAGGCGACCGAATTTCACAAGCAGGCCGCCTAGTTGGTCGAGATAATAAATGAACCTTTTGCTCCACGAAGATAGCAGTAATTTCGGAATCGTCGTAACAGGAGGAGAAAAAATTGTTTCTGGCTAGCATTTTGTCTCCCCAGTCACACCCTCAACCCATAACCCTATAACTTTATAGCCTTCCAAAAGAAAGCTCGCCAGAGGTCGCGAATCAACTTCGTGGCCATAAACTCGACCACATTATGTTTCTTCCAAGTGATAACATAGTAAATTCAGGGTGAAAAAACGTCGAAAAAAGGGACGTTCACCGCAGGGAAAAACGTTGCGGCATCCAATCATCGGGAAGCCCTGTAAATAGACGGAATTCCGTGTAATATGATGAAAAAATAAGTTAACCTGGCTTAAAAATGGAATACACTCATTACCAACGCTTTACAAAGATTTTTCTCTAGTACTGTTCTTCCTGAAAAAACGTACCAAACTATGTTCAAATTTAGGATAACTTATGTTTCCATTTAAGTTTATATTTTTACTTATTTGAACACAAAAAAGGCCGTTAGTTAACCTAACAGCCTTTTTTACTTTTTGATATTCAGCTATTTAGCTAATCAATACTCATCCTCGTTGAAGATTAACATTGCTGATTGATAATCAATAAATTACAATCACCATGTTCAAATTTATGTTCGGTTATTCTTCCATCAAATTATGGAATTTTCCACGAAATGAAAAATAAGATAACCTAGGGTAGTTCAGACATTTAGCATCATTTTTTCATCCGTACTATTCAAATTTGTTTTTTACCTGATAACATGAGATTCGTCTTCTTATAGGAAAATGAATACCGACATCTACAAACAACACTTATATCGTATTCGCTTTGTCTTCTTCTTGGAGGAGGAAGTATAGTTTCGCCAGGATTTTAAGATGATGATTATATTCTCTGAGGAAGATGCATAGTATCGCGGGGATTCAAAGACACTATTCGTCTTCCTCCCAGAAGTGAGTATTCCTCGTTTTTCACTTGGCCAGTCTCAAAGCTCCAATGGGATTAAAGATTCGTTGAGTCGGAGCAAATCCCGACCATGGCGGTATACCATCGGATTATTGCGCTGGTATACTTTTCAATTATTATTTTCCTATTGAACTAAAATCACAGCAATACTCTAGCAATCCATGCACAGGCCTCTGCATCGGCCAATGCGTGATGATGGTTTTCAAGATTATATCCACAAGCTTCAGCTACTGTTTGCAGCTGATGATTTGGAAGCTGAGAGCCAAAATGACTACGAGAAGCCCGACATGTGCAATAAAACTGATAGTCGGGGTAATCCATCTGATAGCAGCGCATCACGGCTTTTAGACAACCTTCGTCGAAAGGACTATTGTGGGCCACCAAGGGCAAACCTTCAATCAGTGGCTCTATCTGTCGCCAAACGTAAGGAAACACCGGTGCATCCTCGGTGTCCACACGAGTGAGGCCGTGTATGTCGGTGAATGAAGGGATATAATAATTTGGTTCAGGCTGAATTAGCGAGTAGAACGAGTCCACAATCTCCCCATCCCTGACAATCACTAGGCCAACGCTGCACACGCTGGTGCGTTGATAGTTGGCGGTCTCAAAGTCAATAGCGGCAAAATCCTTCATTTCTTGCCAATTTTATAGGTGTTCCACATACGTTTTATCATCTCGGCAATTTCATTGCGGAGCCATAAAGGTTCTAATACTTCAAGGGTATCGCCAATGCGAAGAAGTTCCTGTTGGAAGTCGTATGTTGGACGGATTTGAAGCGTGAAAATGCTGAAATCATTATTGCGTTCGGTTTCGGTTTGAGAATGATGCATCGGCAAAGAACGAAGATAGTTGGCTTGGTCAGCACGCACTTTCAGCTTCACGTTTTCCAATGTGTAGTCCTCATCATGTATCACACCGAAATAGCCTTCAAAGTAAATCTCTGGGCTAAAATCAGCCGGATACTTGAAAGCTTTTTCAGTTGGTTGGATTTCCAAAACACGGTCCAAAGAGTAGACCCTGATCTTATTCTCACGAATGCTGTTACCAACCATGTACCATCTTTGGTGGAAGAGCTTCACGCAATATGGAGCCACTGGGAAAGTGTGCTCATGTTCGCTCCAATATCCCTTATAGGTCACTTGCAAAATCTTGCTTTTCTTCATGGCTTGCAGCACGGTTGCAAGGAAATCTTGACCTGAAGGGATGTTTTCAAGCATGATGCGGTCACTAAGTGTTTTGTTTTCCAATAGCGTGTTGTTTACCGACAACGTGTTGAGAAGCCAGCGTTGAAGGCCGTCATCATCAAGCACTTCACGGTTCTCGATGTAATAGCGGTCACCATCGCGCTTATCACACATAATGACAAGACCAAACATATCCTCTACAGCTTTCTTCCAGTTGTCGAAGGTGCGGCGAGGAATCTCCAATCCTTCGCTCAAATCGGTTTCCAACCATTTGCGGTTGATTTCCTTCAAGGTGATTTTCTTGGCTTTATAGAGAGTCTCGACGAGCCAGACGTATTTGTTTACTTGGTTTTTGGACATGATGATTTTGCTTTAACTCGGCTTCTTGGCGTGAATGATCCTCAACTCTATCCCACACTTTAAATCATTACGCCAAAGGTTTTGGCATATAGACTTACAAATTTGTAATCGGGATTCAATATTATTTATATTGTTGCTAACTTCTTTTCTATTTCTGTAATTGCATCAATGATTTCTTGCTTATCTTTATCAAACTGATATGGTTTCTTCTCGGGCAAACATATACCGTCTTTAATAGTATTGTCTGAAATATTAAAAAGGATCTCCAACTCTATAACATTTGAACCATAGACATAAAACTCCACTTGTTTGTATGCGTTAAAGTTGAGACGTAAAGAGTACTCTTTGTTGTTGTACTTTAACTTCTTACGTATGTCGACACCCCATCCCCAATAATCATGAAGGGGACTATCTATCTGTTTTCTTTGATTGTCATCATAATAAACAAAAGAGTAATCATTGATAAGTGAAGGGATTATGAGATGTCGCTCAGTATCCAATACCAATTGATCATACCATTTACTTGGTATCATAATAACATAGCTACGATTGTTCTTTATGCAGAAACATCCCCTTGAGGATTCTCTTTCTGCAACCTCATCGAAAATCGCACTCGAATTTTCATCGTTAATAAGACGACGATACAACATCTTGAAAGAATCATTGTCCTCGTTTGGAAGGCATGAAGCATTTTTAACCACTTTATATAGATATTTTTCAATAGAAATGTTTGTTTCATTGAAGTAATTGCAGAACATCTTTCTTACCTCTGGACAGCCAGTAACAATGGCCTTAAGATACTTGTCTTTATTATCAGCGTTCTCTGTAAAATATCTGTTTTGAAGTCCCTCTTTGTCCCAATGGTTGAAACAACTCAGCATGGCTCGAATTAAAATATGCTGTTTATTCTTTCGATAATCATCAGTTATTCCATTTGCATCAAAAAGATTCTTTATAACATTATATCGAATAGAGAAGTCTTGACTAGAACCAGCTTTAGGAGTAAAGAAGAAGGAAATCGAGCCTTTAAAGAAAGGATGTTTCTCTGCTTCTTTGAATGCATCTTCCCATGTCTGATCAAAAACTCCCATATCATCAAACATTTCTTCAGCCTTCTCCTTTTCGTCCTTGAGTTGCTCGTTTCTACTCTTCAAGTCATGTGTGGCAAGGCTATAATAGAAATTGTCGACAATCGCACCTTGATAATGGATAATCTCACTTAGCGCATTGATGACACCAACTGCTGGTATATCACTCTCGATCGTAGTGTTCTCTATTAAATTATGAGCCACTCGTATCATTCGTTTAAAATTCTCCTTTACAATTTCACAGTTGAAATCCTTTCCATCGGGCAGATTCTCTATGAACTCAGTTGTAGCTGCAAAGATTATTTTATCAGGCAATAGATACTTATCTTTCCTAAGCACGTCAAAAAGGGATGTATTACCATAAGGATCAGCATGTATGCAATTAAGAATGAAATCCTGATGGGCAAGGAATGTTTCTAATATTCTCTCAACAGCAGAAAAGACTGGATATTTTGCAGATGGCAGACTAATATCTTTTTGACTGTTTTCTATCAAGTTGAACAGATCTACATAATTATTCCATCCCCTGAGTCTTTTCTCTGCCTCAGGTCCCTCACAATCATGTGAGAAAAAATACGGCAAGGCATGCAGTTTTTTGTCTTCGACACCTTTTAGTATTGCTGCCTTAGTAAAGAAATAGCGATTGAGAAAGCGGAAATAACGATTACCTACTTCATGATCGTTTATAGGAATTTTTTCATCTATTTCGTAAGAATCGTGTGTGGTCGGATTTTGCCAGAAAATGTCAATCCATCTTGCGTCAATTTTTGATACGAAATCAAGCCAATACGGGCTTTTTCCATCTTCTGGTTTATCACCACCATATATTGCATTAGGATGCTTTTTCATATAGCGCACAAGTGATGCCTTGAAGTTCTCAAAAGGTATTAACGATAATCCACGGGAATTCATCTTAATATATAATTCGTCGTTCATGTCAAACTTTTCAAGCAAAAGGACATAGAACTGTAAACGTTCCAAGTTGTTTACAAGGCTAGGATTTTCGATACTATTATATCGTGAATGAATCTCGTCAAGCATATTTAACATAGCACAAACGGTGGGGTCGCAATTGTAATCGTCCGTAAACCATTTGTTTGCTTTCAGGACATCTGATGGCTTTTTCTTGTCAATAAAACACTTCTTCTTGGTGATATTCATCAGGAAATTAGTAGATGTATCGCGTGTTTCATAAGTGAAACGACCTAAAAAGTCTGGCAATTGTTTTTCTTCTCTATTATAAACATACCAGTAAAGCAAGAACAACGTTGTTGTGCGCTGCTGTCCATCAAGAAGTTCAAAGCCATCTTTAACCCCATTAATAAGAACCTGTTTTGATCCAAATAAAAAACTTAATTCCAATGGTGTATTCTTGTCAGAAACTAGCACAGAAAATATATCATCAAGAAAATCTGTCCTGATGTCGCTTTCTGCTTTTCGTCCTTGAGCATAGGAACGCTGAATCTTCGGAATGAATATATAGGAAATCTTGATTGGTTCTTCGTGCCCATCAACAGTAATGCCTTTAGTTAAGACTTCTTTAAATGTATGTAATTTTGTTGTTTTCATATTCGTTAGATTAATCAGTGATTATTTCAGCTGTGGTATCCTCGTCATCAAAGTCCTTTTTGAATTCATTGATCTCATTCAGTATATATGCATGATAAGCCTTCTTGTCTTCATGGCTCCACTTCCAATCAACATGTGTTGCCCCAGGAATAACTTTGTTGAAAACGTTCTGGGTGCACACAGGAACGAACACTCCCGATCGAATTCTCTCCTGAAGAATATCTTTCTTCCAAGCAAAGATCTTGTTCTTGTAGGAACGGTTTGTACCACTATCAAGCAGCGTAAGATTTCCTATCCAGTTTTTTCTCTTTTTCGAGTTGTCCTCTTCAACAATGTCATACACTCGATTCACCATTGCATTGAGTATCTCTTTTTCCTTCTCTTCATCTGCATTTTCTTTATTAATTCTCTGCTTTGAATAAAAGTCATCTTTCAATAGTTTTTCACCAAGTGTTTTTTCTGCACCTATCAACCAAGCCTCTTGTTCCTTAGGTTTTGTTAGGCTATTTGTTGTCGCTGAGTCAATGTGTTCTATATCCCATCCAAAGACATCAAGAGCCTCAAACGGGAAACGATAAATATGGCTAATGACATCTCGAGCTCCACGCATAAGATCTGATCGTTTTTTTTCGTCGTCTTCTTTGTCAATCTCCGATAATGCCTGGTCTATTGTCTTGTTCATTTCCCTGATATTGATGAATCGAAGAAGATCTGGTATCATTGCTTTTTCTATATAATTATCAAAAAACAAATGGATATATTCTTCACCCTCTTGAATATCAAGTTCTGCATCACCTTTATAAATGGGAATCGGATCAATAATTTCAGTTCTTATCTCCCTGTTGAGTTCATATATAAAATTATTGTGTGTGTTAACGCTATCACGATTATAGATATCGGAAATCTTCTTTATTGAGTATCCGTGCTTTACAAGAAGACCAACAAGATTGTATATCTTTGGATTGTAATACCAATTCTGTAACATTCGAAAACAATCCATTACTTGTTTCCAAAGGATTTCGACCGAACCAACAACGACTGATCCTTCGGCGGTCTTATCCTTTTTTGTAAGGTGGCGATAATAATATCTGAACAGGTAATCGCCTTCTTGAGAAATATCTGATGCCTCAGGATCGTTATCAAATATATATTTGAAAATAATGTCGATACGTCCATCCTCTAAAGAGATGTCATTGCTGACAAAAGACCAGAAATCATTCCTGTGAAGTGTATTCTCTACCAGTTCCCAATCTTTCGCAATGCTTAACTGCTTTAAATTACGAATAGCAGGGTCAAAATTACTTCTCTGCATGAAAAGAGCTCGTATCTTCTCCGTGTCAGTAAGTCCAATTTTACCTTTATTTTCTGTCAGAAATTCTTTAATGGCATCTTTAGTGGCATCGATCTCGTACCAAATAAATTGAACACTGCCAAGTTTTTTGTTCCTGTCATTGAGAAGGTCAAATAGTCTTTCTACGACAGTCTTTCTTGTATATTCTTCGTTGTACAAACGGCACAAAGACTCTGCGCAATCGGGATCTATCTCTTTTGAGTTTTCTAGCCAGCATTTCATATAATGCAAAGCATTTGATACGTGCGCTATGTCAATATCTCTAATATCTTGTTGTGAAAAAACCTCAAAACCTGTTTTTTCAAGCAAAGAATAATCTTCGGGCCTAGTCTCATAATAAACGTGGTATAGCATTTTACCATTAAGATCTTTTGATACATCGCTCAAATCTTGATACCTTTGGCTTTTTGCAAGGAATCTATATAACAAGAAAATAGTTGTCAATCTTTGTTGACCATCAATAACCTCATAGGCTTCACGAAGTTTACCGTTTATTTCAAATTGCCCTTTTCTAACAATCAAGGGTTGTAGGCTATAAAAGGATTCTGGTGATTTGTCACTCTTGAGGGTATATTCAAGCAAATCATTACACAAATCATAAATCTGCTGTTTGGTCCATCGATAACCCCTCTGATACGAGGGAATAAAGAAATAGCGGTCGTCAAGCAAGTCGCTTACTTTTACTTGTTTGATTACGTTGCAATTACTAATTAAATCTATCATTTTATTCTCATCCTTTAATATAACATCTTCAAATAATACATCTTTTATCCGCCTCTAATTAGTGACAGATGGAGTTATTTGTCCTAAGCTCTCTTTTCCGTAATTGATGGATTGTGGCATACTATTACGTATTTAATCACATTGCAAAATTACATTTTTTTCAATAAGAAAACCGTTTCCAGAACTCAATTCTTCTATCCACGTATTCTCTTTTCATAGTCATTCTTTCTTTTTTGTTTTCACGCTGCGAAAAAAGCAAAAGCCTGCGCCGAATTGAAGCACAGGCTTGATGTGAAACAGTGTTTTTAATCCAACGCCGTATAATTGAAGTCCGACTGGGAGCAGCAGGCTTTCTTGTAGTCGAACTGATAGAGGCGCATGTAGGCCTCCTTGATCTCCTGGGCGTTATTGTAAAAAGGATTAGAAACGCCAATTTTCGTGGTCACCACAATTTCCATCTCGGGTGTAAGCACTGTGCCGTTTACTCTTTTGACCCGCTTGGGCCATACTTTAAATACTTTGCTCATAATAAGAATGCTTTATTTGTTGTCTTTCAGCATAATTGCTTTCTTTATCGCCTTTTCCTCCTTTTCAACAATGGAATCCCACAAATTGGACTTTTCAAAATCTTCCATCGGGATATACTGTACATAGCGGTTGAGGAAATCGATGGAATAAAGGTCGCAGCCGTCGTTGTACCAACCTCGGTTAATGAGCCTATCCCAATCCCAACGGTCAATGTATTTGTCGATGAGGTCATAAGTGAGTTTCAGGTCAGAGTTGGCTGAAAGTTCGCTCCAGTCCCAACGGTCTTTGAATTTCTCGATGATTTCGGGAATCAGGATTTCTTCGTTTGCCCTCTCAGAGAATGTTTTCCAGTTCAGATACTCGCCCCAACGGTCAATCATTGCGGCTGTCCATTTGATGTTGCTGTTCTCCGACACTTCCTCCCAATCCAAATCGTTGCGGTATTCCATCAGCAATTCATCAGTCAGCGGATAATCGGCAGAGATTTTCTTCATTGCTTCTTTTTGAATCATTTTTTTCATCAGGTAATCGTTTACTTTGTTGGTTTCCATGACTTTTTATATTTAAGTGTTAGTACTTTTATTGGTTTCTCGCTGCAAAGAAAAAGGGAGCCTGCGCCGAATCGAGGCACAGGCTCAAAAAACTTTACATTGTTTTAGAGTTTGTTTAAATTTCAATTCGATAATTTGTTAAGCATGATTTTGGAGAAGGCGATTTGGATCATGGCCTCGGAGGATTCGGAGT
>JAEEGJ010003037.1_pt1 | contig 70090 bp, 72 predicted proteins | sample 8958761 | NCBI WGS metagenome assembly JAEEGJ01 (sample SAMN16246546, study PRJNA631951) | gut metagenome | biome: gut microbiome; feature: rumen; material: RS-attached | host: Bos | place: Iran: Karaj | collected 2018-10 | reverse complement strand
TCTTGTCTATGATAGACACGCGTAGCCCTTCCATATTATGCCTTTCCACATAATCGCAAAACAGGCGGTTATTTGTAAGGCTGTCTTCACCAAGTGTCTGCACCATTTCATAGTTGTACATCTGAAGGCGTGAGTGAAGAATGTCAATCTTGTACTCCTTCTCACGCTGGTATTGATACACGCTAAAGCAAACAGCAAAGAGCAGGAAAACACCACCGATACTGATTAGCAGATTACGCTGAAAGGATTTACTTTTCAAAGCAGTAGCCATAACCTACACGTGTTTTTATCTGTTTTCCATAAGAGCCAATCTTCTTACGCAGTCGGGTGATGTTCACATCTACCGTACGATCGAGCACAAACACATCTTGAGGCCAACAAAGTGTCAGTATGTCTTCACGTGAAAACACCTTGCCTGGATGTTGTAATAAGAGTGATAGCATCTCATATTCCAGTTTAGTGAGAAAAATATCTTGGCCGTCGACAGTAGCTGTCTTGGCATTCAAATCAAGAGAAATACCCTCAAAACATATTTTGCTATCAGAAACAGCTACATGCACTTCGCCACTCGGGGGAACATTCGTTTGAGTCGCCCGCCTGAGCACCGCCTTGACTCTTGCTTTCACCTCTTTCATGCTTAGTGGCTTGGCGATATAGTCATCGGCACCGATGTTCAGTCCCTTAACAAGGTTGTCCTCTCCTTCAAGTGCTGTGATAAAAATGATGGGTATCTGTGCCGTAGAGGGATTGTCCTTCATCTTTCGTGCCATCTGAAATCCTGAAATTTCTCCCATCATTACATCTAATAGGATTAGCGCAAACTCTTGTAGAGGGAGTTTGAGTGCTTCCTCTGCAGAGTTTGCGGTTACGACCTCATATCCTTCATTTTCAAGGTTGTATTGCAATATCTCACAGATATCTAACTCGTCATCAACAACAAGTATTTTCATAAATTCTTCAAATGGTTGTGAATGAAACAGATAATCTTTTCGGGCACAAAGATACTGCTTTTTTCTGAGATGCAGGAATAATGTGTATTACATTGTTATGACATTATTGTTCCATCGGTAATTATGCCAAATTTCTGTTTCATTCATAGGATCCTTTATATAATAGTACAAAATTTGTTGTTCGGCATCTATAACAAGGTGACGGTTCTTACGTTATAACAAAAGAACCGTCCTTTCGTTACATTTGTATGAATAGTCCACGGGGACAGGTCCCGTGAGTCATATAAACGCGTTAAAGCCCCGCATCCCTGCGAGGCTTTAACGTTTTTACTAACCAACTAAAACTAAACGTATGAAAAAGAAACTATCTATGATGAAACAATTACTAATCTTTTTTTGTTGATGCAAAGTTACGGCGATTTTGGGCTAATTCCAAGAAAAAGAGCAAATTCTTCTTCAACTTGTGTAGACAAACGCTTCGTCTTTGGACAAATCGAGGAAAAAGACTTCGTTGTTGTCCAAATATGCAAGTTTCTCCCTATTATTTCGTCTATTTCCAAATTTCTTCTTATATTTGCACACAGAACTAATTAAGCAATATGAGACATCGAATTAAATCAGGAAAGATTGGTTCCTATACACCTGAGAAACTGAAGGTGGAGAGTGAGGAACAAGAGGCTAGAGAACTGTCTGAAGAGGTCGAGGAGATCTTCGAGGAGGATTCTGCTTTCAGCAATGATGACGAGGCATTGGCTGCTATGGAATTCTATGACAGCCCAGATGATATAGAATAGAAGCAGGTGGGAACAATGAAGAGGTTATTTGTCATCGCAGTTATGCTGGCCATATGGATTGAGGGCTATGCAGTAAAGGTTGAAACGACGACCAATCTGAAAGTGTACTATCCTGAGTATACTAGGATTGATCTAGTCTGCGAGGAGATGCCAAAGGCTGCACAGAAGGATGTGGAGTTCTGTTGCGAGGCAGCATTCACTGGAGAGTTGCTGACGGAGTTCAAGCATTCGAACATCGGAGATAACCATATCTGCAATGGAGTGATGAAGAAGGGCTATAGCTGCAAGGCGAATACAGGTGGCTTCGTATGGGGCAAAGGTAAATGGAGGTTTATGCGAAAAGCGGATTATCCCACTACTGCGGATGGTTGGAATATGGGCTTTTGCCAGATGCTGATCGTCAAGGATGGTAGTGCCAGACCCATCGGAGCGAAGATGAAGAATAATGTGAATATCTACAGGGCCCTCTGTGAGAAGGATGGAAAGCTTTGCATCGCCGAGTCGAAGAAAAAGATGACTTACGAGACTTTCGTCAAGTCGCTGAGTGCCTATAAGGTGACCCACGCCCTTTATCTGGATATGGGCAGAGGTTGGAACTATGCTTGGTATCGAGACCAGAAGGGAAAGGTTGTTGTGCTTTTCCCTGAGAGCAAAATGGCACCCAGTTACAAGTTTAGAACCAATTGGATCACATTCTATAAATGAGCATTATATTAAGTATTCAATAGGTTAGTATTAATAGGTTAAGATTGTTCATCCGCTGCATGGTTTGAGAAAATCGTGTGGCGGATTTTTTTGATGGAAATATGGTGGTACTGTTGAGCATCACAGCGACATAGGCGACTGATGAATAAGAAATAGTTCTTAAAAGATATTAAAGTTTAGTGGGGTGTCCTGAGTTTTGGGACACCCTCATTGTTATATTTGCACCCATGATTGCGAAAAGCAGTCAAAGTATAATATGTTTAATTTAAAAATAATGATCTATGGAATTTAAATTTAGAGCAAACATTGTGATGAGCCGAGAGCTCACCATTGAAGCAAAAGGGTTTAATGAGGCGATAGAGAAAGCCCAGGCCAGGATGTCAGAGCCTATAAGGCGTGATGAACTGACATTCAGGAAGATCTATTACGACAACGTCTATAAAGATGGGGAAGCACTAGTAGTAAAGTGAGTAGAACAACTTAAAACCAAAAGAAAAGAAATGAGTAACAATTGTGAGATTTTGGATTTGGATGTAAAGTGCGACACACTGGTGCCTTATTATGACATGGGTATCAGTTGTGGACTGCCTACTGAGATGGGTGACATACCACCAGAGATGGTTATGGTGCCAGGTATGTTGACGATGGACCTCAATGTGGGGTTTGCGAGGGCGCAGGGTGACTCGATGATCGGCGTGGGCATTCACGACGGCGACCTGCTGATGCTGGAACGTACCTGCCACTTCAACAATCAGGATATCGTGGCAGCCTGGGTTGATGGGGCGGAGTTGCTGAAATCGTATTACATGGATGAGCATGGCCGTCACTGGCTGGTGCCTTCCAACGACAGATATGATGCGATGTTGCTGACGGAGGAGATGGACGTGAAGTTCGCAGGACGGATGGTGTGGAATATGCGAAAGGATGTTCACGAGACAACACGTAACATCCGTCAGTCTATCGAACGCGCACTGAAAAAGATGGGTGAGTTGATGGCAGAAGAACATGTGCTGACCAGAGAGGAGGTGGAGCGAGCCTTGCAGCATGTAGGGCCGTTGGTGATGAAAAGTCGTCACTGGCTGGGACCTTGTCGTGTGCTGATGGATCGTGGGTTTATCCTCCAAGAACGTTACAACCTGTTCTGTGATCTGGTGAGAAGTGTGCTGCCTGACCACGAGCATCTGCCTCAGGAGGCTGAACTGAGGCGTATGGCGGTGGACTGCTTCTCAAAAGCGTTTGTGATATGGAAAGATGAGAAGGCCCCTGTGCATGGGCGGTACTATCGGGGCTATTATCTTGCAGGTGCTGCTATGCAGAAGCAACTCCCATAGAACTCCCAGAAACTCCCAGAAAATTCATCATAGCTCCCAAGAATTAGGCGAAATCGGCCAAAACTCCCATTAAAGCTCCCACAAACTCCCATTGGGCGACGGATTATTTCCGCCGCCCTTTTTTTATGCGTAATTTTGCTATTGAATTATTAACCCGAGTGGAGTGAGAGTCCTCTGAGGTGAAAAGCTGCAGCAATCAATCTCTTCTCACAACACGAAGGAAGAAATGAAAGAGATTGTTCTGAGAATTAATGATGCTGCGCTGGAGGATTTTCTGGGATTGATCCGGCTCTGTCCGAGTGTGGAGGTAGTGGATGTTGACGAGGCGGCACTGCCCAGTAAGAGTTCGATGGCCATAAGGATTCGTGAGGCTATTGTGCAACTGAGGGAGGAGCATCTGTTAAGAAGAAAGTTCGACTATGCCTGGCTGAAGGTGGCGATGGACTCAACAGATGACATGCCGTCGTTTGAGTCGGCCCAGCGATACCTTGATTATTTGTGTGATGAACTTCAGTTGGATGACCTGCCCTGTGAGTCGTCGATATCGAAGATGATGGATATGGCTAGAGGTCAGCTGTTCCATTGGACTTTCAGCGACACCAGCGACGCCCAGGAAACCACACGCAGAAACAACATTGTTAAGCGCTTTTTCTGTTTGATGAGGGGTCGGAAATAGGCTGTTTTCCGAAGATTTTTCCGAATGATATTTTGGTTTTTCCGAACCGTTTCCGAATGGGGGTGACAGCTATTGTAAGCATGAAAAATCAGTTGTAATTTTGCATTATCAAAAATCAAAAATAGATAAAAATATGGTAGAACAAATTAGATTTCAAACAATGAAACATTCAGAAGTTAGTGTGAATGCCTATGGTATCACGGTGAAGAAAATGTGTGCCTCATGCGCCATGAAGGAAGTTCAGAACGACGGTGAGCGGGTTTGCAAGAAAATGGGGCTGATGGTAAAACAGCAGTTCTGTTGCCGCCACTGGCAGATGAGCGACGGACTGAAGAACGCAGGACTACAAAACGGAGGCGTGGTTCGCCAAAGAGGGACGCAGAAAATAGTGATAAAATAAAAGGTAAAAGTATTAACCGAGTCGAAGTGTGGTGGAGGAAGTCTACGTAGTGAAAATGGCCAAATTCCGACACAGCCTTCACTCACAAATTCGACAAAATGAAAAAACTAATTGCAATTGAAGAAGAGGTACTCGCACGCCTCGTATTGGGAAAGTGCGTAGAGGGTCGCTTGCGTCGTGACAAGTGGACGGGTGTAATAACATTCAATGCTTACAACCGTAAGCCGAGGATCAGGCAGAAGGATGTGCTGATGAAAAAGACGCCCTGGGGTTGGCTGAAGGCTTCTCTGAAGCGTAGGAAGCGCTATACCAGTATGCCGAATGACCTGCCCATTGGGGAACAGCTGGCAATCTTGGACGAAGAGAACGAGCTGGCCAAGCAGGCACTGATTGAGAACTATATCCTCGAATCTGATTAATGAAAGGAGATGTGTATGGGATTTTGCTATCAGAAGAATTTCAGTCATCCTACATTGCCTGTGGACGAGGCCCAGTTTTGGGCCCTCGCCAGGGCGAAACAATGGAATGAGAACATCGACAAGTACCGAGAGACGGGCGAGGCGAGTCTGAAACGCAAACTGCCTGCGTTTATCTTCCAGGCGACGTTTGATGAGACGGAGTCAGCCAAAGGAAAGATAGGGCGTTGGCGCAAGCAGGCAGCAACGAGACTGACGGGCTTGGTGGTGATGGACGTGGATCATGTGGAGAGTGAAGAGTTAAGAGTGAAGAGTGAAGAATTTGCTGCCGCCGACTTTAAGCAGCGAGCTGCTGAACTCGGAATCCTGCTCATCTACATTACACCCTCTGGGCACGGGCTGAAGATTGTGTTTAAGGCCAGAACGGAGTGGGGTAATCTCATCGACAACCAACATGCGATGGCGAAGGTGCTGGGTGTGGAGGTTGACGAAAGTTGCAAGGATGCATCGCGCATGTCGTTTATTTGCAAGGAATCGGATATACTATTTATTGATAAAGAACTGTTTACTTATGAGAACAAGGAATTTGGTGAGAAATACGATGCTGAGTATCGTGCTGGTCATAGTCGTGGCGCTGCGACTGATGCTGTGGCCAGTCAGACTGTTAAACAAGGGGCTGAGACTATCGGCGATGTGGATGCTGAGTCAGTACCGTTAAAGTGGAGGGGCTATGATGTACAAGGTATTATTGATCAGCGCTATCATGACCGGCTGCCGTGCGCCGCGGACAGTAATCGTCACAACGAATCACTCAAGCTTGCCACCGACCTGCTGCTCATGCTCGATGGAGACAGAGTCGCTGTGCAGCGAATTGTCGAAGCCCAGCCGTGGGTCAAGGAAATCATCGCAGAGCGCAATGAGAACGTGGCGCAGACCGTTGCCTCGGCCGTTTCTTGCATCGCGGAGAAAGAAAAGAAGTATGCAGGCTCGCTGCCATCCAAGGCCATGCAGGAAGCGGTGAAGGCTTTCACAGGAATAACGTATCAAGAAATTACGAAAGGACAAACGCAGAAAACGATAACGCTGAAGGAAGATGATTTGAACCGCTGGCTTTGAGAGTGGGGTGCACAGATTGAGAGTATGATGCAGGATTATCCGTTGCTAAAGGATATCTGCAAGGGACTGAAACGTAACCAGTATCCTGCGGCGTTGTTTGTGGGTGGTGGTCTGCTGATGACGCTCATGACAAGATGTACGTATCGCTTCTATCATCGCCCAGAGGAATTGCGAAGGTTGAATAATTCGACGCTGATTATCGGTGATCCGGCTTCTGGAAAGAGCTTTGCAACCAGGCTTTTTAAGTTGATAGCTTCGCCTATCGTCGCGGCTGATAAGATTGGCAAGGATGCCATCAATGCCTATCGTGAGCAGATGAGGACAAAGGGTGCGAATAAAGAGAAACCTAAGAAGCCAAAGGTGGTTGTTCGCATTCACCCAGCGCGAACCTCGAATGCGCAGTTTATTCAGGATATGGTAAATGCCATTGAGGAGGTGGACGGCGAGCCGATGCAGCTGCACATGCTGACCTTCGACACGGAGCTGGATAACACGCTGTCGTTGCAGAAGGGTGGGGCGTACATCGACAAGCAGAGCTTGCAGTTGAAAGCGTTCCACAACGAGGAGGATGGACAGGCCTATTCGAATGTGGATAGTATCTTTCAAGAGTTCTACGTCATCTGGAACTATATCTATACAGGTACTCCTATCGCCCTGAAGAAGATGGTGAATGAGCAGAACTTTGGGTCAGGACTGCCAACCCGTCTGACCTGTATTCCTCTGCCAGCCACCAACTTCGAGATGCTGACTCGCGAGGTAGAAGTGGATTACACAAGCGACGAAAGGCTCAAGGAATGGGCAGAAAAGCTCGACCGTATGAAGGGTGAACTCAGCGTACAGAAGATCGTGGATGAACTCTTTGACTGGACGGAGCGTCGTATGATGGATGCCAAGGAGAATGAGTCGAAGGCTGACGAGATGCTGTTGAAGCGTTGTGCCTATCATGGATTGAATTTCTCGGCTCCGTTTATCGTGATGCGCCACTGGGACAAGATGCACCAGGATGGTCAGTATTGGTGTGGCGAGTTTGAGACGGATGAGGTCGACTGGCGCCTGGCTGAGTTGATTACCAATATCCAGTATGCTTGTCAGCGCTACTATTTCGGTGCGATGGCAGAGGCTTATTTCGACAACAAACAGAAGGATGCCTCAGTGAATGTTATGCGTCGTCAAAAGACCTTCGAGTCTTTCTACCGCTTGCCTGATGAGTTTACCAGCGCTGATGTCATGCGTTGCTTCAATCTCTCGACAGAGGGGGCTGCACGTATGAAGATCAAGCGGCTGCTGAGCGACCACCTCATAGAAAAGTTGGGAGACGGCAGACAGGCAGGAAACTCGAAATCGAGCTATCGCAAAACTGGAACATTGTGTCTATAGTGTACCATCGTACCATTGTACCATTTCAATAATTGATAATTGACAATTGATAATTATGAAAGAAGTAAGAATTAATAAAGACATGAAACTCTCCGAGCACTTCACGCTCGGGGAGTTGACGAAGACAAGTTACATTACGGCTGATGGGAATATCCCATGTCGTAAGGCGATTGAGAATCTGAAGAATATCTGTGACAATTGGCTGGAGGACCTCCGCTATAGCCAGAATACACTCTATGGTGGGAAAGATGATAAAGAAATGCCTATTATCATTACCAGCGGTTTCCGTTCAGAGGCAGTGAATATGAAATGTGGTGGCGCCAAGAATTCAAATCATCTGACGGGCTGTGCGGTGGATATCAAGTGCTATGGCCCTGAGCAGATGATCCGCATGGCTGGCATCTTGCTCGACATCTCTGATGGTACCAAGCGCGAATTTGATGAGTTAATCCTCGAGAAGCGCGGCACCACCTATTGGATTCACTTCGCCGTGCGTCCGAAGGATAATCGCCGCAAGATCCTTTTCGATTGCAGGTAATCTCTTTGTCAATAGCCGAAATCACATTCTATCGTCGAAAAGTGTGATATTTTACACATTTTTCTTCGATAGAATGTGAAATTCAGGGGAGATGTCTTTTATAAAAGATAAAATCATCTTAGACGGTTCCTGATAGAAGGAATGGAATAAGGCCTTATTCTCCAATAATTGTTACTACCAACTCTCTGGAACCGCCGTAGTTACGGAACTCGCAGAAGTAGATGCCTTGCCATGTGCCAAGGTTCAATCGGCCATCGGTGATGGGGATGGTGATGCTGACACCGCTCAATGTAGATTTGGCATGAGCAGGCATATCGTCGGCACCCTCCAGCGTATGCTCATACTCAGGACGATTCTCTGGAACCAATCGGTTGAAGATAGTCTCCATATCGACGCGAACATCTGGATCACAGTTTTCGTTGATGCTCAGTCCGCAACTGGTGTGCTTCGTGAAAATGTTCACAATGCCGGTCTTCGGCAGTTTCGGCAACTGACTTACTATCTCGCTCGTCACTAAATGGAAGCCACGACGTTTCGGTTTCAGGGTTATTTCTATTTGCTGTACCATTATTTAATTACTGTCATTCTCATCTCAATATCATCAACGGGTCTGTCAGCGCGTCCTGTAGCTGTGCCTTGAATCATTTCAACCACATCAAGACCATCCTCCACTTCGCCAAACACAGTATATTGACCGTCAAGATGGGGAGTACCGCCAACAGTTGAGTAAATCTTCAGTTGTTCATCGGTCAGCCCAGACTTGCCGACCTTGCTCTCAGCTTCTGCAGCCAGTTTGTCTTGCAGTTCCTGAAGTCCCTCACGATTCCTGTCTCGGCGCATCTGCATAATCTCTGAACGATGCTCGGCAGCAAGCTTGTTAAAGGCATCCTGCACTTTCTGCATTCTCAGCTGCTTGGAGAACTGACGAAGCTGACCTTCGTTGTACACATCTCCCCAAACGATATAGAATTGCGAACCACTGCTGCGGCGTTCAGGATTCACCTCGTCGCCCTGACGTGCAGCAGCCAATGCGCCACGCTTATGGAATAAGCCATCCTTTATCTCGGCTTCAAGCGTGTAGTCAGGTCCACCGACACCAAGCATCTTACCAGCAGGTGCGCCCTTGGAATCAGGGTCACCGCCCTGAATCATAAAGTTCTTAATCACGCGATGGAACAGCGTCCCATCATAATAACCCTCCTTTGCCAATTTCAAGAAATTGTCGCGATGGATTGGAGTCTCGTCGTAAAGGCGAACTACGATGTCGCCCAGCATTGTTTGAATCTTTACTTTCATAAACTATCCTAATATTTTGTGCAAAGGTACAAATAATCATGGAATTATGAGTACCTTTGCCCTCTGATTTTAAATGATTTTAGGTATTATGAGTATGATAGACCAGATTATTGACTTCAATAAGAGCTTCGTGGCACAAAAAGGCTACGAGAAGTATCTGACCGACAAGTACCCCGACAAGAAGCTGGCCGTACTGTCGTGTATGGATACCAGACTGACCGAACTGCTCCCTGCAGCTCTCGGGCTGAAGAATGGCGACGCGAAGATTATCAAGAACGCTGGCGGCTTGGTAATCTCTGCTTTCGACTCTGCTATGCGTAGCCTGATTGTAGCCATCTATGAACTGGGCGTGCAGGAAATCATGGTGGTGGCGCACTCTCATTGTGGAGCCTGCCACATGAGTTATGATCACTTCCATCATGAGATGATTGCCCGTGGCGTGACTGATGAAACGCTCGACACCATCCGCAAGTGTGGCATAGACCTCGACCAATGGCTGGAGGGATTCAAGGACACACCAACATCAGTCCGTAAGACCGTTGAGACCATCAAGACCCATCCGCTTGTGCCGAAGGATATTGTGGTTCGTGGGTTTATCATTGATTCTGAGACTGGCGCTTTAGAAGAAATTAAATGATTATACAAATATGAAAAAAATAGGTAAATGGCTCCAGTCGAATTACAAATATATATGTAAGAGATTAGAAAAGTCTTAAATTATGAAGAAAATAATAAACCCTTGGCGCAACCATGAGGGGTATAACTGTTTCGGTTGCAGTCCTGACAATCCCATTGGGCCAAGGAAATGGGATTCCTGCATTGTGAGGTGGAAGAATGACAATAATAGAGCGTATGAAGATAATAGACGAACAGTTAATGAATGATTTGGCAGAAGAAGCCAAGAAGTCGCCGAGACTGAGGAAGAACTACAACTTTCATCAGAGTTTGCAGGACAAGTGCCATCGTTTCCTCAACGCATTGGAACCAGGCACATTTATTCCTGTGCATCACCATCCTGACAAGGACGAGACCTTTGTGATACTGAAAGGAAAGGTTCGCGTGACAACTTACAATGACGAGGGCGAGATTGTGGAATCCTGCGTCATCAGCCAGGAGAGTGGTCGATATGGTGTGGACATTCCCAAGAACGTCTGGCACGGGCTGGAGTGCTTGGAGCCGAGCGTCCTGTTGGAATGCAAGGCTGGTCCCTTCGTAGAGCATGAGGTGGACGGGATTCTGGAAACAAAACCCACAAAGGATATTTACCTTGCTGGTGGCTGTTTCTGGGGAACAGAGCACTACTTCAAACAGATTGAGGGCGTGGCCGTAACGGAAGTGGGATTCGCCAACGGACATACGGAGAATCCGACTTATAAGGAAGTTTATACCGACCAGACAGGCTTTGCAGAGACGGTCTTTGTGCGGTTCTATCCTGATGTGGTGAGCCTCGAATTCCTGCTGAGGATGTTCTTTAAGGCCATCGATCCGACCAGTCTCAATAAGCAGGGACACGATGAGGGTACACGCTATCGTACTGGCGTCTACTATAAGGATCCTGCGGATTTGCCCGTCATCGAGAAGGTCTTTGCCGAAGAACAAAAGAACTACGATCAGCCGTTAGCAGTAGAGAAACTGCCTCTGCAGAACTTCTACACAGCAGAAGAGTATCATCAGGATTATCTCGACAAAAATCCCGATGGCTATTGCCACTTGCCTCTGTCGCTATTCGAGTTTGCAAGGAAAGCCAAGGCCAGATCTATTCTTCTTTAACCACTGGCATATTCGCCTCTTTCCAAGCAATAATACCTCCTTTGAGGTTCACGCACTTGTAGCCAACATCGGCCAACTTTCCGGCTGCATTGGCTGAGCGGCGGCCACTACGGCAATAGATGGCGATGGTTTTGTCTATCGGCAACTTAGCCTTAGCCTGTTCCACGAAGTCACTTTGGAACTGGTCGATAAGGATGGCTCCCTTGATATGCCCTTCGGCAAACTCATCGGCCTTACGCACGTCGAGGATTACTACGTTGGAGTCTGTTATCAGTTCGGCAAACTCCTTCACATCATAATTTTCATAATTCACCTGGCCACAAGCTGTAGTAAGCCCAAGTGCGGCGAATAAACAAGTCAAAATCTTCTTCATTTGATAGTTCAGATTAAAAACGTCATCGGTTGAAGTTGGTTCTCAAAGGACTCTCCAGTTCTGGATGACCATCCTCACTGACATTCAGCTTGCGAATCATCCAGGCCATATTACGCCCAAGCGTCCGCATGGTCTGCATTCCCTCTTCGTCCTGTGCCACTTGTCCTGGTGTCTGGCCATAAGCCATATTCCAGTACTGGGAACTGACAACGGGCATATTCAATATGGTAAAGTACTTGTTCAGGCGGTCAAAGGCTGCCGATGCTCCACCTCTGCGGCATACCACCACACTGGCACCAGGCTTGAAACGCAGGTCGTTGCCAAGAGAGTAAAACACACGGTCGAGCAAGGCACACAGCGAACCATTCGGGCCGCCATAATAGACGGGCGAGCCAATAATGAGTCCGTCGATGCCGTCTTTCACAGCCCGCATCACTCGGAAATAGAGATCGTCGCGGAACGTGCACTTGCCCTCGCGTCCACACATGCCACAAGCGATACAGCCTTGAATGGCCTGCTTGCCGATGCCGATGATTTCAGTCTCTATGCCCTCTTCGTTCAGGGTCTTTGCCACCTCGCTCAGAGCCGTAAACGTGTTTCCGTTCGCTCTGGGGCTTCCGTTAATCAACAAAACCTTCATTTTTGATGTTTTCTTACTATTTTCTGTCATAATCTTCTTAATGTATTGTAAACCCGAGGCTGTGAAGCAGGGCGGTGATGAGGTCGCGATGGTAGCCAGGCATGATGATGTGATGGTTGCCGATGGGATTGGTCAGGAAATAAGCGGTCTGGCTCTTGTCAGACAGTTGGATGACCTGTTGCGTGCGGCAGAGATCGGGTTTCGCCTGATTGTGCGTCAGCAAGCCCTCGGCCACGAAATAACGCGAGAGGTCGCCTGAGACCTTGAAGATGGTGACAGGCCCCTCCTTCATGAATCCTCTGATGCCTACGCCGATGCCCGACTCGAAATGCGTGTCGAACTCATACTCCATAACCATATCGAGTGGGATGGTGCAGTGGGCGAAAAGCATCTCGCCCGTCTCAGGATTGATGTGTGCGGGATTGGCCTGGAATCCTGAGAAACCCAGCAGCGAGCGTACGATCATCATCGACAGCATCGCTGGTACATCGCCCTCACAACCAGCCACATAGCCTTCCGCATTCAGTTTCGCAAGGGCCAGACAACCCGTGTTCTTCACCGTTGTCAGCAGGTCGAAACAGCGCAGGGTGAAGCCCTGAAGATGATGGCTCTCGACGATCGTTTTCAGCGCCTCGTAGATCTTCAAGGCACCAGGTATCGATTGTTGGATGCCCACCTGATCGGTGACGGTCTCGACGCCTTTCATGTCGATGGTGCTGAGCAGTTCCTCGATAGGGATGTCAACGAGTTCGATGCCCAAGCGCTCCAAGACTGTCTTTTGGTCGGCGTGACTGGAGATGAGCCAGTCTGACGGTTGGCCGATGATGCCCAGACGGGCGCCTTGAAGCTGTCGTTGGGCTTGTTCCACCATCGCCAGCAGGCTGATGCGCTGGGCGATATATGCTGTGCTGCCGTGAAGGATCTCGCCTCGGATGTCGTGCTGTCGCAGATAAGAGAGTATCTCCATCGATGCCGCCAGCGAATTGCTCTTGCCTGATGTCAGCAGATAGAACGGTCGGCGGCTCTTGGCCTGCAGTTCAGGGAGCAGGCTTTTGAAGATGCCCTCGGTGCCGCCCGTGCGCACATAGATCAGGCTGAGGTCGCTGGTGCCGTAGTCACTATAGTCTGAACCTTTCAGGTCGTACGTGATGCCGAGACTCTCCAGAAACTCGCTGGTGACGGCACTCACCGCCTTCTCATCGTGCAACGTCGATGTCAGCGTGTAGATAGCAATCTTGTATTCCTTCATCTTTAAAAACTGTTTATGCCGCAAAATTACAAAAAATCTGCGAAATGCACTGTTATCTCACAAACTTTTTGTAACTTTGTCCCCCAATTAATAAGAGAAGACTGATATGAGTTTTGAGTATATGTCGCAGGAAGGCTACGATAAGCTGGTGGCCGAGCTGCATCAGTTGGAGAGTGTGGAACTGCCTCAGGTGCGTGAGGCTATCGCTGAGGCGCGCGACAAGGGCGACCTGAGTGAGAACTTCGAGTATCACGCCGCCAAGCGCGAGCAGTCGAGGTTGTTGGGGCAGATACGCTTCAAGCAGAAGGTGCTGGCCAACGCGCGAGTGGTGGATATGTCACGACTGGCATCCGACAGCGTCCAGTTGCTGAGCAAGGTGGAGATGACCAATCTGGGCAACAATGCGCGGATGACCTATACCATCGCCAGTCCGCACGAGGCGAACCTCCGCGAGGCGAAGATCTCTATTAACTCGCCCATCGCACAGGCGCTGCTGAACAAGAAGGTGGGAGATGTGGTAGAGGTGAGGGTGCCTGCGGGACTGCTGAAACTCCGCATTGAGAGTATCAGTCAATAAAGAAAAAAAGAGGGTTTCGATTGGAACCCTCTTTTAAATTTAATGAACCCCTTTTTAGGATTACTGTGCAGGCTGTGCGGGAGCTTCCTTGGCAGGAGCCTCGGCTGCGGGAGCGGCGTCCTTAGCAGGAGCAGCTTCCTTCTGCTGACTGGCACCGAAGCCAGGCAGGTTGTTGGGATTCGTGGCGGGAGCCTCGATGTTCTCCATCACAGAACCGCTGGTAGTACTCTGGGGAGCCACATATGCGCAGACAACGCTGAGCACAACCATTGCGGCTGCGAGACCCCATGTGGTCTTCTCGATGAAGTCAGTGGTCTTGCGGACACCACCAATCTGATTGTAGGAGGAGAAATTGGAAGCCAAACCGCCACCCTTAGACTCCTGGATGAGCACGATGCCAATCATCAGCACGGCTGCTACTACGATGAAAATTACAAATAATGTGTACATCTTTTTTACTGTTATTTTGTTTTATTATTAATAATCAACTTCTTTAAAAAGCGGATTTGGTCTGCAAAGTAAGCATTTTTTTTCGGATAAACCAAACTTAATCGCTGAATAATTTCAAGAGCCTGCGAATATTTGCCCTGTTTTATGTAAATTCGGGCCAAAGTTTCGGTAAAGATGCCCTCACTCGACTCATTTTCATCGTTTTCGGGTGTCTCATCGACGATAGACGGACTCTCGGGGTCGTCGCTGAGGGTGAAACGGCCTTTGTCAACATTTATGAAATTATCAATCAGACTCTGTCCCTTCATCTCGGGCACCTTTTCATTGCCCAAAGTCTCGCCCTCGGTCTCCAACAGATAGGCGACATAATCGACGGCGGCATCGGCAGGTGTGGGCTTGCGGCCACGGGATTTCTTCTCTTCTTCGGTCTCGCCCTCCTGGGGGATGGAGTCGAGGAAGTTGTTGATCAGCGAGAGCGTGCGGCTGGGATCATTCGGTGTACTCGGTGTTTCTTGGGCGCTCTGAGTATTCTGATTACTCGGATTGCTCGGATGGCGATAATGTACGGCCTCGATCATCTGGAAGAGCACACGGCGGTCGGTGATATAGATGGCGGCACGGCGCAGTTCTTCGTCGAAGGTGGGGTCGTGGAGCAGATAGAGATTCTGCAACAGCAGCAGGCGGACCGTCTGATAATAGGGATAGAGCGCCAACAGGGAACGCAACTCGTAGAGCGTGTCACGGTCTAGGCGTTCGGGGTGTTGGGTGAGTGCTGCTATGTCTATCATTTCCTTTGTGTCGAGGGGGTTACCATTGTGCCACGGAGGCATTGAATATCTGATCGCAGATGTCCTTCATCATCTGGGTGACGAGGTCTTCCTGTACAGCGCTGAGCGACAAGGTAGAGTCGTAGGCTTTCTGTGACGTGAACTGCTGCTCGAAGTCTTGCTTGTGATCCTTGTTGTTGGTAAAGCGCACGTTGACGGTGATGGAGAGCTCCACCTGAGCGGAGTAGCCCTCAGCCGATACGGCCTTGTTGCGCTGCTCGTAACGGGTGATCTCGCCTTCGAGTTTCAGGTCACCATTGCGCTTCACTTGTGTGAGTTTGGTACTTCTTCGGAACTGGTCTTTCAACTCGTTGTTGAAGATGGCGCCCATCGGTGCCCAGACGTAACTACTTCGTACGGGGAACTCGGCAATCTGTATGGTCTTGATCTTCGTGTAGTCGATGCTGGCGCCGTTGAACTTGTAGCTGACGGAGCACGACGAGAAGCTGAACAGGCAGAAGAAGGCGATGAGACACACCAGTCCGTATTGTTTCAAACGGCGGTAGAGGGTGCGGTCGCTGATGCCAAGTTCCTGAGCAGCCTTCTTGCGGTTGCCGTTGTTGCGGTCGAGGGCCTTCTGGAGCATCTGCTTGCCCAACAGGTTCAGATTGAGGTTCTCGTGCTCTTTCTCGGGCTCCACATATTCCTCGGCTACGGCATCTTCGAGCGTGGGGGTGATGGGTGTGATGGGAGCAATCTGGGTGACGGGAATCGGTTCGGCGGAGATCGTCTTCACGTTCTGCACCTCTTCGATCTGTTTCTTCAGACTACCCATCTCACGACGCATGTCGTTCACATTACCACGCAGTTCGAAGAGAATCTTATAAAGGATTTCGCGTTCGTTCTCAAACGAGTGGTCGCCGCCTTCGTGAGGGATGGTGGCCAACTGGGTGGTATCCTGATCCTGCGGAATGAATTTCGCGAGGATCTCGGGGGTGATGACGCGCTCCTTGCTGAAGATGGAAATCTGTTCGGTGACACTTTTCAGTTGGCGGATGTTGCCTGGCCACTTGTAGCGCATCAGCATTTGCTTGGCCTCGTCGGTGAGGGTCACGCGGTCCATCTTGTATTTCTCTGACATCTCCATCGCGAAGAGACGGAACAATAGGATCACATCCTCGCCTCGGTCGCGAAGAGCGGGCATCTGGATGTTCACGCGGTTCAGACGGTAGTAGAGGTCGCCACGGAAACGGCCTTCGCTGATGGCTTTCTCGATATTCACATTCGTAGCGGCCACGATGCGGACGTCAGTCTTACGCACCTCGGTGGCACCTACGGGGATGTATTCACCATTCTCCAGCACACGCAGCAGTCGGGCCTGGGTGGCCATCGGCAGTTCGCCCACCTCGTCGAGGAAGAGGGTACCCTTGTTGGCTACACCAAAATAGCCTGGTGAGTCGTTGATGGCGCCCGTAAACGAGCCTTTCACATGGCCGAAGAGCTCACTGTCGATAGTGCCTTCGGGGATAGCGCCGCAGTTGATGGCGAAGTATTTCTCGCGTCGACGGGGGGAGTTGTCGTGGATCAGCCTAGGCAGGATGTCCTTACCCACACCGCTTTCGCCGATGATGAGCACACTGATGTCGATCGGCGCCACCTTTAGGGCGTCGTCGAGCGCGCTATTCAAGGCCTCGCAATTGCCTACGATATTGTAGCGCTGTTTGATGCTTTGTAATTCGGTTGTCTTCATTCGGCTGACAAAATTACACAATATTTCCGAGAATACTGCAATTTTGGCAGAAATTAACTCAATTATCTTCTTTTGGAGCCGGATCTTCGTGTTTGAACTGGTCCTTGGCCTTGATGGCAAAGCGCGCTTTTTCGCCGTCCTCACGCTTCTCGTGGTAGAGCTTCGGCAACGGATTGGCCAACGGCTCATCGTAATGGATACGGTTGCGGAAGATGTCGATGGCGGCGTAGATAGCGTGACGCAGTGAAGCGGGATCGGCCTTGCCCTTGCCGGCGATATCGAAGCTGGGGTCCTGGTCGGGGGTGGTGATGACGAAGGGGAAACCTGCCTTCATCTTCACTCCAAACTCGGTGGCCAGCGTCTTGAAAGGCACATTGCCCTGATCGTCGTACATCGCCAGGATGGCGTCGAAACCATAGTGCAGACCGTTGCCGAAGAAATCATCGGCGGTAAAGGGTCCGTAGACCTGAATGCCGGACTCCTCAATGGTCTTGAGGGCAGGGGTGATGATATTCTCTTCTTCGGCGCCTGGTTGGGGATTGAGGGCCAGCACGGCGATGCGGGGATTATTGATGCGGAAGTCGCGCTTCAACGAGGTGTGCAGCAAACGGCACTTTTCCACAAGCTTGTCGACGGTGATATTGGCAGCTACATCTTTGAGTGGTAAGTGGTTGGTAGCCAAAGCGATGCGGATGTCGTCGGCAAACATAATCAGCAGCGACTTATCGTTGGCGTCAGGGGTGCGGTTGGGTACCACAGGCGCCTGGACGAGTACGTCGTAAAGACCGTTTTTCAGGTCTTCTTTGGCACGCTGCAAGGCCTTGCGGGCAGCTTCTGCCGACTCGGGGGTGGGGGAGCCGAACTCCACTTTCACCTCCTCATCAAAGGTCGCCAGCATGTTGAGCTTGTCGGGATGGGCATCCTCGGCCTTGGAGATGATGCTGAAAGGCGTCTCCAATTGGAGGGCGTTGCGATGGTAGGTGGCAATCTTCGGATTACCATATATAATAGGTGTACACATCTCGAGCATCCCACTATCCTCGAAAGCTTTGAGGATAATCTCATAGCCGATGCCGTTAGTATCTCCGTGCGTGATGGCCACGCGTATCTTTTTATCCATATATATGATTTACAATTTGACGATTTACAATTTATTTACCATTCTTCTTAGCGGTGGAGAGGAGTCCGCAGGCGGCGAAGATATCCTGTCCACGACTGGCCCGGATGGTGGTAAACACCCCGTGGACCGTGAGATAGTCGCGCAACGACTCCATACGTCGCTCGTCGCTGGCGGGGAGGTCGACACCTGGGATCTCGTGGAAACGTATGAGGTTGACCCTGCACTCCAGACCCTGCAGCAATCGGATGATCTCGCGGGCATGAGTGGTGCTGTCGTTGAGTCCGCCGAAGCAGATATACTCAAACGAGCAGCGACGCTGATGGGTGAAGTCATACTGACGCAGCAGGTTGACGGTCTCGGTGATGCTCATCTGGCGCTCTGCGGGCATCAGCATCTGACGCTGTTCGGGCAGGGGCGTGTGCATCGAAATGGCCACGTGACATTCGCTCTCATCGAGGAATCGCTGGAGCTTGTGCTTGATGCCCACACTGCTCACGGTGATGCGCTTCGGACTCCAAGCCCAACCGTAGTCGGCGGTGAGGATCTGTGTAGCACGGAGCACGTTGTCGAGGTTATCCATCGGCTCGCCCTGACCCATGAAGACGATATTCGTCAGCTGGTCGCTTTCGGGCAGAGCGTAGATCTGATTCAGGATATCGGCTGCGGTGAGGTTGCCCTCAAAGCCCTGCTTGCCCGTCTGGCAGAAGAGGCAGTTCATCTTGCAGCCCACCTGACAGGAGACGCACAATGTGGCGCGGTCGCCATCAGGGATGAAGACGGTCTCTACAAACTGGCCTGACCTCACTGGAAAGAGATACTTGATGGTGCCGTCTTTCGAGCGCTGACAGTCGATAGGGGGCATAGCGCCGATCTCATAAAGCGCTTTCAGCTTCTCGCGGTTGACCTTCGAGATATTGGTCATCTCGTCGATGCTAGTGACATGCTGCTGATAAAGCCATTTGGCAATTTGGTTGGCGGTGAAGGCAGGCATACCAAGTTCACCCACGACGACTTTCAGTTCGCCGAGTGTCCGTCCGATAAGCAGCTGCTTTTCACTATCCATAGAGGTCTGATTCTTAGAATTCGTGTGCAAAGTTAGTGTAATTCGGGCGAAAAACCAAATTATATTCGAGTTTTTAAAAAATTATGCGTATCTTTGCCACAAATTTACAATATCCAAGCATAAGAACTGTCATGAGAGAAAAGATAGATTGTTTCTTGCCGGCTATGGACGAACGCGTTGCTGAGGAAATCTTCTCGCAACTGCGCAATAGCAAGACCGTGCAGAATATCACTCAATTGGAAAGTGGGCTGATGAGTAGCAACGCCCTGATGCAGGTGGCGGAGAATGCGAAGGCCGACTATGTGTTGCTGCTGACGAAACCCGTGAAGGTGGTGCTGGGACAAGGGGCGCTCGACCGTATGCTCCGTGTGGCCAGCGACTCGAACGCGGCGATGGTCTATTCTGACTATATCTCCAAGAAAGAAGTCGACGGCAAGGTCGTCAATGAGAAACATCCCGTGATCGACTATTTCGCTGGCAGCATCCGCGATGACTTCGATTTCGGCAGCTTGTGGCTGTTTAAGACCTCGCTGCTGCATACCTTCGCCATGCAGGCGGGTGAGCACGATTATCAGTTTGCCGGACTCTATGCCCTGCGTCTGTTTCTGAGTCGTAAGGGGCAGCTGTTCCATATCAACGAGTGTCTGTATACCGAAGAGGAAACCGACCTGAGGGCCTCGGGTGTGAAGCAATTCGACTATGTGAACCCCCGTAACCGCGAGGTGCAGATAGAGATGGAGCATGCAGCTACGGCCCATCTGGCTGAGATCGGTGCCAAGATCGATCCCTCGTTCTATCGCCGTCCAGATTTCAACGAACAGGATTTTGATATCGAGGCTTCGGTGGTGATTCCCGTCTACAACCGCGAGAAGACGATCCTGGATGCCGTGAACAGTGCATTGGGACAGAAGGCTAATTTCAAGTTCAATGTCATTGTGGTGGATAATCATTCTACCGACAAGACCACAGAGTTGCTTGACGGGATGCACGACGAACGGCTCATTCATATCATCCCTGAACGTTTTGATCTGGGCATTGGCGGCTGTTGGAACGTGGCGATTAACGACGATAGATGCGGACGATTTGCGGTTCAGTTGGATTCCGACGACCTCTATTCCTCGCCGAAGACGTTGCAGCAGATCGTGGATGCTTTCTACAAGCAGAATGCAGCGATGGTGGTGGGCTCGTATCGGATGTGTGACTTTGAACTGAATACCCTGCCTCCGGGCTTGATTGATCATAAGGAGTGGACAGATGAGAACGGACCAAATAACGCTTTGCGTATCAATGGTCTCGGCGCACCCCGTGCGTTCTTCACACCGTTGTTGCGACAGATTCAGTTCCCCAATACGAGTTATGGCGAGGATTATGCCTTGGGACTGATTTTCTCACGTCACTACCGTATCGGACGTATCTATACCGAACTCTATCTGTGTCGTCGTTGGGGTGGTAATAGCGATGCCGCTCTGAGTATCGACAAGATCAATGCCAATAACCTTTATAAGGATCGTCTGCGCACGCTCGAGATTGCAGCGCGCCAGCAGATGTTGCAAGGCAAGCAGGAACTGATGGCCGACTCGCCTTTGCAGCGTTTCTTCAACCGTCAGTTGGAGAAGTGGGAGGCAGCCCGTCAGCGCTATCATGACCTGCGTAGTGCCAAGACCCGTGAACTGGTGGTGGGCACGTATAGTATTCAGGTGCAGTGGAATCCTGCACGTATGGTGTCTACGGGCGCCAAGATGGACCAGAAGACGATAGCCGAAAGGCCTTGTTTCCTTTGTGAGAAGAATCGTCCTAAGGAACAGATCAAGAAGGAGGTCGATGGCCAGTATGAGTTGTTGGTGAATCCCTTCCCGATCCTGCAGCAGCACTTTACCATCCCTTCGCTGAAACATCAGCCCCAGCGGATTCTCGAGTCGTATGGCGAGATTCATAAGCTGTTGGAGGAATATCCTGAGATGATGGTGTTCTATAATGGTCCACAGTGTGGTGCCTCTGCCCCCGATCATGCTCATTTCCAGGCAGGAACCAGCGGTCTGCTGCCGCTTCAGAAATCATGGCAGCGGTTGTCGCGTAATCTGACACCACTCATCAGTCTGAACGATGATGAGGATATCTCGTTGATTGATGAGTATCCTTGTACGGCCTTACTGATACGAAGCCGTTCGCAGTATGGCGATGAGCAGTTGTTCCGCAGACTTTATGAGGCGCTGCCCGCTACTGAGCCTGAGCCGATGATGAATATCGTCAGCTGGCGCTCGAATGATGATTTCCTGTCGGTGGTGTTCCCACGTACGAAACATCGCCCTGACTGCTATTATAAAGAAGGTAATGAGCAGTTTATCATCTCCCCAGGTGCCCTTGATATGGCTGGACTCATTATTACCCCTCGACAGGAGGATTATGAGCGCCTGACACCTGAAATCGCCTTGGGTATCCTCGATGAGATTACCCTTAAAGGCGAGCCTCTGCAACAGCTGATCGACTCGCTGAAAGCCCAGAACGGTAGCAAACTCTCTACGCTCAACTCTCAATTCTCAACTCAGAAAGAGCCTAACGTAACGGTGGGTATTGTCAGTGCTGAGAAGATTTCGTTTGTGCTCAACAATCCTTATACTGCCAAGGGCGAGGTATTGACGGGCTTGCAGACGGTGGAGTTCTTTGAAGGAGGTATCTTGTGGCGAGGGAATCAGTATCGTGAACTGACCTTTACCCCACAAGACGATGATGCTTCCTTCTCACTGCATGATGTCACTATTGGTGTTAATTTCCATTGGGAACGCAAGGAGACACAGGTGTTCTGTGGCACACTCCGTCTGGTGGTCGAGGCCGATAAGATTGTGGCTATCAACGAGTTGCCCGTAGAGCGTTATCTCACGAGTGTCATTTCCAGCGAGATGTCGGCAACGGCTTCTTTGGAATTCCTCAAAGCCCACGCAGTGATCTCCCGTTCGTGGCTCCTGGCACAGATGGCCAAACGTCAGCGACAGGAGAAGGGTGGGGCGTCGTTCTTCTCGTTTATCAAGAAAGATGACGAGCTGATTCGTTGGTACGATCGCGACGACCATACGATCTTCGATGTCTGTGCCGACGACCATTGTCAGCGTTATCAGGGCATCACCAAACAGTCGAGTCCTGCTGTGGAACAGGCTATTCTGGCCACACGCGGACAGATCTTGGCTTATGAGGATGAGATCTGCGACACGCGTTTCTCGAAGTGTTGTGGCGGACAGACGGAAGAGTTCCAGTATTGCTGGGAGGATACGCCGAAGCCTTATCTCGTTTCGTTCCACGATCCCTATTGCAACACCAACGACAAGCATATCCTTTCGCAAGTTCTTAACGATTTCGATCAGGAGACGCCTGATTTCTACCGTTGGACGGTGGAATATACACAGGAAGAACTCTCTGAACTGGTGAATCGCAAACTCAAAGACGACTTCGGCACGATTACCGACCTCATTCCCTTGGAGCGTGGCAAGAGCGGACGTATCTGGAAGCTGAAGATCGTGGGAAGTAAGAAGAGCTTTACCATCGGTAAAGAACTCGAAATCCGTCGCGCCCTGAGCGAGACTCATCTCTATTCCTCGGCCTTCGAGGTGGAGAAACAAGGCGACCGCTTTATCCTTCACGGCTCTGGCTGGGGACATGGTGTAGGCCTTTGTCAGATAGGTGCTGCCGTGATGGGCGAGCAAGGCAAGACCTACGACGAGATCCTGCTGTTCTATTATCGTAATGCAACAATAAAACAATTATATGAGTAAGAAAAATCCTTGGGCCTGGGTGCCCACCCTTTATTTCGCAGAGGGTCTGCCGTATGTGGCGGTGATGACCATCTCTCTGATCATGTATAAGCGTCTCGGTCTTTCGAATGCCGATATCACGCTTTATACTTCGTGGCTCTATCTGCCTTGGGTCATCAAACCGTTGTGGAGTCCGTTTATCGACATCATCAAGACCAAGCGATGGTGGATTGTCATCATGCAGTTGTTGATAGGTGCTTCCCTGGGTGGTGTGGCCTTCACGATACCAGGCCCTTATTGGTTGCAGGGCTCGTTGGCCTTCTTCTGGCTGATGGCCTTCTCGAGTGCCACTCACGATATTGCTGCCGACGGCTTCTATATGCTGGGTCTCGACGAGCACAAACAGGCTTATTTCGTAGGCATCCGTTCTACGTTCTATCGCATCGCAACGATTGTGGGACAAGGTCTGCTGGTGATGTTGGCAGGTAATCTGGAGGTGTTGACGCGGAATATCAAGTATTCATGGAGTCTGATGTTCTATGGGATGGCGGGTCTCTTCATTGCCTTCTGGCTGTGGCACCATTATATCCTCCCGCGTCCAGATGAGGATCGTGGTATCGAGAAGATGCATGGTGCACAGATCATGCAGGAGTTCTGGGTCACGCTGAAGACTTTCTTCCAGAAGCCTCAGGTGTGGGCAGGCATTTGTTTCATGCTGTTCTATCGTATGCCTGAGGGTTTGTTGGCCAAGGTGAGTGCGTTGTTCCTGATCGATGCGACGACGAATGGTGGCTTGGGCCTCTCACCCGCAGAATACGGACTGGTACAGGGTACGGTGGGTGTCATCGGCCTGACACTGGGTGGTATCCTTGGTGGTATTGTGGCGAGCCGCGATGGTCTGAAACGTTGGTTGTGGCCCATGGTGATGGCTATCACGCTGCCTGACTTGGTGTATGTCTATCTGGCCTATGTCCTGCCGCAGAGCTTGTTTGTTGTCAACATCTGTGTGTTTATCGAGCAGTTTGGTTATGGCTTCGGCTTCTCGGCCTATATGCTATACCTTATATATTATAGTCAGGGAGAGCACAAGACGGCTCATTATGCCCTTTGTACGGCTCTGATGGCGTTGTCGATGATGATTCCCGGACTCTTCGCTGGTGCTTTGCAGGAGGCTGTGGGTTACTCCACGTTCTTCCTGATCGTCATCGTGGCCTGCTCTATGACGTATATCGTCTCCTCATTGCTGAAGATCGATCCTGAGTTTGGAAAGAAAAAAGAGACGGCTTAGATTCCTAAACCGTCTTGATAACTTGCGTCTACCGCCTTGCTCTGCAAAATGCGAGAGTAGGGCGGTACGTCGTGTGTGAGCCAGATGTTACCACCGATGGTCGAATCGTGGCCGATGGTGATGCGACCCAATACTGAGGCATTGGAGTAGATGGTCACATTGTCTTCGATGATCGGGTGACGAGGCACATTGAGCATATTACCCTGCTCGTCGTATTTGAAGCTCTTCGCACCAAGCGTCACACCCTGATAGAGTGTCACGTGGTTGCCGATGATACAGGTCTCACCAATCACCACACCCGTACCATGATCGATAGAAAAGTACTCACCAATCTGAGCACCCGGATGGATGTCGATACCCGTCTTCGAGTGGGCTTGCTCAGTGATGATGCGTGGAATCACAGGTACCCCCATCTCGTGCAGACGGTGGGCGATGCGATAGTGCGTCATCGTGTTCACCACAGGATAACAGAATATCACCTCACCATAAGTCGCTGCTGCAGGGTCGTTGTCAAACATCGCCTGGATATCGGTATACAGCAGACGTTTGATCTCTGGCAACGAGTCGATAAACTCCAGTGCCAGTTTTTCGCCTGATGCCTTCACATCGTCCTCAGAACACTCCTCACAGAACTGCAGACCGCGTGCTATCTGCTGACGCAGCAACTGATACAGCTTTTCCATACTCACGCCAATCTGATAGGCCCTCAGCTGTTCGTCGGGCTGGCGCTTGTTGAAATAGTCTGGGAAGATGATGCTCTTGATGAGACTCACAATCTGCTTCACGTCCTCTACCGAGGGCAGGGGCGTTTCTGTCGATGTGGGCATCATCCGGATCTCATCCGCAGTATGTTCTGAGAGTACGCCCACATTGCGGCGCAGCGTCTCGTTGATTTGTTTCTGTTCCATCTTTGATGAAGCTATGATTATTTACTTAAATTGACGTTGGTAAACACGATGGGGAATGATGCGTTGTCGTCGTACTCATTATTGACGAGATAACTGTGGCTCATATTATCATCGAGGTAGAGACCAGCGCCTATGAGTTGCATCTGGAAAGTTTTGTTGGTGGTGTCATACAGGCCGTATGAAGATGAGGTGTTGATCCAGAAAGCCAGCGAAGCCTTATGGGTACCACCTTTGTACTCAATGCTGTAGACGACGGAGGCGGGATAGACCATGAAGCTGATGGGATTGATTTGATAGAAAGCCAATCTTGCTAACAGCGGTGCAGGAGCAGCCTGTTCCATTGCCTCTTTCAGTTCAGGGTCCATGATGCGGTCGAGGATAACAGCCTGAGGAAACTCTTTGACGTTGAACATCGTATCGGCTGTCACACTCCAGGCGATGTCGAGGGTGTCGAGATAATCACTGCGATCCTTGGGGTTGTTGACCTCAAACAACAGTTTGCCTGAGTAGTTACCCTTGACAGCGGTGAGGCACTGGCCGATTTCCTGAGGGGTGATCTCATGATACTCGTCTTCGCTGTCGTAGTAACAGGATGTCAGCCACGTGGCAGACACACAACAAATGATTATAAATAGAAATTTTCTCATATACTTATCTGATAAATAATAGTTCGCGATATTTGGGAAGAGTCCAGAGACCGTCCTCAACGATGAGTTCTAGTTTGTCGGCATGGGCGCGGATGGTGTCCATGATGGGACAGACGGTGTCGTGATAGGCAATAGCTCGCTGGTGGATATCTTCAATGTGGTTGGCCACACGACGGGCACTGTCGAGATCATCAGCCAACTCCTCCAGACTGTTGGTACGCATCTCTATCTCGTCGATCAGCTTTTCCTTGATGGCGTTGCCGCTGCGTCCGATAGCGAGCAGACCCTGCACATTCTTGATGAGCATGCTCTGATAATGGGTGGCCACAGGCACGATGTGGTTACGCGCCAGGTCGCCCATCACACGGGCTTCTATCTGTACGGTCTTCACGTAGGTCTCCCATTTCACCTCGTTGCGGGCTTCGAGCTCCTTGCGGTTCATCACCTTCGTCGATTCAAACATCTGGATGCTCTCAGGGTCGAGATAGTGCTCGAAGATCACAGGACACGACTTCTCTACGTCGAGACCACGCTTGGCGGCCTCAATGACCCATTCGTCGCTGTAGCCGTTGCCGTCGAAGCGCACAGGCTTACAGGTCTTGATGTCTTCGCGCAGAACGTCGATGATAGCGTGGAACTGTGCGGTGTGGCCTGTGTTTCCGGAATACTCGGATTTCTCAGAGTACTGAGCAATCTTCTGATCCACACGCTTCTTGAAACTGATGAGGGCTTCTGCCACAGCCGAGTTAAGGGTGATCATCGCCGAGGCGCAATTGGCGCAGGAGCCTGGCGCACGGAACTCAAAACGATTTCCCGTGAAGGCGAAGGGCGATGTGCGGTTGCGGTCGGTATTGTCGATGATAAGATCAGGAATCTGGGGAATGTCGATCTCCATACCCTGTTTGCCTTTCAGCGTGATGAGCTCATTGTTGTCAGAATTCTCGATGTGGTCGAGGAGTTCCGTGAGCTGTTTGCCGAGGAAGCTGCTGATGATGGCAGGAGGGGCCTCGTTACCGCCCAGACGATGGGCATTGGTGGCACTCATAATCGAAGCCTTCATAAGACCGTTATGTTTGTAGACACCCATCAGCGTCTCAACGATGAAGGTCACAAAACGCAGGTTCTCTTCAGGTGTCTTGCCAGGGGCATGCAGCAGCACACCGTTGTTGGCTGTCAGGCTCCAGTTGTTGTGCTTACCACTTCCGTTGATACCGTCAAAGGGCTTCTCATGCAGCAGCACACGGAACCCGTGATTACGGGCCACACGCTTCATGAGCGACATGAGCAGCATGTTGTGGTCGACAGCCAGGTTGCACTCTTCGTAGATGGGTGCCAACTCAAACTGATTAGGAGCCACCTCATTGTGGCGCGTCTTACAGGGGATGGCAAGTTCAAGGGCCTGAATCTCGAGATCTTTCATAAAGGCCTGCACACGATCGGGGATAGTGCCGAAATAGTGGTCGTCCATCTGCTGGTTCTTCGCACTCTCGTGACCCATCAGCGTACGGCCTGTCAGCATCAGGTCAGGACGAGCAGAATACAAACCTTCGTCAACGAGGAAATACTCTTGTTCCCAGCCTAAGTTCACCTGTACCTTATGCACATCTTTGTAGAAATACTGGCAGACGTCTGTGGCCGCTTTGTCTACGGCATGCAGTGAACGCAGCAGCGGGGCCTTGTAGTCGAGGGCTTCACCTGTATAGGCGATGAAGATGGTGGGGATACAGAGGGTGTCGTCGATAATGAACACGGGTGAGGTGGGATCCCAGGCGGAATAGCCTCTGGCCTCAAAGGTGTTGCGGATGCCACCATTGGGGAAACTGCTGGCGTCAGGCTCCTGCTGGACGAGCAGCTTACCACTGAAATTCTCCACCATACCACCCTTACCATCGTGCTCCACGAAGGCATCGTGCTTCTCAGCTGTTCCCTCGGTGAGGGGCTGGAACCAGTGGGTATAGTGTGTGGCGCCCATCTCCAGGGCCCACTTCTTCATACCTGCTGCCACAGCGTCTGCGATGCTGCGATCCAGACGGGCACCGTTGTCGATCACGTCGATGAGTTTGGCGTTGACATCGGCAGGCAGGTATTTGTACATCTTCTCTCTATTAAACACATATTTGCCGAAATATTCCGAAGGGCGTTCTGAGGGCGCCTTCACTTCCAAGGCCCGTTTCTTAAAGGCCTCTTCGACAACTTGAAATCTAAGGTTGCTCATTCGATAACTGTTTGCTGTTTGCTGTTTATAATGACTTGATGGCGACGCCAAGGACAAAATTAGCGCGCTGCAGATAGGGATTGGTGTGGAGCTCTACGAAGACGGGCACGTTGAAATGCTTGAAATTCAGCTCTTTCGTAGCGCGGATGGAGGCCATATTACAGGTAAACGACTCGCCATACATCCAGTCGCCTCGGTTCACTATCTGTTTCTTGCCTTTTTCGTTGATAATCTCCTCCTCATGGGTGGTACCAGCACTCTCAAAAGGTGTGACACCTACGCTTGCCTTCCAGTCGAGACCTCCCAGACTGAAGGGCACGCTCAGTTCGATATAGGTGGAGTAGGCGCGTTTGCCATCAATCTTGTAGTCATTGCCATAGAACATCGTATAGGCTTGCAGCGAACCGTATTTGCAGCTGTATCCGAGGTTGGCCTCCAACTGATGGGGACATTCTGGACCATCGCCAAAATAGAAATAGCGGTTTCTGACGTCGACATCAGCCGTCCAATAGTCAGTCACACCGATGTTGAAACCAAACAGGCTGTAACCGAGGGTAACATCAATGTCCTGTATGCCGTCATCTTTTTGGAGTGGGGTGCTGCCTGAGATGTCCAACGACAGTCCTCTCCAGGCGATGCCCAGATTAGGCTGGAAGCTGGGTCCGGCATTATCAATACCACGCCACATATATCGGCTGACGAGGTCGGCGGAAACAGATGCCGTAAAGTCTAGCTCAGTCCAATCGGATTCTGGCTCTGGTGCCTCTTGTGCTGAGACAGATGCTGGCAGCAGGGTGATGGCTGCGAGAGCCAAAGATAAAATTTTCTTCATATTAGTCTATGTATCGTTTTAAAATATTCTGATATTCATCGGTGCGACGATCGCGGAGGAAGGGCCACCAGCGACGCACCTGCTCGGAATGGTCCATATCGAGTTCCACGATGATACTCTCTTCCTCATCCGTCGAGGCCTCGTAGATCACTTCGCCCTGAGGACCTGCCACAAACGACGTGCCCCAGAACTGGATGCCGTTGGTCTGACCTGAGGGATCAGGCTCGTGACCCACGCGATTCACTGCGATCACAGGCAGTCCGTTGGCCACAGCGTGTCCTCGCTGCACCGTCTGCCAGGCGATTCTTTGACGTTGCTGCTCCTCAGGGGTGTCACTCGACTCGTAGCCGATGGCGGTGGGATAGATGAGCAATTCAGCCCCCTGCAGCGCCATCAGTCGTGCAGCCTCTGGATACCACTGGTCCCAGCATACCATCACGCCCAACTTTCCCACGGAGGTCTGGATGGGATGGAACCCCATATCGCCTGGGGTGAAGTAGAACTTCTCGTAGTACGCAGGATCATCGGGGATGTGCATCTTGCGATAGGTGCCTGCGATGCTGCCGTCTTTCTCCAGCACCACAGCGGTATTGTGATACAACCCTGGGGCACGCTTCTCGAAGAGTGAGGTGACGATCACCACCCCAAACTCTTTGGCCAACTCTCCGAAGAATCGGGTAGAGGGCCCAGGGATAGGCTCTGCCAGGTCGAAATTGTTCACATCTTCTGTCTGACAGAAGTAGAGCGAGTTGTGCAGTTCCTGAAGCACAATGAGTTGTGCCCCTCGCTTGGCCAGGTCGCTGATGCCTTCTGCCAATCGTAGCAGATTGTTCTTGGTGTCAGCGGTGTTGTGTTGCTGCAAAAAACCTATCTTGACTTCTCTCATATCACACTATTCACTAATCACTATTCACTATTCACTCCTTCGGGAATTGCATCGTGCAGCAGTGGATGGATCCGTGCTGCTGGATAATCACTCTGCTGTCGATGGCCACCATCTCTCTCTCAGGAAAGGCCTCACCGATGATACGGAGGGCTTCTGCATCGAGCTCAGGTTGTCCGTAGGTAGGACAGAGCACAGCCCCGTTCAGGATGAGGAAGTTGGCATATGTGGCTGGCAGCCTTTCGCCGTCCTCATAGATGGGGTGGGGCATCGGCAGTTTCAGGAGCCTGTAGGGCTTGCCCTCGAGGGTCCTGAGTGTCTTCAGTTGTTCCTCCATCAGCTGCAACTCTGTGTACTGCTCATCCTCTGGGTCGTTGCAGCCCACATACACGAGGGTGTCGTTGGGACAGATACGCACCATGGTGTCGATATGTCCGTCTGTATCGTCGCCTGTCAGATGACCATGATCTATCCATATAACACGCTGCGCCCCCAAATCTTGCATCAACCGTTGTTCGATTTCACTTTTTTTAAGAGGTTCGTTGCGATGAGGGGCCATCAGACAGCCTGTGGTAGTGAAGATCGTCCCCTTTCCGTCGCTCTCGATAGAGCCGCCTTCCAACACGAAGTCCAGACAGTCCTGATACTCGCCCTCCACGATGCCTGCCTCATACATCTTACGGTTGATGGCATTGTCGTTGTCAGCAGGAAACTTCTCTCCCCAGCCGTTGAAACGATAGTCCAGCAGGCGGTGGTGACCTTTGTCATCCGTAAGGGTGATAAAGCCATGATCGCGTGCCCAGGTATCGTCGGTATCGCAGACAAAGCGTAGCATATCCCTCGCAGCACCTTCTGGCGCCACCACGATGAGCCGTTCACGCTTGGCAATCTCACGGGCCATCTGGTGATAGGTCTCAATGATGTCATTCAGGATCGGGGCCCAGTCGGTATGGGCATGCGGCCACGTGAGCTGCACACCCCATTGGGGCTCCCATTCGGCTGGAAGTCGCCATTTCCTGGCCCTATTTTCTGCCTCGATGTTCATATTTTGGCACAAAGGTACAAAAAAATGGATAATTGATAATTGATAATTGATAATTTTTTAGTATTTTTGCAGCAAATTATTGGTATGTTAGAGGTAAAAGACGCAACAATTGCCGTTGGAGGGCAGATAATCGCTACTGGATTGTCGTTTATGGCGCGCGATCATCAGCTCACTTGTATCACGGGTCCTGAGGGGTCTGGCAAGACCACGCTCTTGCGTACGCTGATGGGATTCCTGCCCGTTGGCAGTGGCTTTGTGAGTGTCGATGGCGAGCTGCTCACCGTCAAGTCGTCGCAAGCCTTCCGTAGGATGATGGTCTATCTGCCCCAACAGATGCAGATGCTCCGTCACCAGCTGGAGTCGCCTGAGGCGCCCGTCTATGAGGCTGGTGATTTCGGCTTCTGGAGTCCGCTGCCTCCTAAGGCTGTTGTCGCAACCTCCCCATCACCGCTTTCTCCTGACGAGATCTTCCGTTTGGCAGAGCAGACGCTGCAGACGGCTTCCGACAAGCAGATCATCATTGCTGATGAACCTGCGGCACGTCTCACCCCTGAGCTGGCAGAACGCATGTTGCAACTGCTTCAGGATCAGGTGGATGCGGGAAAGACGGTGCTGATAGCCAGTCGCCGTCCTCTGTTGGTGGATCATGCCGATTTAGTGATAGAAATGAATCAAAACTCGTATTGACGATGGTATTACATATGTTCTTGGCCCTGCTCCTCTTACTCATCCCCGCTGGAGCACTCTATTATTTCGATCGTTCCCTGCTGCGCACCATGGGCGTAGCTGTGGTGAGGATGGTGGTTCAGTTACTGGTGCTCTGTCTGATTGTCTGGGCATTGGTGAAATATGACAAGCTGTGGCTCAGCCTCCTGTGGCTGGTGCTGCTGGCCGTTGTTTCAGGCGTGCTGGCCCTCCGTCGTATCAAACTCCCCATCGCCCGTTTCCTGCTGCCCGTCAGTGCTGGTCTCTTGGTGAGTGCCTTGGTCGTAGGCGCTTATCTGTTGTGGGTTTGTCTGCCTGCGGAGAACGGTTTCGGTGCCCGTTGGTTCGTGCCTGTGATGGCGTTGTTGGTGGGACAGAACACGACGACGCTGATTCGTGGCCTGAGTACCTACCACTCGGCATTGAAGGCTGATGAACAGCAATACGAGTTCCTGCGTGGCAATGGCACCAACCATCTGCAAGCCGTACTGCCCTTTGTGCGTAGGGCCTTGCAGCAGGTGTTCGCTCCCACAGCGGCCAATCTCGCCGTGATGGGTGTTTATGCGATGCCGTTGTTGCTCTGTGGTATTTTCCTCGCTGGCGTCGCTCCCATCAATGCCTTTGTGGTCACGCTGCAACTGATCATAGGCTGCTTAGCGGCCTCCGTCATCGCCCTCGCCATTACCCTTTGGCTCGCCGATCGTCAGCTGTTTGATAAGTTTGGTAAACTGCAATAAAAAAACAAACCCCTCAGCCAATCGGTTGAGGGGTCTTTTCTTGTGTTATTCTCCTAATTTCTTGCCTGACATCAGGAGCTCCACGAGTGGACGGTCCTTGAACGAATGACGCTGCTGATCCCAGAAGCCGAAGTCGGCATCGTAGCACCAGGTGGTCCAGGCGATGTTGAACTCATCGAACACGGTCAGCATGTCGCGTGTCCAGTTGTAAGCCAGTTCACGGTCCACAGGCTCATAGACACCCCATTCGCCGCAGAACAGCTGCAGATCGTATTTCTTTGCTGCCTCGATGGCATCCTTGAACTGCTCGCGGATCTTGTCGATGTTCCACACTTCCTCGGTAAACGGCTTCAACTGCTCCTTAATCTCAGCAGGCGCAGCGTCGAAGTCCTCCTTCGATACCAGCACACCAGGATAGTTCACCTTGCCCTTATACTTGCCTAATGGCGTCCACCAAGCACCGTAGTGGGTGAGGATCATCGGGTTGTAGTAGTGGAAGCTGAGGATGATGTTCTTGTCGCCTTCGGGCACTTTCAGGAACTTCATCGTCTCGTGTCCCTGCCACATGTTCGAACCAATCACCAATGTGCGCTGAGGCTCTAACTCACGCAGGGCCTTGTGAACCTTTGCCACCAACTGGTTCCACTGTTCATGCTCTGGGGCTACAGGCTCGTTCATGAACTCGTAGGCCACCCAGTCGCAACTGCGGTCTTTCAGGAATTCTGATAACTGACGCCACAGATTCAGCAGCCCTTCCTGTGCTTCCTCCGAGGTGAAAAGGGTATTGGCAGCCTGCTGCTCCTCGTTCACGGCATTGAAATAGTGCGAACGGATGATATGCAGGTCAACGATGGCACGCAGGTTGTGCTTCTTGGCCCAGTCGAGGGCGTTGTTCAGCAGATCCCAGGCCTCGGGCAGCTTCTGCCCCTGCTCATCCCAGAACTGCACCTCGTCGATGGGGATGCGTACGAAGTCGAAGCCCAACTCCTCCAGACGGGCGAAGTCGTCCTCCTGGATATGCAGCCTACGGGCCTCACCACGCTGCTCCGACTGCGAGAGCCAGTGGCTGATGTTGGTGCCGCGCTTGATGCGGAAATTATTCACTTGTCCTGCCTCGTCCTGAGTCTGATTCTGACTCTTGTTCTGGCAAGACGTGGTTACTAATAGGGCCGCAAAGATAACGGCCAGCGACAGGATAATTTTCTTCATATATCTCAATGTTTCTAGTTTATTCGGCACAAAATTACATAAAAAGATTGATATTTGAAAATAATTTTGTACTTTTGTGGCGTAAAAACAACGTAAAGGATGAAAAAGACTAGTTATTTGTGGATATTATGTGCGCTGATGGCGTTGCTTTCAGCCTGTAGGAAGGCACAGGTTGCCAGCCCTGATGCTGCTGTGAAGGAGAACCTGCAGCTCTTCGACAACAAGGCTGCGGAGGCCAAGAAGGCCGAAGTGCAAAAGGTGAAGACCATCACCTTCTACGAGCAGCCCGCACCCTTGACAGACCGTCCTGAGCAGATCCTCAAGCGAAAGGGCTATACCGCGTCGTATAACAATAAATCGAAGAATCCCAACTGGGTGGCTTGGCACCTGACGAAGGCCCATACTTATGGCGACAACCAGCGTAAGAACGAGGTGTTCTTCGAGGACGAGACCATCGAGCGTGGGCAGCGGGCTACCGACAACGACTATTACAACTCGCGCTACGATCGTGGTCACATGTGTCCTGCTGGCGATAATAAGTGGGATGCCCAGGCCATGCGTGAGTCGTTCCTCTTTACGAATATCTGTCCGCAGAACCACGGACTGAACAAATACGAGTGGAACGACCTCGAGATCCAGTGTCGTGACTGGGCGCGCGAATACGGTGCCATCGACATTGTCTGCGGACCTATTTATAACACCACTGGCGACCAGAAGACCATCGGACGCAATAAGGTGTGGGTGCCGGATGCCTTCTTCAAGGTTATTCTCTGTCGTCAGGGCAAACCCAAGGCCATCGGCTTCATCTATCGCAACGAGGGCGTGAAGCAGACCAAGGCTGAGGCACTGCGCTCCGTCGATGAGATCGAGGCGCTCACAGGCATCGATTTCTTCCCTGCTCTCGACGATGAGACAGAGGAGAGAATTGAGGCCGAAAGCGACCTGAAAGCATGGTAAAACGTTAAAAATGCCAAAGCGGAAGCAAATTCTTCACTCTTCACTCTTCACTCTTCACTTTTTTTTCGTACCTTTGCAGCGTGAAAATAAAAGAAGTGCTGAGCGCCCTTGAACGTTTCGCGCCTCTGCCCTTGCAGGAAAGCTGGGACAATGCTGGCTTGCAAGTTGGACTGACAGAGACGGAGGTTTCAGGGGCATTATTGTGTCTGGACGTCACTGAGCGCATCGTCGACGAGGCCGTCCAGAAGGGGTGCAACCTCATTGTGTCGCACCATCCTTTGCTGTTCCGTGGCCTGAAGACCATCAGCGACCTCACCGATGTGCAGCGTACGGTGATGAAGGCCATCCAGCAGGGCATTGGCGTCATCTCGATGCATACCAATATGGACAATGCCCGAGGGGGTGTGAACTTCAAGATTGCCGAGAAACTGGGCCTGCAAGAGGTGCGTTTCCTGGGGTCGGAACCTGTGGAGCCGGATCATGGCAGTGGGGTGATAGGGCAGTTGACTACGCCCCTTGCAGCCGATGATTTCGTGAAGGCCGTAAAGCAGGTCTTCGATGTGGAGTGTGCCATGTGCAACGAGTTGCTGCGCCGTCCTGTACAGAAGGTGGCCATCTGTGGTGGGGCAGGGGATTTCCTGCTCGATACGGCCATCTCTGCTGGTGCCGACGCCTTTATCACGGGCGAGATGCATTATCACCAGTATTTCGGCTACGAGCAGCGCATCCAGATCTGCGTCATCGGCCACTATCAGAGTGAGCAGTTTACCACCGAGGTCTTCCGCGATATCATCGCGAAGGAATGTCCTGGTGTCCGCACAGAAATCGCCACCACCAACACTAATCCCATCCTCTATTTGTAAATACGAAAATAGTAAAATAAATTGTAAATAGTAAATCGTCAAATTGTAAATTAGAATCATGGCAAAGAAAGATCCTACAGATCTGTCAGTGGAAGACAAGCTGAAAACCCTCTTCCAGCTGCAGACGGCCCTCTCTTCGATCGATGAGAAAAGGGCATTGCGAGGCGAACTGCCTCTGGAGGTTCAGGACCTGGAAGACGAAATCGAAGGTCTGAACACACGTGTCGAGAAAATCCAGAACGAGATCAGCGAGTTCCAGAAGGCCATCACCCAGAAGAAGGGTGAAATTGCTACCGCTGAGGCCAGTGTGGCACGCTATAAGAGCCAGCTGGACGAGGTGAAGAACAACCGCGAGTACGACACGCTCTCAAAGGAGATCGAGTTCCAGACGCTGGAGATCGAACTGTGCAATAAGAAGATCCGCGAGGCTAACACCCGCATTGAGGAGAGAACGGCTGATCTGAACGCCAGCTTGGAGACCATCAAGGAGCGTCAGGAAGACCTCGACATCAAGAAGGGTGAGCTCGACGAGATCATCGCTGAGACCCGTGCCGAGGAGGAGAAACTGAAAGAGAAGGTAAAGGACCTGGAGTCGAAGATCGAGGCCCGTCTGCTCACCTCTTTCAAGCGTATCCGCAAGAACGCCCGCAACGGTCTGGGCATCGTCTACGTGCAGCGTGACGCCTGTGGTGGTTGCTTCAACAAGATCCCGCCCCAGCGCCAGCTCGACATCAAGATGCACAAGAAGATCATCGTTTGTGAGTACTGCGGTCGTATCATGATCGATCCTGAACTCGCAGGTGTGAAGATCGAAAAGATCGGTACCGAGGATAAGAAGTCGCGCAAGCGCTCTATCCGCAAGTCGGCTTCGTCGAAGAAAACGACGGATGCCAGCGATATGGAGTAGTCAAAGATTTTCGTAGTCAGGAATATCCTGAAGGAATAAATATTTTTGATTATCGTAATCCATCTTGCAGCAATAGTGCTGAAGCCCGTTGCTCACGATGAGATAATCCACATGCAGCAGAAGATTGTAGACTGATATCTGGTCGAACGTCTTCTGCTGTATTTGTATATTGGGCGCCTTGTACTCGATGATCATCTGCGGCTGTCCCTGTTGGTTGTGTAAGACGGTGTCGCAACGCAGACGCTTCTCGCCTACATGCAGCTCCACCTCGTTGCCCAACAGTCCCTTGGGGTAGCCTTTATGCTCTACCAGAAAGTGCGTAAAATGCTGCCGCACCCACTCTTCGGGCGTCAGAGCCACGTATTTTCGACGCAAAAAGTCGAAAATTCTGCGCTTACCGTCCTTTTCGCCGATTTTTATTTCGTATTGTGGTAGGTTTAATCGAAACATTTTTGTAACTTTGTCCCCGCAAAATTACATATAATATTCGAAATAACGTCATGGCAGAGGCAAAAAATGTGAGTTTTGACAGTATAATGGCCGATTTGGAGGCCCGACGTTTCGCGCCCGTCTACTATCTCATGGGCGATGAGTCGTACTATATCGACAAGATCAGCGACTATATCGCAGAGCATGTGCTGCAGCCGGAAGAGCGCGATTTCAACCAGACGATCCTGTTTGGTGCCGACGTCACCGCCTCGCAGGTGGCCGATTATGCCCGTCGCTATCCCATGATGGCCGAATACCAGGTGGTCATCGTCAAGGAGGCCCAGAACATCAAGAATACAGAGGCCCTGGAGCGCTATTTCAAGCAGCCGCTGGCCTCCACCATCCTCGTGTTATGCCATAAAAATGGCAAGATCGACGGCCGGAAAAAGGAACTTGTGAAGACCATCCGCGCTGCTGGCGTGCTTTTCGAGAGCAATAAACTGAAGGATAGGGAGCTCCCCGTCTTCATCGAGCATTATCTCAAGGCTAAAAACGTCACTATCGATGCCAAATCCACGCAGATTATCGCGGATTCCATTGGTGCAGACCTCAGCCGTCTGGCCAGCGAACTGGACAAGGTGATTCTCTCGCTGCCAGAAGAGAATAGGAGAGTGACGCCCCAGGTGGTGGAGGATCAGATTGGCGTGAGCAAGGAATTCAATAGTTTTGAGCTCCGCGACGCCATTGTCAACCGAAATGTGTTCAAAGCAAACCAGATCATCAAATATTTTGACGATAATCCCAAGGCCGGCAGCATCTACGCCTTTCTCCCAATGCTCTTTAATTACTTCCAGAATCTGATGATCGCCTATTATTCGCCAAATCGGCAAAGCCAGGAGGCTGTTGCAGAGTGGTTGGAACTCAGAAATGCATGGGCTGCGAAAGACTATATGATAGGTATGCGAAACTACACCGGAACGAAAGTGATGCAGATTATCGGTAAGATACGTGAGATTGATGCAAAAAGTAAGGGTTTGGACAACCCAAACACCCCTCCAGGTGAGCTGATGAAAGAACTGATTTTTTACATTTTGCACTGATTTCGCCCCTTTTTCACTCTAGAATTTCTAAAAAATGCGTCTTTCCGAGGCGCTTTTTTTAGGCCTAAATACCTGTAAAATCAAGGGGTTCCGCCGATTTCTACCCCCTCAAAACTCGCGTATTTTCAGCCGTCTGTCCAGACGTCCAGAATTTCGCAGAAATGAAAAAAAACGCTCGTTTTCGTTCGCCCGAATTTAGCGTTTGCATCCATTAACATTTAATTTGCTTGATTTGAATTGCTAAATCTTAATTTCTAGCGCACTACATTTAATTATGTAATTGTAAATTTGGTATTCAAAACCTCACGTCTTAGATTGTAGAGTTTGATATCAAAATTAAAACTTTTACATTCGTATTTTTATATACATAAATATACAACCGCCTTGTTTTGTTTGTAAATTATTAAATATCTGCAAGTTACGTTTATTTTCATAGAAAATCATGTAAATATAGAATTGTGATCCACCCTTTAAGACTGTATATCGCCCTAAAATAGGCATATTTTGCGTAAATATCCAATTTATAGCCAGTTACTTGCGGATTTAGGTTCTACAAATACTTTGTAATGGTTTATGAACCTAAATTCACGTTTGTAATTGTATAGCCCATTTTTCAACAACCCAAACTTTTCACTTTAAAATTCGAAACTGCAAATTAAAATTATTAAATCTTAAATTCTCTCTACATTTGTTGTTTTTCTCAATTATTTGTTTTACCTTTGTAAACAGATTGTAAAACCGGCTAAAAGGCCCCAAAATCACACTTGTTTAAAATATGAAGGATCGAATCAGGCAAATTATGGAGTCTCAACACATGACTCAGCAGGTCTTCGCTGACTACATCCAGCAGTCACCTGCCACCCTTAGTAGCATCTTCAACGGACGTACCCGTCCTACCCTCAACATCGTCGAGGCCATCAAAAAGAAAATTCCTAACATCAGTACCGACTGGCTCATGTTTGGCTCTGGCGACATGTATCTGCCACAAAATGAGGGCCTGAATGAGGAAGAAAATGCCCCAAATGGCCCCCTTCAGATCCAAAATCCGATGCTCGATTTTGATGCCGCCCCGTCTCCTACCCCACAAAATAGCGTCCAACAGCCTCAAAATTCTAATAGTGTAAGAAATACACGATTGGATTTGGAACGTCAGGAGGTAAAAACAATTGACAAACCGCAGCGCCGTATTACTGAAATCCGTGTCTTTTATGACGACCAGACCTGGGAAACCTTCGTTCCCCAAAAGAAATAAGGTATAAAAATAGTGGCGATAATATTTGGAACTAACCGAAATTTATCGTATATTTGCAACCTATTCAATAACGAACTCATAAAATTACAACAACTATGGATTTTGGTAAACTATTGCTAAAGCTTTTGGGATTTGCCAAGGATGCTGCCCAGGACTACATTGAAAATGCTAACAAGGAGTCACAGCCCTCATCGCAGAGCCGACCTTCACAGAGCTACACCGCTCCCAAGCCGGAACCTGTGGAAATAGAACGGACCCCCGCTGAGTGGAATGCCTATTTCAAGGAGATCCTGTTGAGCGAATTCCCGTCGTACACCATTCGTGAAAACGTGAAGGTGACGGATCTGGTGGGATTCGTTTCCGACGAGTGCCAGCTTTATAAGACGCGTCCTACGCAGGCTTATAAGGCCGAATGGGGCCAGCCCTACACCTTTGTGCTCGAAAGCGACGGCAAGGCCAAGGGCGTGGTGATGCTCGGCAGCGGCCACAGTCACGACAGCGGTGTGAAGTACCTGATAGCCAGGATGTATACCGAGAAACTGGGTATTCCCTACATCAACTTCTACACGCAGATGCCCAACGAGCGTGACTATGTCATCAGTCGCATTCACAAGTTTATGGGCTGATATCAATTGAAAAAGGGGATGCAGCATCGCTGCGCCTGCAGAGGAGGCAGCCTTACCCACCAATAATCGTTTTGCAGGCAACAGGGCAAGGTATCCTCTCGTGATCCGCAATTTTGCGGATTCAAAATCACTCCCCTTTTTCTTTTTTTACCCTTTTACCTTTTTATTTTTTTACCTTTAAACTTGTGGATAGCATCTTGAACCAACTCGTCCGACAGGAGACCTGGGAGGAATTTCTTGCCTACCGGCTGATGAAAGGCCGTTTCACCTGGCATGAGTTCAAGGATGCCGACAACTATGTGGAGCGTGAAGCCTACCTCCCGTTGGCACAGCGCATCGCCAACGGCGAAGGCCTGGGCATTCCCACGAAGAAGACCGTCAACAAGATGGGTACGGGCAAGAAACGCGTGGTTTACAGCTACGCCCCCGACGAAATGGTGATCCTCAAGCTCCTCGCCTTCAAGCTCTACGATTACGATGCCTGTTTCGCGCCCAACTGCTACGCCTTCCGTCGTGGTGTCAAGGCCAGCGATGCCATCTTCGCCATCCGTCGCGCCATCGGCAACCGCCCCATGTGGGCCTACAAGCTCGATATCCACGACTATTTCAACTCCATCTCCATCGACCTCCTGTTGCCGATGCTGGCAGAGATGATGGCCGATGACCAGCCGCTCTACCGTTTCTTCGAGAAGATGCTCACTGACAACCGCGCCACCTACAACGGTGAGGTCATCCACGAGCATCACGGCGTGATGGCAGGCGTCCCCACAGCCCCTTTCCTGGCCGATGTCTATCTGAAGGAGGTCGACCAGTATTTCCACGATCAGCAGGTCGTCTACGCCCGCTATTCCGACGATATCATCCTCTTCGCCCCCGACCGTGAGACCCTCATGACCTACAAAAGCCAGATGGCCGATTTCCTCAGGAAATACCGCCTGGAGGTCAATCCTGACAAGGAGCAGATCTATTCGCCCGACGATGCCTTCGAATTCCTCGGCTTCAAGTGCCACGCCCGTGATATCGACATCTCCGAAGCCACCAAGCAGAAGATGAAGGGCAAGATCCGTCGCGCCAGCCGTTCGCTGATGCGCTGGAAAGTCCGGAACCACATGGAGACCGAGAAGGCGATGAAGGGACTCATCCATCATTTCAACCGTGTCTTCTTCGAGAACGACGACACGCAGACGCTCACCTGGTCGCGGTGGTTCTTCCCCGTCATCAACAAGACCGACGGCCTCCGTGAGATCGACCACTACCTGCAGCAGAACATCCGCTACCTCGGCACGGGCAAACACAACAAGACCAATTACAAGACCGACTACGCCCAGCTCAAGCAGTTAGGCTACCGCAGCCTGGTCAATGAATATTATTCCTATCTAAAATTTCCTATCCAACCATGAGAAAGATCGTTTTCATTTTAATCACGTTATTATCATCAGTCAGTGCCATGGCGCAGATCCCTTATTATGCGGGAACGGTGGGCGACGGCAAACTCTATGGCTACACGTCGCTGAAGGTGCGTCCGGGCATCAACCATCAGGAGACTTACACCACCTTCCAATACGGTTTGGGCGACCATTGGGCCACGGGTGTCGATCTCTATACAGGTCCCGACTGCGCCTATTGGGGCGGTTTGGTGCGCTATGGCCTGAATATCAACAAGTGGATCAACGTTGGCGCTGAGGTGACGTCGTCTTTCGATCTGAACAACAGTTTTAAGTTCTCCTATCTCACATCGGCCTTGTACATGAATGGCGCTATCAGCCAGGATGGTCGTCTGTTCTGGTGTTCTAACACGTGGTGGGTGGTTCACGACGGTTCCGACAACACCTTCTCCAATTACGAATATCTGGGCTATTCCATTCCCCTGAAAAACCATCGCGCCATCAGCCCCATGATTGGCACCATCCATTCCTGGAAGTTCGATCAGGATGTCGATATCGCTGCGGGCTTCTATTATACCTTTAAGAACTGGAACCTCTACCTCTGGGGTAACGACTTCCTCAAATCCCATCCCCGATTCATCGCCGGCATCGACTTCACACTATAACACATCCGCATGCATAAGGATAGTACTTGCCGTAACCAGAGTTCTCTGCGTTCTGATTGTGCTTATAAACTATCGGAAATTGAATTTGTCTAACTGCCATATCTCTAGATTTTATTAGGCGTTACTTCCGGATTGCTGCCGTTTTTCTTTCCGAAACTTCCCTGGTCTTGCGCACTTCCCTGCTGGCTTTCACACACTTTGGTGCTAGGACTCGCAGACTCTTTCGGGTGCTCTCGCGTAGAATTTCGCCACGCTCACCGGATTCTGATGCAAAGATACTACAAATAATGAATGATTCCAACAAATCACATATAATCAAAAGCTAATATCTGTCAGGTTAATAGAAATTAACACAATTTTAGCCATATCGAATTTATTTTATATATTTGTATACAATATAAAAGCAAAAATTATCGATATGGAATTAGATTTAAACATCATTCATTCAAAGAGAGAGATTGCCCGGGTTGTCTTTCCCGAGCATAACGAGAGGTATGGCTGGAGCCTGATTGTGACGATCTGTAAAGACTGTCATAAACTAACCGGATTATTCAAGAGCAAACGGCGCTATGTTTTGCCTCAGGAACTAAAAATTATCGTAAAAGCCTTGAAATCAGACGGTTAGGGTAGGGGTGGCGCCAAAAACATTACAAATATTACAATTATTACATTACAATTTCAGTTTTTTTCAAACCTGGCGGCTGCTGGGTAAGCAGAGATTTTTATTCTATATATAAATATATATATTTATATATAGAATAATATATATATTAATTAATAAATATATAAATTAATAAATATATAAATTAATCTCCCCCTTCCTTTCTACCCTCCAAGCCACTTCCCAAACAAACCAAAATAACCAATTTGTAATGTAATAATTGTAATATTTGTAATAAAACAAATGTTAAACCAACTGTATACAAACCTTAAATATCCTCCCCAACCGTTAATAAACTATAAGGTTAAAATCACAAAAAAAGGCCCCCAACATTTTCGCTGCGAGCCTACACCGTATTAACCTTAAGTCTTCTATGAACAATCTTCTATTTATACAAGCTCAGGCTCCAAGACTTGATGCGGAACAGTTACGATCTCCTCTTCAAGAGCTGCTGATATCTTGCAGATGGTTGACAGCGTCAGGTTATGAGTGCCTGAGAGCCAGCGACTTACTTCGGTCTCTGTCTTACCCAGACGCTTTGCCAGATCCTTCTGCGTCATTCCCTTGATTTCAAGGATTTCGTAGATACGGTTGGCTATGGCCACCGACATTTCCATCTGCAGTTTCATCTCCGGTGAGATAGAACCACGAATTTCGTCCATAATTCTGTTCGTCTTCATAAGTCTTGTCCTTCAATAAGTTTCTTTTCATTGTCTTATTTCGTTTGCAAAAATAAACATAAAAGTTGATAATTCCAAATAAATAGCGCTAAAAATCAACATATATGCTGATTTTATGATAATTCGAAGCCATAAATACTTAATTTATACTTTTCGCATCTGTTCCCATATTATGTCCTCCATATTTTAGATTTAACACGCTGCAAAGATAAGCAGAAAATCCGAATCCACAAACTTTTTCCAAGAAAATCCGGGTAATTTTCTTTTTTTTTAGAAAAAAGCCTTACCTTTGCAATATGAAAATGAATGATGCAATGAAGAAGTTCTTATTGATGGTCGTAGTCGCCATGATGGCTACCATGAGCGCACAGGCGCAGAAAATCCGTACGATAGACAAGGACGGCGAGCCCGTGCCCTACGTCTCAGTAATGACCACCGATGCCAAATGTATTGGCATCACCGATATTGACGGTGTGCTGGAAGATGTGAAGGGAGCCGACACCATCAGCGTGAGCCATGTGGCCTACAAGCCCAAACTCTATAAGGTGAACGGCAAGAGCGGCAGTATCGTCCTTGAAGATGCCGACTTCGGGCTGCCGGAGATCGTGGTGAAGAAGAAACCGTATGTGTATGTGCAGACCTACTACCGCATGTATATGTACACAGATGAATTAGGAATGGGCTACTACCGTGTGGGAATGACCGATAATGTCTATGACGTCAAGACCAAGAAACTCAAGACCAGCACCACCAATGCGTCGAAAGCCAAGTATGGCATTATCAAGACAATCGTCGGAACAGCTATGGGCGGCATGATGAACCGCCTCAGCCATCTGCCGATGCAGAGTGTCGGCGACAGGATCAAGAACAACAAGAACTCGAAATACAAGATTACACAGGAGAATCCAGGTCGCCAGCGTATCAGTGACTCGAGGGGTACTATTGGCTATATCGTTGATGAAGGCAACCAACGTAGGATTACCTTCGATGCTGAGAAGATGGCCAGTAACAGGCTGGAGAACAGCGGCAATGCCAAGAAAAAAGCTAAGGAAGACAAGAAGGAAGCCAAGAAAAAGAACAAGCAGAACTCATTTTTCTATATCTACCGTATCGATGACGATGGCAAGTCACGGCCCGAGGACTATGTAATGATGGAGTTCATCGACAGTTACGACGAAGTGCAGAAAGACGGCAGCCTCGACCATACCGTCATGGGTATTCAGGTTTTTACTACCGACCGCGCCTACGTCGATAAGGAAGAGCTGAAGCAACTGAAGAAGCAGAACAAGATGAAGATGACGTATCAGAACATCCGTCAGTTTGAGCGTACCAACAACATTCCAGCTCTGCCCTCAGGTCTACAGCAGAAACTCAACGAACTCTGGAAGACAGGAGAATGATTGGAGGCAATGAAAAAGGCTCGCCGCTGCGAGCCTAAAGGGTACTTAAATAACCAACTAATTACTAACCAACTATGTATGAAAAAACTAACTTTCCTTGTTTTGACGATGCAAAGGTACGGTGAGTTTCTGGCTCCAGCAAATTCATTCAGCGAATCGCCATATTCTTTCAGCAAACAAGATTTTAAATAAAATTATGTAATAAAAAGAACAACGTAAGAGATTTTTTTGTATATTCGCACCATGAAATATGTATAATTAAAAACAGACGATTATGAAAGTAGGAATTCCCAAGGAGATTAAGAACAATGAGAACCGCGTGGGCATGACACCTGCGGGAGTAGCAGAACTGGCACGAAGAGGCCATGAGGTGAGCGTGCAGCACACCGCTGGTGAGGGCAGTGGATTTGCTGACGACGACTATGTGAAGGCTGGAGCCAGGATCCTGCCCACCATCGAGGCCGTCTATCGTGAGTGCGACATGATTGTGAAAGTGAAGGAACCCATAGAGCCGGAGTATGAACTGGTGCGCCCAGGACAGCTGTTGTTCACCTATTTCCATTTCGCATGCGAGAAGGAACTGACGGAGGCTATGCTGAAAAGCGGAGCCATATGTCTGGCCTATGAGACCGTGCAGCTGCCCAACGGCTCGCTGCCCCTGTTGCAGCCCATGAGTGAGGTGGCTGGACGCATGGCCACACTCAACGGCGCCTACTATCTGCAGAAGACGAAAGGCGGTAAGGGTAAGTTGATCAGTGGTGTGCCTGGCGTGAGCCCTGCCAAGGTGCTGGTATTAGGTGGTGGCGTCGTTGGCGAGGCTGCTGCACTGATGGCGGCTGGTCTGGGAGCGGATGTCACCATCGCTGATATCTCATTGCCCCGTCTGCGCCAGCTTGACATCGAGACGCCTGCCAATGTGCATACGCTCTATTCCTCTGAGCACAATATCCGTCAGCAGTTGCCAACGGTGGATATTGTTGTGGGTAGTGTGCTGGTGCCTGGCGACAAGACCCCACATCTGATCACCAAGGAGATGCTGAAGCTGATGGAGCCGGGAACGGTGCTCGTTGACGTGGCCATCGACCAAGGCGGATGCTTTGAGACCTCAAGACCCACGACGCATAGCGACCCAGTGTATATCGAGGACGGTATCGTGCATTACTGCGTGGCGAACATCCCTGGTGCTGTGCCCAACACCTCGACCCTTGCCCTGACGAATGCCACCTTACGCTATGCCATCGCTCTGGCCGACAAGGGTTGGCAGCAGGCTTGCAAGGACGATTCCGCCCTGGCCAAGGGTCTGAATATCATAGAGGGCAAAGTGGCCTACAAGGCTGTTGCGGATGTCTTCGGACTTGAATACCATCCCTATCAGGTATGAAACAGGCATAAAACTCCGCAGATACTTGTATTTCTGCAAATATTTGATTAACTTTGCAGCGTAATTAGATGATGATATGAAGAAATATTTACTGGACCTCACGGTGAAGGCGGTGGAAAGGATCCATGAGCGTTATGTGCTCATCAGACTGACGGACGACAAGCCGTTGCCTGAGATGCTGCCCGGACAGTTTGTGGAAATCCGGGTGGACGGTTCTCCGACGACCTTCCTGCGCAGGCCTATCTCTATTAATTTCGTGGATACAGAGGCCAACGAACTCTGGTTGCTGGTGGCGGTTGTGGGCGATGGCACACGACAGTTGTCGAGGCTCCAGAAGGGCGACACCTTGAACTGTCTGCTGCCCCTGGGCAACGGCTTTACGATGCCCCAGAAGCAGGCAGAACGGATTCTGCTGGTAGGCGGTGGAGTTGGAGTGGCGCCGTTGCTCTATATGGGTGCTGAGATGAAGAAGATGGGTTGTGAGCCCACGTTCCTGCTGGGTGCCAGAACGGCCAAGGATCTGCTGATGCTGGATGTGTTTCGGAAGTATGGTCGTGTGTGCGTGACGACAGAGGACGGCTCTGAGGGTGAGAAGGGTTTTGTGACCCAGCACTCGCTGTTGCAGAAGGAGCAGTTTGACCGTATCGCCATGTGTGGTCCTACGCCGATGATGAAGGCGGTGGCCCGTTATGCGCGTCAGGCGAATACCGAGTGCGAGGCATCGTTGGAGAACCTGATGGCCTGCGGACTGGGTGCCTGTCTCTGTTGTGTGGAGAAGACCACCGAGGGCAATCTGTGTGTGTGTAAGGAAGGACCCGTGTTTAATATACGAAGACTGTTATGGCAAGACTAGATGTAAAGATCAAGGATCTGGCGCTGAAGAATCCCGTGATGACGGCCTCTGGCACCTTCGGCTACGGTCTGGAGTTTGCCGACCTGATGCCGTTGGACGGTATTGGCGGCATTATCGTGAAGGGTACGACGCTGAAGCCCCGCGAGGGTAATGACTACCCCAGGATGGCGGAGACGGCCAGTGGAATGCTGAACTGCGTGGGTCTGCAAAACAAGGGTGTGGACTATTTCTGTAAGAAGATCTACCCCCAGATCAAGGATATCGGCACAAACATGATCGTCAACGTGAGCGGGTCGTCGCCTGAGGACTATGCCGAGTGTGCTGCCCGTATCGACGCGCTGGAGAAGATTCCCGCCATCGAACTGAATATCTCGTGTCCGAATGTGAAGGACGGCGGTATGGCCTTCGGTGTGACCTGTGCTGGAGCGTCGAGTGTGGTGAAGGCCGTGCGTGAGCGCTATCACAAGACGCTGATCGTGAAACTCTCGCCCAACGTGACGAATATCTCTGAGATAGCCCGTGCCGTAGAGGCGGAGGGTGCCGACAGTGTGTCGCTCATCAATACGCTGATGGGTATGGCCATCGACATTGAGAAGCGCAAGACACTGCTGAGCATCAATACAGGCGGACTGAGCGGTCCTGCTGTGAAACCTGTGGCCCTGAGGATGGTGTGGCAGGTGGCCAAGGCGGTGAAGATTCCCGTGGTGGGTCTGGGTGGCATCTGCACAGCGAAGGATGCCATAGAATTCCTGATGGCGGGTGCTACAGCCATTGAGATCGGCACTGCCAACTTCCTCGATCCTACCGTGAGCATCAAGGTGCGCGACGGTATCAACGACTGGCTCGACAGTCATGGGTGCAAATCGGTGCAGGAGATCATTGGCGTGATAGATTAAAATTAAGATAAGAAAGGAGAAATGGAAATGAAAAGGTTATGCCAATTATTGCTAGTATTCTGGCTGAGCAGTCTGTGCGCGTTGGCACAGGATGCTGCCGTCTGGACCCTGAGTGGTAAGGTGACGGATGCCAAGACCCGTAAGCCGATGGCCCATGTGAGTGTGACGGACAGGAACGTGGGTACGGTGACCAACGAGATGGGTGAGTTTGTGCTCAAGCTGCCCAAAGCCCCTGAGCGGGTGGCCTTCTCGTGTCTGGGCTATAAGACGCAGTATCTCTCTGCTGCGGCCATGAACGGCGTGAGGGTGGAGGTGAGGATGGAGCCCAGTACGGTGATGCTCAGTGAGATTGTCGTGCAGGGTGCCGATGCCAAGGACCTGGTGCTGAAGGCGATAGAGAAGATCAGCGACAACTATCCCAACGTGCCCAATCTGTTGCGTGGCTTCTATCGCGAGACGGTGGAGAAACGCGGCCACTTCACCAGTATCTCAGAGGGTGTGGTGGATGTGTATAAGTCGGCCTACGACAAGAACGACTGGCGTGACGGTGTAGAGATCCTGAAGGGTCGCAGACTGTTGAGCCAGCGTCCCAGCGACACGCTCTCGGTGAAGTTGCAGGGTGGTCCCGTGCTGCCTATCATCCTCGATGTGGTGAAGGAGAAGGATATCCTGTTGGATGTGGAGGAACTCAACCACTACAGTTTCCGTTATGCATCGATGAGCAAGGCCGACGACCGCAACCAGTATGTGGTGGAGATCGCCCCTCTGTATGCGCAGGATTATGCGCTGTTCCGCGGACGTCTGTATATTGATCAGGAGACGCTGGCCTTTACACGTATCGACCTGACTCTGGACATGAGCAGTCCTGAGAAGGTGACGCAGATGATCCTGCGTAAGAAGCCTTTCAGCCTCAGATTCACGCCTCACGAGTTGTCGATTTATATCGACTACAAGACTGACAACGGTGTGACGCGCATCAATTATATCCGCAATGTGATCCGATTCCGTTGTGACTGGAAGCGGAAACTCTTCAAGTCGAACTTCACGGTGATCTCAGAGCTGGTGGTGACTGACCGCAAGGAAGGGAAGGACGTCAAGCCCATCAAGATCCGGGACACCTTTAACCGTAAGGATAATTTCTATGACAAGGTGATCTATTTCGATGATCCTGATTTCTGGGGTGGTGAAAATATCATTGAGCCTACGGAGGACCTGTTGAAGGGCATCGAGAAGATCAAACGCAGGATTGCACGTGACTGAGTCGTGGTTTGTTTTGTGATGGAAAAAAACTGAGGGCTGCCAATCGGCAGCCCTCAACCAACACAAAAACTAAACTAGACTTAACTAAACATTTCGGGATTTTCACAAACCCTCGAATGCTGTGCAAATATACATGTAATATTTGAAAGTTGCAAGTATTTTATCGAAAATTTGTGATAAAAACCTTATAAATCAGACTTTTATGTCATTTTGGAGCATAAAGTGGTCTAAAATGGTCATAGCTGCCATTGCTTCTACCACAGGCACTGCTCTGGGCAATACACACGGATCATGACGCCCTTTGGCTGTCAGTGTCGTGGGATTGCCCTCGATGTCGACGGTGTTCTGTTCCATCAACAGCGTGGCAACGGGTTTGAAGGCCACACGGAAATAGATATCCTGACCATTGCTGATGCCCCCCTGAATACCACCGCTGTGATTGGTGGCAGTGGTAATGCCATTGGGACCTGGGGTAAAGATATCGTTCTGCTCAGAGCCACGGGCGGTGACACCCTCAAAGCCCTCGCCATATTCGAAACCCTTCACGGCGTTGATGCTCAGCATGGCAGCGCCCAGATCGGCATGCAACTTACCAAACTCTGGTGACCCCAAGCCAGCAGGACAACCCTTGATGACGCAGGTGATGACACCTCCGATGGTATCGCCCTCGCCCTTCACCTGGGTGATGAGGGCTTCCATCTCAGCAGCTTTTGCAGCATCCGGACAGCGCACGGCATTGGTCTCCGTCAGTGAGAGGTCGTAGAGATGGTAGTCGCGCTCAAGGGCGATGTTGCCCACCTGCGAGGTATAGGCCTGAATGCTGATGCCCAGTTGTCTGAGTACCAGTTTGGCCAGCGCACCACCCACACAACGGCTGATGGTGATGCGGGCTGAAGAACGGCCTCCGCCACGATGGTCGCGGATGCCGTATTTCTGCTGATAAGTGTAGTCGGCATGTGAGGGACGGAACACGTTGCGCATATTCTCGTAGTCCTGCGAGTGCTGGTTGTTGTTACGTACGATGAAGCCGATAGGACAGCCCGTCGACTTACCCTCGAAGACACCGCTGAGCAGTTCCACCTGATCGGGTTCCTGACGCGAGGTGGTGATCTTGCTCTGTCCTGGGCGACGACGGTTCAACTCCTGCTGGATAAAGTCCATGTCGATGTCGATGCCAGCAGGCATGCCGTCGACAACGCCACCAATGGCCTCACCATGACTCTCGCCAAAGGTCGTCAGCCTGAATATATTTCCGAAACTATTCACTTTTCACTATTCACTATTCACTATTCACTGTTAATGACAGTGTCCGCAGCCACAGTCGTCGCCGTGCTCATGGTCATGTCCGCAGCAGCCATCCTCACAGCCTTCGCCATGATGATGTCCGCAACCGTGACAGCCACCTGTCAGCATCTTGATGGTCTTGTTGACTTCCTCCTCGGTAGCATCGCGGTTCTCGCGGATGGTGCCCGTGAAGTTGAGCGTCTTGCCAGCCAGAGGATGGTTGGTATCGACGGTGACTCCGTCTTCCTCCACCTTCACCACCTTGGCCATGAACTGATGGTCGTCGCTGTCTGTCAGCGTGATGACGGCATCGGGGTAGATGTTATCGTGGTCGAAATGACCATTCACCGAGAATACCTGACGATCGAGCTTATGCACGCCTTGAGGCTCATAGGGGCCAAAGGCCTGTTCTGGCGCGAGGATAAAGTCGAAGGTGTCACCCTTCGCATGGTTGATCACCTCCTGCTCGAAAGCGTCGAGGGCGATGCCAAAACCAGTGATAAACTCGAAGGGGCGCTCAGAGCCTGTTTCCTCCTGCAATGTCTTATTGCCGTCAGCGATGGTATACAACTGATACTCGACGGACATGAACTTATTGGGAATTTTCTCCATACCTTATTATATATATATGATTCAGGTTGCAAAGGTAATCATTTTAATCCGAAAATGCGCCTTTTTCGGCAGAAAATATAAAATTTTCATTATTTGGCTCATTCATTGACATGGGTCAACAAAAGGGCTGTTTGCGCACACAATTCCGTAAAAAGACTTGTTATGTTCTAAAATTCGCCGTAACTTTGCACCGTCAAAAGACATTAAGGATAACATTTTTAGTATTAAAGTAGGGGCAAACAGGATAACAAACTAACACACGCCCCGAGTAAAGAAAAGAAAGGGTAAAAAGATGAAAAAGATGATTTTGACAATGGTAGCAATGCTGAGTATGACCACAGCATTTGCAGAAGGTGAGAACCTGAACAGTGTAAACAACGTAGCCGCTTACGACATGAGCTGCAATATGAACAAACTTGCTGAGGCTCTGTCGCTGACTGCTGATCAGAGAGAGGCTGTTGACAACATCTATCAGACCTTCAACGCTGAGATGATGTTTGCTGCACAGTACTACAACGATGACCAGCGCAAGGAGATGGTGAAGAAGGCTCTCGAGAAGAACGTAGCATGGATGCGTTACGTGCTGAACGACAAGCAGAGTCACACTTACCTGATGCTGTTGAACACAACCATTAACAACCGTGGTCTTAACAAGTAAGTAAAAATTAAATTAATCAACCAAGAGAGGGGCATTCCGGAAGGGATGCCTCTATTTTTGTGCCAAAAACTTGCATATCTCAGATTTTTTTGCTTATTTTGCAGGCAGAATCGTTATTACTAAACAATAAAAGCAGTATGAAAAGTCTGAAATTATTCGTGATTTCCGTAGTGGCAGCCGTGTTTGTCAGCTGTGGCACTACCAACACGGTGCCTATCACAGGGCGCCAGCAGACGCTGATGGTCAGCGATGGTGAGGTGCTGAGCCTCTCCACCCAGCAGTATCAGGAGTTTATGAAGACCGCCAAGCTCTCCACCAATCAGGCCAATACGCAGATGGTGAAGCGGGTAGGGCAGAACTTGGCTAATGCAGTGGTTAACTATCTGAATGCCAATGGTTTGTCGAATGATGTGCAGAACTACAAATGGACTTTCAACCTGGTGCAGGACAAGCAGGTGAATGCCTGGTGTATGCCTGGAGGTCTGATCTGTGTGTATGAGGGATTGTTGCCTGTGACGCAGGATGAGGCTTCGCTCGCCATTGTGCTGGGTCATGAGATTGCACACGCTGTGGCCCGTCACTCTGCTGAGCAGATGAGCACGCAGATGAAGCAGCAGTATGGTCTGCAGATCGGTTCGATGGTGGCTGGTGCTCTGGGTATGGGAACCAACACGCAGTCGATCGTGCAAGCCATTGTGGCACAGGGCTTTAACTTCAAGAATCTGAAATACTCGCGTAACCACGAGACGGAGGCTGACCACATGGGTCTGATCTTCGCTGCGATGGCAGGTTATGACCCACAGGTGGCCACCACCTTCTGGCAGCGTATGGCAGCACAGTCGTCGAACCAGACGGCTGAGTTCCTGAGTGATCACCCATCGGATGCTACGCGTATACAGAATATCCAGGGTTGGATGCCTGAGGCGTTGAAGTATTACAAGCCGAAGACCACGACGACAACAACGGCTAAGAAGGCTACGACGTCGACAGCTAAGAAGGCCACTTCCACTAAGAAGACCACCACAACCAAGAAAACGACAACCAAGAAGAAGTAAATAAAAAGGACCACAACCGTGGTCCTTTTATTATTTCAGTTTTTCCAACGTTATCGTTATTTTTCCACCTTTCTTCAGGCTTCCGAAAAGTATCTCCCGCATTAGCAGAGGCTTCAGTTTGCCAGTTATCACGCGGTCCATCTCACGGGCGCCGTATTCCTGGGTGAAGCCCTCCTTCAACAGGTATTCGAAGGCTTCGTCAGTGAGTGTCATCTCCACCTGTTTGGCAGTGAGCTTCTCCTGTAGTTCACCTAGTTTCTTGTGCAGGATGAGTGTGGCCATCGTACGGTCCATATCGTTGAACACCACGGTACCCGAAAGACGGTTGATAAACTCGGGTTTGAAGGTCTTCTTCACCTGTTTCAGCATCGCCTCTCCACGCGATACGTTGCCTGAGAATCCGATGCTCGCCTGACCTGCATACTGCGCCCCCGCATTCGACGTCATGATGACGATCACATTGCGGAAATCAGCCTTGCGACCCTTATTGTCAGTGAGCTTCGCATAGTCCATCACTTGTAAAAGAATATTGTAGATATCCTGATGGGCTTTTTCTATCTCATCGAGCAATAATACACAGTTGGGCGTCTTACGGATGGCATCCGTCAACAGGCCACCATCCTCGTAACCAACATATCCTGCTGGTGAGCCAATCAACTTTGCCACCGTATGCTTCTCCGTATATTCGCTCATGTCGAAACGCACCAGAGCAATGCCAAGTTCCTTAGCTAATACACGGGCTACCTCGGTCTTTCCCACACCCGTAGGACCCACAAACAAGAGCGAGGCGAGGGGTTTGTCATCATCGAGCAGTCCTGCCTTTGACAACTGCACCGCCTCTACCACCTGGCGCACAGCCTGATCCTGTCCGTAGATCTTACTGCTGATGCGCTCGTAGAGTGTTTCGAGGGTGGCATTGTCATCTTCTTTCATCGCCAGAGCATCCACCTTACAGGTCTTCGCGAGGATGTCTGCCACGAGGGCTTTGTCTACCGTCTGACGTTTCTGTCCGTAGAGATGATTCATCTCGCGATAGGCACCAGCTTCGTCTATCAGGTCGATGGCCTTATCAGGCAGGAATCGTTCGTTGATATACTTCGCGCTGGCGTTGACTGCAAACTCCAACGCCTTGTCTGCATAGTACACCCCATGAAACTGCTCATAGCTCTTTTTCAGCTGTTTCAGGATCTCGAGCGTCTCTGCGATGGAGGGCTCTGCGATGTCGATCTGCTGGAAGCGACGCACCAAACCTTTCGACTTCGAGAAATGACGGTTGTATTCCTCGTAGGTCGTCGAGCCGATAAAGCGGATATTCCCTGATTCAAGATAGGGTTTGAGCATGTTCGAGGCATCCATCGTACCCTCGCTGTTGCCACCAGCGCCCACGAGGTTATGGATCTCATCGATATAGACAATATTGTTATCCGACTCTTGGATGATGCCGTCCATCACCTCCTTGATACGCTTCTCGAAATCCCCACGGAACTGGGTGCCAGCGAGCAACGTGCCCAGATCAAGCTGGTATATCTTACTGCCTTTCAGACGTTTAGGTATCTGTGGATGGTTGGTGTCGATCCATGCTGCAAGACCATAGACGATAGCCGTCTTTCCCACACCAGGCTCTCCGATATGCAGGGGATTGTTCTTCTCCTTACGACAAAGCACCTGGATGGTCCGCAGCAGCTCTTCCTTCCTGCCAATCAGGGGATTGTGCAGCATATATGTCTCATTCAGACAGGTCACCATCTTGCGCCAGGGTTCCTTGTCCTGTTCTGCGTCCAGATCGTCATCGTCCGTACTCACCTGATCGTGGTCTTCCTCATAGCGCGCCACCAGCTCGCTCATGAAGTCCTGCTCATACTCTTTCAGCAGGTGCTTCAACAGATAGGCGGCATACGACTCTTTCAGGCCGAGGATACCCTTCACGATATGCGGCACGTAGATATATTGCGCACTTGAATTCTTGACGATCTGATAGGCAGCGAGCAGGGCAGCACGCAGTTGTTCGCTGGTGCCGATAGTGTATTCGCCCACCTCCTCAGGCACACGCTCCATTTTCTCGAAATAGTCCCTCAGACTCTGGTTCACGATATTCAGGTCGACACCCCAGTCGATGAGCGACTTGTTGAACTCATACTGTTGCAGCAGGGCATAGATGAAATGCTCGGGCGTGGTAAACTCATGGCGGTATTTCTCTGCCGCTGCGTGCATGTCGTTAAAGGCCTGGTTCACCTTTTGCGTATAGTAGATATCCATATCTTCTCGTTATTCTTCGGGTTCGTAGGTCAGTCGCAGGGGGAATCCCTCGTCACGGGCCATCTGCGTGGCCTTGTTCACCTTCGACACGGCGATGTCGTAGGAATAGATGCCCACCACGGCCTTGTCGGAGTGGTGCACCATCAACATCAGGGCCTCGGCATCGGCCTGGCTCTTGAAAAACACCACCCTCAGGATCTTCACCACAAACTCCATGGTGGTGAAGTCGTCGTTGTAGATGGTCACCTTGTAGCGTCGCGGCTCATCGAGGTCCACACGCTGCCTTTCCCTTACGCTTGACTGTTCTTTTGCCATACTGGCGACAAAAGTACACAAAAAAAGCCACATCTGCAAGATTTTTCAATCAAATATATTATATTTGGTTTTTTCTTTGTATCTTTGTGCCCATATTAGTTATTAAATAAAGGTATTAACAGATGAAAAAGAATCTCATTCTCACCTTGTGTCTGGCAGGAGGGCTGATGACAGTCACAGCACAGACCAAGAGCGGAGGCATCTCGAAGGAGATGCTCCAGGAGTTTCAGAAGGGGCAGAAGCACTGTCAGGCAGGCAAGGCGCTGTCGAACGCCCTTTCTGGTGTGAGCATCGATGTGCTGGCCAAGAACTACCAGGCTGCTGCGATGCCCATCGACAAGAATTTCAGTATCGAAACCCGTAAGCAGACCATCACCAACCAGAAGTCGTCAGGACGCTGCTGGATGTTCAGTGGTCTGAATGTGTTGCGCTCCAACTACATGTTGCAGCACGACTCCGTGAGCGTGGAGTTCTCGCAGGGCTATCTCTTCTTCTGGGATCAGTTGGAGAAGTCGAACCTCATGTTGCAGGGCGTCATCGATACCGCGAAGGATCCCATCGACAACCAGCGTGTGCAGTTCTTCTTCCATTATCCCATCGGTGATGGTGGCACGTTCTGTGGTGTGGCCGACCTCGCACCGAAATACGGTCTTGTGCCTGCTGACGTGCAGCCCGAGACCTACACCAGCGAGAACACCTCGAAGGCCCGTAGTCTGATCTCCTCGAAGTTGCGTGAGTTCGGACTGCAGCTGCGCGATATGGTGGCCAAGAAACAGAAGCCCGCAGACATCGCCAAGGCCAAGACTGAGATGCTCGCTCAGATCTACCGCATGCTCGAACTGACGCTGGGCACTCCCACGCAGAAGTTCACCTATGCCTTCAAGGATAAGAATGGCAAGCCCCTCGGACAACCGAAAGAATACACGCCCCTGTCGTTCTATCAGGAGGTGGTGGGAGGTCCCATCAACGGCACTTTCATCATGGTGATGAACGACCCTCGTCGTGAGTATTTCAAGACCTACGAAGTGGAGTACGACCGTCATGTCTACGATGGTACCAACTGGAAATATCTCAACCTCCCGATGGAGGAAATAGAAAAGCTCGCCATTGCTTCGCTCAAAGATGGTCGTAAGCTCTACAGCTCTTATGATGTAGGCAAGCTGCTGGATCGTCCCCGTGGCTATGCCTCGCTCGACAACTTCGACTATGGTTCCCTCTTCGGCACCACTTTCGGAATGGACAAGGCGCAGCGCATTGCTACCTTCGACAGTGGTTCTACCCATGCGATGACGCTGACTGCTGTCGACCTCGATGCAGCAGGCAAACCCATCAAGTGGAAGGTGGAGAATTCCTGGGGCACGGACACTGGCCAGCAGGGTTATCTGATCATGACTGCCGACTGGTTCCGTGAGTATATGTTCCGTCTCGTGGTGAATAAGAAATACGTGCCCGAGAATCTTCTCAAGGCCTTCGACACCAAGCCTATCATGGTGATGCCCGAAGATCCCCTGTTCCTACCTGATGAGTGAGTTAATAGTTAATAGTGAATAGTATGAAAAAATCAACAGCCATTATGAGTATCGTTGTGACATCAGCTTTGACGATGTCGTTAGGATCCTGCCAGCAGACACAGCATGATAACCCCCTGTTGCAGGAGAGTACCTTACCCTTCGGAGCCCCCGATTTCAGCAAGATCGACTCCACCCACTACATGCCCGCCTTCGAGGCCGCCATCCAGCAGACACGCGACGAGATTGCCGCCATCGTCGACAATCCCGACTCCGCCACCTTCGAGAACACCATCCTCGCTTATGAGGAGAGTGGCAAGGCCCTCGACCGTGTGAGTCGCGTGTTCTTCGCCCTCGTAGAGGCCGACAAGACCCCCGCCCTCCAGGAGATCGAGAAGAAGGTGCAGCCCATGCTCACCGACCTCGAAAACGAGATAGCCTTCAGCAAGAAACTCTTCGAGCGTGTCAAGACCGTTTACGACAACGAATACGAAACCCTCGAGGGCGAAGACAAGAAACTCCTCGAGGAGACCTACAAGGAGTTTGTCCGCAAGGGAGCCCTCCTGCCCGACGACAAGATGGCCCGCATGAAGGAAATCAATCTGCGCATCTCCGAGCTTCAGACCAAGTGGGGCGAGGTGCTCCCCGATGCCACCAACGATGCCGTCGTCTGGGTCGACAAGAAGGAAGACCTGGCAGGCATGAGCGAGGCTGATATCGCCCAGTGTGCCAAGGATGCTGAGAGTCGTGGCGGCAAGGCCCCGTATGCCATCGTCATCGTCAACACCACCCAGCAGGCGCCCCTCGCCAGTCTCGACAACCGCGAGCTGCGCAAGAAAGTCTTCGAGGCCTCCGTGCATCGTGCTGACGGCACAGGTAAGTACAACACCTTCGACATCGTCTGCGAGATGGCCAAGTTGCGTGCCGAGAAGGCCGAGATCATGGGTTATCCTAACTACGCCGCCTATTCATTGGAGAATACGATGGCCAAGACCCCAGTGAATGTCCGTGCTTTCCTGATGAACCTGATTAAGGCCTATGTACCCAAGGCTGATGCCGAGACCAAGGCCATTGAGGACTTTGCCCGCAAAACTCAGGGTCCCGAATTCCAGTTGCAGGCCTACGACTATTTCTACTATTCCGCCAAGATGAAGAAGGAGCTGCTCAACGTGAGCGACGACGAGGTGAAGCCCTATTTCAATGTCGACAGCGTGCTTCTCAATGGTGTCTTCTACGCCGCCAACCGTGTCTACGGTCTCACCTTCAAGCAGCGCGACGACATCCCCCTCTACCACCCCGACATGAAGGCCTTCGAGGTTATCGACAAGGACGGCAAGCCCATTGCCCTCTTCTGTTGCGACTACTACCGACGTCCCTCTAAGCGCGGTGGTGCGTGGATGGACGGTTTCCAGAAGCAGAGCCGCCAGCGCGGCACGATGCCGATTATCTTTAATGTATGCAACAACGCGAAGGCTCCCGAGGGCAAACCCTCGCTGATCACCTGGGACGAGGTCACCACCATGTTCCATGAGTTCGGTCACGCCCTGCACGGCATTCTCTCCAACTGTCAGTACTACCGTCTGAGCGGCACCAGCGTCGCCCGCGACTTCGTCGAGATGCCCTCGCAGTTCAATGAGTCGTTTGCGGCCATCCCCGAGATCTTCGATCACTATGCCCGTCATTACGAGACCGGTGAGCCCATGCCTGCCGACCTGAAGGAGCGCATGCTCAAGAGCATCAACTTCCAGCCGTGCTACGCCCTGGGTGAGAACCTCGCTGCCACCTGTGTCGACCTGGCTTGGCACATGCTCGCCTCGAAGGATATTCCCACAGCCGATAAGGCTATGGAGTTCGAGACAGAGTCGTTGCGTAAGGTGGGACTTCTGAATCCCTTTATTCCGATTCCGCCACGCTATCACACCAGCTACTTCAACCACGTGTGGGGTGGGGGCTATGCTGCCGGCTATTACAGCTATCTGTGGACAGAGGTGCTGGCCGTCAACATCGCCGATGTCTTCGCCAAGCGTGGTGCCCTGAAGCCTGAGACGGGACAGGACTTCCGCGACAAGATTTTGAGCCGCGGCAACACGGGCGACCTCATGCAGATGTTCACCGATTTCACCGGCATGGCCCAGCCCGATGCTTCGGGCCTGCTGAAAGCCCGCGGATTATAGAGTCAGAAAAGATGCATATCGCCATAGCAGGAAATATCGGTAGCGGGAAGTCGTCGCTCACCCGACTGCTCGCCAAACACTACGGATGGGAGCCGCGCTACGAGGCAGTAGACGGCAATCCCTATCTGGAGGACTACTACCGTGACATCCATCGGTGGTCGTTCAATCTTGAGGTGTATTTCCTCAAGGAGCGTTTCCGCGACCTGATAGCCATCTCGCAGACAGATCATACCATCATTCAGGACCGTACCATCTTCGAGGGGGTGTATGTGTTCATGACCAACAACCACGCCATGGGTAACCTCTCGGATCGCGATTTCGACACTTATATGGAGCTGTTCCATCAGATGATGTCGCTGGTGAAGTTGCCTGACCTCATGATCTATCTGCGGGCCTCCGTGCCCCATCTGGTGAGCAACATCCAGCAGCGGGGACGCGACTATGAGCAGACCATTCAACTGGAGTATCTCCGTAATCTGAATGAGCGCTACGACGACTTTATCTACCAGAAATACCAGGGGCGCGTGATGACTGTTGAGAAAGACAACCTCGACTTCATCCACAACCCCAAGGACCTCTCTCAGATCATCGACCGCATCGATGCCGAGCTCTTCGGACTCTTTCCTATCACCTAACCCCCATCACCTAACACCCCAAGAATATGCACATCGCAGTAGCTGGAAACATAGGCAGTGGCAAGACCACACTCACCAAATTGCTCGCCCATCGATATGGATGGACGCCACGTTTCGAACCCGTAGACAACAACCCCTATCTGGCCGATTTCTATGCCGACATGCCCAGATGGTCGTTTAATCTGCAGATCTACTTCCTCAGCAAGCGCTTCAAGGAGGTGGTGGAGATTTCCCAGTCGAAGGAAGTGATCATCCAGGACCGTACCATCTTCGAGGATGCCCGCATCTTCGCGCCCAACCTACACGGGCAGGGGATGATGAGCGACCGCGACTTCGAGAACTACTCCGACCTCTTCGACCTGATGATGTCGCTGGTGAAGTTGCCCGACCTCATGATCTATATCCGTTCGAGCATCCCCACGCTGGTGGCACAGATCCAGAAACGTGGTCGTGAGTATGAGCAGACCATGCGACTGGATTATCTACAGGGACTGGAGAAACGTTATGAGGACTGGATAGCCACTTATAAAGGTCAGTTGATTATCGTAGATGGCGATCACTGCAAGTTTGGCGAGAATCCCGAGCATCTGAAGCAGGTGACGGACATGATCGATGCCAAGCTCTTCGGACTGTTCCCCATGGAGGATTAGGTACAAATTTTATGAAAAAGACTCGTTTATTCACGATACTCATAGCCATTTTAGTCGTATGCGAGACAATGGCAGAACGCCCTAAGATAGGGATGGTCTTTGGAGGGGGCGGCGCCAAAGGGGCAGCAGAAGTAGGAGTGCTGAAAGTCCTCGAACAGGCTGGTGTTCAGGTGGACTATATTGTTGGCACATCCATCGGTTCTATTGTTGGAGGACTATACGCTGCTGGTTATACAGCTAATGAACTTGAAACGATGTTTCAGACACAGGAGTGGCTTTCATTGCTGACTGATCGTAAGGCTTCGCTCAGTAATGATCCCTACCAGACAATTGATGGTGTAACCTACATCTTCGGTTTCCCCGTGATGGATCGCAACAGCAGTGTTTTTGGCGTCATGAAAGGCGAAAGTGTTGAAAATATGCTCGACTCGATGTTGTCCGTCAAGGGTTGTAAGGATTTTGAGAGTTTACCCATCCCGTTTTGTTGTGTGACGGCTGACATCAGGGCTGCTCAGGAAGTAGTGTTATCTAAAGGGGCTATCAGCAAGGCCATGCGCGCCTCGATGTCCATTCCTGGTATCTTTAAGCCTGTCAGACTCGACGACAGACTGCTTGTTGATGGTGGTATGCTTAATAATCTCCCAGTCGATGTCTGTCGTAAGATGGGGGCAGACATAGTAATAGCCATCGACCTTCAGCAGAACGAGCAGAAGCCTCGTAAACAGTCTGATTTGAGTATGCTTTCCTCACTAGCCGACATGCTTGGTTTCGGAGGCATTCTCGAATGGATTACCAATCGGCCCGATATTGAGAAATACCTTGAGAATCGGCAAAAAGCAGATATTTACATTCACCCGAATCTTCCTGATGCTGATGCATCGAGTTTCGGCAACAAGAATGCTGCTCGAATGATTCAGGCCGGTGTAGTAGCAGCCAAACAGCAGCTACCCGAACTACAGCGTATCCTTATTGATAAATAGAAGAAAAAGAGCGGCAGACCTCTCTCAGATTATCGATCGCATCGATGCCATGCTCTTCGGTCTGTTCCCCATGGAGGGTTAGCGGAACGGCCACTTTCGATGATACCGATTATTCCCATTAAAAAAGCCACATCTCGTCAAAGATGTGATCCGAAAAAATGCAAAAAAAAGGAAAAAAACATGTAATACATGTCTTATACCAAGAATAATCGCTACTTTTGTATGCAATATTGGTTGAATTCCTAACAAATAAGAAAAAAAAGAGAAATGAAGAGTGTAAAACTATTGTGGATGCTGATGCTGGCTTGTATGGTCGGTTTCTGTGTAGCTGGATGTACATCAAAAGATGATGATGATGACGATGAGACATATCAGACTCGTGATTATATCATCGGTATTGGTAAATGGGATGCAAAGCAGGTGAAGAAATCCGATGGAACATGGTCTGACTTCCCATTTGGCGAAGGTAAGCGCTTTATGATTGAGTTCTTCGACAGGAAAGGTGATAGCAATGAACGCAAGTTCAAGTCATGGGAATATATCGGTTATACCGACCCCAGTGTCGAACCTGATCAGTATGAAGGAACCTACACCGTCAGTGGCAGAACGGTAACTTGTTCCGTCGATGGCCAGCAACATCTGAAGATGATTGTCACCAGTATGGAAAACAGACAGCTTGCAGCAACCGTGACCTTTTATAAAAAGAACGTCACATTTGATATAATCATGGATAGGACATGGTAAGAGAAAGAAAATTCAGGCCAGTGTCGTAGAAGCCTTGAAAAAGAGCCACTTAATTTCTGATAATCGATTGTTCACATAGAGATAAGCGCCATTGGAATAAAATCTAGTGGCGCTTATTTTAAGACAAAGTGAATCAGTGAAACACCGAAACATTTGGTAAGCACACACACAATTATGTGTCGACAATTCGACAATTCGACATTTCATTTATTAAAATCGACAAATATAGTAATTAGAATTATATATTATAATATATATAATATATTATATATATTATAATATATAATTTATTAGTTTATGATTGTTCAATTGTTCCTTCACTGTAACTATTTACTTTAAAAACCACCAATTGTCGAATTGTCGAATTGTCGACTGTCCGTCAAAAAATTCGCAAATGATACAGTGTTTCATATGTTTCTTAAAATGCAATTCAAAAAACCTAATGTTTGATGGCAAGATCAATAGAAAATATTATATTAATTCTGACTTTTGATTAAAATTTATTAATTATGGAAAGGAGGATTTGGATTGTATCGATAAAACAAGTATATTTGCAAAAAATATACATTACTAATTAGTTGCCTAAATAGTATAGTCATGAGAAAGATCGTTATTTTTTCATTCGCATTAATATGTTCAGTCAGGGCCATTGCGCAGATTCCTTATTTTGCGGGAACGGTGGGCGATGGCAAGCTCTATGGCTACACATCGCTGAAAGTGCGTCCAGGCATTAATCATCAGGAGACTTATACCACCTTTCAATATGGATTGGGTGACCATTGGGCCACGGGTGTTGATCTGTATACAGGTCCGGACTGCGCGTATTGGGGCGGATTGATGCGATATGGCCTGAATCTCAACAAGTGGATTAACATAGGTGCTGAGGTGACGTCGTCTTTTGATTTGAACAACAGCTTTAAGTTCTCTTATCTCACATCGGCCTTGTACATGAATGGTGCAATCAGCAATGATGGAAATCTTTTCTGGTGTTCGAATACGTGGTGGGTGGTTCATGATGGCTCTGACAACACCTTCTCGAATTACGAATATCTTGGCTATACCATTCATCTGAGAAACCAGCGGGCCATTACGCCTATGTTAGGTGCCATCCATTCCTGGAAGTTCGATCAAGATATCGATGTAGGTGCAGGTTTTTATTATACCATTGGAAACTGGAACCTTTATTTGTGGGGTAATGACTTCCTGAAGAGCCACCCGCGATTGATTGCAGGTATTGATTTCGTTCTTTAAAAAAGCCCCAACCGGTGTGGATGGGGCTTTGTGGTGGTGCTTGTGTTGCTTAGTACAGGGGAATCTTGTAGCCGATGGTCAGCATGATGACGGCATTGCGTGTCTTGCCGTCGGCTTTTGTCATACAGTAATTGCCAATGCTGGTGCTGTGGACCTCTGACTTGAAGATATTGGAGAGACCGATGTTGTAGCGCAGGTCGAGGGCACAATCGTCGAACTCATATGACAGGCCTACGGGGATGGAGAAGTCGGATTTCTCACAGAAATCCTTAATCTTGTCGTCGCCTTGATGGGCGTTCAGCAGGAACCCGAACTGAGCGCCGGCCTTGATGCCGAAGCCCTTGACGGGGTAGATAGCGGCCATGATGGGCACGTTGAGGTAGTCGATATTGAAGTTGAACTTTGTCTTGTCGTTGCTGACTCTCGCGCCCTGCATGGAATAAAGGGCTCCGGCTGTGAGTGCGAAATGATCACCGAACTGATAGCCCAACTCAACACCGCCAACGAAGCCGATCTTCATCTTCAGTTCACTTACATCGCCAGTCATTGTGGCTACGGTTCCGCCAGCCATGGGCTTGATGAATGGACCACCCTGTGCGCTGGCACTTAATGTAGCTGCCATCAAGGCAGCAATCAGCAAAATCTTTTTCATACTTCTTGTTCTTTTTTATGTTAATAATCTATTTTCTTACAATCACGCTGCCGCTGGCCTGATGAGTGGCCAGGATGAGCACTTCTGCTATCTGTACGTGCTCCGGTGCGTTGGCGGCATAGACAGCCACATCAGCGATGTCGTCGCCCGTGAGGGGCTTGATGCCCTGATAGAGCTTGGCGGCACGATCGGTATCTCCGTGGAAACGGATGTTGCTGAAGTTGGTCTCTACAAGGCCGGGCTTGAGATTGGTGACGCGGACGGCAGTGTTGGCCACGTCAATGCGGAGTCCGTCAGAGAGGGCTTTCACTGCTGCCTTCGTGGCGCAGTAGACATTGCCTCCGGCATAGGCGGCATCGCCTGCCACACTCCCTATATTAATAATGTGTCCGTTGTTGCGTGCTATCATCTGGGGTACGATGAGGCGCGTCATCGTCAGCAGCCCCTTGATATTGGTGTCGATCATGGTCTCCCAGTCGTCGGGGTCACCCTCGTATTCTGGCTCGAGGCCCAGTGCGAGGCCAGCATTATTGACGAGTACGTCGATCTGCTGCCACTCCTCAGGCAGGCGCTCGATGGCTTTGCGGGCAGCCTCGCGGTCTCTGACGTCGAAGGCGAGGATGAGCACGTCGGTGCCCTTGGCCTGCAACTCCTGACGGATGCTTTCTAACTTCTTAACGTTACGGCCGTTAAGGATGAGCCGGTCGCCATTATCGGCGAATTTGTGGGCGCAGCCGAGGCCGATGCCGCTCGTGGCGCCTGTAATGAAAACGGTCTTGTTCATATTTCTATGTTGTGTCAATATTTACTTTGTGGCTGCAAAGATACGAAAAAAAGTGAAAAGTGAAAAGTGAAAAGTGAAAAATATGCTGCTGCCGTACTATCTTCCCAGATTTTTTTGTATTTTTGCACCCGAAAAGAATCAACCGGTTATGACGAAGCATGAATTTGATGGGTATAGGAAGAAGTATGCCCGGCAGATAGAGGCCATCAGGCAGGCAGCCCACGAACTGCATCAGAGTGTGAACGAGGTGTATGGTGACGATCTGCCATACGGTTTTCATCTGGATATGGTGGTGGAGGGTGTCATCTGCTATGGCTATCTGGTATGTGCCCGTGAGGAGGATGTACTGCCGCTGATCTTCGGCAGTTACTACCACGACAGTATCGAGGATGCCCGACAGAGTTATAATGACGTGGTGCGGGCGGCCCGCAAGTGGATGACGGAGGAGCAGGCGCAGATGGCTGCGGAGATTGTGTATGCCCTGACCAACGAAAAAGGCCGTAACCGTGAGGAGCGGGCAGGGGAGAAGTATTACCAAGGGATACGTGCTACCCCCTATGCGCCGTTTGTGAAACTCTGTGACCGTCTGGCCAACGTGACCTACAGCTGTTCGGTGGACAGTGGCAGGGACGGCAACAGGATGAGAGAGGTGTATAAGAGTGAGATGGGCAAATTCCTGCCTGCTCTCATATCGGATACCGACGATCAGCGCAGACAGATTCCCTTTGAGGCCATTACGGCGCTTGCGGAGATCCTGATTGACGAGGTGGATCGTGACGAAATCCGCAAACAATGGAATTGCTAGTAAGGGGGAAAATAGAAAAAAGTAAGCTGAATCGCAATTTTTCTTGCAAAAGATTTGTTTATTTCGCAGAAATGATGTACTTTTGCAGCCGATAACGACAAAAAAGAGAATTATGTCAATGTTGAATGCATACTTTTACGGCTATTACTTTTACTTTGCAAGCAATTGTGAAGCGGATGGCCGTAAGTAAAGCTAAAAAAGAAAAAAGGTAAAAAATGATATAAGGCTCCGCTTCACGAAAAGGTGAAAGCGGAGTTATTTTTTAAGTGAAGAGTGAATAGATAAGATGAAGAGGATTGCCATACAAGGACTGATCGGGTCGTTCCACGATATCGCGGCACACCTGTACTTCGAGGGAGAACAGATACAGCTGATCTGCTGCTCTACCTTCGAACAGGTGTTCCAGACCATTAAACAAGACCCAACGGCCATCGGCATGCTAGCTATCGAGAATACCATCGCAGGTAGTCTGCTGCATAATTATGAATTGTTACGTGATTCAGGCACAACCATTGTGGGTGAGCATAAACTGCATATCACACACAGTATCTGTTGCCTGCCTGAGGATGACTGGGACTCGATAACGGAAGTCCACTCCCATCCTGTGGCCCTGATGCAGTGCCGGCAGTTTCTTGCCCAGCACCCGCAACTGAAGAATGTGGAGGCTGAGGATACCGCAGGCTCGGCGAAGATGATTGCCGAGGAGGGTAGGAAAGGATGGGCAGCCATCTGTCATGCTGAGGCAGCACGGCTCTATGGTCTGAAAGTGCTCGAAGACCATATCGAGGACAATAAGCATAACTTCACGCGATTCCTCGTGGTGTCGAATCCCAATAAGGCCGATATGCTGCGCCCCCTGACGGAGACAAACAAGTCGAGTATCGTGTTTTCGCTGCCTCATGAGGAGGGTAGTCTTTCGCACGTCCTGGCGATACTCTCGTTCTATAAGATTAATCTGACGAAGATACAGTCGTTGCCGATTATCGGAAGGGAGTGGGAATATCTGTTCTATGTAGATGTGATGTACGACGACCTCACCCGCTACCGTCAGTCGATAGATGCCATCATACCGTTAACAAAGGATTTAAAGATTTTAGGAGAATATAAAGACGGGAAACAAACGAATTAAGAATTAATAGTTTAGAGTTATGATTACCAAGATACAACCAGCTGAGCGCTTGTCGCTTGTCAGTGAGTATTATTTCAGTAGGAAATTGAAGGAAGTGGCTCAGATGAATGCCGAGGGGAAGGATATTATCAGTCTCGCTATAGGCAGTCCTGATATGCCGCCTTCAGAGCAGACTATTAACAGACTGTGTGAGGTGGCTCATCAGCCCAATGCACATGGTTATCAGCCTACGATGGGTACACCTGAACTGCGTGAGGCGATGGCTGGATTCTACAAACGTTGGTATGGTGTCGGCCTCGATGCCAAGACGGAGATCCTGCCGTTGATCGGCTCGAAGGAGGGTATTCTGCATGTGACGCTGGCTTTCGTGAATCCTGGCGATGCTGTCTTGGTGCCCAATCCCGGCTATCCCACTTACACGTCGCTGAGCAAGATCCTGGGTGCGAAGATCGTGAATTACAATCTGCGTGAGGATAACGGTTGGCAGCCGGATTTCGACGAATTGGAGCAGATGGACCTCTCGAAGGTGAAGCTGATGTGGACCAACTATCCGAATATGCCTACGGGAGGTAGAGCCCGTATGGAGACCTACGAGCGGCTGGTGAAGTTTGCCAAGGATCATGGTATCGTGGTGGTGAACGACAATCCCTATAGCTTTATCCTCAGCGAGGAGCATCTCTCGATTCTCCAGGTGCCGGGTGCCAAGGACTGCTGCATCGAGTTTAATTCGATGTCGAAGAGTCATAATATGCCAGGCTGGCGTGTAGGGCTTTGTGCCACAAATGCTGAGTTTATCACATGGATACTGAAGGTACAGTCGAACATCGAGAGCGGAACCTTCCGTGGTATCCAACTGGCTGCTGCTGAGGCATACCAGAATGATGAGGCCTGGCATCGGGAGTATAATATCGAGATCTATCAGCGTCGTCGTCAGTGGGCAGAGAAGATCATGGATGCCCTAGGCTGCACCTACGATAAGGACCAGGTCGGTATGTTCCTTTGGGGAAAAATCCCTGAGAGTATCAAGAATGTAGAAGACCTCACTGAGCGTGTGCTCCACGAGGCCCGTGTGTTCATCACGCCCGGCTTTATCTTCGGCTCTAACGGCGAAAGATACATAAGAATCTCTCTCTGCGCCAAGGAAGAGAAAATCCAGCAAGCATTGGAAAGAATCAAAAACGCAATATAATTATGGAACTGGAATTAGCACCACTGAATTTACCGAGTGACAATGAACGTCCCTTCGTGATTGCAGGCCCTTGCTCTGCAGAGACTGAGGAACAAGTGATGACCACCGCCCGTGAACTGGCGATGAAAGGCTGCCACAATTTCCGTGCAGGCGTATGGAAGCCCCGTACGAAACCAGGTGGTTTCGAAGGTCATGGTGAGCCCGCCCTCGTATGGCTTGCCCAGGTGAAGAAAGAAACGAAGATGCTCGTCTCCACCGAGGTGGCTACAGCTGAACACGTGGATCTCGCCCTGAAGTATGGCATCGATATCCTTTGGATAGGTGCCCGTACATCGGCCAATCCTTTTGCCATGCAGGCGATTGCAGATGCCCTGAAGGGGGTGGATGTGCCTGTGTTTGTGAAAAACCCCGTAAATCCCGACCTCGAACTCTGGATTGGTGCCCTGGAGCGTATCAACCAGGCGGGTGTCAAGCGTCTGGGAGCCATCCATCGTGGTTTCTCTTCGTATGAGCAGAAAATCTACCGTAATGCACCGATGTGGCAGATTCCCATCGAACTGCGTCGTAGGATTCCTGAACTGCCTATCATCAGCGACCCCTCACATATCGGAGGCCGTAGGGAACTGGTGGCTCCGCTTTGTCAGCAGGCGATGGACCTTGGTTTCGACGGTCTGATAATCGAGAGTCATTGCGATCCCGACAAGGCTTGGAGCGATGCCAAGCAGCAGGTGACACCCGATGTGCTCGACTATATCCTGAGTCTGCTGGTGATACGCGATGAGAACACCACCACGGAGGGTATCTCACAGTTGCGTAAGCAGATCGACGAACTCGACAACCAGTTGATGGATCTTCTGGCTAAGCGTATGCGTGTTTGTCGTGAGATCGGCCAGTATAAGAAAGAACATAATATGACGGTGCTGCAGGCCAACCGTTACAACGAGATACTGAACAAGCGTGGTGCGCAGGGTGCTCTCTGTGGCATGGATCCTGAATTCGTGGCCCACGTTTTCGAGAATATCCACGAGGAAAGTGTCCGTCAGCAAATCGAAATAATCAATAAGTAAGATGAAAATTCTGGTTATGGGAGCAGGTAAGATGGGAAGCTTCTTCATCGACCTGCTGAGTTTTGAGCATGAGGTGGCGGTCTTCGAGAGAGACCCCAAACGCATGAGATTCACTTATAACTGTCAGCGATTTACTTCGTATGAGGAGATTCAGGAATTCAAGCCAGAACTGCTCATCAACGCCGTGACGCTGAAATATACTATTCCCGTTTTCAAGGAGGTGATACCCTATCTGCCCAAGGAGTGTATCATCAGTGATATCGCCTCAGTAAAGACAGACTTGAAGGATTTTTACGAGCAGACGGGCATGAGGTATGTGAGTACACACCCGATGTTCGGTCCCACGTTTGCTAATCTGCAGCAGCTCTCCGAGGAGAACGCCATCATCATCAGCGAGGGCGACTATATGGGACGTATCTTCTTCAAGGACCTCTATCAGAAACTGGGGCTCAATATCTATGAATACACCTTCGAGGAGCACGATAAGACGGTTGCCTACTCTTTGTCGATACCATTTGTCTCGACGTTCGTCTTTGCAGCTGTGATGAAGCATCAGGATGCGCCTGGTACCACCTTCAAGCGCCATATGAGGATTGCCAAGGGTGTGCTGAATGAGGACGACTACCTGTTGCAGGAAATCCTCTTCAACCCCTATACCCACGATCAGGTCTCCCAGATCCGTACGGAGCTGAAGGAACTGCTCGAGATCATCGACAACAAGGATGCCGAGGGCATGAAGGGTTATCTGACGAAGATCCGCAACAACGTGAAGCGCGATATTGAGATCAAGCGATAGTCTCGACGCTTGTTCAAATACGTAAAATAATCGGTTCTTTTCTTGGAAGTTCCGATTATTTTGTGTATTTTTGCACCATTAAACCAATAAAGCATTAGAATTATGGGTATTATCATTTCACTTCTTTTAGGTTGTTTGGCTGGCTTCTGCGCTGGCAAGTTGATGAAAGGTGGTGGCTTCGGCATCATCATGAATTGTGTGCTGGGTCTCCTTGGTGGTGCTCTTGGCGGCTGGCTGTTTGACCTGCTTGGCATCGAGTGGGGTGGCCTCTTGGGACAACTTGCCATAGCAATCATTGGTGCTGCTCTTATCCTCTGGATTGCTTCGTTCTTTAAGAAGTAGGACTTTCTTATGAAAAAGGTTATATGGCTGATTGCAGCGCTGGTGAGCGTCTGCAATACGGTTTTGGCGCACACTGATTTCGGTGAGCGTCCTAAGCTTGTGGTGGGCATCGTGGTCGACCAGATGCGTTGGGACTATCTGAGCAGATATTACGATCAGTTCCAGGAGGATGGTTTCAGACGGTTGATCCAGAAAGGCTACAGTTGTGATAACTGCCTGATCAACTATGTGCCGACGATAACGGCTATCGGACATACAAGTGTCTATACTGGTTCGACACCGGCTCTACACGGCATCTGCGGCAATGATTTCTTCATCG
>JAEEGJ010003036.1_pt1 | contig 70170 bp, 105 predicted proteins | sample 8958761 | NCBI WGS metagenome assembly JAEEGJ01 (sample SAMN16246546, study PRJNA631951) | gut metagenome | biome: gut microbiome; feature: rumen; material: RS-attached | host: Bos | place: Iran: Karaj | collected 2018-10 | reverse complement strand
AATAAAATTTGAAATTGAAATCGAAAATCAAAATCGAATTTGATATTGCAATATAAGAATTGAAATCAAAATCAAAACTCAAATTCAAAATCGAATTTGGGTTTTGAAATGGGGGTTGAGGGTTGGTTATTACCACCACTCATAGTAGTAAATATCTTCTTTATCAAAGTCGGTATTTATAAGAATATCTGCCACTTGTCTTAACGTGTCATTAATATCTTCAAAATACCATTCATCTATTGCAGTACTTCCAAAAAAGAAACCATCTTTTGTAGGCATTACTTCCTTGCAATAATCAATCAATTCTGTAGTAATTTCTTTACCTTTGTTTTCATATTTTTCCATAATACCTTTGCAATCGGTATATAGTTTTTTAAGTTGTTCCTTTGTTATTAAAAAATATTCTGTATTGCTACTTGAATTATAACCACAATTAGCAACTATCCACTGTCTAATCTGATTTGCCTTTCTCCAATATGCAACTTCTGTCATATTATCATAACCGTTATCTGTTTTTAATTTCTTTTCCATAAACATATCAAGACCCATTGTTACTACCTACCTTTCTAAAATTAAAATTTAAATTCCTTTTATGTAAAGTTTTTCGCTTTCTTCATTTACAAATATACCACTTTTTACGTCTTTTGTCAAGAGTTTATTCAAAAGATATTCAAGTTCTGAATCATAATTATTCATCTCTAAAAATTCTTCACTGTCACCTTCATAAATTAACTGCTTTCCATCATCCAAATTAAAAACTTCAATTTCAAAATTTTCCATATTAATCTCCTTTTAATCTTGTAATATTATTATTTCTTTTTGTTAAATCGTTTTTCCCATTCTGTATCTGCTTCTTCGTCATAATAATATTTGACTAATAAACTTAATGGCAGTGCAGAATCTTTGTATCTTTTCCACATAAGATGTTCCCACCAAGCAGGTTCGTGAGTATCATTACACCAACTCGGCATTTCGCACATTTCTTCAAAAGGTTTTGCGTTATCTATTATTACACTTTGCTCATAACCTTGTACTTTAATTAGTATATCTTCAACAGAAACTCTTTTTGCTAGTCGGCATAAGAACTTCATTGTTTCTTTATATGTCTGTTCAAACTCTCTGTCTCTCAATGAACCTTCAAGAAGTAAATAAAATCTCGGTTGTGTTTCTAACCAACCATTTTTATAAGATTTATTTCCGTATGAATCAACAAGATTATTTGTACAATCATAATATTCATCACAACTTAATGAAGACGAATTTCCGTCTTCTTTTATTATATGAATAATTACATCCCCTTCTGACCCTGTAATGCGTGGCATATGGTCTAAAATACTTTTAAGAATATATTCAATTTCAGGCTGTGTTCTACCAACACAATCTACTTTAATATATCCTCTAACATAAGTCCAATAACTCATAACTAACTCTCCTTTTCTTTTTGTTACAACTACTATATCATAAAAGTTTTATTTTGTCAAGTATTATTTTTTTATTTTTAGTCTATTTCTTTTAATACTTCATCTCTAATATTATTTAATCTACATTTCATAGAATCAATATGACTCAAGATATAACACAAACTATCTTCCTTTTCCGTTTTAAAATCATCTTCTGTCATATTTTTATCTTCTGCCATTTCTTCTAAATCTGCTATTTCATCTTCTATACATTCAACACAAGACGAAATAACTGATAAATATTCTTTAACCTTTGCTAAACTAACTGATAACATATTTTACCCCCTTATATTCTTTAACATTTCTTTATCACGTCTACAAATTTTTTCAACTTCTTTTAATGTTGTAATACCATTTTCCCACTTGTTTCCATCGGCAGTATAAATGATATATTCATAATTCATTTTTCTTCTTCTAAATGGACTGTAGAAAAAATCTCTTACTATTGTAACATTAAAATTCTTTTCGATTTGTTCCTTTGTCATTTTATATCTCCCTTCATTATTTAATTATTTCTTCACTATCGGAATTATCAACTAACTGTTTTCCTACTTTATATATAATATCCTTTGTGAGTTTATCATTTTCCATATATAACTCATTAAGTTTATCATATACTTTATAATTATATTCACTTGCTTTTGAATTAGTATGCTTTAAAAATTCTGAATATAACATTGTTTATCTCCTTCTCGTTTCGTTTTTCTTTATAATATCACATAAGTTTTTATTTGTCAAGCATAAAGTTTTCAAAATGCAAAAAAATTTTTGAGTGTAAGATATTACAATATCAAAAAGTATCCGTCTTATATTTTGATATTATAATATCTAACACAAATTATATTCACTAACATTTATATTGTTATTAAGAAATTTTTATGTTATTATATATATAAAAAGGAAGAAAAAAATTTTTTTGATTTTTTAAAAAAAATGCTTGACAAATTTATTCTTTAGTGATATAGTTAGTGCATAAGCAAAAGCAAACCGAAAAGAGAGGTAGAACAAATGAAAAATTTAAACAGATTATTTGCAATAGCAAAATCAAATTTGGATAGTATTGGTATTGAATATGGTGATATCGTTGGTATCGTAGTAAACACAAGAGCAAAGAGCCGTTGGGGACAGTGTAAAATTGTAAACGGAACTCAAAGAAATGAATGGTTTGACCAAGAATTTGAAATCAATATTAGTAATAGAATACTTGATGATAATATTGATGATGACAAGGTTATTTCAGTTATTATACACGAAATACTTCATACTTGTTATGGTTGTATGAATCACGGACGCAAGTGGAAAGAATTAGCAGATTTGGTTAATGATTGCTATAGTTGTTATAGAATAGAGACAACACAAAGTTGTTCATACTTTGGGCTTAACGCAAAAGAAGAAAGAGCAAAATATTCCACATATAAAATTCAGTGTGGTAACTGCCATAATGAATTTTATCGCAATAGATTGTTTAATACTAACACTTGCTTTTGTGGTAAATGTAAAAAGCAAAATTGGCAAATTTACAAGAATGATAATAATGGTAACTATAGACCTTATAAATCAATATACAAATTTAGTTTTTAAGAAAGGATAATATTACATTATGAGATATTTTGATATTCCGTTAAAAGATTATGTAGGAATGAATTTTAAAGAGTGGTGCGCTTTAGATGAAGAAGACACTAGAACTTTACATATTGAACTAAAAAGTGAAAAATCAAAAGAACAGTTTTCCTTTATTTCTAATTGTGGGGTTACACCTTTAGAAATGATTATGATACAGAAAAGTATCATTAAGAATATTGAATTAATAGATAACGAATGGTATGTCGAATTAGTTTATAAATTTTAAAAAAAGTATTGACAAAATACAAAACTTGTGATATAGTAGTATTATCAAATGAAAGAGAGGTAAACAGATGGACGTTAAGAACATAGGTACGATTGAATTATTAGAATCGTATAAAACTCATTTATTAAAAGGAAATACAACTTTAAATTCTAAAGAGTGCAAAGAAGTTTACTATGAAATATTAAGAAGAATGGTAAACGGCAGTCGCGCAGAAAAAGGTATGTTGGCAATGACCGAAGAAGAAGAAAGGCAATGTGGTTTTAGATGATAATTAAAACTATTAAATATCGTGGTTGGGAAATTGAATTATATGTCGATATCCCAAATGCATATTATAGAGTATGGGTAGATGATAAACATTTTGAATTTTACGATGAAAGCGAAGCAATGGACTTCATAGATACAATGATTGAAATTGATTGTTAATATTACAAGATTAAAAAGGAGAATAAAATTATGATAACTGCCGAAGGTAAAATTGTTTTAGAATTTAGTTTTCACGATTTAGAAGTAGACGAACATTCTGTATGGGGTGTAATTGATGGTTTATTTCCAGATGGTTGGCAAGGTGAACTTGACGTTATAAAATCAAACATCAATTACGAAGATGATGAAGAACTTGAAGATGATGATATAGACGAAGATTTGATTTATTAGAGGTGAATTATGACAAAAGCAGAAATTAAAAACGTATCAAATAACGATTTATTAGTTGAGTACATAAAATCTTATTCCACTTATGATGTGAATTTTGTTTTAAGAAGGGGAACGAAGCAAGTAACTAAACACTTGAAAGACCTTGAAACAGAATTAATAAGTAGAAATATTTTAACAGAAAAAGATATTGCAACATTAAACGCATAACCCTCAACCCCCATTTCAAAACCCAAATTCGATTTTGAATTTGAGTTTTGATTTTGATTTCAATTCTTATATTGCAATATCAAATTCGATTTTGATTTTCGATTTCAATTTCAAATTTTATTCAAATTTTCCAAAAACAACGTCACAGAATCGCTTGTATCAAACGAAACATATATCATTGGATAAAGTTATCGTATAAAGGCTAAAATGCAATACAGAGCCTTACAATGCGTTACAGAGCATATCGCTATTTTTTACACTAAATTTACACTATTTTTTATATTACAATATATAATATTATATCTTAAGGTGTATATTGGTTTACATAATAAGTTTACAATAATTAGTTTACATAATATTTTTATTTGACGAATGTAAAGTAGTCTAATGTAAAGTAATTTTTATATTACAATATTAAAATTATTTTAATTTATATTGAGCAACTATTATATTATTTAGTTTATGATTAGTTAGCCATAAGTGAAAAGTTTTTATAATTATAATCACGGCTTATTATTTATTGTTTATTATTATAAACCAAAACTAACTTTATGTTTATGATTATTAACTTGTTTGAGTAATATGTTACAACAAAGTTGTATAACAAATTAACTCGGTCAGATTTGCAACGCGCATATTATATTATATATATCAGTTATCTATAACTATACTAATATATATCTATAGTAGGCAGTACCGAATTATATATTAATATAGCCCCAAAATGTGAGCGCATTTTATTACCCCAGACTAATGGTGGTGGTGGGACAATTTTCGTTTTAATATTCAAATATCAAAATCGCCAAATATAAAGTATTATGATATTGTAATATCATAACTCCCCCAATATTTTTTATTTGATATTGCAATATCATAAATTTTTATTTTCCACAAAAAAAATGCATTTACCCCTTGACAAGAAAAAAATCATATGATATTATATGGGTGTACCAAAAACAAAAGAACTTTTAAAAGAGAGGTAAAAGTTATGACAGATTCTATTAAGTATATTATTGAACAAGTAATGAGCGTAAGAGGTGGCGAAAATTCCGCTTGGATATTTGACAAGGAAGGAAAAATTAAAGACGATGTTTGTTGTGTAGATGTTATTCCTTTATTGGGAGACATAGAACAGACAAGCGTTATTATTCCTTTAGACGAATTAGAATATAACGAGGAATATTTCTATGATAATTATGATGTAGCAGATAATACATATAATTATAATTGTAATATTTCAAACGATATTTGCTTCTTTACTGTAAATGATTATACACTTGTAAAGATTCATTTATGCGGTGATGCGCGTGGAAATTATAGTGATGCTTTCGTTATATATAATGATGGTATCAAAAACTTCTTTGAGTATATTTCAAGAAATTTTGATGATGACTTGCTAGGCTTTAAAGAACTCAACGAAGAATATAATGTAAGTTATTATGCACTTTCGGAAGATGTAGAAATTTATAATAACGAAGGTGAATATATAACAACTGTATACGAAATCGAGCGCGACGAAATTTTAAAAGAGAACCGAGACAGAGTTTAGGGGGACAAAAAATATGAGAATTAAAAAATGCGAGAAATTTAAAAAAGTACTTGACAAACTTAAAATAGTTTGTTATAATAAGTACATAATACAAAAGACGTTTAGTTTTTCGGTAACATTGCCTTAAGAGAGGTTGACTGCCAAAAGTTCGTAATCTTGCGTGTTCCCCACACTGATAAAGTGGTGTGAACTAAAGATAGGTTTGACGTTGTTCGCACATTTCAAGTACTTAATGATGAAAAAGAGCCGTAATATTGCGTTAAGAAATGTTGTTTTTGATTCGCATATATTTTTCTACAGAGTGAAAAAAGTAGGGGCAGTGACTTTTAATTCACAAATTTTCAAGCCTTACACGAAAAAGCGTGAACGTGCACTAATTGAGAAGCAGACGTGTGGAACAGTTGATGCATACCCTATAGGAAGCAGACGTGTGGACTATAAGGATTTGCCATATGGCAGAGGGAAATTTAGTTTTCTATTAGAGGTTAATCGGATAAGTTCTTTTGTCGCGAAGAATACTGTCCGATTTTTCCTTTTGTTTTCTTTTTGATATTGTAATATCATAAGGGAGTGGGTTTCCAAATTGATATTACAATATCAAAATTTTTTTTATAAATTTTTTCGTTTTCCCTATTGACAAATTAAAAAAAGTATGATAAATTATAATTACAGTGAACGAAAGGAGATACCACAATGGAAGGTAGAGAAAGTTATTTTAGTATTAAGAAATGCACAGAAGAAGAATTAGAACAGTTAAGATGGGCTTTATTCTATGATGAAGAAGGTTATGATGATATCTTTGACGAAAAAGATAGAGAAGTATTTAATAATTGTGAAACACCTGATGATATACCTTTTGAATTATTAGAAAAGGTTTACGGACATATCAGTTTTGTTGACGAAGATTTTTTCTGTAATTGTTAAAAAAAGTATTGACAAATTGAAAAAAGTGTGGTATAGTTAATATATCAAAAAGAAAAAAGGAGATATTTATTATGAACAAGATTGTTAAAGAGAGAATTATTTTTCAAAATTATGACCTTGATGGTTACGAAAAAGAGTACAAGGAAATGTACGAAGAAGACGAAGAAGAATTTTCCGAGAACGCAATGTGGGATTGGGTCTATGATATGGTAAGTCTCGACCTTGAAGACGTTTTAACAGAATTAAAAGCCTTTTTCCATAATCAGATTATTGCTTTTGGCAATATAGGAAGATGGGACGGAGTTTACAGAGGTGGAAAAGTCTTTAATAACTTTGAAGATGCTTATTATGCAATGACAAAAGATTGCAACTATGTAAAGATTTATGATGAGAATGGACACTTATTTGTTCATTGTTCACATCACGATGGAAGTTGTACCTTTGAAGTTAAAGAGTTAACTAATGAAGGTGAAGAATATTATGATAAATGGGAATATAGTTATGACAACAGAAGCGAAAGAGATTGTCATAATCAGTTAATCAAGAGATATTCTAAAGTGCCTAATTTTGCACATAAGGTTTATGGTTGCAAGGTAAGGGAGTATGAAGCCCCCACTAAAGAAGCACTACAGAATAAACTCAATAATAGTGCGATGAGTTTTTATTCATAATATACCTTTTTTCTTTCCACTCTAAAAGGCATTTTCGGAAACGGAAGTGCTTTTTAGTTTGCGCATAATCTTGATATTACAATATCATAAGGTTGCGCATTATCATTATGATATTGCAATCTGGCAGCAGTCTATGCAAAATGCACAATAAAAAATTTTACTTTTGTGCAATATTTTTATTGACTTTTTCTGTGAAAGTGCTATAATAGGTTTATCAAAAGAAAGGAGAACAAAAGAAATATGAAAAGGGTGGTGTATTTACATAATGATATCAGTGGAAAAGATAAGTTTGTTTTCAAAAAAGAATATGAAGGATTTGATATCTACAACGAAATGTGTCCTACAGGTTATTTTGTCCATAATTCGTGGTTTATTACTGATGGCAACATTCATTTGAGAATTGAATCTTATAATAATTATTGCTTTGATGAAGTGCTTGACTTGATTGATTGCTATAATGAATATGAAGAATTTGGAATTAAAGTTTTTTCATACTTTGATAAAGAATACAATCATAAAGTTTATTATATGCATCCAAGCGGAAACCCTAACTTAATCTAAAAACCGAAACCAAAAGTGAATTTGAATCTTGAATTTAAATTCACTTTTTTTATTGCGGTTGTTTTGATATTGGAATATCGAAATGGAAACCGATTTTGATTTTAAATTGATATTGTAATATCAGTTTGAAAAATAATTTTAAATTTTTTTAAAAAAGTGTTGACAAAAATAAAATTGTATGGTATAGTATATACATAAGATAAAGAAAACCCAAGAACAAAAGGAGTGAAAAGATGTTAAAAATTACAAATTATCTTGATTATTCAGATTTAAGAAAAAAAGTATGGAGTGATGCAGAATGGACTCTTGAAAAGGTAGAAGAAGCAGGCAAGGAAGATGAACTTATGCGATACCTTGAAGATGCTTTTGGTTACTGTGAAGCCCCCACAATGACAGAGGTTAATGACTTTTTGTGGTTTGAGTGGGAAACAATCTTTGAAGATTTGAACATTCCGAATCCTTTTGAAGAAAACGAGGATGAGGATGAAGAAGAAAAGGACGAGGACGAAAACGATGAGGAAGATGATGTGTAGTTGTATCGACAACAAAACAAGAAAAGAAATTGTTTACACAGATATTTCAGACACAGAAGCATTTTTTGAACTTGAGACAATAACCGACATAATAGACGCGTGTAAAGATGGTGAATTGTTAAAGATAACAACACCTAGAAGAATCTTTTGGTATGACTTTGAGCGTAGATATTTATTAGGCGCATAATATATCGGTTATATATAACTGTACAACATAATAACGATATTAGGCAGTAGGGACTGTTCCACATATAGTTGGGGCAGTCCCTGCGCGTTTGCAATTACCCCAGAGGAAATTCGCGAACTTTGGGGAACTTTATTTTGATATTATAATATAAAAGTTCCCCAAAAAATATGATATTGTAATATCATAAAATGAAAAAATTTGAAAAAATATGTTGACAAATTTATTTTGATGTGATATGATAATTACAGAATTTGAAAAGAGAGGTACACAAAATGGCTAACTTAATTAAAATTTATGGAAATGACACTGTAGAATATCAAAGATTAAAACTCTTTAGAGATAATGCTAACAGATTATTATATAATGTATCTAAAGCAATATCAATAAAAGAAATGTACTTTGATTTTGGACAAGATTGGATGTATACAGGATTGATTTTTGAAGACTTCAAAAAAGATTCAAGTTATCAAGCATTTTGTCCGAGAGATTATGAGTTGATAGTATCTTGTGATAGTATTTCAAAAATAATGCAGATGGCAACATATTATGCAGAAGAAAATATAAAAGGAAATTGGAATTATAAAAACAATCTGTACTCAAAATTTGAATAGGGCGAAAGTCCTATTCTTTTTTATATATTTATTTTGATATTACAATATCATAAAATATTTTTAAAAAATTTAAAAAAACTATTGACAACTATATTATAATATGATAATATGTATTCAGAGTTAAGGAAATCAAGCACTTAAAAAAATTTTTAAAAAAATAAAAAAAGTACTTGACAAAACAAAAACTTAATGTTACAATATGAATGTAAAGTAAACAAAGAAAAACACGAAAGAGAGGTTTTCAAAATGAGTAGAGTTATTATTAGATGTGTAGGTTGTGGCAGAGAGTATCACAAAGATGAATGCACAAAGATTTACAGAGGTCAGAAGAATTATGGCTTTGTTTGTCCCCACTGCGAAGCAGAAGCACACAAGAGAGAGCAGTCAAGAGTTGCAACAAATAAGGCAACAGACAAAGCAACAGCAAACTTTTACACATTGAAGATGAGTGTAAAAAGACCTAGTGCAGACGTGGTTGGTTGGCTTGAGAGTTTAGGATATGCACCTAAATATGACAACTTTGGAAATGCAGATTTTAACGGAAACGAAGTACAAGGTTTTCAGTCCATCACAAAAGTTCTTGCAAGTTTCAACAAAAGATTTAACGAGCAGATGAACTACAAAGTACATTGCAGAGACAACAGAGGAAACGAGATAGATTTAAAAGATATCGAACTTGTAAGACTCTTTAGCAAGTACAAAGGATATGAAAAAGTACTTGCAGTACTTGAAGGAGAATAAGAAAAGGGCAAAAGCCCTTTTCTTTTTTTCTGGTTTATTTTTTTTGATATTACAATATCATAATTGGTTTACATAATATTTTATTTTATGGTATCAATTCCATTATAACATAAAATTGTTTATTTTGTCAAGAGGTTTTTTAAAAAAAATTTTTATTATTTTTTTTAAAAAAGTGTTGACAATTTTATCTTTATATGTTATATTATTATTGTAAGGTAAACAAATAAATAATTCATAAAGGAGATAACAAATATGAAAAACAATTATTCAGTATTATTTGCAAGAAAGAACGGAGAAGTTAAACAAATTATGGAAGGTCTTGCAAGTTCTTTGTTAAAACTTTGGGGACTTCAAGGAAACGTGCCGAAGTCTTGCGACTATGTAGTATTTGACGAGGATGGAATAATCCTTGCATACTACAAAGGACAAGGAAAAAATATGCCTGATGTAAAAAAGGAATTTGAAGGAAAACACATTAGCGAGTTTTTTGAAGGACTACTTGAAGTAGTAAAAGCATAGAACAAAAGGGGAACAGAAGTTCCCCTTATTTTTTTTATTTGGTTTTTGATATTGTAATATCATTTTAGGGCATCAATTCCATTATAATATAAAAAGCCCCGTTTGTCAAGAATTTTTTTTGATATTACAATATCTTTTTTTTGTTTATAAAAACTTTATAATTATTTTATAATTTTTTTATTGACAAATCTGTTTTTTGGGTGTAAAATAGGTTTATCAAATAAAGAAAGAGAGGTCAACACAATGACAGATTTTGAAAAGGTTTTAATGAACCGTGACGGAATGACAAAGGAAGAAGCCAAAGCAGAACGCAAAAGAGCGCGTGAAGAATTTTACAACTATATCAACGATGGTGCAGACTATGACGATATAGAAGAAATGCTTGATGACTATGGACTTGAAATGGACTACATTTTTGATTTATTATAAGAAGGGAGATTAAAACAATGGAAGTTAAAAAGATTAATACAAGATTTGGTAATTATATGTTTGTTAATGAAAGTGCAAATACAAGAAATGGATTTAAGCATATCTCAACACTTTTTAGAGATGAACACGCAATAGGTACAGCAGAAGTCCATTATATCAATAGAACTTGGGAGTGTTACAGATATCAGACTTCTATGTGTAGAATCGTAAATAATTTAATTGAAAGTAGAAGAAATTATTTATATGATAAATTCAAAGCAGAAAAAAATTATACACATATGAGCGAAAAAAGACGTGCAGAATTTGAGAAATCAATTCGAGATGATAAAACGATAGCAGAATATAACGCTTTATATGACAGTTTAAGGGGGTAAAATCAAATGAAATACATTAGATTAGTAAATATATCATTAGTAATATTAGTGCTTATATTGATTATTTTAAACAGTCTGTACAAGGTAGAAAATGCAGAGATAATCAGTGTAAGAAATGATAGCATTTTACTATTAACAAAAGATGGTAACGAATGGGAATATGCAGTTGAAGGTTACACTTTAAATAATATAGGCGATACAGTGCGAGTGTCCTTTAATTGCAGAGGAACGGAATACAGAGAGGATGATATAATTTTAAATATAAAATAAAAGGCGAAAAGCCTTTTATTTTTTTGTGTGATATATGATATTACAATATCAGAATTCAGGATCCAGATGATATTACAATATCTGTTTATAAATTTTTTTCATTAAAATATAAAAAAGTACTTGACAAGTATGAAAAAGTATGATATATTATTATTACATTAGAGAAAGAGAGGTGAAAGAGTATGTGTGTAATTGCTTATATTCCAAAAGAATCAAAAGGTGTTGATTATAAAGATTTTAAAAATATGTGGGACACTAACCCTAATGGCGCGGGAATTATGTGGAGAGATGAAAACGGAGATGTGTTTTTTAAAAAGGGTTATTTCGATATGTTCGAGTTTTACCGAGATTATTTAGTAATTAAGGAAGACTACAACTATGAATGTGCTTTACATTTTAGAATTGCAACAAGTGGAAATATAGACGATAAAATGTGTCATCCTTTTATTATGACTAATAAAGACGATGTTATAACAATAACAAAAGGTAAGGCAGACACTCTAGTAATGCATAACGGAGTTATTAATATTCCAAATCGTCCGAACTTTTCAGACACTGCCGAATATATTATACATAATTTATATCCTATGTATAGAAAGGATGATAGATTCTTTTTACACTTTACAAAAAGACAAAAGGCACTTGTAGAAAATGAAATTGGTTTTGGAAGTAAACTTTTAATTTTCAGCAAAGATGGTATTGAAAAAGTTGGTAGATGGTTTGACTATAAAGATTATTCTTGCAGTAATTTATATTTCAACCGTGAATGGAATTGGAAGTATTAAAAATAAAAGGCATTTAAAGCCTTTTATTTTTTTATTTTTTTCCGATAAATATTGTATGATATTACAATATCTGGCAGCAGTCTTTATGTACAAAAAATATTTTTAAATTTGTGCAATTTTACTATTTACTTTTTACTTATTATGTGATAATATATATACATAAGATAAAGGAACGGAAGTAATGGGGTGAATGGTTATAGCAATCGGAAACTTTATGAAAACACCGAACCTTATCAGAACAAGTAAAGAGAGGTAGTTTAATATGACAAGAGCGATTATTGAAAACAAAAAGATTGTAGGTTATGAAGAAATCAAGGACGAAGTAAAAGTAGACAAAGAACTAATTAAGAAAAGACAAGAAGGAGTACAGAAAAAGTACAGAGAAAATAAGGGCGAATAAGCCCTTATTTTTTTTTTATGTCTATTTTTTTTGATATTGTAATATCTTAAAATAAAAAAATAAAAAAAAGTATTGACAAATTAATTTTTATATGCTATAGTAGTATTATAGAAAAGAGAGGAGATAACAAATATGAAAAGAGAATTATGGTGCAACAAAAGAAACAATCACAAATTTTTATTAGTACATAAGGACGGATATGGACACACAACAATTAAGCAGTTCATACTTGCGCCACAGATGGAGAAGCCTAACTTTACAGGTGATGGTTGTTTCCACAGATGGAGAAAACAAAATCGCGATTCGCTTTTAGAAGATTATTTCTATGTTAGCGAAGCGCTAAAATAAAGTGTCATATATGGCACTTTAACTCCATAAATTGACATTAACGCGTCATATATGGCACGTTAAAAATTTTAAAAAATTTTTTAAAAAAAGTATTGACAAAATTATAAAAATGATATATAATAAATTTATCAAATACAGAAAGAGGTAAAAAATAATGTTAGTATCACAGTTAATTAATCGTAATGGAAACCCTAATGCAAATCAGTTTGTCATCACTGACAACGGCTTAACCGCTTTTCAGTCTTACGATTCACGCGTTTGTGAAATCAGAGGACGTGAAATAACTTTTGGTTGTGATTGGGACTACTCAAGAACAACTCTTAAGCACTTGTACACATTCCTAGATGACAACGGATTATCATCGTTAAGAGATTCTAAATCCGTTAGAAAAGCCATCAAGAATGGAAAGACAAACGAGGGTTACAAGGTCTTATATGACCCTAATTTAAGATAATAAAGTCTTCGGACTTTGTTATATACCTCCCTTTTTTCTTTGGTTATAGGGCGCAGAAATGCGTCCTATTTTGTTTTTGAGTTTGTTATTTTCTTAACAATCTTGCTAGTTTGTGATATTATAATATCAAGATTGTTATTTTTTAACATACTTCGTTGCTAAAAGTGCCTAAAAACTTTTTAAATTTTTGTGCAACTTTTTTAATCAAAATGCTTGACTTTGTTGTTTTAGTATGGTAATATATAATTACAGAAAACGAAAGAGAGGTAATAAAAATGGAAATTGTTATTAATCGTTGTTATGGTGGTTTTGAGTTAAGTGATGAATTTATAGAAGTATATCCACAGTTTAAGGAATATAATTATTCTAGTTGGAATGACTCAGGAAGAGCCGACCAAGATTTTATATTGGCGCTTAAAAACTTTGGACTTGAAAAAGCAAGTGGTAGATTTGCAAGTCTTAAAATCGTTGAACTGCCTATTGATGCAACAGATTGGGAAATTGATGAGTACGATGGCAGTGAGACAATCACTTGTGTTGTTGATGGAAAAATTAAACACCTATATTAAATAAAGCCGAAAGGCTTTATTTTTTTGTGTCAATATTTAGATATTACGATATCATAATATTATGTCAACCACAAGATATTGTGGTTTACATAACTTTTTAAATTAATCAAGCGGAAGAACTTTGCTAATTGCGCTTCGCCCCCATACCCCCTTTAAAAAATAAAATTCTTTACTTCGTAAAGAATTTTATTTTGTTATTATTTATTAGATATTATAATATAATATATATAATATAATTAGTCGATATATATTAATTATATATATAATATATAATATATATATAATAAATTTTAAATTAAGTATTGACATATTAAAAAATATAGTATATAATATATATATAATAAATAAAAAAAGAGAGGTAAAAAGAAATGACAAAGAAACAGAAAAAGGCACAAGATAGTAAACACAGAGTTTTAGTTCCGTTCAACACAGGAACGAGAACTCATAAGTCCCCAAAGGACTATGACAGAAAGAGACTCAAGAAAGAGTTAAGAGACTTGGACGATTGAGTCTCTTTTTGTTTGTTTATTTATTTTGATATTATAATATCATAACTTAAAATTTTTTTATTTTTTTTATATTTACTACTTGACAAATATAAATTTATAATATATAATATTAATATATTAATAAATAGACCAAAGAAAGAGGTTAAAACTATGAGAAAAACAAAAGTATCAGACATTATTTTTTATTCAGTATTTGGAGTATCAATGGCATTATTCCTTTTAGCCGTGATAATTCTTGAAATACGCGTACAGAAAAGATGGGACGCTTTTACAGAGAAGCAGATGTATGAAATACAGCATATGTATGATTAAAACTCACCAGAAGCCCTAGAATTGATTTTAATAGTTTAGGCGATAACTTTATCGCTTAAACTATTTTCGTTTGAATTTGGTGGCAAATTTTGCGTTAAAATGGCATTGTAAAATTTTCCGTAGACCTATACGGAAAGGCTTTATAATATTATGTAAACCAAATAAAATTATGTAAACCAAAATGGTTTACAATTAAAATATTATGTAAACCAAATGATTAGTTTACATAATATTTTTTTTATTTGTGGTAAAGCGCGTGTTAAAATTTGCCCCCAACACAATATATAGTGTTTGATAAATTTTTAACAATCTTGGTTCGATGCGGATTCTATATGCTGATATTATAATATCATTTCTGGCAGCAGTCTCGAACATTTGTTTGCTTATTCGTTTTAAATTATGTTAAAGCGAATAAAAAATTTTTTAAAAAGAATTTCAAAAAAGGTATTGACTTTTAATTTTGCATATGATATAATACAGTTACAGTCGAAGGAAGGAAGGTAAAAAAAATATGTTAGAGAATATTAAGTTTAATTATACGGAAGCATTAAATCCTAAATCAAAACCGTTTACAGATAATCACAAAATCTTTTCTTGTGTGATATCTCATAACAAGAAAAGATATACAGTAGAGTTTCAATGCAACCCTAGTTATGAATTACCTAGCAAGGAAACAGTTCTTAATTGCTTAATTGGTGATTTAGTTATTTACGAAGAATCAGTTGACGCTTTAGATTTTGCTAAAGAAATGGGTTATGAAGATTTACGCGAAGCAAAAAGAATTTTCAAGGCAATCGAAAAGGAAGCAAGAGCCTTACATAGATTGTTTACAGAATCTGAAATTATAGAACTGACAGAAGAACTTGACAAAGGTTTTTAATTAAGACATTTTCGTTATTTTTTCATAGTTGTTTACCTCTTTACGAAAACGGAAATCGAATTTGGTTTCCGTTTTTGTTTTCGATTTTAAATTGATATTACAATATCGAATTTGATTTTCATTTTTGAATTTGAATTTGAAATTCAAAACCGAAATTGATTTTGAAATTGAAAACGAGTTATTATATTGTAATATCTGGCAGCAGTCGCTGATTAAATAAAAAAAAACTATTGACTTTTGTTTCTTGATGTGATATAATTTAATTATCAAAAAGAGAAAGGGTAAATAGATGGAGATAGTTGAAGTCAACATAGAACTTTTATCCGATAACAACGAAGAAATACAAACATATTGTTTGATTGATGATAAACAAAAATATAAATCGCTTGGTTACAGATTAGTATACAACGATGACAACCCTATACTTTGTATTATGACTTACAAAGGAAAGACAAAGGAATTTATTTTTGATAGCGCAACCAAATTCACAAACGAAGATTTAAAAAAGGTGCATAAGGTTGACATAATAATGACGTTGTTAAAGTGTTGTAGATTATATGAAAGTTTTGATGGCGATTTAGATTCGTTTTTAAAGAAGTTTAACCCTCATAATAATTTGATAAAGGAATTAACTTTAATGAATACATTCAACAACACAAGGTTAATTCACGATGGCTTATTAGAATTATTCCATTAGTTTTGTTCTCCTCCCAGATTTATTTGTTACCGAAAAAGGTTTCTGTTTACGCAGAAGCCTTTTTCATTTTTATTTATATTCAGCTATATATAACTAGATATTATAATATCGTTATACGGCAGTGTCGAAGCGCTTAACTATATATCTGGGAATGTCAGGGGATTGACCTATTACCCCAGAACCCCACCGAGAAATTGTGGAATTTCAGATTTGATATTACAATATCGTGGAAATCTGGTAGTTTTTATGATATTGTAATATCAGAGTCGAACCATCGCACGGGTAAAAACTGCACAAAAAACTTTTAAAACTTTGTGCAATTTTTACATTGCATTTTTCCGTCAGTATGTTATAATTGACTTGTCAATAAGACAGAAACCCAAGAAAAAAGGAGATTAAAAAAATGGAAAAATTCACACTTTACGTAGGACTCAATGATAAGGACAGCAAGGTACAGGAAATCAGTACAGTAGAAGCCTATAAGATATTAGAAAATATCTTATTGAAGCATAATGTAGAAGGTGCAACAATTTTTGAAGCCGTAGGTATTTACAAGCACGAAGACAAAACTTTTGTAACTGAAAATACTTTGCGTATTGAGTTATTATTTATTGAAAAGGAAACTGTAAAAGCGATTGTGGACACAATCAAGATTGTATTGAATCAAGAATCCGTAGCCGTACAATATGAAGTTGTAAATAGCGATTTATGGTAAAATAAAAGGGTGAGAAATCACCCTTTTATTTTTTTAGTTTTATTATGATATTACAATATCAGCAAATACAAATAAATTTTATATGATATTGTAATATCATAGGTCAGATATATTATATAATTTATCCGACAAACTGCACAAAAAACTTTTTTATTTTTGTGCAAAATTTTATTAAAAAACCCTTGCATTTATTTTTCAAAATGATATACTTGTATTATAGCAAAGGTGCTATGAATAAGAAAAAACGAGGTATTTAATTATGAAAAACTTTTTTAACGATGTGGTAACAGTAGCAATGTTAGTAAACGAAAACAACGGAATGCAGTCCTATGATGTAGACGTTGAAATCGTAGACAGAGACGAGATAAACTTCGTACTTGACGAGAAAATCGGAACTGTAGAATATGACGATGGAATGTGGCTTGAGGTTTACAATAAAGATGGTTATGTAGTAGGCTTTTGGTTAGATGAAGACGAGATATAAAAAAGGGTCATAAGACCCTTTTTTTCATTTTGGCAAACTTTGATATTATAATATCAATGTAAACATTAAGCAATCGTTTAATTGTTAATTCTTTAACAATCTCGCCTGCTTTGGATATTTTAATATCAGATTGTTAAAAGTTTAACAATTAAACAATTAAGCAATCATTTAATTGTTGACTTCTTTTGAATTTTTAGGAAAAAGATTGTTATTTTCTTAACAATCCTGCCTGCTTTGGAAGTTTATTTTGATATTGTAATATCATAAAATAATCTTTGATATTAGAATATAAAATTATTTTTCTAAATTTAAAAATATTTTCGATTAGGTAAAACGGAACGCGTAAATTGCCCCACATTTTAAGTTTATATTGTAGTCGATACTTTTATCCTTGAACGCATTTAAACGCGAATATGAGCCTTGTAGTGCGTCATATTACAATACTGTAAATTATACCTATATAAAAATATTTTAAATCTGATATTATGATATCAAAATAAAAAAAATTAAAAAAATGCTTGACTTTAATTTTTTTATTTGGTATTATGTATATGTAAGGTAAATAAATCGTTTAGTCCTTGAGGACAGAAAGAGGTTAATTATGGAAAAGATTTTTGTTGTTAATGGTGTTGAATATGTTGCAGATAATATGTATGTTGCTTATCTTCAAGCGTTACATATGCAAGGCATAAACGCTGTTGGTGCTAATGTCAGCGAAAAAGATGGTAAATCTTTTATGTGCCACGTTTGTCTCGATGCTTTTAGAAAAGCATTTCCGCAGTTCACAGATAACGATTTCCTTGAGTTTGAAATAATTGAAACTCGCGCGTGGGTAGAATTTCCCCACATTGAAAAATGGACTTATGAAGACTATGAAGAAACGAAAGTCATAAGCCTTTGTGATGAAGGAATGCGCTACGTCCTTGATAATAGCAAGTTAGCGCGATATATGGAAGAAATAGATTTCCGATGGTAAAAGAGGGCGAAAGCCCTTTTTTTTATTGCAAAAATGGTTTTCGATTTTGAAAACGGAATTTAATTTTGATATTACGATATCAGAAAACAAAAACGAAATTGAAAAATGAATTTGAAAATTGAAATTGAAAAATGATTTTCATTTTTGATTTTGATATTACAATATCGAAAACGAATTTGAATTTTGAAATTGATTTTGATTTTGGCTTTCGGTTTAATTGTTTAGCACTTTAAAGGAGTAAAGTGGCAGCAGGCGTTATTACAATATCAAAATTATATTGATATTACAATATCCAAGCCGACAGTATTGCGTGAAATATGCACAAAAACTTTTATAATAATTTGTTAATTCTGCCTATTGTTTTTACAGTTCAAAGTGCTATAATATATTTGTAAGTTAAGCAAGGGCTTAACAAGAACCAAGAAAAAGGAGATAAAATATTATGGAAAAATCAAGACTTGAAACTGCTATGGATTTTATGAAGGAGTTCTGCAAAGAACATAACTTTGAAGGTATTCAGATGTTCAACACTAGAAACGTATGTGGTGACATAATGGAAAACCTTTTAGTCGAGAATGGTGTCTACATTGATATCTGTTGGGGCTATGGTTACATTGAAGTCTTTGGACTCACGGATGACGAATTTAATGAACTGTTGGCACAGTACGATGGAGATTCACAAATGTCGTGGTAGAAGAAGGGCGCAAAGCCCTTTTTCTTTTGGAATCGAAAACGATATTGTAATATCGGACGTGTAAGTATATCAGTTATATATAACTATATTATGTTTTAGCGTTATACGGCAGTAGCGTCTCGCGTGTACATATTACGGGGAACTGGCCAGAATTTTCAATCTATTACCCACGCGACCCCCAACGCGATGGGGAGTAAGAATCTGATATTGTAATATCATAGTCCTCAGGGTTTTTGCGTATGCGTTTACAGAAAAAATTATGTAAACCATCGGGATAAATGTGTATGATATTGCAATATCATAGACTGTTAGCACTCGTCAAGATTGAGTGCTAATAATTAAACGATTGCTTAATTATTATATTGTTAGCACTCACGTTGATTGATTGCTAATAAGATTGTTAAAATATTATCAAACTAGGCTGATTTTTTATAATGTGGATAACTTTTTAAGTTATCCACATTTTTCAAAAGTTATCAACAGTTCGTTGATAACTTAAAAAGTCTATCGGCATTTTATACAAAAATTTTTTTGAGTCTGTAAAAAACGTCAATTTTTAACGATAAACGATAAAAATAAAAAATTAGATTGCGTACAATTTATTAAAAAAAATACATTTTAACGCGTTTTTTAAGTCCGTTTTTATGATATTACAATATATGGTTATACATTTTCACCAACTAAAAAGATTTTTATTGTATATTTTATACAATGAAAAATCAAAAACTTATAAAAAAAGATTTTTTTTCGTCATTTTTTACCCACTTATAAATTGAAAAATGCCTTTTTTGAGTTTAAAATTGTTGTTGTAAACAACAATTTAAAAAAATTTTTTCAAGCCCTTAAGGGCTTCCAGTGTACCTTGAAAACTAAATAGCGCATTTTAGGAATGAAAAAAAATACGTTCTAAAATGGCGGGTAATGATAATCTTAAAATGATGAGGTAAAAAATTATGAGAACAAACACTATTAACAATTCAAACATTATTACAAGAGAAATCAAAACAACACGCGCAACGCTTCAGCCTATCACTGAAAAAATAAAAGGCGGTAAATGTTGTGTAGTTGGTTGTAATTGCGAAAAAGCGTATAATAGAATCGCTGTTTTTGGTCAAAATAATGGTGTTTACTTATGCGATTATCATAACAACGGCGGTAAATATGGATACCACGAAAAACAGGAATATATAGAACACAACGGAACGCGCAAAACGTCCGACAATATAACAATAGGATTCGAACTTGAATCGATGGGACGTTCTAAAGATGTTTATGCGTGGTTATGTTTTAACAATTATTTGCCTACTGCTGATTGTACTGTAGACACTGAATATATAAGTCCTGTATTTACATCTTTTAGCGGTATTACAAAACAACTTGCAACTATTGAATATTTCAATAATAATCCTATGTTTGATTTTTCAGTAACAAATAGACGTTGCGGACTTCATACACATTACGGATATAAAAATCAGCCTATATCAAATAATATTCGTGCTAATTGCAAAACATTATTCCAGCCGTTGTGTGATTATATCGCTAACTTAAGCACAAACAAACAGCGCGAGTTTTTTGGACGTGCTTTGATTGATACTGAATATTGCGACGCAACAATGACAACTTGCACAAAACATACAAGTATGTTCAATCTTCAGCATAAATACACAATAGAATTTAGGCTTTTACACTTCAGCAACGCTGAAAACACTGTTAAAATGATGAAGATTTTACGCGCAACACTTGAGTTATTATTCAGGAATGACGGAATATTAAGTAATGAAGAAATAGCGCAAATTATGGTAAAAAAATTTGATAGAGAATTGACAAGATTTTAGGAAAAAAGGGACTTGTAAAAAGTCCCTTTTTTTTATCATTTTTTTTCATAGTCAGGGGTGACTAACTAATTTAGTTAGGTGGGGCTAACTTTTCAAAAACAGACCCCTTGCTTGTCGGTGACTTTGGTTTGAGCCGTTATAATCAACACACCAACAAAAAAGAGAGGTATCAACCTCTCTTTAATTCACTCTCATCAATAATCGCATAGTAATCATCATACAACTTTGCCTTGCTTTCGTCAGTGTAATATCTCAAGCCCTTATCTCCGTCTCTTTCCAATACTACAATGAATTTTCCGTCTGCATTCTGCCAACACTTCTCAACATCCTTATCTTCGTTTCCTTCATAAGTTCTGTTGAGATAGCACCAATCTCTGTCATTGTTGATTCTTTCCATTACTCTTACATCATCTGAATTTTTAATGTCTCTTAATTTCATATCTCTATTCCTTTCTAATTTTAAATTTATAAATATGCTCACCATTGTGTGTCTTTAAAGTTAATACATTATTCTCAATTTCGATATCTCCAGGCGATGTTTGAAGGAAATTATCACCTATAAACTTCACCCACTTCTTACCCTTCATTAGATTTTCACTTTCAAATATTAATAATGTACCAACTTGACCAACAAACTTATTTACGTTATTCGCTTCTAAACATTCAACCCTTGAATAATCTTTTATAAATTTCGCCACTGTTTCTTCCTTTCTTTTTTTATTTGATAGTATTATATCATATTGATTTATATTTGTCAACAATTATTTTTCCTCTTGACAAACTTTTTCTTATCTGTTATAATACAGTCATACGAAAGGAGAACGATATGAACGCAAACGCAATTTATACTAATTTAAAAACTTTTTTTGCAACTTCATTTGAAGGAACATATTATCATTGGTTAGACTCTAATTACGCATTAGTCTTTTGTAATGATAACAATATTATATATGGTAAAGTCGCATATAACGATTCTGCACTTCAGTGCGATTTTGATTTTGATTGGATAATGCCGTATGATGAAAAGACAGACGAAGTTTACGATACAGAAGTTTCAATAACTTGCGCCAAAGATATTCAATGGCTTTTTAATGAATATGAATATATGAAGAAAGAAGGTATTATTGTTATATGAACATAAAGTATATCAAAATCAAATATAAATATAAGAAGCACGTCACAAATAGTGCGATGATTATGACACTGTTCCCTTTTGGTAAGGTTATAGAAAAGGGCGACAAAATTATTTATTCTTATTATCCTAACTTTAATATGGAATTTACAAAAGAATGGTGGAACGAAATTTTTATATAGGAGAAGTATAATGACATTTACAGATTTTCAGAAACAACTTTTAGTTTCTATTTTAGAACAGAGAATTAAAGAACACGAAGAAAATAGAAAAATTTTAACTAACCCCTTGACAAAGGAAGTAGAATATGGTAAAATACTTGAAGATAGAGAACTAATAGAAATTTTACGTAAAGGAAAGTTATAATGGAATCAAAAGTAAGAGTGGGCGATAAAATTCGCGCAAAAGGTTCGACATTTACTGTTAAGCAGATATTGTCCTATGAAGATTGGGGCAACAATGGTGGAATTTATTTAGAGTTCGTTGATACTAATAATCAGTATCACTATTGGAAGCAAGATTTAGATGGTGGCGAGGTAATTAGAAATGAACAGATTTATCACAGACCAAAAAGGTAATATTGTAACATTAACGAGTAACGCGCCTAAAAATGCGCTGATTAAATTCGTAGGCAAGAAGAATTTAAAGTCTATTGAAGAATACGGCTTAAGATATAAGGCGGTAACAAAAACGGGCGAAGTTTATTATATAGGAAGGAAGTAATATGAGAGCATACGGCTTACCTAAAAACGAGTTACCAAACGATTGGTATCATAAATTAAATTTAGATATTGTAGATGGTGTCTATTTGCACGGAAAAGCCCTTAAGTTAAACAATGGCTTCGATTTGGTCGCGATGGACAGATTAGATATTCGTAATTTAGAATTATTTAATTTCGCGTCAATTCCTATTAGATTGATTTGTGGCAAAGATAAGACAATGAGGGCTTATTTATATTATTGGAAAGGCTCTCACGGCAGAAATCGTGGCTTGATTTGTGAAGAAGGTAATGTCGAAGTTGTGGCGAAATATGAAAATAGAAGTGAGGTAATCTAATGGAAAATTGGCACGTTAATGATTTTTGGAATGATAGTGATGGCAATCCTACACAATGGGTGCATAATGAGTTGCCCCTTTATATCGACTTAATTGAAGGGAAATATGAAGTTAATTATAAATTTAACCGCGTCTATCAATGTAATAGTTTAGATGGCGCGATAAAATTTGCAGAGAGGAATTTTAAATTAGAGAAGGGAGAAGAAGATGGAATTTAGAGCAACACATAATGTTAAAATTTATGTTAGTGATGTAAAAGTGGCGAATGAGATTTGCGACTACTTAAATGAGCATTATAGTGATTATGGATGGGACGCGTGGACAAATTTTAAGAACGAAATTTATGTTGAAGGTTCAAAGCGTTGTAAAGGTTGGTATGAACCCCCAGTTTTCTATACAAAGAATGGTGATGGGTCGCCAGAAGAATTGGAGTTAGAGGACTCAATTTACTGCGATGGTTTAAAGGAAGAATTGGCGCAGAGATTTAACGAAGATTATAAAATATTGGAAGATATAAATTGGTAGGGTGGCGCGATGAGATACTACAGCGAAGAAGAAATAATGAAAATATTACAAGATGCAAAGGACTTAATGGAAGAAGAACAAGAATTTGATGATTCTTTTCCAAAAGAGCAGTTTAGATATTATCGTTGTTTTGTAGAAGATTTGACCCAAAAGAGAGTAGGATGGAAAGACGATAATAAACTCTACCTTAAAGAAAGAAAATATATTCCTACAGAACTTGAAAATAAAATCGAATATTATTTACTTATGATGTTAAGACGCGGTGATATTGAACGATTTTATGGAAGTAGACTGATGGCTGAACTTTTAACTGGAAATTATTACGATTTAGTTAGTAGCGAATATTTACTTATAAGTGATAAAAACCGCGCAGTAATTAAAAAGGTAAAAATCAAAGACGAAAATAAAGAAAATTTCGTGAAGTGCGTTATGAACAATTTAGCAAATAATTAAGGAGAGACTTTTAAGATGGATAAATCAGAAGTTAAGAATATTTTAAAAGAATTTAAAGAACGTATTGACAAATTAATTAAAAAGCAGTATAATGGTTATATCACATTTGATGATTGCGTTAAAGAATGTAATGAGGTTGTAAGCGAGTTCAAATATACTTTCTTATCTCTTTATATCACAACTGATGATTATTTATCTGACGAAGTTTGGAGTATTATAAACAATTTAAGAATGTATATGTTAAATCAGTTAATGGGGCTTTTAATAGGGGGAAATTAAAATATGACCGAAAATAAGATGTATGCAAAGCATATGAAATATAAGAATATTGATATTACAATAATTGATAATATTTACAAAGTTACAACGCACAGACTTGATGTAGATAACAATATATATTATACCATTATAGAAGAATTTGATAATTTAAACGATGCAGAAGATTATATTGATGCGAAAACAATTATTGACAAGTATATGGGGTGATATTTATGAAGGGTTGTAAAATGTACAAGACCAAAAAGGGCGATGTTTATTTATTCGAGATTTACGATGATTATATCGCGCTTTATGTGAATAACGGCTTAAGAGAGAAGAAAGCCTATAAAGGCTCGATGATTCGCGCAATCAAAGAAATGATTCAAAATGATGGCGAAGAAATTAAAAAAATAGTTGACAAATATTGCGTTTAGGAGTATAATAATGATAGAATTAATAATGAAGTATATAGCATATGGTTATATTACTTTCGGTGTATGCGTTGTAACATTTTATTTAATGTGCATTGTTGTATACGATATTGTATGTATAATTAAAGATACTAAAGAAAGGAAAAGAAAATGATTGTAATAAGTGGCGCGGTTTGTTTATTGGGAATATTATTCGTGGCTTATGCTATAAATAATGTGTTTGTTAGAAATGGTTTATTTTCCGTTTTATGCTTAACTATTACCGCGCTAGTTTTTGGGGTCATTTTCGTGAATATTTTATGCAGATAGAAACAAGAATAGAGAATATAAATGGGCGCGAGATTATGATTTGCACAGAAAAAGATGAAGGATGGGAATATTTCAGATATGTCAGTAAAGCGCGTGGCACAATTTGTGGGGCTGATATGGATATGGACGAGTTTATTAGGCAGATAGAGGAGTGGGAAAATGACAAATAACGATATGTTTGAATTGATGTTTGGGTTCAGATTACCATATCACATAACTTGCACTATGGATAAAGATAAGTGTCCTGAATCTTGTCCATTTAGTTATAAGTGCAAGACTTGGTTGGAAAAAGAGTTTGTAGTAAACAATAAGGTGCTTAAGAGAATGGGCTTTGTGCCTAATGAAGATACACAGTTAGTATTTGAGAGTGAGATTATTGATAAGTTTAACGCAATAGGTTGTACGAGTTTTATTCCTACAACAGAAGAATTAATTAAGATAAAGGAAATGCACGATGAAGAATTTAACAAAGATTAAGAAAATGGATAAGAAAGAGTTTGCGAAGTTTTTAGCGGATATTGCTGACTGCGCTGAATGTCCTTGCAGTGACGTATGCAAGGCACACGTTGATTGTTCTGATTTGTTTGAAGAATGGTTGAGCGAAGACGCGAAGGTAACATTATTTGGAGATTTGAAGGTTGGTCAGAAGTTTAAGTTTGTTAGAAGATATGAATGTGCAGAGTGCGTAAAGATTATGCCTTTGCTTGTAGAAGAAGTCGGAAAGAAAAGTATAGTTTATAATTGTATGAATGTAAATAATTATCATTTGCTTTCGGCAGATTATGATGATGAGGTTGAGGATATGATGGCTGAAGATTTTAAAATGATGTAGATTGAAATTAAAATTGAATTTGAGATTGGATTTGGTTTTTGTAATCAGAAAGAAGGGTACACACGCTTTACCCTTCTTATTTTTTATTAACTCACCCTTTTTTAAAAACATAATATTACAATATCAAAAAATCATATTGCAATATCAAAAAACACCCAAATTTAAAATTTTTTCCAAAATTTAAAAACCACCCAAATTTCATATTACAATATTAAAAATTTTTTATATTCAAATGCCCCATTCATAAATTTTTTTTAAATTTGAAAAGTTTTTGTTGACTTTTTATTATTGATATGATATAATACTAACAGACATTAAGAAATGAGTTCTAATGTAAATTTAAGAAAGGAAAAATTTTATATGGAAAAATCAATTAATTCAATTCAGGCAGTAGGAACAATCGAAGAACTCAACTTTAAGATTGAAACAAAGGAAGTTACTCTCAAGGGTAACGGCAAGGAAAAGAAGGTAACTTGTAAGCAGATTATTAAGAGTAATTGGGCTAACCCTAACATTACAATTAATTCCAATGGAAACATTATCGGCTTCAATTTCTATCCCACAAATGAGAAGAAACTTGACGATAATGGTGAAGTAGTAGACAATCCTAGATTTAAGGCATTGCAGACCATTATGGAATACACAAAGGGTACAAGAGTAAAGGTAGATGGCTCATTTGCAAATAATGAATATGTAAATGATGCAGGAGAATTTAAGTCTCTTATTACACTCTACGCATTCACAGTAACCTCTACAAATGTAGGTGATGAGGATTATTGCGATGGTTCATTAAGCGGTGTAATTAAGTCAATTAAACCTGAAATGAAGGGTGAAGATGAGACTGAAAGAAAGATTGTAGAGTTCTTATATCTTAATTCAAGCCTTGACGTTTTCCCTATTAATCTTATTCTTGATGCTGATTTAGTAGACGCATTTGAGGATAGATATTCAAAGGGCGATTCAGTAGTACTTGATATCGAATGCACAACTCGTACAGTAGGCAATACAAAGAAGTCAGATGGCTTTGGAAGACAGTCTCATAGAGTATCAGGATATACAGTAACTGAATATAAGATTTTCAGTGGTGGTAATGTTCTTAATGAGGAAAACAAGAATTACCTTGATAAGTCAGACGTTAAGAAGAAGTTGGAAGAAAGAGACGTTATGATTGAACAGAAGATTAAGGATAAAAAAAGCGGAGTAAAGAAGGGCTTTGATTCTTCGGTGAAGAAGAATGAGGAAGTTGAAGATGAGGATGACCCTTTTGCGTAAAAAGGAAATGTAGTCTAATATTAAAAGAGTAGCCGTTTTGGTTACTCTTTTTTATTGTAATTAAAACTATATATTATTATATTTAATACTATATATTATAATATTTAATACTATATTATGTAGTATTGAAAACTACATCTAATGTCATTTTTTACTATGATACCCTAATTCATATTTATTTTATATGATTTTATAGCCTATATTATAAATATATTAATATAATATCAAAATGATATCATAAAAAAAGATGGTATAAAACCACCTTTTAATAAAATTCTTCAGTTACATCAATCGTAATACAAGGTATTGTTTGTTTATCTAAAGATAAATGTGTATTTGGAAATTCAAACTCAATATATTCAATACTATATGTTGGATTATTTGATGAATCTCCACAGCCATCTTTATTAATTGATATATATAAATTATTATCTTTAAAAAATTTAAGAGTCTTAACTGTTTCGCTAATGTCGGATTCTTTAAGGTCTATAACGGATAATAACTTCAAAGAATCATTTTCTTTATCATACTCTCTAATTCTCAACATCATTTTCAGAAGTCTCCTTTGCAATTCTTTGAATAAATCTTCTAAATCCATAGGCACAATGATATGCTTGTTCTTCGCGCCAGCCTACACGCATAAGTTCTTCGTACCAATATTTTCTATAAACTTCAGCCATATGAGTATGAATATCTTCAAGGTCTTCTAAAGTGGTTTTTTCGCCCTTTTTAGCAACTACTTTAGATATCGCATCCCACACTTCTTTTTCGCTAAATGAATAACCTTTACTGATAAATTCAATATGTTTTCTTTTTGCTTTTCTATAATCTTTTAAAATATCTTCTAGATACCAACTTTTAATTTCTTCTTCGTGATAATCAATATAATTCTTTTTAGAAAGATAATATTTACCATTAATTAAAAGTCTAACCATATACGGATATAAAGGCACTAAATCTTTTTCTGATTCAATCTTTAATGGTACTAAATCGTGTCCATAAGCATATACTTCATTATTAGCGATAAATTTTTCAACATCGTGAATACTATCGCAAAAATCACATTTACCACAAAACTTACTCATTTTACCACCATAAGTCTTGAATATAATATTTAAATAAATCAAGACCCCTTTCTATTTTTTCTTGTCTTTCTTCGCAAAATTTATAATAATATTCCTTATCTGATTCATTATTAAGATTTAATTCCTTTTCAATAACAATATCAAAAGGGTCATATGATATTTGTTCAAATCCTAAAATAATTTCATCAAGAATAATTTGCCATTCTTCAAAAGTTATTTCTTTTAATTCTTTTTTCTCCGCATAAAGTTTTCTGTCAATAGGTGGATATCCTATAGTTTTATTTTTATATTCTTTTAATCTTGGAATAATCCATTCACAAATTGTAATATCTAAATTCCAACATTCTGACGGATTTACATATTTGCCAAGTTTCTTTAATTGCTTTTTTCGCAATCTTCTACTCATAAACTACTCCTTTTGTTTTTTTTTTATTTAATTATATCACATTTTTATTATTTTGTCAATAAAAAAACCACTTAACGTGGTTTTTATTTTAAATCTTTTTTAAATTTGTAAAATAACGATTAATACTTGCTTCACTAGATAAAATCAAATATAAGCCACTTTCTTCGTAAATATCATAAGGTTGATTCGGCTTCTTATCTAATTCAAAAGTATAAGTCTTACCTTTTTCAAAACCTAAAAAATTATTCCTATTAAATTTTCCTTCATAAGTTCCTAATTCCATTTTGTCAACACCCATCCATTCCAATCTTTGTTCCATTCATTTTCTTCATTAAATTGTCTAAATTGAATTTTAAGACGAGCGTTGGAATCTTTAAGATTATATGTACTGTCATCAATAAATACACTATCTGACATATCAATAAATTTCTTTGAAACATTTATTGGTAAACCTATAAATTTAATATTTTCAAAGCCTTTATTGTCAAGCCATAATTTCTTTTTGTAAAGATTTAATGGTGTACCTTTTGTCACGATTATTACATTGTTTTCGTGACTTTTTAGAAAATCTTCTGCGCCATCATAAAATTCAAGGTTATCATAAAAATAATCTGACGCGAAGATTTCTTCAATTTCTTCGGTTGTCATATTTTCATTTACTTCTAGGAAATTCCAAGTTTTAACTTCGTTAGGCTTTACATTTGTTCCGTATCTTCTGTTTAATTCATTTAATACAGGGTCTATAGATTTAACTAAAGTACAATCAAAATCTAGAAATATATTATTTTTTATTATTTCTGATTCTGAAAAACTATCAATAAATTTACTAATTTCCATAGGCTCACTCCTTGTTTTTAGTCCAATTAATTATTCCGTTGATATTGATTCCTATGTAAATCAAATACATAAGGATTTGAGAATAATTTGGCTTCCCTAAAAAGTTAACTATTATCCAAGTTATATCTGACGCTATCCATATCCAAAAACCTATTTTCTTTTTGTAGTTAATTAATAAATTACCACCCAAAGAAAGAAATAAAGAGATTACTGAAAATATTTTTAATAACGTCATTATTAACCCCTTATAATAATTTCTTTTGCTATATCAATATAATCGTTAGGATTAACATTATCGTAAACTCTTGATGCAACATCATAAAAATCTACAACAAACTTTGTTAAAGATAAAGCCTTTTCATCATCTTCGAGTCTTCTGTTCCATTCAGTTTCATCGAAGTTGGGTCTTTTCTTTGCTCTTTCTTTTCTCATTTCGTCATCACAATAGATATATAATAATTCACATTTATCTGCACCATAATAATCTATAAATGACCTTGCCCCATTTAAATCAAGAATTGTGATATATTTAGTATTAGGGTCTAATTCTCTTTTCTGAATGCCATAATACCAAGTATCTGCAACATTGTTTAAAAGTGTGTGATATTCTCTGTATTCAATAAGTTCATCATCTGCAATTAATTCTTTAAACTGCTCTTTTGAAACATAATAATAATCTACACCTTCTTTTTCATTGTCTCTTTTAGGTCTACTTGTGGTGCTTACTATCGGCTTATAATTTGATAGTTTTAATACTTGTTGTAAAATAGTATCTTTTCCACTTGCAGACTTTCCTACAAGAATTGTAAACTGTTTCATAATTTGTTCCTTTCTTAAGTTTTGAGAACATTATATCATATATCGAACAATAAGTCAATAAAAATTATAAAGTTTATAAAAAGTTTATAATTTTTATAAAAAATTAATAAATAGTTTATAAAAAATTTATAAATAAATACGCATATAATTATAAATTTTTTATAAACTTTATAAAGAAATTATAAACTAATTATAAATTTTTTATAAATAAATTATAAAATTTTTATAAATTATTTATAAACTTTTTATAAAATTTATCCGAAGTAAAATTAGGTCAGCTCTTTATTATTTTGCTCTTTATTATTTTATTATTATTTATATTATTAATATATATTTGTTATTTTAAGTAAATAAAAGTTATTTTATGCTAACGCATAAAATAACTTTTATAAAAAATTTTTTATTATTGTGTTTTTATTCTAAAAACACAATAATAAAAAATTTTAAAGTAAATTGGTTTTTATATAAATATAAGAAATATATTTTTATATATAAAATAATTCCTTCTATAAGAATATATTATATATATAATATATAATATATATATAATATATATAATATATATATTATAAATATAAAACATAAAAAATAAAATTTTAATATTTTAATATAAAATTATAAACTATATGTTGACAAATAAGTTATAATGTGTTATAATATACACAAGATATAGAAAATTAAAGAAAGGAGAAATCTATATGCTTGAAAGATTAAGACAAGAATATGATGATTCATCGTATAAGCAAGATAATAAAGCATTAATTTTATCGCCAACAGAAAATGAAATAGAATATTCTTATGGTCTTCTTGAAGATATTTATGATTATATAAATAACAAGTTCGGTTTACCTCTGGAGGAAGAATGAGTTTAGAGTACGGAATAAAAATAAAAAACATTGAAGCGTCAACATTGTATGAATATAACAATGGTGTTCGTGAAAAATACGAATATAAAAACGCAATGTTTACAAACAGTCTCTTGCACGATTTCTTGTTACAGAATGGTTTAAAGATAAAAAATGAGTCCTACACAAAGGATATAATTTGTTTAGAATTTAATTATGGCTCAAGAAGTTACGAAGAAGAAAAACAACATCTGTACGGCTTAATTCATAAATACCGAAAAGAATTAAATAACTTAAAGATTCAGAAACAGACAAGTGAGATAATTGATAAAATAAATAAAATAAACGCAAAACGTAAGAGAATCTTTGAGTTATACAACAAAGCAAAACAGAATAAGGACTTTTATGTAAAAAAGTCAAAAGAGGAAATTCGTAAAGAATTTTATGATAAAGGTGTTTATGTCACATATATTACACGAAACAAGAACGGCACGATAAGACGTTCCGATATGTTGCACTATAAAATGCTTTATAGGTCAACAGGCAAAGCCAAGAAAGGTTCGTGTATGTTTATATGCGATAGACTGTATAATAAGGCTCACAACTTTTTGTATATGGGTCTGAAACTACCTAAAGAGGACGCGCCCATAGTTGAGATAGGCGCATATAGTTCTTTAGTTGCTAGTTCGATTGTTGGAAAAGTAAAAATTAACCCTAGAGACATTTTAGTTTTAAAAGATATTGAATCACCAATGAAAACTAAAGTGTTATCTGTTGAAACAGATAGTGAAAAGCACTGTGTAATTAAAACCTATGACGATTATGAGTTAAAGAATGTGGTTTTTGATGGACAAGCATTAATTGACAGCAGTATTTTTCCAAACTGGGCAGATGGTTATGTGCTTTTAAGACACCATATGTGCAAAATGGCTTGTTTTAGCAGTAATATACAAACATTTTTCAAAGATTATTATGGCGACAAGTATGAAACTGCCGTAGTTGAAGATATGTTTGGGTGTGAGCATTATGTAAAAGATATAAAACTTATAACTACTGAATCTGCTTTGAAGTGGTTAAAGTTTAAATTCGCAAAACAGTTAGATTATAACTATTGGTGCGAAAGAGTTGAAGAAAATGGTTGTATGTTTGGAATTGTTAAGACTGCTCATAAGAGTAAGTTAGGCAATGTACAGAAAATGTCATACCAAATGGTCAACTCATTGAACCTTGACATTATGAAAGACGTTACAAAGACAAGTGTTGAGTACATAAACTTGATGAAAAAGGATGATAATGTCTTTTTAGATTATTTGCGTGATAATTATAACTTTACAAACGATTATGAAGTATTAGTTGCTTTATGCGAACAAAATAATGACTTTGTAAGGTGCGATTATTTCAGAGAACGCAAAAGTGATATTATTCGTGGCTATATTAACAAGTTTAGATTTGGTAAGGTGATACAAGATGCAGATAATTTAGTCTTATGTGGCTCACCTTATGCTATGTTGTTACAATCTGTTGGAGAAGATATCAACAAAGATGACACTTTGGTTGAAGAAGATGGTACAATTCAGTGTTACACTAACAGATTTGCTCACGATGAATATTTATGTGGCTTTAGAAGTCCACATAATTCACAGAATAATATTTTATATTTGCATAACATAAAGTCGCCGAAGATGGATAAATATTTTAACTTCGGAAATCAGATAATGGCAGTTAATGTTAGACATACTGATGTGCAAGATAGAGGAAATGGACTGGACTTTGATAGTGATGCGTGTTATACTACTAATCAAGCGGATATTGTAAAACACGCAAAATGGTGTTACAAGAACAGACCCACGATTGTTAATAATATCCCCAAAGAGAAGAACCATTATAACAATACTCTTGAAGATTTTGCGAATATTGATAACAATTTGGCTAAACAACAGTTAGCAATAGGCACAAGTAGTAACCTAGCACAGATTTGTCAGACTTATAGTTATACTTTGAACGATGAAAAGTATCAAGATTACACTTGTATACTTTCAGTATTGGCTCAAGTTGCTATTGATTCTGCTAAAAGGGCATTTGATATCAATGTTGTTGACGAAATAAACAGAATACGCAAAGACGCAGATATAGATACTAATAAATATCCTGCTTTTTGGAAATATGTCAACAGAGATTTTCCCAAAGATAGAATCAATAACAAGTTAAAGTGTCCTATGAATTATTTATGCGATATAAAATTCAAAGAATATAAGACTAGTGGCATATTACCGATAAGTCATTTCTTTCAAAAGGTCGAAGAACCCAAAGATAGAAAGATTTGTAAGAAGGTTGAGAGTCTTATTGAAGAATATGGGCTTAATTATCACGATTATGAAGCCGAAGATGACGATTATTTTATCTTGAGAAGTGATTTTGATGATATGATTGCAGAGATTAGGACTATGTATATCTCTAAAAACTATGCTACGTTAATGCATTGGTTAATCAATAGGGCTTTCAAGGTTAATAGTTCAAACTCTAAATTAAATAAAAATCGACCTTTGTTATTGAACACGTTATATAAAGTTAACCCAAAAGTTTTTCTTGAATGTTTTACAAAAAATATCAAAAATTGATAAAAAATTGCAAAAAAATGCTCGTTTTCAGGGACACTAAATTGATTCAAAACTCTGGGAAACATTGCAAATAGGGCATTTGAAGTGATTTTCTAATCCGAACTAATGAGGGGGAAGGAAAACCCCTTCAAAAAAATCGAAAAACAGGGCTCTCAAATACGTGAAAGTGAGTATGTCATTAGTAGCGTGACCGTTAATATCCAATACGGAATACAAATATGGTGGACTGTTCATACATAACCTTTGGGGAATTGATTAGGTTAAATTCCCCAAAGAGAACTTTAAAGAAAGGAGAATGGAGTTTATTGACGAACATAGAACAACGAAGTATTGACGATAAAGCACTGTATCGACTAATAGAATCTCACCCAGATGTTGATTATTACGATTTGGGAATTGAAGAAATTCAAGCAGTCATTAAAGCATTTGCTAAAGTTGTGTTAGATTCAACTGAAGTGGATGTTAAAATTCCTTTTCCAGATTTAGGGGAATTTTATGTTAAGCAAAGTACATATGTTGGTGGTACAATAAACAATCTAACTGGTCAACCATTAATTACACCACCAAAAGATTATAAGGTTTTAAGGTTTAAGCCAAAAAATTCTGTAAAAGAATTAATCAAGTCGAAAGGTATGACAAATTATGCAGAGAGAAATGACGCAGAATGAGATATACGAAATAGTATCGGCTAAATCATACGCAAGTAGGCATACAGTGAAGCGTATGTGGAACAATATGGTAGACCTTATAATTTCAGAGTTAAGAAATATTGGTGTCATTCGATTTGAAAATTTTGGAAAGTTTGAAATTGTTCAAATGGGTGGCAGAGATGAATGGTTCATAAACGAATTAGGGGCAAAAGAAAAACGATGGGTCGATTATTATTTGAGTGTTAAGTTTACACCTAGCGAGAACTTGTTGAAATATCTAAATGTTGCAAAACTGAATGGAAAATGGTCAACTACTAAAACATTTCAAGAGGATAACTTGGTTGTGGATAAACCTAACAGATACAAAACTAATCGCGCAAATAAATTAAAACTTGCTATTGACGAAGATATGAGACAGAAGATTGATGAACTTGCCGAAAGAAAATTGAAAATATCCCAAAGAAAAGTGCAGAAGAAAGCAGAAGATAATTGGGCGATAAAAATTAAATGTATCGACAATGACACAGTTTATAATTCAATTCGTCAATGTGCGATGGATTTAAATTTAAACTATCAAAATCTCAATAATCATCATCATAGACATTTACTTAAGGGTGATGAGATATTTAAATTTAACGATTATACTTTTGAGATAATAAAAAGCAAAAAGATAGGAGATAAAGAATGAAAGACGAACTTGTAAGAAAGAATATTACTTCAGTTGTTGGAACTCTCGATAAAAACGATGAAGATGAATTTATTGTAAGAGTTGAGACTAAAGAATCAGTTGAAGAAATTAATGTTATAAACATATTAAACGATTTATTGGGAAGACAGATTAAGTTATACAGTGAGGAAGATATTTTATGATTATTACAAGAAATGTCGGAGAAACAGATGACCAATTAATTTATAGAGTCTGTTCAGTCAAAGACACTATCGGAACTTGGAATGACGTTGCAGATGTTCTTAATGAACTTTTAGGTAAGAGTTATGATGAAAGCGTCTACAGAAAGAAGTATCAGTCATTCACAAATATCTTCAATGCTAATCAAGAAAAGTTTGTAACAGATAAGGCACAACTTGAAGATATTGAAATTCAAAAAGAATTATTGCGCAAAGAAAGAATTAAACTTCAAACTGCTAATGTTGAGCGCAATAGAATTGACAGACACGAAGCAAGACAAGAACTTTGGTATGAGCAAGTCGGTCAGTACATAAGAACTCTTGAACCACCGAAATTTGAAAACTTAAATTATATACCTACAAACGATAAGATTTATGTTCAGTCTTTAGCAGATATTCACTATGGCGCAAATTTTGTTTCTGCCAACAATGAATATTCAAGACAGATTGCAGTAGCAAGATTTAGTTTGTTAAAGGCTAAAACTATTAATTTCATCAAAGAGAAGAATTTGAGGGAATTGTATATTATTGATTTAGGTGATGAAATTCAAGGTATTTTAAGAGCGAATGATTTAAGCATTAATGATACAGCAGTTGTAAAGAGTGTTGTTGAAGTTGCAGATTTAATTTCACAGTATCTTAATGATTTAAGTAAGTATTGCAAGATTAAATTCTATGATATCTTATATGCAAATCATAGTCAGACTAGATTTCTAGGAACTAAAGCAAACGAAATGATGTTTGAAGATTTGGGATATATTATCGGTCATTATATTAAAACTTCTCTTAAGGCAAATGACAGAGTAGAAATTATATTGCCTAAAGACAACGATTTGTATTTAGACTTTAAGATATTTGATTATAATATAATTGCATTACACGGACACCAAATTAAGAATGTTGAGAATGTCCTTAAAGATTTATCAATGCAGAGAAGAAAGTTGTATGATTATGCACTTGTAGGTCATTATCATTCAAACTCAACAATTCAGAGTGGTGAATCATATTGCAATGATTGTGAAGTATTAGTCGCACCATCAATTTGTGGTTCAGACCCCTATGCAGATAGTATATTTAAAGGTTCTAAACCTTCGAGTGTAATTTGGGGCTTTGAAGAACTTGGTGGACATACTGAAACTTATAAGATGATTTTAGCATAAGGTGTTCGGTGAACACCTTATCATTTTGTTATAACAAAATAAATGATACTATAGGTATCTTGGAATATTAGTTTAAAATGGCGAAAACGTCGAATATAAAGTCGAAAATATAGGTTCAAGTCCTATTATATTCCAATAATTAAACACAAAGCCATAAAGGAGAACTTTATGAAGAAAGATAATAAACTTAAAATAAGTTTTATAGGTGGTAATTCTTATGATGTTACAGGCTCAATGATTTTAGTTGAGTGGAACAAAAGAAAGATATTATTAGACTGTGGACTTATTCAAGGTGGCACAACTTTACAAGATTATCGTGATAACAAAAATATGCTCACTAAAAATAAATTAAAAAATATTGAGTATGTTATTGTTGGAGAAAGACATATTGACCATATAGGCAATATTCCGTACATAACAAAAACTAATTATGATTGTAAAGTAATAACACCTGCAAAAACAAAGAAAATCTTTAAGCATATGCTTGAAGATTCTGCTAACATTGCAGACAGAGATTGTGAGATGTTGGCAAAGAAATATAAAGACAAAGTATTTATTCCTAGTTATACGATTGAAGATGTTGAACATTGTATTAATCAGATTCAAGAATTAACAGTTGGTGAAAAGATTAAAATAGATGATGATATTACAATAAAGTTTAGTTATAGTGGTCATATATTTGGTGCGTGTCAAACTGAATTATGGATAAATGTTAATGGTAAAATAAAACACTTTTTATATACTGCCGATTTGGGTAATATATTGAATTATAAAAATAGACCATTTACTGAAGAATTAGATAGAGTTAATAATGCTACTATTGTTATTTCTGAAAGCACATATGGAAAGTTGGATAAATTTGTTTGCACCGAAAAAGTTATCGAGAAAGATATTGAAAAATTATATTCCACTATCGAACAATATACTATCGACAAAAAGAATAGGGTTTTAATTCCTACGTTTAGTTTGGATAGAACTCCTGCTATGTTATATCTGATTTGGAAGAAATACAAAGATGATGAAAGATTTAAAGATGTAAAAGTTATAATTGACTCACCATTGTCTAATAAATTGTTAGACGTTTATATAAACGAGTTAGATGATGAAAAAGCAGAATTACTTCAAGAGATATTGTCTTGGGATAATATTATTAGAGTAAGTGCTTCGGAAGAATCTAAATATGTTATGGAGAATTATAAGAATTGTGTAGTTGTCGCTTCGAGTGGTATGTGTTCACAAGGACGCTCTAAAATTTGGTTAACTAAAATATTACCTAACGCAAACGATTGTTTGTTATTTAGTGGTTATTGTGCAGATAATACTTTGGGTGGCAAGATTAAAAATAACAAACAGAAATATATTACGATTGATGGTAAAAATTATCCTAATAGGTGTAATATAGTTAACATACAAGGTCAGTCAAGTCATATGCAAAGAAATGAATTAATTAAATATTTGAGTAGTATAAACTGCGAAAAAATTTATTTAGTACACGGAAGCACTCAAGCAAGAATTGACCTTGCACAAAGTTTGAAAGAGAAACTTTCGGAAGAAAGTAAAACTACAAAAGTATCAATAGTTACTAAAGGTACTACTTGTAATTTTTAAGGAGTGAGTTATGAAGAAAGATAATAATAAAAGTTTAATTGTTGCGTTTGTATTCGGAGTAGTTTTTATTATTGGTTTGTTACCGATAACAGAAAGCGTTGTCGAATGGATATGTTTATTTATTGAAAAGCATAAAGGTAATTTAACTAAAGATATTACAATAATAAACAGAGAGATTGAAGAACTTAATGGTGTTGAAGAATATAATACTAATGCTATTGGTTTTGAGATACCTTCGGTAAGCGAAGAATATTACGATGATGAAGAAGAAGATAGGTTGAAACAGAAAGTAGGGTTTTAGATATGATTACATTAATGAAGATTGGAGATAGACCTAATACAAATAGTTTGGAAATTTGGGGCAAATCCACAGATGAAAAACCTATAGGTCAGTTTGAAGGAGTAGATATAACTAACTGCTCAACATATTTTGCATTTGATACAAAAGAAATGTTTGCATACGATAAAGATACTGATACTTGGGTATCTATAGGTTAAATTTTAGGGGTCTTTACCCCTAGTACATAGAAAGGGAAATTATGGCTAAAATAGAACCAAAATTTTCCACTTGTGTTGCTTGTGGCAGAGAATATACAATAGACCATTTTTACAAAAGAAATAAAAATTATGTTGATGAATTTTCTAATGGTTACTTATGCTACTGCGATAAGTGTTGTGCAGAAATGTTAAAGTTCTACACAAAGAAAACTGGTAGTTTACAAAGTGGTTTTTATTACACTTGTGCAAGACTCAATGTTCCGTTTATTAGGAAGCCTTATGAGTCAGTAATAAAACAAAAGAACGCATTCCAAAACAGAAGTAAATCACCCAAAGAAGACACTACTTATGATTTATTTTATTGGTATTGGGACTTCTTATGGGGAAAGTCAACAAGAATGACACCTACTGATACTTGGAATGAATTTTGTGATTCGGATATGAAAGCACAAGATGATGAATCAGTAAAGTCCAAAGAAGCAATACAGTTGGAAATGGACAAATATAAGATGGATTGGGGAAATCAAGAAAATATAGATGACTATAAATATCTATCTTATGTTTATGAAAAATATACGCAAGGACTTAATATAGAGTCTGCGCAACAAGATGACCTTATAAGAGATTTATGTATTGCAAGATTAGATAAAAGAAAAGTTGATGATGGTCGCTCGGCAGAAGACGTGACTAAAATTCAGAATAGAATCTTGCAATTATTAAATAAATTAAAATTGGACAATTTTGAAAGTTCAAAACCTAAAACTTTAAGTGAACAATTCTTATCCAATAAGATTGCCATGATAGATGAAAATAATGTCAAAGATATTTATACTAACAAAGATTATGAATATAAAGACATTAACAAAATACAAAAATATTACAAAGATATGTGTTTAAGACCTTTAGGCAATATGCTATTAGACAATAGAACATTTGATATTGATATCAATGATATTGAACAATATAATTTGGACGAAGTAAATGAGTAAAGAAGAAGATATTGAAATAGCAAAACTCGCCAAAAAGGAAAGTAAAAGCAAACCCATAGATAAAAAAGATTATGACAGAAAAATTGCACAATGGCAAATGTTTTTCTTACATAATTTAAATATTTTTGTAAAAGAAGTTTTAGGAATACCTTTACATTTCTTTCAAGAGCAATTATTGTTAGAAATGTGGGATAGTGAAGTATTTGCATTTATTGGTAGTCGAGGAATTGGTAAATCATTCCTTGTAGCAGTTTTCGTAGTTGCAATTTGTTTACTGCTACCAAATTATAAAGTTGTAATATGTTCTATGACTATAGGACAGGGTAACCTTATAGTTGAAGAAAAGATAAAGAAAATATTATCAAGCAACACTGGTTTGTCTAAAGTGCTAAATCAATTAGTTAAAGATGGATATATGGAATTTGGTAAAGATAGAGACACTGGTGGTGCTTTAGTTAAATTTGGAAACGGCTCGGAAATACTTTCTGCGTTTATTGGAGAAAGTTTACGTGGACGAAGATGCAATTTATTAATTACTGATGAATGTTGTCTAATCAAGAAAAAAGATTACGATTCTATCGCAGAACCTTTATTGGAAAAATATTCTTATAATGGTTTAGAGATAGAACCCAAACAAATATTCTTAACTTCACCTAGAAATAAGGCTAGTTGGTTTTGGACTTATTTAAAGAAGTTAGTCCGTGACCATTATAAAGGTAAAACAGAAAGAAATTTCTTTGCTTCTGACATTTATTGTGCAGTAGCAAATAAAATTCAGACAGTTAAACAGTTTCTTTCAAGACGAGATAACACAGACCCTTATGCTTGGGAACAAGAATATCTTTGTATTTGGCACGGAGATAAAGAAGACGCAATCTTTAAGCGTCAAGATTATTTAGATGCTCAAATATTAGATTGTACTTATTATCCACCTAACTTAAATTATGATTTTAAGAATATTATAGAATATAAAGAAAACGAAGTAAGATTTTTATGTGCCGACCTTGCATTGAGTGGTGGTAAAGAAAATGACTTAACCATACTAATGTATTGTATTGCAGAAATCGACACGGGCAATTTAAGAATTGAATATATAACTAGTTATAGTGGTATGAATGCTAATGAACAAGTTAAAAGATTTAAGAAAGCCCTTGTAGATTTTAATGCTACATATTTTGTATATGATGCAAAAGGTATCGGTGTTGGTATTACTGATATTATGATGGCTAAAACATATTGTGAAGATAAAACATATGGTGCTTGGACTGTTAATACAGATAAGACTTTAATGATGTGTTCACAATCAGTTTTAGATGAGAAGGTAGCAAGAACTATTGAACAAGATTCATTAGATGTAATGATTCCTGTTGTATCAAGTTCTGATTCAAACTCTAAAAACCATTATAATCTTTGGTCATACTTAAGAAACAAAAAGTTAAAATTGTTAAAAGACAGATATACTAAAGAATATGAATTGCAAGATGAAATGCCTACTTTTGTTACTAAAGATAGTGCAGAAAAGGCAGAAATATTATTGCCATATCAACAAACTGACTTAATGATAAATGAAAGTTGTAGTTTGGAAATTATAAGAAATGGTTTGGATAATATTACTGTTAAAGAAAAGAGTGGTGCATTAAAGGATAGATTTATGTGTCTTGGTTATGCCTGTGCTTTTGCAAATAAATTGTACACTAAATATCAAATTGGTTATGATGAAGAATTTGATATTAATGATTATACAGAAGCCTTCAATATTTAAAGAAAGGGGGTTATTATACTTTGGAAAATACGGAAGAAGTTTCGTTAAGTTCCGAACAAGTATGGGACGTATTACAATATGCAGACGCTTTATATCGTGATATTAAAATAAATGGTTTAGACCTTTATGGGAATACATATTTTTACAACCCTAGTACTGAAAAACTTAATTTAAAGAACTTAACAAACAACCCAAAAGTTTCTAGTCTCGAAGAAATTAGAAGCGCACAAGCGAATTATAAATACAATGATGAATTATTACAAGAAATGTCCGAATTTATGAAATATTGGGACAGTCTCTATAATAAAGCATTAAGATATTATAGTAGTTTACTTGCTTGGAATTGGAGTTATTCTTGTACTAACGCTCAAGGTGCAGATTATGCGTCTAAAGAATATAAAGAAGATTTACAGAAAGTGTTAGACTTCTTTACTAAATTCAACCTAAAGAGTGAAGGTAGCAGAATTATAGATAACTGTTTAGTTTCCGATAGTTATTTTACTTGGTTTAGAAAATCTAGTCTTGGATATACATTACAGATAATGCCACAAGATAGATGTAAGATAACAGGTACTAGTGCAGTTAGTAGATTCTTATATGATTTTGATTTGTCATATTTCTATGACCCTAGTGTTAATATATTGAATTATGATAATTCATTACAGAAAGCCTTTGTAGACTTTTCTAAAAAAGGCGACAATATTAGAACATTTGCTAATAGCAAAAATGCTTTAAGGACAACCTATATTTACAATAATTGGGTTAGAACAAAAGTAGATAGAGGTGCTTGGTGTTGGAAATTCAATGATGAAGATTTCAATGTTGTTCCACCTTTTACTGTAATATTTAAAGCAATATTTGATGATGATGTTATTCAGAGATTGCAGAAGAATAAAGATATGATTGGTTCTAACTTCTTATTGTGGGGTGAAATGCCTTTAAAGAAAGAAGGTATGGTAGGTACTGAAAAATCTGCATTTAAGGTTGACCCTAAACAGACAGGACAGTTACTTAACCTTGCAAGAAAAGGTGTTAGCAAAGAAATAAAGATTATTCCTTTACCTCTTGAGAATACAAGAACTGCACAATTTCAAGATGGTAATTCTAATATGGCTCAAAACCTATTAAAATCTACGGCAGGTCAAATATCTAATGCACCAGAGTTCTTATATAGTACAGAACATATGTCTCAAGAAGCATTAAAGAATGCTTTGTATTTAGACTATAAATGGGTGTCAAAGATATATAGACAGATGGAAGACTTCTTGGACTATTTTGTTAACAAGGAGACTACAAAATATAAATTCAAATTTACTGTTAGTGGCTCTAACTTATATTGGAATAGAAAAGATGAACAAGATAGTTTTATAAAATTATTGGACAAGGGAATTTTATTAAACGAATCTAAAATCGCTTCATTGTGGGATATGGAATGTCAAGAATTAATTGCAAATATGGACGAGATGAAACATAATGGCTTTATAGATAAGTTGCAATTATTATTGAACACAAATACTAACAATGGAGAAGTAAAACCTAATGGAAGACCTATGACTGACGATAACGATAATACTGAATTAAGCAGAAATTATAGTTAGGAGTTGATATTATGATTATAATTGGCGAACCTTTAGATGAAGAACATTATGTTTGTATTGATTCAGATAGGGGAAAGGTATTACACGAATTAGGTTTTATTCCAATATATAAAAGCAGTAAAAATGGTAATATGTACTTTATTAAAAGCGATAACATTTTAAAGGTGGTAGAGGAAAAATGGAATATCAAAATAGAGTAACTATGTCAATCAAAGATTGGCTTAATTACGCAGATGATGATAATATTGAGTTTGCTTTTGGTAAAGTTGACTTTTTAAGCAATAAGCCTAATAGTCATAAACATATATACTCGGAAGAAGTTATTAAAGAGTATGCACCTACTGTTTTGGGTAAATGGGTGGTAGCAGAATATAATAAGTATACTAGTGACGCAACAACTCATACGGATAATGAAGTTATTGTAGGATATGTACCACTTTCACAAGAAGTTGCATACAGATATGATGTTGATGGATATTTAGTTGCTAGTGTAGATGTTATAATATCAAAATTATATGCTACTAATGTTTATGAAATGTTCAAAGCAAAGAACTACAAATCTGTTAGTATTGAAGAATTGGTCAATTTTACAGAAGAAACCAAAGATATACCTGACGGACAAGCAGAGAAAATAATTGAATCATTTAATGTTTGTGGAATTACAATATTAGGAGATATTTATAACCCTAGTGTTCCTAACGCTAATATTCAGTTAACTAGAATGTCAGATGAAGAAAGTAACAAGCAGTTTGAAAACGCTTATATTACTTATTCAGAAAAACATAACAAAGATAATGGTATAGATAAAATTGATATTGTATTATCTAAACTTGAATCAATAGAGAGAATAATTGATAAGGAGAATCTTATGAAAAATTCTGAAAAAGAAAAAGTATTAAACTCTACTGATGAACAAGTTGAACAGGTTGTTAACGCAGAAGAACAGAATGTTGAAAATTCTGAAGGACAAGTAGTTGACAATGCAGATTGTGGCGAAGACGAAGGTGAAGCAAAAGCCGAAGAAAACGCAGAGTCTGTAGACAACGCTTGTGGTGAAGAAGCGACTGAAAATGCTTGTGGTGAAGATGAAAAAGTAGAGAACGCAGAAGATGACAAAGAAGAAGATGATGCTGAAGATGATGACGCTAAAGAAGTTGATAATAGCGAAGTTGAAATGGCAGAACTTCAGACAAAGTTATCGGAAGCAGAAGCAAAGATTGCTAGTTATGAATCAGAATTAGCAGAATTGCGTACATTTAAAGAGGACGTTCAAAACTCTGAAAAAGTTAATATTGCAAATGAGACTTTGGAAAAGATTAAATCATTTATTTCCGAAGCAGATTATGCAGAGTATGAGAAAGAGTTTGAAAATTGTTCTTACGCAGAAGTAGGGGCATTAAAGAACTCTATTCTTGCAAAGTATGTTGATGTGATTCTTGAGAAATCACAGAGCGCAAAAGAAGACACTGAAATAGTTGATTATGGTATTCCCGTAACCAACTCTAAAGTTGAATCAATTTATGATTAATTTTATAAAGGAGAAAAAAAATGGCAAAACACGGCGTATTATTTGAAATTGATAATTTTATTCCTCGTTGTATCAATCGTGGCGCAATCGCAACAACCAACCTTGATGGTGGTGCAGTAGTTGCAGTTGGCGCACAGTCTACAACAGAAAAAGAACTCTATACAGTATCTGCACCTGCAACTTCTACTGTAAAGAGAGTAGCAATCTGCTACAACCCTTCTGTTAAGTATGACGAAATCGGTGGAAATCTCTACCCTGCTCGTTCACTTGATGACAGAAATTATTACAATATCGCAGGTAAGGCACTTGATATTTTCTATCCCGATGTAGATGTTGAGTTTGGTATTACAATGGCAAACATCGAAGGTACAACAAAGCCTGTTGTTGGAAAGTTCCTTGAGGTAACTCCTACAAAGACAACTTTCTCTATTAAGAACTCACAGACTGCTAATGTTCCTTCATTTGAGGTTGTTGACATTAGAAAGCAGACATATCCTACAGGTGATTTCTCAAGTGATGTTGAAGATGTTTTCGTTGTAAAGACAAGATTTAACGGATAATAAACTATAGAAAGGAAATGAAAAGATGAAACAGTTTCAGAATGTAATTAAATATGCAGAGTCTTGTGATAACGCAAAGAAGTTAGTTGAAATGGCAGAAGACTATGCAAAGACTAGAGCAAATGAAATGTTCGGTAAGAATTTTGCTACTTACTCTACAAATAAAGATGGCATTCCTATGGACAAGGATAGCAAGGCAAAGCAGTTAAATGATATTTACTGCGAAGAACTTAAGAGACGTTCAAAGTATTCAGTAGAAGACTTTGATGGTGATGTTCGCGCTTATTCAGAGTTCAAGGCAGTTGCAGAAATGTCTGCACAGATTAATAAGATTCTCGTTGACGCTATGACACCGATTCTTATTTCTGCTTCAAACCTTGACCTTCTTGCAGAGTTCCATTACGGTGGATATGGCGATGTATTCGAGTTTGAACTTTCTGACCCCCTTCCTTACTCTGTATCTAAAATTGGTGCAAGACAGAAGCACACAAAGACACAGGAGAAGAAAAGACAGAACAAGACAATCAGTACAGAGATGTATGGTCTTACAACAATCTCTACACTTCCCCAGATTATGCTTGGTGAAGCAATGATTGCAGAGGACGCTTACCTTATGGCACTCTCTATCAACAAGAAGATTTATGGTCTTGTTGTTAAGAAGTTTGTTAACGTAGTTAACACAATCGCAGATTCTAAATTCGTTGTAACAGGTTACAATGAGAACAACTTCCTTCAGAAGTTAAGAACAGGTTCTGCTTACAATGGTTCACCTATGGTTATCGTTGGTGATGCAGTTGCTTTGAAGTCTCTCCTTCCTGCTGAAAGCAGAGTAGAGATTCTCTTACAGGACGAGTTCAATACAACTCTTGGCTATATGTCAAAGTGGAACACATATAATGTTCTTGGTATTGATGTTGTTGCTGACCCCGATGAAGCAAGTGGTGTTCTTGGACTTCCTACAAACAAGTTATATGGTATTCCTGTAGATGGTAGAAAACTTATTCAGGTTGCTATCGGTGCTACAATGACCAATACTGATGGTGCGTGGGATAACAACAACCTTGCAATTCTCTCCACACTTCGTAAGGAAATTGGTGTAGAACTTGCTACAAACAAGAAGGTTGTTAGATGTGATTTTCAGTAATTAATCACTATAGATATATTCATAGTGGGAATTAATTTTCCCACTATGAATAAGTACATAATGAAAGGAATTTTTAAAAATGGCTAGACCTAAAAGTACAAGTACAAATACAAATACTACAAAGAAGACAACAACTACTGCAAAGAAGACAGAGACAAAGAAAGTAGTTGAAAAGAAAGATGATGTTATCGAAGAAGTAAAAGAAGAAAATATAGATAATGAAAAAGAAACATTAAAGAAACAGAATGAAGAACTTGTTGATATTATTAAGCAGATGAAAGAGGAAATTAATAATCTTAAAACTGCTCAACCTAATATCATTGTTCAACAGAATGGTAATTCAGATTTAACAAGAACTGTAAAGGTTACTTCACTTATGAATAATACTTTAGTTCTTACAACAATGCCTAATGGTAAAGGTAATGCATTTACTTTTGAAAAGTATGGCGATACATTAAATATTAAGTTTACTGAAATTCAGTCTGTATTACAGTCTCATTCAAATATGTTTGAAGATGGACTTGTAGTACTTGAAAATGAGAAGGATTACGAAGATTTAGGTATCGGATATCTTTATGGTAAAGTTTTAAGTAAGAAAGAAATGGATGAGGTTCTTTTACTTGAAGAAGATGAAGATATTGATATTATTCTTGAAATGAGTGATACATTACTCGATAGTACTTTAAGAAAGATTTCAGAGAATATTAGTAATGGTGTAAATTATAATTACAACAGAATCAAAGTATTGCAAGATGAAACTGACTTAAAGATGTATATTAATTTAGCAGAATAAGGCTCACCCCCTTCCCTATAAAAGAACTAGGGCAGTTATTCTTTTAATTTCTTTAACTGCCCGTACATAATTTTTTAAGAAAGGAGTTTAAAATCGTGACAAGTTTTGAATCAATTTATGATTTGTTTATGGTAACTTCTGTATCTGACTATAGACTTAATGGTTTGTATAAAAATGATAAAGAAGCATTCTACGATTTTTTAAGGGGCTTTCTTACAAAATCAGTATTCCAATTCTCTGATGACTTTATTAGTTCTTTAGAATTTATTAGTCAAGAAGAAGTTGAGAATGATATAACAGTTACTAGGTATTATTTCGTAGATGATTTATTACCATTAGAAAAGTCAATTTTGGTTGACGCTTTAGTTATTAATTGGTATCAAAAGAATACAGAAGATATTCTTGAAATGTCTTCAAGAATTGGAACTAAAGACGGAAAAGAGAACAATAATAGGTCAAATCTTAAAGAGAAGAATATTAGAATACGAGAATTATATAGTGCTATTTATGCCGATGTTAGAAACTTGCAGATGGCAAATCTTGACAAGTTGGAAGGGTGGGAATAAATGGAATTATATGATAACTACTTAAAGTATTTTGATAAAACACCAAATCAGCAATACAGAGAAGATATGCAAGAGTTCGTTGATGAATCTTGGGACAATGATGTATTGTTAGATGATATCATATTAGAAGATGAACCTAGAACATTTATCTATGATAACAATAATATTAAATCAGTTAAGATAGATAGTGTTGCAGAAATTTCTACTAACCTTGCTAAAATAGAAGGTAACTATATATCTGTTTTATTCAAAGATTGTAGTTTTGAATATAATAGAGGTTCTATGTTTTATAGACCTAGTATTAAAAGTTACTATATTGTTTATCAGTCTACAAATGCTATGCGTACAACTGCTAAATGCAAGGCAATACAGTGTAATAATATAATTAAATGGGTTGATGTTTCTACAAAGAAGATAATCGAATATCCTTGTTCAATGGGTCAAGAATTATCTTCAACTACATCACAAGATTTAAAATTTGTATCTGTTGCAAATGGTAGAACTGTAGTAATTGTTTTTGGTAATGAATTTACAAGAAGACTAGAGTTAAATCAAAGACTGATTTTCAATGGTGTTCCTTATAGAATTAACGCAATAAAAAATTACGAAGAAGATAATTACGAAAATAGAAGTGTAGATTTATTATTCTTGTATTTGGAAAAATCTTCTATAGAACCTACGGATGATTATATTCGTAGTATTGCTAATTTTAATAGTTTAGAATATCTTGTTACACCTAACATAAATGAATTAATAGATGTTAAAGGTGCTAACGGAACATTAACTGCTAAATTAACTTGTAATGGGGAAGAAATTATCGACCCTAGATTTAAATGGTTTAGTAGCAATGAAGATGTTATTAAAATTGACAATAAAGGAAATTATAAAATAGTAGGAGAAGTAGGAGATACTGCAACTATTACTTGTTTATATGTTGAAGACATTAAATCAGAAATAACTGTAGAAGTCAGTGATAGTGCAGTCGAAGTAGCAGAAATAAGAATTATTCCGACAGATAATTATATTGAAATATCTAAAGGTTCTTATAAAGAATTTAAGGCTTATTTATATATCAATAATGAGAAACAAATTGGTGATAATATAAGTTATAATTATAACTTTGTAAATGATTGTTATAGTGTTGTAGATATAGAAGATGGAATAAAGATTATATGTAATAAACCTACCACCGAAAGATTAGAAGTTACATTTTCTAATAACACATATTCCTTATCTAAAGTTGTTACTATAAAACTAAAAGGAGTGTGGTAAAATGAATAATGATAATTTTGATACTGCTTATAACAATGGCTCTGACATACCATATATTATTTCAAGAATATTTGAATTTTTGATTGAAAATGGAAGTGAAGATTTTTGGAAATGTTTAAAATATCCAGAATATGATTGTTTAAGTAGACCAAATTTAACAATGTCTGAAAAAAGAGATTTAATTTATACTAATGGAAAAAATATCAATGAATATAATGTTTATCTAAATGCGCCTTTAATTGCAGTCGAAGAAGAAAAGGCTAAAACACTTTTGAAGTCTTATATTTTAAGAGTTAAGCCTATAGACAGAATGGACTTTGTTGTATCTGTCAACTTCGAGATTATAACGCATACATCTTTATCAAATATAGAAAAGGGTGTGGATATGGTGAGCAGAGTAGATTTTATAGAGTCTGAATTAGTTCGTATGTTAAACCAAAGAGATTTCTTCTTTGGTAGAGTTCAATTTAACCATAGATTAAGCACCGATTCTGATAGTTATTTGGCTTATAATAACTCAAATAATTATTTTGGTAGAGTATTATGCTTTGCAATATTAAACGTGCGCCACGATGAAGATATTGAATGTGGTGACTAATGTTAAAGAATTTAGAAACATTAACTAGATATTATTTTTCCAAAGGAAAACCTTGTCCATATAAATTAAAATCTAATATTGAGATATTGATATATCCTATATTGGTTAAAGATTACGAATCATATGATGAATGCAGAAGTATATTAGAGATTGATAAGAGAAGTATTGATGATGTTAATATTATTAGTATGTCTCAATTAGATTTCTTGGAATATACTTTTGGCAATGAAATGATAATTGATGAAGTAACTAAAACTACATTAGGAAATAATGAATTACAAAAGTTTAAAAAGATTTTTAGTCTTTGTCTGCACGAAGATTATGTTGCAATAGCAAAAGATGATAATGGTAAATCTGTTATTATTGTTGCAGAGAAAGATAATGAAGGAGAGTTTATATTAAAATATAAGATATCGAATAAAGACTATTTAAACATTGCTAAAATTATATTATTTCAGAATGATATAAATTATGATGATACTTATATCAACCCCGATGTTGTTAAAGAATATAATGCTATGATGGAATTAAAAACCAAAAACATTAGTTCACCTACGTTAGAAAGAAGAAAAATCTTCGTTTTAAGTAGGTATAGATGTACATTGGAAGATATTGAAAATATGACTTATAGAATGTTTAATATGTTGTTCGATGAGTATGTTGATATAGAACAGTACTTTGTTGATAATATGTATAAAACCGCATATAAATTTGATATCAAAGAAAATATTGCTTATCCTTTATATAAACCGAAAGAAGATAAATTTAAAGACTTATTTATTAGTCAAGAGTCATTAAATAGTAAGTTAGGCAATTAAAAATATTGTAAAGGAGATAAAATATGAAAAACTATATTCTTGGTACAGTTGGCTACGCAGAAGGTTTTCTTAATGGTCAGAGAGTATTAAAGTCTAAAACACTTTTAAACAACTCTATTTCTTTTGCCGTTAGCCCTACTGAAGTTCGTGGTGGTGAAGGTAACGCACTTATCGGAACAATGTTCTTCGATTCAACATTTAATATGTCACTCGAAGATGCAACATTTGCTCTTGAGTACCTCGCACTTAAGACAGGTTCTGCTATCTCAACAGGTTCAAGTGATTGGAAGACAGAGACAATCACAACTTCTGTTGCTAATGAAATTACTGTTACTGGAACTCCCGTTGATTTCGGTGGTTTTGGTAAGGTTGGTTTCTACAGAGTTGCAGGAACTGATGATGAAATTCAGATTGAATTTAATGGACAGACTGCTGATGTTCAGGGTCTTGCAGTTGGTACAAAGGTATGTGTAACATACAATGTAAACATTGCAAACGCTAGAGAGATTAAGATTGCTTCTAACTTCGTACCTAGTGAACTTTATCTTTTAGTTCATACACCTTTATTTAAGGCTGGTTCTACAGATACTGCTAGTTCACAGAAGGTTGGTGAAGTTGTAATCGAGATTCCTAGATTCCTTATTGACCCTAGTGGTGACTTATCACTTACTTCTAATGGTGTCGCTTCAGTTGCACTTAATGGTTCTGCACAGGTAACATTTGACAACACAGGTTCTTGTGATAACTCAAGTTACTATGGTAGAATTAAGGAAATCATTGCTAACGCAGATATCCTTGATAGTGCTACAAACATTGTTGTTTCTGATTCAGATATCGACCTTTTAGTTGATGAGACTCAGGCACTTGAAGTTATGGCACTTTTTGGTGGTTTGACACTTCCTGCTAAACTTGACAATACAGACCTTACATTTGTATCTGATAGCACTACAATCGCTACAGTTGACGCAAATGGTGTTGTTGAGGGTAAGTCAGCAGGTACTGCAATTATTGATGTAACTGTTGCAGGTCACGCTAACCTTGTTGCAAAGGCAGTTGTAACTGTTTCTACTGCACCCTAATTAATATAATAATATTATAATAGCAAGAGAGAGTTTAATCGCTCTCTCTTGTAAGTACATAACAATATAAGGAGATAAAAAATGTGTCAATTTACTTTTTATAAAGAAGAAGAAAAGGGTACATATTTCCCACAGTTATATTGTCATATAACAAACACTTTTTGTCTTTATAGAAAAAAGTGTTTAACAGAAGGTAAATATATATTGATTGACGGAGAAAGTTGGAAGGACTGTTATATAATGAATGAATATTTAATAGATAAGAATTTACCACAAGGCGCATATAAAGTTATAAATACTAATACGCGTAGAAATGGTAAAATCGAATTATATGTAAGGCTTAATAAAGACACTACTATAAAAGTGGATAGTCCAAATAATGAAATACTTGAATATGTATATTTAGATAAGGTTGGCAATAACTATGTCGCATATGCTTCGCCCATACAGAAGAAGGTTGAGGAAAAGGTTGAAGAACCTATAGAGCAACCTAAAAAGAAAGAAAATACTACAAAGAAGACGAAGACTACAAATGGCAAAAAGAAAAATTAAACAAGGCGACATTTATATGGTTTCTTTTGGTGATACTATTGGTTGTGAACAAAGTGGAGTTAGACCTTGTTTGATAATTCAAAATGATTGGGGAAATGAATATAGTCCCACAACCATAATTTTACCAATTACGAGTAAGAATAAAAACATATTGCCTACTCATTATATATTATACAAGAAAGATTATCCCTCATTATCTTTTGAATGTAATATTGTACTTGGTGAGCAAATTAGATGTATAGACAAAAAGCGACTTGAAAGAAAGTTATGCACCATAACAAAAGATGATATTATTAAGATAATAGAAATCTTAAGCCAAAATTTTATTTTAGCAGATTAGAAAGGGAAAAGTATAATGGAACAGATTGATTTATTGGTAAATAGAATTGATAATATCGAGAACAACGAGATAGCCAATCTGAAAAACGATATAAAAGATATTAATACTAAAGTAAATGATATGAGTTTAACTTTAGAACGTAATAATATCTTAACACAACAGAATATAGAAACATCAAAAGAATTAACGGCTACAATGTCAACAATAAAAGACACAATGGTTAATATGAATGAAGCGATTAAGCAGTCAAATCTTGTGTCAGAAAATTTATCTAATAATATTGATAAACTAACTGTTCAAGTAAATAAGGTTGACGAAAAATTTGAAAATAAAATAATAGATATAGGGGAAAGAGTTGAAGAAATAGATAATAAAAGTAAGATAGATATTACCGAAGTTCAGAGAGATAATGCCAAAGGTGAAATTGGTAAATATTTAATCGGTGGTGGAATCGGTGTAGGTGTCGGTACTTTAATTGTCGAAATAATAAAACTCTTTGTTAAATAAAGGAGTATTTATGAAGATAGAAAGAGATTATTTAACTGCTGGTGAGATTAGATACATTGTTAACTTAATGTTGAATCTTGATAATGATTATATGACAAGAGAATACGTTAAGATTTTAACAGTTGCAGATATATGCACTGATATTAAACTTAAAAAAGGTAAAGATGAAAATGGTGAAGAATCTGTAACTTGGAGCGAAGACGTTTATAACGAAATGTGGAAGAATGGCGAAATTGATACTCTTTATAGTGAGATTAGAAATATTGGTCTTATTGAAGAAATCGTTTCAAAATACGAAAGTGTTTATTCTTTAGTTAAGAATAAACTTGAAGATATGGCTAAAGGTATCGAAGATATTAATGTTAATGATTTAATCGGTACTCTTGCTAAAAATTTTAAAGAATTGACAGACGCTAAAGCAGTAATAGAAGAAAAGAAGTGATGATATGGCTACTTGGAGTGGTAATGTCGGTTTTGACAATTTCAATTCATTATATTTAAATATTGGTGAAGCAACTTCTGATATAATGAATGAATGCATAGAAAAAGATATATTTCCTAAACTATTAGAATTTATAGAAAGCGATGTATATAGTTATGACGCTACTTGGACTAATGGCGGTAAGGAAGATGATGAATGTGCAAGAACAGGTCAATTTAAAAAGGCTTGGTTTGTTGGAAAGATAAAGTCGGGTTTTTATGACCAACTTTATATTGGTTTAGATGGTAGTAAATTGAAATATAAAGCACCATTTGTTCATCGTTCTATATCTATGTATGATGAAATAGAAAATATTTTACCAGAGATTATAAATAATGGTTTAAATAAAAGTTGCTTTAATTTTCCTGCTATTGAAGCAAGACCATTCTGGACTGATTTTCAGAATTGGGTTGAAGACAATCTTGCAGATTTATTTATTGCAAGATGTAAAAAGCACGGAATAAAGATGACTGTTGGTGGTGGCAGTGGATTAAACATATATTAAAGATTAAAGGAGATTACTTTTGGTAATCTCCTTTTTTACTCAAAGGAGTGTTTATGAAGTATATAAGTATTGACGCTTCTAGCACTTGCATCGGTTGGGCTTTATGGGATAATACTGAATTATTAGAATATGGTAAATTAAAGCCTACTGATGAAGATGCTAAATGGAGAGATAGAATTATAGACTTATTACCACAATTAGATAAATTGTTAAAGAAGCATAAACCTAAAAAGGTTTATTGTGAAGATGTTCCACTTATGAATAAAGGTGGAAAAAGTACATTAGTCATTTTAGGCGCAGTACAAGGCTCTATATTGGGCTTATGTGCTTCAAATGGTATAAGTATCGAGTTCATTAGTGTTAGTACTTGGAGAAGCCATATAGGGCTTTACGATGGCACTGCAAAAGGTAAAGAAAGAGATAATCTTAAAGTTAATTCAATCAAACTTGCTAATGAAATATTTGATATAGATTTAAAATATACAATTACTAAAAGTGGTAATTATAACGATAAGAAGTCTGATGACGATATAGCAGATAGTATTTTGTTATATGCGTCAACTGTAAAGAAATATTGTGAAAGAAAAAGGGGAAAATTTGGTAGAAAGGAGAGTAATTAATGGACTTTAATTTGAAAATTGGTGCAGTTGTAAATAAAACTGAAGTAGGTCAACAAGTTAAAAAGGCTTTAAACGAACTTGAACATACCGATGTAACCAAATTAAAGATAACTATTGACGGAAAAGAATTTGTCAAACAAATAGATACATTTGCTAATAAAAGTGGCGAATTAGTAAAAACTGAAAAAATATTAATTGAAACCACTAATCAATTAGGCAAAGCGTTTGAAAATGTTACAGGCGTTGCTAAAGGTAAGTTTGGCGCAGAAAGTATTGTAACCGAATTAAAATCTGCTTATGACCACACCAAAACATTAACTAAAGAAGTTCAAAAATATATTGACCAACAAGGAAAGTCTGTAGTTAAAACTACAGAAATGAATGAAAATGGTCAGAGATATATTAAGACGATTACTACCGAAACTACCGCATTGGGTGATTTAAGAAAAGTAACTCAAATCACCGATGAACAAGGTAATAAATTAGCAAAAGATTTTACTGAAATACAGAGAGTAACAGAAGTAACTAATAAAACAATGCATAAGTTCACTGATGAATTAGGAAGAACTGTTACTGAAATAAGAGAGTTAGACAATAAAGGTGTAACTCGAATAAAGAAAATAGTAGAATCTACAAATGAACTTGGTGTTAAAACTAAAGAAACTTCTAAATATATAGAAAATTCTAATGGTGAACTTTTTAAATTAGGAAATACTTATAAAGAAGTAACTAATGATGAAATAGCATATCAACAACAACAAGAGAAACTTAAACAAACTACTGAAGAAGTTACAGAAAGCACTGAAAAACAAAATAAGGCTCAAGGAAATATTCTTGAAACATTTGGCAAAGTATTAAAATTCCAAATGGTAACTAAAATTATAACAGGTTTTACTACTGCTTGTAGAGAAGCAATAGAAACCGTTAAAGATTTTGATAGTGCTTTGACAGAGTTTAAAAAGGTATCTGATTTAAGTGGTGAAGCATTAGATAACTATGCGAAGAAATTAGGTGATTTAGGAGAGTCTGTTGCTCGTACTCGTACAGAGATGGTTGAAGCGTCAACCGAATTTAAGAAGTCTGGTTATTCAGACGCAGACTCTGCTCAACTCGCTCAATTAGCACAATTATATTCTAATATTGCAGATGAAGAAATAACGGCTGGAGAAAGTGCTAGTTTTCTTATTTCTCAAATGAAAGCATTTGGATATACGGCAGATGAAGCAATTCATATATTAGATGGTATAAATGAAGTATCAAACAATTATGCCGTATCTAGTGCAGACTTGGCTAACAACTTGGGAAAGGTATCTGCAACTTTACACGCAAATAATGTTAGTTATGAAGAATCGTTAGGTATGTTAACTGCGATTACTGAAATAACACGGAACGCCAGTACAGGCGCCAGGGGATTAAGAATCCTGTTTTGACCCCCTTTAAAAACTCTGTGAATTGACTGGAAATTCCTAAAGATTTATCTACTAAACTATAATAGAAATATTATAGTGGCAATGTTAATTACAAAGGTATAGTGATAAAGATAAATATATATGGACAATCAGCAACCAAGCACCTATGGGAATATAGGTGAAGGCTCAACGACTAGAGTTGAAATAATACTCAAATAGCGCAGGGAATTATATTAATATTTTAATATAATTATGATATAGTCTGAACATTATATGAAAATATAAGGAGAATGTATGTATAATATAAAAGAAATAAAAGAGAAATTAAAAAAATATAATTGTAATATAGTTAATGATGAAGAATATATTAATATGACCACACCTTTAACATTGGAACAAAATGGTTATTATACTAAAATGTGCGTAAACAATGTTTTAAATGGTGAAAAGTTTAATACATTCGGAACAAAAAACCCTTATTGTGTAAAGAATATGAATACTTATGCAAGAAATAAGGGAATTAAATCTGAAATATTATCTGTAAAATCTGTTGTTAAAAATAATAAACGTAGAATTTTAGTAGAAGTTAAATGCGAAAGATGTGGCGAAATATTTACTAGAGAATGGACGCATTTAAAAAACAGTTCAATGCTATGCAATGATTGTGTAAGAAAAAAACAAGTAATCAAACAAACACCAAAGAATATTGAATTTGTAAAATCAAAAGGATATAAGTTTATTGATATTCCGAAATATTTAAATGTTCACGATAGAGTTATGGTAGAAGATAAAAACGGATATCGTGGTTATATGGATATATGTGGAATTAAAAGTAAACAAAGAATGATATGCTTTAGTATGTATACAAATAAAGAAAATTATTTGTATAATGCTCAAAACTATGTAAAGCAAAATGGTTTAGATGTTGAAATATTAGATATTAAAACTTATGAAAATAAACAACACCCATTACTATTATGTAAATGCAGTTGTGGTGAAAGTTTTGAAACTAATATCTGGCACATAATTCAAGGTAAAACAAGATGTAATAAATGTTCATCTAGGGAAAGTAACAGAGAGTATAAAGTAAAACAATTCCTAGAAGAAAACAACATTGAATATATCCAAGAATTTAAATTAAGTGCTTGTAAAGATATTTTACCTTTACCTTTTGATTTTTGGTTAAAAGATTACAATATATTAATTGAAGTAGATGGTGAACAACACGAAAAACCAACTGCTTTTGGTGGAGATAGAAATATTGCAGAAATAAATTTTAAACAACAGTTAAAAAGAGACAAAATAAAGAATGATTATTGTAAATATAATAACATTCCTTTATTAAGAATTAATTATACAGATATAGATAATACAGATAATTATAAAAATATAATAACTTCTTTCATACATTCCGTTCAAATTTAATTTGAATGAACATAAAGGAAACAAATATCTTCAAGACTTGTTCAAATTAATGATGAAGCAAGTTCTACAGGTAAGAAATTAAGAGCAATCTATGAAGACCTTGATATTGCGATATATGATTCAAACGGACAATTACGTTCAACATTTGATATATTGCAAGAGTTAAGTACTAAATGGGAAACTCTTGATACAAATACAAAACAATATATTGCGTTAACATCTTCAGGTGCAAACCAAATTCAGAACTTTTATGCTTTAATGTCTAATTTTGGTACTGCCGTAGACGCTACTAATACTGCTATAAATGCAAGTGGTAGTGCTTGGAGAGAAAATGCTAAATATATGGAAAGCATTGAAGCCAAAACTCAAAAATTAAAAACTGCAATTCAAGATTTAATTTTAGGTAATGGTGGACTTGAAAAGTTGATAAAAATCGTTTTAGATTTATCAACTAATATAGTTAAACTTATAGATAATGCAGGTGGTTTAACTACAATAATAGGTACATTAAGTGGTGCTTTAATATTATTAAATAGAGAAGCCGTACTTAAACTTGTTCAAGGTTTATTTTCAGTAGGACAAGCAGTAGAAGAAGCAACGATTGAACTTAAAATATTTGGTACAACTGTAACAACTACTAATACTGCAATTAATGCTACTGCTGGATATATAGGTATTTTAGTATTGGCTTGTACTGCTTTAGTAGCAGTATTAAGTTATGTTGCTAAAAGTAATGAAAGAACTATAAAAGATATTGGTGAACTTAATCAGAAAATAGAAATTGAAAGAAACGAAATTAAGGAAATCACCGATAATCTTGAAAAGTTAAAGAGTAAACTTAACGAACTAAAAAATATTGAAAACCCTAGTTTAACAGATGAAAGAGATATACAAAATTTAAATGTAGAAATTCATCAGTTAGAGACCGAACTTGCTCTTAAGAAAAAGATTAACGAAGAAGACGAAAGAACTAGAGAGAAAAAAGCAAGTAAGATAGTTAGTGGAAGTTTATTTGCAGGAAATAAATCTTTAGGTGAAGACTTATTAGTAAATGAAGCGTCATATTTTAAACAAGTAACAGGAAGTTCAACTAACGAAGGAAAATATGACACGTTAGGGGAAACCTACTATCAACAAGTTATAAGTTACACAGATAGACTTAATGCAGTAAAAGAAAAACTTAATGAATTAATTGAAGAAAATAGTACTCTTGTAGATGAAAATGGTAATGTACTTGAAGGGCAAAACAAAAAATACGAAGAAAACAATAAAAAGATAGAGATAGCAGATAAACTTATTGATAGTTATGATAAAATGCTTATCAAGGCTACTACCGAATTGGAAAATACAACAGAAGGTCTTGATAAAAATTCTTTATCTTATCAGTTGGCTAGACAGGCTATAGATTATTATTCTGAATCAGTTTGGAACTCTTTAGACGCAACTGAAAAACAAGCAACTTCAGAAGAATTAATTACTTCTGAATTAGAAAGAGTTAGAGAAGAATATTCACTAACAGATGACGAATATCAAAAACTTCAAGATACAGTAGAAGAAGCAATAGCAAATAAAGGTGATGAAGAAGACGCTTATCTTGTTGCTTCTAATGCTATTAATGAATTTATCAGTTCTATAAGAGAAGAATCAGATTTATTGTCTGATTGGAACAAACAACTTGATGACCTACAGGCTAATTACAAAACTTTAAGTGAAGCAGTAGAGGAATATAATACTAATGGTGGCTATTCAGTAGATACTGTACAAAAATTATTAGCATTATCTCCCGAATATCTTTCAATGCTTGTTGAAGAAAATGGTCAACTTAAAGTTAGTGAAGAAGCATTAAAAGCAAAAGCCGTTGCAATCATAGAAGAAGCAAAAGCCAAAATCTATGAAGAAGGTGCAGAAAGAATAAATCAAATAGCGCAAAGAGATTCTACTGCTACTACAAATGAAAATACTCAAGCAGTAAAAAATAATACAGAAGCAAATCTCGCTAATGCTAAATCAGTATATGATATGGCAAAATCAAGAGAGTTACTAAATAATGGTGGCGCTCGTAAAGAAATTGACGCTATTGATAAAGATGTTCAAAAGAGAGTTAAAACGCTTGATAATTTACTTCTCGATTTGGACAAAGATTTCAAGAAGACATTTACGGACGCTAAAACTTCTGCTAGTCAAGCAAAATCAGAAGTTAATGCATTGAAGTCTTCTGTTGAAGCCCTTAAACAAGAAGTCGCTGATATGAATGATGAACTTGATAAATATAAGAAAGCCATCAGTTATATCAAAGGCAAACTTGATGAAGAAATAGATTCGCTCAAAGAGCAAAGAGATATCGAAGTTCAGTTGCTTGAAGACAAGATAGAAGCACTCGAAGATGAAAAGCGACTTGACGAAGATAGACATAAAGAAGAAATTCGTTTGCTTGAAGAAGAAAGAGATTTAATAATCAATACTACTAAAGAGCAAATCGAAACTCTTAAAGAAAGAAAAGAGCAAGAAGAAGAATATTGGAATAATAAAATTCAAGCCCTTAAAGACCAAAATGAAGCGTTAGAAGAACAAGCAGAACTAGAGAAGTTATTACTCAATCTTGAAACTGCTAAAAATACTAAAGTCAGAGTTTATAAAAAGGGTCAAGGCTTTGTATGGCAAACTGACGCAGAAGCAGTCAAGAAAGCAAAGAAAGAACTTGATACTTTCTATAGAAAGAAAGACTATGATAACGCGCTTAAGGAACTTGAGAATTTCAAAAAGGCTTCTTTGGATAGTTATAACGCACAGATTGATGATTTAAATAATTATGTTAATTCAGTCAAGAATGCTTATAACACTCAAATTGACGGAATTAATGCCCTTATTGCTACGAATAAGACTAAATATGATGAACAAATCACTAGTCTTAAGAATATGGTCAAGCAAACTAAATCTGCTTATGAAGAACAAATAAAGTATTTTGAAGAATACAAAAAGAGTTTTGATAAGCAGTTAAATGCGTATGAAGACCAACAATCTAGATTGCTTACGTTGCAATTAACAGGCATAGATTTTGAGAATCAGAATTGGAAAACAAGATTAAGTAATCTTGATTCATTTGCAAAAGAATATAATAACAAACTTGCAGAGTTACAGAAGAAGCAAGAAGAATTAAATGCACTGCAAAGACAGTTGAATAGTTCTTCTTCATCAAGTGGTAGTACAAATTATAACCCTACTCCTACACCCACACCTACACCAACACCAACTACTAGAACTAAAACTGTTTATGTTGTAGGTGGTAAAGAGTTTTCAGATTATAATAGTGCTATTAATACTGTAAATTCTAATAAGAGATTTAATGAAGATATTGATAGACAAATTGCAGAAGTCAGAAAAAAGGGTGGAAACACTACTGCTATGCAGGCACAAATAAATGCATTAAACTCTCAAAAGAAAGCAACAAGTTATTCTACCAAAACAGTAACATATGCAAAAGGTACACCTTCTGTAAAAGATGACCAAATTGCTATCGTAGGTGAGAACCCTAACAAAGAATTAGTTATTGGTTCTAAACTTAATGGTACTGCTATGAACTTAAAGAAGGGTACAGGTGTTGTTAACGCTAAATCTACAAGTACTTTAGCAGGATTATTAAATACTTTAGGTGGACAGTTAAGTAGTGCTAGTACGGGTAATTATAACTTATCCGATAATAGTACTCAAACATCACAATCAATTCAGATTGGTAATATATCCTTACCTCAAGTTAGAGACGCAAATGATTTTATAGATGCATTAAGCAATTTCCAAAACATAATGGCTCAAAAGGCTTATTCTAGTATTTAAATATAAAAGAGAGAAGTTTAGGCTTCTCTCTTTAGTACATAATAAAATAAAGGAGAAATAACTATGGCAACAAACACTCAAGAAGCAATCAACGCGATTGCTAGTGGAATAGTTGAGTATGTAGATAATAAAATTTCAAATATACCATATGTGCGTACTGAACTAGGCACAATAAAAAGTGTTAGTTTGACTAATGGTAAATATTTACATACAGTTACAGTTAGAAATTTTGATTATATAAAAATAAAGTCTGTAGGTAATAATAAATATCTTGTTGGAAGTATAGTATATTTGCTTGTACCTAATGGACAGTATAATAATATGTTTATATTAGGACACCTTGATGACGCGTTAGCAAATATTAAAGGTGGTACTATAGATATTGGTAACGGAAAGTTTTCTGTAGACGCTAGTGGTAATATGACTGCTACTAGTGGTAAGATTGGTTTGTTTGATATTGATGAAGGTTTTAAATATTACAATCCAGAAAGTCCTACAGATGTAATTGGTGATATTATACCATTCTCTAGTGGTGGTGTTGGTGGTATAGAAATTGGTGGCGCAGAATTAAGATTATCTAGTAGTAGAAGTACACAATTATTATCTGATAGAGATGTTTCATTACACGGAAAAGAAGATGTAGAGATAACATCTGGAATAAATGAAGGTGGTATAACAGAAAGTGGAAATATAAGTATGAGTTCTTTTGGTGGAGATATAAGTATAATAGGTATATTTAAATGTTATTCTTATTCTTTAATTACACCACAAATAAATTTTCAAACCCCATATTCTTCAGATAATGTAACATATACATATTCTAGGTTGCCTATGTTAGCACCATCTTACAGACAAACTTCTGATAAGAGAATGAAGAAAGATATAAAGAAGTTAAATATTAAGAAAGCGTCTGATTTTATATTAAGTCTTAAACCTTGTGAATTTAGATATAAAGAAAATGATGAAGAAAAACATCACGGCTTTATTGCACAAGAAGTTAAGAAAAATATGTATGATGATTGGAGTCTACACACTGGTAATGAAAGTCAAACACTTGCTTATACTGAACTTATTGCAGATATGGTTGCTACAATTCAAAAGCAACAAGAACAAATAGAAGAATTAAGGAAGGATATTGAAATATTAAAGAAAGGAGAATAAATGACAAAGTATGGCAACTATTGAAAAATCTCCTGTGATTTTAAGTGCAAAAGCGAGTTATATTGGTGAACATTTTGCTACTATTGAACTAGTTTTTGAATGGGACATTAATGATTTTGATAATATTACAGGTATGGTCTATATGGTAGGCGATATTGATTATTCCTATGGTTTTTATCAAGGTACTATATCTGTACAATATTTAGGAAACAATACTTTTAAATGGATAGGAAGTACTGATAGCAGTTGGTTGGTTTTAGGTGAAAGTCAATATAAAATAAAAATATATGGTGAAAAAACCTCAACTCAAGAAGAATTTGATACTTTATATTCTGATAAATTTATAATGTACTTGTTTCAACAACCTGTAATTACTTCAAATGTTTATGCTGGTCAACTTGTAGAAATGGAAGATGGTGCTTTTACATTTGAAGATATATATAATCAATCACAGTCGGCAGAACTTTATTGGTATCAATATATATTATATGATTCCAACGATGTAGTATTACAAACAGGAGAAAAAACATACTGCTATGAATCTCCTCCTGTTAATATGAGTTATACTTTTGATGGGTTTATTAATCGTCAAAATTATAAAATAAAAATTAAAACTGCTACTTTATATGGCGATTTAGAATACGAAAAAACAACTTCCTTTACTGCTAGGACTAATACAGTAATTGCAGATTATCCTAATGTACTTGAAGCAGAATGTAAAAGTAATGCAGATAGCAATGATATTAAAATAACATTCTATTGGAATACTAATAGATTTGAACCCGTAGATTATATGGTGTTCATCAATAATGATGAAGAAGGTGTCAAATTTATTAATACAGAAGATATAACATATCTTGGTGATAATGTATATGAGTTAAATATTAATGTGTTAAATTCAGATACACAAATATTTGAGTTTGGTGAAAATTCTTATCAAATCAAATTGATAAGTTATGATAGTGGTGATGAAATTGCTAGTTCAAGGTCTAATAGTTTTATGATGTTTAGGGGCAATCTTCCCGTTATAACAAATTCAAATATATCTGAATATGAAGTAATTACAGAAAGTGGTTATATATTTTCTGATACTTATTATCAAGCACAGAATGACCCTTTAGATTATTGTCAATATACTTTATATGACGCAAATGATAATGTATTGGAAAAGAGTGATAAAATATTTAGCACGAATTTACCACCGATAATATTATATTATTATTTCAATGGTTTTGAGAACAATACGATGTATAAAATAGGGTTTTATTTAAGAACTCAACACGGTCTGGAGGTTAGTAAAGTGACGAGTTTTAATGTAGAGTATGATGAACCCATTTTAAAGAGTAAACTAAAAGTTGAAAATAAATGTAATGAAGGATATATAGACATTAGTAGTAACATCTTTGCAGGTCAAGGTATTACTAGTCCTACCCCTATGGTTTATATTGATGAAGGGGGTAAATATTCTGCATACGCTATAGCGTCAGACCCTGTTATACAATATGGTTCTAATACAAGCAGATGGATATATTGGAATAATGGAATTGATATAGATAAAAACTTTGTTTTAAAGTTTTGGTTTACATTGGGTTCAACTAATAATAATATTATTAGAATGTATGATGATGATGGTCATTATATAAATGTAAAATATAAAAGACTTAAAAGAAATAATCAAGCATTTAATGGCGACTTCATTGAAATTTCAGATGAGAATGGAAATGTAATCGCCAATTCTAATATACTTTCTATAAGAGCAAATTCAACCGATAAATTCTTCTTATGGATAAAGGTTGTAGATGATGAATGGGAAGTAATAATACAAAACCTCGAACAAGATACTTCTGTATTTAATTGGAATGATTTAGACGATAATTTAGGTTGGAATCAGACTACAGATTTAACTTGGGAAGGTGAGCAATATGAAGACGAAGGTTTATCAACGGCTTATCCTATTGCAATAAGAAATAATCTTACCAATGTAATAGTTGGTAATGCAATCTGTAGACAGTTAGAAGTTACAAATAATATTGAAGAAACTTACAATCAGAATTTTGATGATTGGGATGAGTTTATGGTATTGAAATGTGACTTTGATAGAAACGTACAAGCAGGTAACCTTGAAGAACAAGTAGGCAATATTGACGCGATTAGAATTAAGAGAAAAGATGCAAGTATGGGTAAATGGATAACCATATTTGAAAGAGAGATTAATGATGATACAGACTTAAAGATTGCTTACAGAGATTATGGTGTACCTAAAGGAATTGAACAGACTTATGCTTTAGTTCCCGTTTTAGCAGATAAGACAGAAGGTAATTATATTACTGCTAAAGTTGTACCTAATTGGAATGCTACATTTATTTATGATGGCGAACAGTGCTTTAAATTATATAGTTCAATTACATATGGTAATGTGGCGAAGAATAGACCTGTTGGTGTATTGAACCCTATAGGTGCTATTTATCCTACTGTAATACAGAATGGCGAAAATAAATATATGAGTGGTATGGTATCTGGACAGTTGTTAGGATATAATTACGAACAGACAAGAAGATTAGATAGAGTAGATGTTACAAGACAGATTCAAGACTTTACCGATTTCTTAACAAATGGTAGAGCAAAAATAATCTTCGATTGGAATGGTAATTGTTGGTTAGCAAGAGTTACAGATTCACCTACTATAAATTACAATATCAAAACAACTAATGGTGTGGCTACAGTATCATTTAGTTGGGTTGAACAAGGCAAATATAATAATGAAGAAGACCTTGAGAATAATAATCTTAAATAGAGAGGAGTGGGATAATGGGTCTGTTTAAATATTTCAACCCTGAAGAATATAGAGTAAGTAAACAGAACAATAGAACTTTGCATATTCTAATATATATATTAGATTTTCAGTTCAGAAAAATTGCAGAGTTAAGTGGTATTGTTTTGGATAACTCTACATTTTCTATTGACGCGAATAGCGATATAAGAAGAACTTGTAATTTATCTATTATTCCTACTTCATCAGATTTTGATATCACCGCTAATAGTGATATATGGATAGATAAATATATTCAAGTAAAGGTTGGAATTGAAGATACAAGTAACAATAATGAAATAGTATATACTAATAAAGGTGTATACTTGATTAATAATCCTAGTAAAGTTTATAGCGCAACTAGTAATCAATTAACTATAACAGGAATTGATTTAATGGCTAAACTTACAGGAATGAGAAATGGATATTTGAGTGGCACTCAAGGTGGAGTGTCATATCAAATTCCAGCAGGTAGTGATATTGGTGATGCTATCAAATCTACTTTTGCATTAGGTGGATTTGATAATGTCGCGGTATCAGATTTTAAACCTACTTCGGTTGTGCCTAATGATATTATAATATCAGTTGGAAGTACGATTTATGGTATGTTAAAAGAATTAGTTGATATTAATTCATTTTATCAAATGTATTTTGATGAAAATGGTGTGCCTTATGTAAATCGTATTCCTAGTGGTGACAATGAGCCTGTAATGGTTGATGATGATTTATGGAAAGATGTTTTAATTTCTTATAATCAAAATATATCTTTTGAAGAAGTTAAAAATGTTGTTGAAGTTTATGGTAAAACTTTAGATGACGGAACTACACCTTATGCTATTGCTTTAGATGATGACCCTAGAAGTCCATTCTATGCTTATGGTAAAGCAGGTCAAATTAGAATCATCTTAAGTGGTGGTGAATATGATAATATATATACTGATGAATTGGCACAAGATAGAGCCGATTATGAGTTATATTTAAGATGTAGATTACAAGACCAATTAACGATTACTACTGTACCTATTTATTGGTTAAATGTGAATTGGTTGATTGAAATCACATTGCCTAATAAGCAAGGCGAAGAAGTAACTGAAAAATATATAATTAAAAAGATTGATACTACTGTAGGAGTTAATGGAACTCAAACTATTACTATGATGAAATATTATCCTACAGATGTATAGAAAGGAAATATAAAATGGCAAGTATTCAAATTAATAGAGGTACTACTACTGAAATTGAAAATACGCCATATAGAGATGGTTTAATCTCTTTTGATACCGACAAGAAAGAAATCTTGATGGATAACAATGGGGAAAGAGAAACTTATGGTGCTAACGGCACTGAAGTTACTGCTAACCCTGAAGGTCAAGCCACTGGAGATTTACAGAAATTAGGTATTGGCGAAGATATTTATAATGTTAGTGGTGGTCATACAATTCAGAATACAAGTGGTACGGCAGTAACACAAAGAACTAAAATGCGTATTAATGGCGCATATGTTCACGATGATGCTACTAATCAAGTTACTGATGTTGATATTGTAAGAGATATGCTTAAATCTGAAATTGAGTCATTAAGTGGTGATTCAGTTGAAGGTTTTCAACATAGTACTGACGAACCTGATGAAGTACAAATTACAATACCTACAGAACTTGACGATTTAAATGATGTTAGTATTGATAATAACTTGGAAGATGGTCAAGTATTGAAATATAATAGTACTACTCATAAATGGGAAAATAGTACTGTTGGTTATTTTGTATCACAAAGTTCACCTATTACAGTTGAAGCAACTACAAATACAACATTGGTTACAATACCAAAAGTTGAAGCAGGTGTATATATTGTTTGCGGTTCATTAAAAATTAATACTATGCCATCAAGCAATGTTTTAAGATATTTTCAATTAACAATGTCAAATGGAGATAAGATTTGTGAGATGACAATAAATCAGGCAGCCTATGCTACAATTAGAATACCTGTAAGTGGTGTAGTAATATTTAATTCCGATACTACAAATGTTAATTTAATTGTTTATTTGAGAGAACAATTAGAAATTGCAGAAACTGAAATAGGTCTTATGAAAATGTTCTAATCGGTTGACAATTTTCATTGAGTATGTTATAATACTTATAGTTAGTAGATAAAATAGGAGAATAACAATGAAGATTGAAATTGAAGTAAAAGATAATGCTACAAACGAAGATATTATTAAGTCTTTATTTCCTACAATGTACACTAATACAGATAAATTACGAGAACCAGAGTTTATTTATCTTTGCAGTAATGGAACGATTCAAGCAAAAATATATACTGATTGGTGGAACGCAAAATTTAAGAGAGAATAAACAATGATACAAATTGACAAGCCAATGCCTAAATCTTGTTCAGATTGTTTGCTTTGTAAAATATTCAAAGAAGATATTTTATATTGCAAGGCAACGGACGAGATTTTAAGGGGCGAAGCATTTTACAGAAAAAGATTTGATGATTGTCCCTTAAAAGAGATTAAGGAAGAATAAAAATATATAAATATCGGTGTGGCGAGGAGTAGTCAAGGCAAAACAAAAGTCAATGCAATAGTTGGGGGTTAACTTTATACCCTTGCCGAGTCACACCGAATTTATTTTAAAAAGGAGATAAAAAATGAGTTTTTACTATAAAAAGCAACTAATTTCTGGGGTTAATGTACCTTCGGAATACACACTTGCAGAATATAATAATCTAACTGTAAAACCTCAAGAATGGATAAGAACAGATTCTCCTACAGAAAACGCGTCTAAATTATTAAGATTAAATGACGTTAATATAAATAACCCTACAGATAATGAAGTATTAGCCTATGATAATATTTTACATAAATGGACAAATCAAAAGGCTAGTGGTGGTCTAGTTGCGAGAATTAAAGTATTGTCAGAAACGGGTTCAACTGTTACTGCAACTAAAGACGCAACTACAATTACTTTAGTAGAAGTTACAAGTGGTGTATTTCAATGTGATATTGAAGAATATGGCACTTGGGTTGTAAGTTCTACATATGATGATTTTGCAATACAAGAAAGTGTAGTAGTAGATACTGCTAAAGTATATACTGTAACAACAAATCACTTTAGAGCAAGTATAACAGTAACATATCCTAGTGGTGCGACTGTTAGTTGTTCTAAAATCGGACAAGAAACTCAATACGCAGATAGTAATCCTTATACATTTGAAGTTGAAGAAAGTGGTATTTGGACTATTACAACTACTAAAGATGGTAAGAGTTGGACGCAAGATGTTGTTATTTCAACTAGTGGTGAAGAAGATGATATTGAATCAGTGCCTGATGGTAATACTGTAACTGCTAATGATATAACTTATCTGTTGTATTGTTCAGAAGTATTTGATAAATCTTATACTACATTGTCGCAGATATTAAATGATAGTGATACTTTGTTTGCAGTAATAAATTCAGAAAATGGTATAGATTATCTTGTAAGAAGTACATCTTATGCAAGTGATATTGCAAGTAATCAAACTGCTATGTCTGTAATAGGCGCAAGTGATTATGCAAGTAATACTTTGCTCGAAGATACTACTTGGAGAACTGCTTTATTAACTTCTAGTTATGCAAGTAGCATTATTAATACAGAAAACCCTGTAATGTATGGAAATACAGTTCCTACGGGAGAATGTAGTGCAAGTTCTACTAATGGTAGTAACTCACCTTATAAGGCATTTAATGGAAGCACAAGTAATTATTGGGAAGCAACTTCTACAACTAATTCTTGGGTACAATATGCGTTTGCTAATGCTGTTAAGATTCAGAAGTGTGTAATTACACCTAATTATGTTTCTAGTAATCTTTGTGCAAAGAATTATAAGGTTCAAGCATCAAATGATAACTCAACTTGGGTTGATTTATATACAGGAATATTTAATAACGCAAATGATGAAACTGCAACCATAGTATTTAGAAATGTTAATGCTTATAAATATTATAGAATAAATACCACTGACGCTTATGGTAGCAATAGAATTGGTTATAAGAGTATTAAATTCTTTGGTAGACAGAATGGTGGTATTCAGACTTGGTTAAGAGCAGGTGGAATCACTAATAAGCAGTATACAACATTAAGTGCAGTTCTTGCAGATACAAGTACAGTTGCAACACTTATGGCTAATAATGACGCAGTAGATTATCTTGTAACAGTTCATAGTTGGTCTAGTGATATTTGCTATAATGAAAATGCAATGCAGTGTATAGGCGCAAATAATTATTGTGCTAATACATTACTCGCAGACCCTAGTTGGTTAACAGATATTTATATTTCTGAAAATTACTATGCTTATGTATTGAATGTACAGACACCTATGATGACTTCTAATACAACACCTTCTGGTGAAGTATTCGCAAGTAGTGTCGCGTCTGGTCAAGCATATTTAGCATTTGATGGATATTATGAGACTTGTGTAAGTATTCCTAATGCAGTCGGTAATTATATTGGTTATGATTTTGGTAGTGCTAAACATATGTATCTTGCAGTATTCCAAGTAGAAAATACTAGTGGTACTACATATAAGTTGCAAGGCTCAAGTGATGGTACAACGTGGACGGATATTGAATCGTTTAGTTCAGATTCGTTTATACCTAATTCGTTGCCTATTAATGATACTTATAGAATGTATAGATTCTATCAGAACTCAAAGACTACTAATAATGCTAATATTGATTATTATGACATTACTTTGTATGGTAGACAAGATGTATAGGAGAATATATGAAAAGAAGTTTTACTGATAAGTTATATTTATTTAATCTTATCTTTTCTTGGTTATTTATTGCAATATGTATTGCATTAACTGTTTTTAGTGGATATTTAAATATAACTGATTTATCTATAGTTAACGTAGGAATACCTACAATCTTTGCAGAACTT
>JAEEGJ010003034.1_pt1 | contig 70226 bp, 63 predicted proteins | sample 8958761 | NCBI WGS metagenome assembly JAEEGJ01 (sample SAMN16246546, study PRJNA631951) | gut metagenome | biome: gut microbiome; feature: rumen; material: RS-attached | host: Bos | place: Iran: Karaj | collected 2018-10 | reverse complement strand
AAAAAATTTATTTTATTTTTTATTCTTTAATTATTTTATCATTGATACTTAAAAATATCAATATATTCTATCCGTTTCTTTTCTTTACGATTTCTTCTTGGATAGTTTTAGGGGCTGGTTCATAATGAGAGAATCTCATTGTTGAAGTACCTCTACCTTGTGTTACGCTTCTTAATGCAGTAGTGTAACCGAACATATTTGCTAGTGGAACAAGTGCAGAAATTTTAACTGCATTGTCATGGATGTCTTGGCCTTGGATTCTGCCTCTTCTTGAAGTTAAGTCACCAATAACGTTACCTAAATAACTTTCAGGAACAACTACGTCAACAGCCATAATTGGTTCTAAAAGTTGTGGATTAGCTTGGGCCTTAGCATTCTTTAATGCGAGTGATGCAGCAATCTTATAAGCCATATCTGATGAGTCTACATCATGGTATGAACCATCTACAACAGTACATTTAATATCTACCATAGGATATCCACAAAGGATACCTGATTCCATTGTTTCTTGTAAACCTTTGTCAATTGATGACATATATTCTTTAGGAATAACACCACCAGTAGTTGCATCATGGAATTCATATCCCTTTTCAGGGTTTGGTTCGAATGTAATTACGCAGTGACCATATTGACCATGACCACCTGATTGACGAACGAATTTACCTTCAACTGTACAAGCTTTAGAGATAGTTTCTCTATAAGAAACTTGTGGGCTACCAACATTTGCTTGAACTTTAAATTCTCTCTTCATTCTTTCAACGATGATATCTAAGTGTAATTCACCCATACCAGCGATAATAGTTTGTCCAGTTTCAGTATTAGTTGAAGCTCTAAATGTTGGATCTTCTTCAGCTAATTTTTGAAGTGCAATTCCCATTTTTTCTTGATCTGCTTTAGATTTTGGTTCAACAGTTAATTCAATAACTGGTTCTGGGAATTCCATAGATTCAAGAATACATGGTTTCTTTTCATCACATAATGTGTTACCAGTTGTAGTATTCTTTAAACCAACAGCAGCAGCTATATCACCTGTATAAACATCAGATATTTCAGTTCTGTTGTTAGCATGCATTTGTAGGATTCTTCCTACTCTTTCTTTAACATCTTTTGTTGAGTTTAATACATATGAACCACTTGATAAGTGTCCAGAGTATACTCTAAAGAATGTTAAACGTCCAACGAATGGATCTGTCATAACTTTGAATGCAAGAGCTGAGAATGGTTCATTGTCGTTAGGATGTCTAACAGCAGGATTTCCATCTAAATCAGTTCCTTCAATTGAAGCTATGTCAGTTGGTGCTGGTAAATAATCAATAACAGCATCAAGTAATGGTTTAACACCTTTGTTTCCTAAAGCAGTTCCACACATAACTGGGAAGAACTTAACTTCAAGAGTACCTTTACGAATAGCTCTCTTAATCATATCAACAGTAACTTCTCCACCATCTAGGTAAGTTTCCATTAATTCATCATCATACTCAGCAACAGCTTCAACTAAGTCATTATGCTTTTCTTCAGCAATTGCCTTAAGATCTTCAGGTATTTCAATTTCCTTAGCTTCTTCTTCAGGTTTTCCATCGAATTCATAAGCTTTCATAGTTACTAAATCAATAACTCCTCTGAATTCTGATTCAGCACCAATTGGCCATTCGATTGGTTTAGCATTTACTCCTAATCTAGAATCGATAGTACCTAATGTATATTCGAAATTAGCTCCCATCTTATCCATCTTATTAGCAAATATAATACGTGGAACCATAAATTCTGTAGCTTGTCTCCAAACTGTTTCAGTTTGTGGTTCAACACCAGCTTGAGCATCTAATAATGCAACAGCACCATCAAGTACTCTTAATGATCTTGAAACTTCAACAGTGAAGTCTACGTGTCCTGGAGTATCGATTATGTTTAATCTATATCCTTTCCAGTAAGCTGTAGTAGCTGCAGATGTAATTGTTATTCCTCTTTCTTGTTCTTGTGCCATCCAGTCCATTTGTGAAGCACCATCATGTGTTTCACCAATTTTATGGATTCTATGTGTATGGAATAAAATTCTTTCAGTAGTTGTTGTTTTTCCGGCATCAATGTGTGCCATGATACCAAAGTTTCTTGTGTTTTCTAAACTATATTCACGTCCCATAATTTATTCCTTTCTTACCATCTATAGTGAGCAAATGCTTTATTTGCTTCAGCCATTCTTTGAACGTCTTCTTTTTTCTTAAATGCAGCACCTTGTTCATTAGCGGCATCTACTATTTCATTAGCTAATTTTTCAGCCATTGATTTTCCGCCTCTAGTTCTTGCTGCTCCTACTAACCAACGTAAAGCTAATGCTTCACCTCTAGTAGCAGATACTTCAACTGGTACTTGAACGTTAGCTCCACCAACTCTTCTTGATTTAACTTCGATAGCTGGTGTAATGTTTTCCATAGCTTTAGTGAAAACATCATTAGCATTTTCATTAGTCTTTTCTTGTACCATATTGAATGCTTTATAAACGATAGTTTGAGCTTTTCCTCTTTTACCATCAAGCATTACTCTATTAATTAATTTTGTAACAACTTTAGTTCCATAAATAGGATCAGCTAAAACATCTCTACTAAATACATGTCTTTTTCTCATTTATTTTCTCCTTTCCTATTATTTCTTTTTAGGCTTCTTAGCGCCGTATTTACTTCTACCTTGTTTTCTATCAGTAACTCCAGCAGTATCTAGAGTACCTCTAACAATGTGATATCTAACTCCGATTAAGTCTTTAACTCTTCCTCCACGAACTAGAACAACACTATGTTCTTGTAGGTTGTGTCCTTCTCCTGGAATATAAGCATTGATTTCTCTACCATTACTTAATTTAACACGAGCATATTTTCTTAATGCTGAGTTTGGTTTTTTAGGTGTAGTAACACCAACACGAGTACATACTCCTCTTTTTTGTGGAGATGGTAATTCTCTTGTTCTCTTTGTTAAACTGTTTAATCTAACGTTTAAAACTGGAGATTTACTCTTTCTAGTCTTACTTCCTCTTCCTTTTCTAACAATTTGATTAATTGTAGGCATATTCTTACTCCTTTCATAACACACTTCCTGGTGTTTCATTTTATGATATAAATTAAAGTCTTGCATATACGCAAAACCTTTTTTTAATCAGCATAAATAATATAACATTTTAGCCTTATAATGTCAATGATTTTTTGTCTTTTTCTAGTTTTTTTCTTATTGGTCTTGGAATTAAACTTTTGAAGGTTGATGCTATCTCTGCAAGAATTAATCTTCCTCTTTCTTCATCTATTTGTTTTTGCCTTATTTTATTAGCTTTATACTTTATAGGAATTAATGGAGTTAACTTAACTGTTTTACCTGTTTTAGCCATAATAAGAGAAACAATAGATTGAATTTCATGAATTAATAGATTCATTTGTTCTATCATTCTACCATTATTACTTTGTTCTACTGCAGACATTTTATTATATTCAAGTGTAAGATCATTAATCTCTTTAATCATTTTCTCAGCAAAAGCATGCAATTCATCTGCACTTTTAGCATTATAAACGTCATAATCAAGTATCCAATCAGCATCCATAAAGAATTCTATTTCAGAAATATCACTAAAATTCACAAATTCATCTGCATTGGTACAATCAATAAATATTGCTCCTGGCATACATATTTTCATAAAAACGGATGCAGGTATAGGTCCATCATAATCCGTTAAACATGCTAAATCTCTTTTTTGAACAGATATGGATATTGAATTGTCATTATATACTATTTTCTTCATATAATCACCATGATTGCTAATTATTATAACAATTCGCCTTTATTTTTTCAACAAAAAAAGAAACTATTAGTTTCTTTTTATTATCTAATTGGGGCCTTTTTCTCAGTCTCCTTAGCCATTTCAAATTTTTCTGGTGGTACTCCGACAACTTTAACTCTTTCATTACTCTTAAGTAGATCCCCAAATACTGCTTTTTCTTCTAATTCTCTAGGAAAAACTCTTATTTCTTCAACGCTTTCACTTCTATCTAAATCGAAGTTCGCTGTTACAGAACTTAGTTTTCTTGATAATTCCATTGCTTCATCCGATACATCATTGTTAGAAAGGAATGATAATTCACCAGTTCTAACAACTTCTCTTGCATCTACAGTTCCTTGCATGCAATTTACACCATCAGATTCATTGATACGAGTAAGCATATATTGTTTACCATCAATTTCATATACTCCAAGTAATAATCCTTTTATATTAAAATTATATTTTGTTCCTTCTTTTAAGTCTCCTTTTGAATTTTCATAGAAAAAATTTATCCAAGCCATATAATTCCTCCTAATATAAATATAAAACATGTAATTTTATGCTGTCAATGAAAAAGACAAGTGTTATACAATCACTTGTCTTCCAGATTATATTAGATCTGCTATATTTAAACCATCTTTTTTTATTTGTTCATATAATTCCATTGAATTAATATGCATTAATATAAATTTATCACTTTTTATCTTCAATAAATCACTGTATGATATATGAGAATCAGAATCTTTAGAAAATACTTCAGAATAAATTATTTTAACACTATCATCCTTAGCCATTTTTCTAATATACTCTATATCATTTGTATCTCCAGTATAATAATATTTACCTTCTTTATCACTAAACATTATTCCATTACATATAAGAGTTGGTTCATGAGCAGTTAATTTAAGTTTTAATGTTAAATCTCCTAATGAAAAATCTATATCTTTAATAAAATTAATTAATTTTAAATCTACACCAGTAGTTTTAAATAATCTTTTTAAATGATTTAGATATCTTTTACTATTATATATAACATAGGTCTTAACTTTTAATTTGTAATTTAAATACCATATAAGAGTACCTAACCCTGCGACATGATCATAATGTGTATGTGTAATAACTATATATGCTTCTTTTATACCATCGAATATATTATTTTTTAATAGTTTTTCTGTTGCACCTTCGCAAGCATCTATTACTAATAGTTTATCCTTTTTCTTTAAGAATGCAGAATTTCCTCCTAAATCTATATTAAGTGCTCCTCCAATTCCTAAGAATTTTAATTTTTCCATAAAATCACCTAAATAAATTATATCATAAAAAAAGAAACTATTTAGTTTCTTCTTTCTTTTCTTTTTTAGAACCTTTTTTATTGTATTTTTCTACTATTTCATCTATTTCTTCTTTAGTTAGAGTTTCTTGTTCTAATAAAGCATTTGCTATTAAATCTAATAGATCTTTATTTTCTTTAATAATTTTTTCAGATACTTTATATTGTTTATCTATTATCTTTCTTATTTCTTCATCTATTCTATAAGCTATTTCAGATGAGAAGTTTTGTGCTTTATTATAATCTCTACCTAAGAATATACTAGATGATGGTTCTTCTAATTGAATTGGTCCAAGTTCACTCATACCATATTCAGTAACCATAGCTCTAGCTATTTTAGTAGCATGTTCAAAGTCATTTGATGCCCCAGTAGTAACTTCTTTAAACATAAATTCTTCAGCTACTCTACCACCAAGATATCCACTAATTCTATCAAGAAGTTCATTCTTAGTAGCTAAGAACTTTTCTTCTTTAGGAAGCATTAAGTTATAACCACCTGCTTGTCCTCTTGGGATAATAGTTATCTTTTGAACATCATCAGCTCCATCAAGTTTTAGACCTACAACAGCATGTCCTGCTTCATGGTAAGCAACTACTCTCTTCTCATGTTCAGTATATTTTCTAGTTACTTTAGCTGGTCCCATAATAACTCTATCGTATGCTTCATCTATTTCAGACATACCAATAGATTCTTTATTTCTTCTAACTGTTAATAATGCAGCTTCATTTAGTAAGTTTTCTAGATCTGCTCCAGAGAAACCAACTGTTCTTTTAGCTATATAAGATAAATTAATTTTTTCATCAAATTTCTTATTCTTAGCGTGTACTTTTAATATATCTTCTCTTTCTAGTTTATCAGGAAGTCCTACAGTTATTTGTCTATCAAATCTTCCTGGTCTAAGAAGTGCTGGATCAAGTACATCTGGTCTATTTGTAGCAGCAATTATGATGATTCCTTCATTAGAACCAAATCCATCCATTTCTGTAAGTAATTGGTTTAATGTTTGTTCTCTTTCATCATGTCCACCACCAAGACCTGTACCTCTTTGTCTACCAACAGCATCTATTTCATCAATAAATATTAAGCATGGAGCAGTTTGTTTAGCTTGTCTAAACATATCTCTTACTCTGGATGCTCCAATACCTACGAATAATTCAACGAAATCAGAACCACTTATAAAATAGAATGGTACATTTGCTTCACCTGCTACTGCTTTAGCAAGTAATGTTTTACCAGTACCAGGATTACCTACAAGTAATACACCTTTAGGTATTCTAGCTCCCATTTTAGTAAATTTCTTTGGTTCTTTTAAGAAATCTATTAATTCTTGTAATTCTTCTTTTTCTTCAGTTAAACCTGCAACATTATCAAATGTCACTTTATTTTTATCAGATTGTAGTTTAGCTCTACTCTTACCAAAATCCATAGATTTTGAATTAGCTCCTATTTGTTTATTTAAGAACCATAGTAATGCTCCTCCAATTAATAAATATGGAACTACATTTATTAAGAAAGTAAAGAATATACTACTTTGTGGATCAGAATTAATTTTAATTTTAAAATTATTTTTAGTTCTATATTCATTTAATGTTTTAACAGTATCATCAACTAATGGTGCAGTTGTATAATAACTTTCTTTATTACCATAGCCCTTCATTTTACCTGTTATTTCATATATTGAACCTTTAGTATTAGGTGATAACTCTACTGTTTCTACTTTATTATTTTTTAAATTCTTCATAAAAGTAGAATAGTTCATATTATGAACTTTAGAAGTCATCATAGTACTAATTACATATATAGCAGCTAGTACTAATATTAATCCTAAATATGGTGCAATATTTCTTCTTGTCTTTTTACTCATTTTTATCTCTCCTTGTATACCATAATATTATATCATAATTTCCAGTCTTTAATCTATCATATTTAGATTTTTTTAATCCTGGAATCCATACTATATTATCATTAGAATCTACTACTAATGGATAGTTATCTCTAAGTGATTTATCTATCTTAGAATCTATAAATAAATCTTTAATTTTCTTCTTACCATTTAAATTAAGTATTTCAATATAATCTCCATCTTTTCTATTTCTAACATATAAAGGTAAAGATATATCTTCACTATTTAAATGACATACAAAGTTATTAGTCAAGTCAGTAGATTCTATCTTTTTAATAATGCAATCTCCAATAACTACTTTATCTTTAATAGCTATTTTATAGTTATCTAATTTATCTGTATCTTTAATATAAAGTTTATTATAACTTTTCTCTATCATAATATTATTAGGTAAAGTAATAAATGTATTAGGTTTATCACTATCTATTAAATCTAATATTGCTTGTACATGCTTAGATTCAATTAAATTAATATTAGATTTATAATTATTAAATAAATATTTATTTAATATTTTTTTAATAATATATCTATCTTCTTTTAATAATAAATCTAAATCAATAATATTATCTTTAACTATATCTATATATCTATTAGATACATATTTATCTATAAAATTATTAGATTCCTCTAATTCTTCACTAAAAGTCAAATACTTTTTATGGATGTTTTTATTTTCTTTTTTTAATACCGGTAATATATCTAATCTATATCTATTTCTTGTATATTTCTTATCAAAATTTGTTTTATCTACTCTATATTCTATATTTTTTTCTTCTAGATATTTCATTATTTCATCTTTAGTATAGAATATTAAAGGTCTAATAATAGAATAATTATCTCTTTTACTAATCTTATTAAAACCACTATAACCATCTAAAGTAGATCCTCTAGTAAGTCTCATAAGAATTGTTTCTACTAGGTCATCTCCATGATGCGCTAGTAATAAATATTTAGATTTATATTTTTTTAATATATCTTCATAGAAACTATATCTTTTTTCTCTAGCTTCATTTTCAATTGAATTAGTATCAAATTCTCCTAATTTAATACCTTCAAATAATAGGTTATGATCAGAAGAAAATTTCTTAACATATTCATATTCTTCATCTGATTCTTTTCTTAAACCATGATTAATATGCGCTACTACTATATTATATCTTCTTTCTTCTTTTAATTCTAAAAGTAGATTTAATAAACACATTGAATCAGGTCCACCAGAAACACCTACTACTAAAGTAGATCCACTAGGTATAGATTCTCTAATAATTTTAATTGATTCATCCATAAAATCACCTAAAAGATATTATAAGTTAAAACACTAAAAAAGTCTATACAATAAAAAATAACTGATATTAATCAGTTATGTTACTAGATCTAGCGCCCCTAGCAATCTCATCAAGTTCTTTTAATCCTTGAGAATCTGGTTCATTAATTAATCTCTTTGGTTTAATTGGTTTAGTATTTCCGTTAAAAATAGGTTTTATTTCAAGCCCTCCTTGAATAGTTACACCAAATTCAAATTTAATTCCCTCTTCTCTTATTTTATCTGGAGTATACAAAAAGATTGTTTTTTCTTCTTCATATTGATTACGTTTCATTCCCTTAAGTTCTACTATCTTATCTAAGTAATCCTTGACTGCTTCCATAGTTTCTTCTCTTGTTTCAGAGTCTATATGTCTTTCTCCTCTGAAGACATCAATACTAGTTCCAATTTTTTCATCTTTGACATTTATTTTGTTATTCCAATCGCTATTTTCAAAATAACATTCTACACTATCAGTATATGTTACTTCTTGTACTTCTTTTCCTTCTACTTTTTTAACATGTAATCTACTTTCATTAGTTCCATGGAATAAAGATCTAATATCTGCAACTACTTGAGCAATATCAAATCCATATTTAGTAGCGGCTTTAACATATTCTACAAATATATCCATATATAATTTATACTCTTCTGGGCCAACCATCTTTGGAGTAATATAGTTTACGCTTAATCCTCTACCTCCCATATCATTTTTATCACATAATGTTGAAAAATAGAAATTCATAATTTTTTCTTTTGACTTCATAAAGCCTCCTGTATAAGTGATTATTATATCATAAAAGAATAAAAAAAGAAGAATTATTCAGCTAATTCTTCTTCTAATACATCAAGTGGTTCTTCGTCATAATATTCATTTTCCATAGTATAGTCTACTTTAGAATATTGTTTTAATCCAGTACCAGCTGGGATTAATTTACCAATTATAACGTTTTCTTTTAAACCTTTTAATTCATCAAGTTTACCATTAATAGCAGCATCAGTAAGAACTCTTGTAGTTTCTTGGAATGATGCAGCTGATAAGAATGAATCAGTTTCTAGAGATGCTTTAGTTATACCAAGTAAGATTGGTCTACCTGTAGCAGGTTTCTTACCATCTAATAATGCATGTTGGTTAACTTCTCTAAATTCATTAATTGATATTACTTTACCAACTAACATATTAGTTTCACCTTTATCAACTATTCTAATTCTATTAATCATTTTTCTTGCAATCATTTCGATGTGTTTATCAGAAATATCAACACCTTGTGATGCATAAACTTTTTGAACTTCTTGAATTACATATTGTTGAACTGTTATTGGATCAGTTACTGCAAGTAATTCTTTTGGAGAAATAGAACCTTCATTAAGCATATCACCTGGTTTAACTTTATCTCCAACTTCAACTCTAATCTTAACTCCATAGTTTGTAGTTTGTTCACGAGTTTCTTTATCATTCTTAATAGTAACTTTAAATTTACCATTTAAGTTTTCAACATTTGTAACTTCACCAGCAATTTCAGCAACTGAAGATTTCATCTTTGGAGTTCTTGCTTCGAATACTTCTTCAACTCTTGGAAGACCTTGAGTTATATCGTCTTCAGAAGCAACACCACCAGAGTGGAATGTTCTCATTGTTAACTGAGTACCTGGTTCACCGATAGATTGAGCAGCCATAATACCTACAGCTTCACCTATTTCTACTATATTATTAGTAGCTAAGTTTTTACCATAACATCTTCTACAAACACCGTCATGAGTTTTACAAGTAAGTGTTGTTCTTATTTCAACTTCTTCGATACCTGCTTTTATGATCTTGTCTGCTATATTATCAGTTATATATTCATTTTTATCAATGATAACTTCTTTAGTTTCTGGGTTAATAACTTTCTTATTAGTATATCTACCAACAATTCTGTTTCTTAAACTTTCAATAACACTTCCGTCTTTATCATTAATAAATGCTCTAACTGTAACACCTTGAATAGTACCACAGTCTTCTTCTTTAACAACAACATCTTGAACAACATCAACTAATCTTCTAGTTAAGTATCCAGAGTTTGCAGTCTTTAACGCAGTATCAACGATACCTTTTCTGTTACCATGAGCAGATAAGAAATATTCAGAAACGTTCATACCTTCTTTAAAGTTAGAAGTGATTGGAATTTCAACGGCTTTACCATTTGGTTTAGCGATAAGTCCACGCATACCAGCCATTTGTCCAAATTGTCCCATAGATCCACGGGCACCAGAGTTCATCATCATGAATACTGGATTATCACCATTATCTTTTGCTATTGTAGCAAGTTCTGATTGAACATCTGAAGTTGCTTTATTCCAAATTTCTACTACTTTATTATATCTTTCATCATCAGTTATTAAACCACGTTTATATTGTTTAGTAACTTCTTCAACTTTCTTTTTACCTTCATCTATTATTTCTTGTTTATGTTCACTAGTCATAATATCAAATGCTGACATAGTAATACCAGATTTAGTAGCATATTTGAATCCTAAATCTTTTAATCTATCTAGCATTATAGAAGTTTCAGTTGTTTTATATCTCTTGAATACTTGTTCAATGATAGCTTTAATACTCTTCTTAACAATACCATCATTAACAGGTAAATTCTTAATAGCTTGAACGTAATCTTCACCCATTTTAACAAAATATTTATCAGGAGTAGTTCCTGCAATATTTTCTTTAGATCCATCATTAATATATTGGAATGTATCTGGGAAGATTTCATTAAATTTAATCTTACCTACAGTAGTAATTAAATATTTATCTCTTTGAGTATCTAAGAATACTTTATGTCTAAATGAATTTACAGGAACAACAATTCTTGTATGAAGATCTATTTCTCTTCTTTCATAAGCCATTAAAGCTTCGTTAGGGTTTTTAAATACTCTACCTTCATTATCTGAAAGTTTTTCCATAGTTAAGTAGTAATTACCTAAAACCATATCTTGTGAAGGAGTAACAACCGGTTCTCCTGAAGATGGTTTTAAGATATTTCCTGAACCTAACATTAATATCTTAGCTTCTGCTTGAGCTTCATTAGATAGAGGAACGTGTACAGCCATTTGGTCTCCATCGAAGTCCGCATTGAAGGCTGGACATGATAGTGGATGTAATCTAATAGCTTTACCATCAATTAGTTTAGGTTCAAATGCTTGAATACCTAATCTATGTAATGTTGGAGCTCTGTTAAGTAATACTGGATGACCCTTAATTACTTCTTCAACTATATCCCAAACTCTATCATCTTGGTTTTCTATCATTCTCTTAGCAGCTTTAATATTGTGACAAATTTCTTTTTCTATTAAACCTCTAATTACATGTGGTTTAAATAATTCAAGTGCCATTTCTTTAGGAATACCACATTGATACATCTTAAGATTTGGTCCTACAACGATAACTGAACGTCCTGAATAGTCAACACGTTTACCAAGTAAGTTTTGTCTAAATCTACCTTGTTTACCTTTAAGCATAGAACTTAATGATTTTAAGGCTCTATTACTTGGACCAGTTACGTTTCTACCTCTTCTACCATTATCAAATAAAGCATCTACTGCTTCTTGTAACATTCTCTTTTCGTTTTGAACGATAATAGAAGGAGCACCTAATTCTAATAATTTCTTTAAACGATTATTTCTATTAATAACTCTTCTATATAGATCATTTAAATCAGATGTAGCAAATCTACCACCATCTAATTGAATCATAGGTCTTAGTTCTGGTGGAATAACTGGAATACAATCTAGTATCATCCATTCAGGTCTATTTCCTGATTTATCAAATGCATCTAATATTTCAAGTCTCTTTAATAATCTAACTCTCTTTTGTTCTTGAGCACCATCTAATTCTTTTTGAATCTTAGCTATTTCAGCTTTTATATCAACTTCCATAAGAAGTTTCTTAATAGCTTCAGCACCCATTCCAGCTTCAAATCCATCACCATATTTTTCATAATAAACTCTATATTCTTTATCAGATAAAGTTTGTTTCTTTTCTAGTGGTGCATTTCCTGGATTAATAACAACATAACTTACGAAGTATAATACTTCTTCTAGGTCTCTTGGAGACATATCTAGAACTAATCCCATTCTAGAAGGAACTCCTTTAAAGAACCAAATATGTGAGACAGGTGTAGCTAGTTCAATGTGTCCCATTCTTTCTCTTCTAACTTTAGAAGATGTTACTTCTACACCACATCTATCACAAATAATATCTTTATATCTTAATCTTTTGTATTTTCCACAAGAACATTCATAATCCTTAGAAGGTCCGAATATCTTTTCACAGAATAATCCATCTCTTTCTGGCTTTAATGTTCTATAGTTAATTGTTTCTGGTTTCTTTACTTCACCATAAGACCATGATCTTATTTTTTCAGGAGAAGCAATGGAAATTCTTATACCTTCAAATCTATTAGCATCCATTATTCTTCATCCCCTTCCATATCATCAAAGTCTTCTTCGAAGTCTTCTTCAAATTCATCTTCAGTTTCTTCAGTTTCTAATTCTTCTTCAGTAACTAAAGTTGTATTTACTTTTTGGTCTTCTTCTTTATTTTTAAGACCAATATCTATATTATCAAATGATAAATTATTATCTTCTTTATTTTCTTCTTTTTCAAGTTCAGTAATTCCGATATATTTACCACTTTCATCAAGCATAGATATATCTAATCCTAATGCTTGGAATTCTTTTACTAATACTCTAAAGCTTTCTGGTATTCCAGCTTGATGTATTGGATTTCCTTTAACTATATCTTCATATACTTTAACTCTTCCTACAACATCATCTGATTTAACAGTTAAGATTTCTTGAAGTACATTAGAAGCTCCATATGCATATAATGCCCAAACTTCCATTTCTCCAAATCTTTGTCCACCAAATTGAGCTTTACCTCCAAGAGGTTGTTGAGTAACTAATGAGTATGGTCCAGTTGATCTAGCATGTAATTTATCATCAACCATGTGGTCAAGTTTAATCATATACATAACACCAACTGCAACTTTATTATCAAATGGTTCACCAGTTCTACCATCATATAGAGTAGTTTTACCATCTGGACTCATCTTAGCTTCTTTCATCATATCTTGGATATCTTCTATTGTTGCTCCATCAAATACTGGTGTAGAACAATAAACTCCAAGATTCTTAGCAGCCATACCTAAGTGTAATTCTAGAACTTGTCCTAAGTTCATACGAGAAGGAACACCTTGTGGGTTTAATAAGATATCAACTGGTCTTCCATCTGGTAAGTAAGGCATATCTGCTTCTGGTAATACAAGTGAAATACATCCTTTGTTACCATGACGTCCAGCCATCTTATCTCCAACTTGGATCTTTCTCTTTTGAATTATATAAACTCTTATTTCTTTACTAACACCAGAAGGAAGTTCTTCATTATCCTTCTTAGTATATACTTTAATATCGTGAACGATACCATCTACACCATGTGGAACACGTAGAGATGTGTCACGAACTTCTCTTGTTTTTTCACCGAAGATAGCATGTAATAATTTTTCTTCTGAAGTAAGTTCAACTACTCCCTTTGGAGTAACTTTACCTACTAAGATATCATTTTCTCTAACTTCAGTACCTATTCTTATAATACCATCAGCATCTAGATTCTTAACTGCATCTTCAGATACGTTAGGAATATCTCTAGTAATTTCTTCTGGTCCTAATTTAGTATCTCTACATTGAATAGAGAAACTTTCTATATAGATTGATGTAAATGCATCATCTTTTACTAATCTTTCATTTAATACAATAGCATCTTCGTAGTTATATCCTTCGAAAGTAGTAAATGCTACTGTCATGTTTTTACCTAATGCAAGTTCTCCCTTATCTGTACTTGGTCCATCAGCGATAATCATATCTTTCTTAACTTTATCGCCAGCTTTAACAATTGGCTTTTGATGATAACAAGTATAGTTATTAGATCCTTCATAATTCATTAATGTATAAACATCTTTTTTACCACCAGTAGTTTTAACAATAATTTTCTTACCATCAGCGTATTCTACTACACCATCGGCTTTACAAACTATGGTAGCACCTGAATCTCTTGCAATCATGTATTCAACACCAGTTCCTACGAATGGAGCTTCTGGTTTTAATAATGGTAATGCTTGACGTTGCATGTTTGCACCCATTAATGCACGGTGAGCATCATCGTGATCTAGGAATGGGATACATGATGCAGTTACTGATATAATTTGTTGTGCAGAAACATCGATATAGTTAACTTCTTCAGTCTTAGCTATAATGTTTTCTCCTTTAAATCTAGCAGCAACTTCTTTATCTATTATTTTATTACCATCCATTTTAACTGTTGCTTGTGAAATAACATAATCTAATTCTTCATCAGCAGTTAAATAATCTATTTCATCTTGTAATACACCATTTTTAACTTGTCTATATGGAGTCATAATAAATCCATATTCATTAACTTTAGCATAGTTAGCTAAAGATGTAATTAATCCGATGTTTGGTCCTTCTGGTGATTCGATAGGACAGATTCTACCATAGTGTGAGTCATTAACGTCACGAACTTCCATGGCTGCTCTTTCTCTTGATAATCCACCTGGTCCTAAACTAGATAATCTTCTCTTATTAGTTAATTCTGAAATTGGGTTAATTTGATCCATGAATTGAGAAAGTTGTGAACTTCCAAAGAATTCTTTAATAACAGCAGTAATTGGTCTAATGTTAATTAATGATTTTGGAGTAGCTTCAGCTTCTTCAATAGTAGTCATTCTTTCACGAATAACTCTTTCCATTCTTGTAACACCAATTCTGAATTGATTTTGAATTAATTCACCAACTTGTTTAACTCTACGATTTGATAAATGGTCTATTTCATCTATATGACCTATACCTTGTAAAAGGTTTAAGTAATATGAAACAGATGCATATATATCAGAAATAGTTAATCTCTTTTCAGTTATACTTGGATCATTACCAATTATATTAACAACCTTTTCTTTATTATTAGGAGCAAATACTTTAATGATTTGTACCTTATTATAAGTATCTAATTCTTCATTAATATTTACTTCAACTACATTTAATCCTTCTAATAATAATGGTTTTAATTTATTATAAACTTCTCTATCGATTACAGTTCCTTTTTCAAATAGAACTTTCTTTCCTTTAGCATCTTTAATATCTTCAGCAAGTGTTAAACCAAAAATTCTATCTAGTACATTTAGTTTCTTATTATATTTATATCTACCTACTTTAGATAAATCATATCTAAATGCATCAAAGAATCTAGTAATTAAATGGTTTTTAGCTGAATCTAATGTAGCTGGTTCACCTGGTTTTAATTTTTCATAAATTTCAATTAATGCTTCATCAGTAGTAGAAGTTGAATCTTTATCCATTGTATTTAATAGATATTCATCTTCTCCGAATAAATCTACTATATCAGCATTACTTGATAAACCAAATGCTCTTAAGAAAGTAGTAACAGTTACTTTTCTGTTTCTATCAATCTTAACGTCTACACCATCTTTACTATTTAGTTTATATTCAAGCCAAGTTCCTCTATTAGGAATAATTTGAGATGTAAAAATGTTTCTACCATTCTTATCTGTCTCAACTCCATAATAAACAGATGGAGATCTTACTAATTGTGAAACAATAACTCTTTCAGCACCATTAATAACGAAAGTACCACTTTCAGTCATTATTGGCATATCACCAAAGAATAATTCTTGTTCCTTTACTTCTCCAGTCTCATTATTAAAAAGTCGAGCCTGTACCTTTAGTGGAGCTACGTAAGAAGTCTTTCTTTCTTTACACTCTTTAATAGTGAATCTTGGTTCATCTAGAGAATAATCAGTAATTTCTAATGATAATGTTCCAGCGAAGTTATCAACTGGGAAGATTTCATCTAAAACTTCTTTAATTCCTTCCTCGATAAACCACTCATAAGATTTCTTTTGAATTTCAAGCAAATCCTTTAATTCTAAAGAGTTTGGAATTCTTGAAAAATCTCTTCTTTCACGGTCTTTACATACTTTTTTGTTTTTATATGCCATTATCTTCACCCCTAACAATAATATTCAAAGAACATGCCCTCCAAAAGCCTAAAAGAGGACATAGTACCAATTTAAAATATTATCAAAATATTAAAAGAATGTCAACATATTTCTATTTTTTTTGTAAAAAAAATGAAAATTTACTAAATTTTCACTTTTTTATACCTTTTATTATCCAAAAACCCTTAATTTTATCTATAATTTCAAAGTTTAATACATCACTATTATCACTTATTAATGACTTAGCTCCTTGGTCTTTTCTAATTACTAACCATAATTCTCCATTATCATTTAAATGATCAATAGATCCTCTAACTATTTCATATATTTTGGCTTTACCAGCATGTATTGGAGGATTAGTAATAATCATGTCATATTTACTAGTAACACTAGAATAAATATCACTATTAAATACATTAGCTTTTATATGATTCTTTTTAAGACCAATCTTAGTTAAATTAATTGCTCTATTATTAACATCAACCATATCAACATTTTCTTTTCCGCTTAATAATAGAAAGAATCCAATTGGTCCACAGCCACACCCTACGTCTAGAAATGATTCTTTATTACTAATATCTATATTTTCAAGTAGTACTCTAGTACCAAAATCTAATCCTTTTTTATTAAATACTCCATTATCTGTATAAAGATACATATTAATATCATTGACCTTAACAAAGAATTCTTTAATTTCACTATCTAATTTTTCATTATTATCAAAATATTGATTCATCTAGATCACCTAGAAACATTATAACATAAAAATAAGTTCACAATGTGAACTTATTTATATAAGCTGTATAGAATAACAATAATTAAGAATCCTGCGATTATAGTAATTATTGATATCAAGATTGTACTTGCATATCCAGAATATTTATCATTTTCGTTATTTAGATTTAGTTTTAATATATCTGGGAATTTCTTTTGTCTACCAATAACTATACCTTTATGTGCTCTTTTAAGCCCTAGTCTTCTTAGTCTATTTAGCATTCTTTCTTGATTAGCTAGAATCATATTTACTTCTGATATAGTCTTTCTTTTTCTTTCTAATTTACCTATTCTTTCTTTAGAAGGCATATCTAAATTATTAGAAATATCAACTATTTCGTCTTTTAAAGATTCTTTTTTTATTTCAGCACTTCTATTACATTTTTCTAAAGATGCATTTAATGCTTGATCTACTGCGATTACAGATTTTTCAGGATCAATATCTTCTTCTATACTTTTTTCAGTTCTATCAAGCACAAAATGAATCATATTAGTTTCAAATGAATCCGCTTGTTCTTGATTTTTTATATATGCATCTTTTAGTTTTTGATTATTTTGTCTTGCTAATACCGGATCATATCCACCATATACTATTTTATCTTTAACTATATCTATTATGTCATCTATTTCATCAGGAATATCATTTATCTTTTTAAATGAGCTTGTTCTATGAGCATCTATACCAATTATGACAGTTAATCCATCAACTTTAGCAGCTTCATCCCAAAATATAAAATGTGGATATTCTATATTTCCATTAGGAAGAAGTCTATCCGCACCATTTAAGTTTATTTCTAATGGTATTCCCATTTCTTTTGCTCTTCGACATATTCTTTGACTTGCTACAACAGCATTTTTAAAAAACATTTCTCGTTCTTTAGGAGTCTTCATTGATTCTCTATATCTCATAAAGTAATCAGGATGCGCTACTATATCAAATATTCCACTTTCTATTCCTTTGCATACCATATTTGCGTATATAAGAGGATAATCGGGATCAGTAGGTTTAATCATATCTAAGCCATTTGTTACGAAATGTTGTCCTAATATCATATAATCTGTTTTTTCTCTCATTTCTCCAAGATAGGCATCTTTCATAGGATCATATTCTGCTTCAAAACCTACTAATATTCTCATTTCTGGATGAGATTCTTTTAAACTATTAATTGAAGAAATATATTCATCTGTCTCTGAAAATAACATTTTATTATTTTCTTCAGGTAATACTAAATCTGGATTAGGTATATGTTCAGTAAATCCTAATGCTACTATTCCTTCTCTTTTAGCTGCTAATAACATTTCTTCATCACTTACATATTCAGAATGACCAGATCTATACGTATGAGTATGATAATTAAATTTTTGAATATATTTATCCATAAAAGTCACCTCTATTCTAGAGCATTATTATCTTTTATTATATCATATATATAAAGCATAATTTTAAATTATAAGTAAGCTTTACATAAAAGTATTTCTTTTTTTTGATTTTATGATAGAATATTAATATACTAGGAGTTGGTTGTATGATAATAAATATATTATTATTAATAGCAGGATTTGCTCTTTTAATAAAAGGTGCAGATATGTTTGTAGATGGTGCAGCTTCTACTGCAAGAAATTTTAAAGTGCCAAAGATGTTAATAGGTTTAACAATAGTTGCATTTGGTACATCTTCCCCTGAATTTGCAGTATCTATGCAAGCATTGGCATCAGGAAGTACTGATATGGTTCTAGGTAACGTTATTGGTAGTTGTATATTGAATATATTATTAATAATCGGTATTGCAGCAATGATTAAACCTATTAAGATAAAAGATAATACAGTAAAAAAAGAATTACCTATCTCTTTACTTATTGCATCTTTACTTACAGTATTATTATTAGATATTAAACTAGGTAACGGAGTATTAAATCAAATAACTAGATCAGAAGCTATCGTAATATTGTTATTCTTTAGTGTATTTGTTTATTACTTAGTAGCATTAGCAAAGCAAAATAAGAACGAAGAAAAAGAAGAAAAACCAAAAATGAAATTATGGAAATCACTATTATTTGTAGGTGTTGGATTAGCAGGTATTATTATAGGATCAGATTTTGTTGTAGATAATGCTACCGCTATTGCAAAGGCATTAGGACTAAGTGAAAGAATTATAGCATTAACAATAATAGCATTTGGTACATCTTTACCAGAATTAGTAACTACTATTGTTTCTGCAAATAAAGATGAACAAGATATATTAGTAGGAAATATCATAGGAAGTAACATATTTAATATTTGTGTTGTTCTTGGTATACCTGTTGCAATATTTGGTACAATTACACCAAGAAGTTTCTCTTATTTAGATTTAATCATGTTAGTAGGATCAGCATTATTATTATTTATAGTTTCTAAAACAAAAAAACATATTACTAGATTTGAAGGATTCTTAATGCTTGTAGCATTTATGGTATATTATTTCTTAATATTTATAATATAAAAAACTCACATATGTGAGTTTTTTTATTCTTTATTTTTATTTTTAATTTCTCTTATATATCCTATTATTATAAATTAACCACCATTATAATAATTTATTAATCAAATCATTTAATTCAGGGATTTTATATATTCTATGATATCCATCAAAATGATTATAATATTGTAAATATATTCCTTCCGAATTAGTATCTTCAATAAATCTTGTGAATTTTTCCGGACTATTATTATCTTCATCAGAATATAAACAATATTTTATAGATTTCATTCCTTTAACATAATTAAATGCGTCTTCTTTTACATAAGATTGTTTGCCTACTTCAACTGTATAGTCATTTCTATTACTTGGGTATTCATATACCCCACCTGGTGCTACAGCTATATAAGCCTTTGGTTGATAATTATGTTCTTTACAGAATCTAATAAAGTATGCATTTCCTATTGAGTGTGCTACTACTATTGTGTTTTCATTTAATTGATTGTTATTTAAATAAAAACTTAGTATTTCATCAAATTTCTCATATTTTGAATCTGCTCTTATAGGGAATTCTGGCATTATAACATCTATTTCTTGTTGACCAAAAGTTTCTTTTACATCTTGACCCCACATTTTTAATGTGTCTCCATTTAATGAATGTAATACAAATATATTTGATATATTTGTTTTTTTAGCAGTTTCTTTTTCTAATATATCTAAGAATTCTTGATTCATAGCAGCTGCATGGAATCCATTTATACTTTTAATCTTTGCTCCAGCCATTTTACAAAGGAATAATCCTGGTTCATAATCCCATGGTTTATCGCTTCTAAATACTGCTCCATGAATTCTTCCTGCTGCAACAAATGCCATAGAAACACATACACCACCGAAATTTCTTCGATTAGATGAATATTTTCTCATTCTTTGCATACATGGAAGATTATTATTTCCATCAATTGCGTATAAAGTATTTTTAATAGGGACTTCATTTACAGAGATTTTTTTATCATTTAAATATGCTCCTGTTTCATCCGCATAATAAAATTCATTAATTCTTGGAAAACTAATAACACTTGCTATTGTTTCTCCATCTTTTCTACATGCAACTTGAATTCCCCATAAAGGCAAATTATTTGCGAAATTAATAGTACCATCTATTGGATCAATAATAAAGCAATTATCTGTTACTTCACCATTATTGTTATATTCTTCGCTAACTATATCAAAATTTGGATAATTTTCCTTTATTTCTTTAATTAAATACTTTTCTATTTCTAAATCTAAGTTAGTTACTAAATCATTTTCTCCACCCTTTGAGTAAACTTCAAATTCTTTTTCTGCGATTTCATTCGCTTCTTTTATAATTCTTTTTAAAAATTCTATTTCCATAAGTAACCTCACATAAATATTATATCATATTTATACATTAAAAAAACTCGTTTTATACGAGTTTTATTGCTTACCATGACAATTCTTGAATTTCTTTCCAGAACCACACCAGCAAGGATCATTTCTACCTACTTTTTGTACTTTTCTTGGAGTTTTAGTAGATGTTTTATCTGAAGAATTATCTCCGGTTGGTTTTTCTACTTGTTTTCTTTCTAGATTTTGTTTAATTTCTGCTTTTAATAAGTATAAAGTTGTTTCTTTATTTATTACTGAAAGCATTTCATCAAATAGGTTAAATCCTTCTCTAGTATATGCTACCAAAGGATCTGTTTGGGCATAACTTCTTAAACCAATACCTTCTTTTAAATGATCCATAGTATTAATATGTTCCATCCAGTGTGTATCAATAACTCTTAACGCTATTACTTTTTCGAAGTCATTTACTATTTCTTCTGGTAATTCACTAATTTTATTATTATATTCATTTATTACTACATCTGTTATATGCTTAATTACTTTTTCTACTGGTTCATTTATTATTTCTGATACTTTAATAAATGATTTAGATAATAAGTTTTCATTCATATATTCACAGATTTCATCACAATCTTGTTCGGTTAAATCTTTTTGATAAATAGTATGATTAGTAACTACTTCATCAACGTGTTCTTGTATTAATTTAAGAATTGACTCATGTATTGATTCTTTTTCTAGAATTTCATTTCTTCTAGCATACATTATTTCTCTTTGTTTACCCATTACATCATCATATTGAAGTAAGTTCTTTCTTATATCATAGTTGTTTCCTTCAACTTTCTTTTGAGCTGATTCAACATTTCTAGTCATTGTCTTACTTCTTAATGTAACAGTTGTTCCTAGTCCTGCAGCTGACATTAATTCTTTAAATCTATCTGTACCAAATCTAACCATTAAATCATCTTCAAAAGATACAAAGAATTGTGAATATCCTGGATCACCTTGTCTTCCAGAACGTCCTCTTAACTGATTATCAATACGTCTAGATTCATGTCTTTCAGTTCCAATAACACATAAACCGCCAAGTTCTCTTACACCTTCGCCTAATTTAATGTCGGTACCACGTCCAGCCATGTTAGTAGCAATTGTAACTGCTCCCTTTTCACCAGCTTTAGCTATGATTTCAGCTTCTCTTGCATGGTTCTTAGCATTTAATACTTCATGTTTAATATGTTCTTTTGTAAGCATATTACTAATTAATTCATTTGTTTCGATAGCAATAGTACCAACAAGTATTGGTTGACCTGTAGCATGTCTTTCTTTAATTTCATTTATAACTGCAGCATATTTATCTTTCTTAGTAGCAAATATTAAATCTGCCATATCTTGTCTTATTACTGGTTTATTAGTAGGAATTTCTATAACATACATGTTATATATTTCTCTAAATTCTTCTTCTTCAGTTTTAGCAGTTCCTGTCATACCAGCTAGTTTATTATACATTCTAAATAAATTTTGGAATGTAATAGTAGCTAGAGTCTTAGTTTCTTCATTAATTTTAACTCCTTCTTTAGCTTCTAATGCTTGGTGTAATCCTTCAGAGAATTGTCTACCTTTCATTAAACGTCCAGTAAATTGGTCTACTATTACTACTTCTCCATCTTGTACAACATAATCTACTTCATTATGCATTACGAAATTTGCTCTTAAAGCTTGATTAACATGGTGTACCAATGCAGAATATTTAACATCATACATATTATCTATATGATAGAAAGATTCACATTTCTTACTACCTTCATCAGTTAAAGAAATACTTTGAGTTTTTTCATCTATATTAAAATCTTCATTTTCTTTTAATTTTTCTACAAATCTTTGTGCATCCATATATTGATTAGATGTATGCATAGATCCACCAGAAATAATAAGCGGAGTTCTAGCTTCATCGATAAGTACAGAGTCTACTTCGTCGACAATGGCAAAGTTTAATCCTCTTTGAACTCTATCTTCTTTTCTAACTACCATGTTATCTCTTAAGTAGTCAAAGCCTATTTCATTGTTAGTAGAATAAAGTATATCTGAATTATATGCTTCTTTCTTTTCAGCAGGAGACATATCTCTAGCATTTACTCCTACTGTTAAACCTAAGAATTTAAATATTTGTCCCATCCAGTTAGCATCACGTGAAGCAAGGTATTCATTAACAGTAACAATATGTACACCTTTACCAGTTAATGCATTTAAGTATGCAGGCATTGTAGATGTTAATGTTTTACCTTCACCGGTTTTCATCTCTGCTATATTACCAAAATGAATAGCTATAGCACCTAATAACTGTACGTAGAATGGATATTCTCCAATTACTCTTTTAGCAGCTTCTCTTGCAGTAGCATAAGCATCTACTAATATATCATCAACAGTTTTACCTTTTTCTAACAACTCTTTGAATTCTTCTGTCTTTCCTTGTAATTCTTTATCACTTAGTTTTTCATATTCTTCTTTTTTAGCTTCTATTTGATCTGCTAATGCAGTGAATTTTTTCATTTCTTTATATTCGAAATCAAATAATCTTTTAAATATGCTCATCTTATCACGCTCCAATAATAATTATACCAAATTAAAGCCCTTAAAACAATAAAAAACATTGATATTAAATCAATGTTATATCTTTCTATTTCTTAGGAAATAAACTGCAAGGTAAATTATAATTCCAAAAGATATTACTCCAATTACTACCATTAAAACAATACTTGGAACTCTATCATTTTCATAATCATATCTTGCTCTTATATTTTTATAAGTATTATTCTTATTTAATACCCATGTATATGTATCATCTTTTACTTCATCAGCATTATTTTCAATAACATTAAAAGGCATAGTAATATTTATTTTTAAATCATCTATATCATAAGAATTAATTATATTTTGATTATTACTATCATCTAATTTAAAATTAGATTCTGTATTAATAAACATACCTGAATTAGTTCTACTTAATTCTAATTCTTTAAATAATAATCTATATAATTTACTATTTAAATAATAGTCTTCAAATGATTTGTATTTTTCTTTATAAATAATTCTAACCTTATCTCCTTTTAACATTATGTCATATTTATCTGCATCGATATCAGCTTTTTCAAATAACATAAATGTATTTTCATAAGCATTATCTTTATTGTCAATTAAGATATCAATATCTTCATCAATAGATAGATCTCTATTAAATTTTAGATTATAATCTCCGGAACAACCTGCAAAAAGAAATACAATTAATATTAATATAATAAATTTAATCTTTTTCATTATTCCACCTCAATTACAAAGTATCTTAAAGCTTTAGCATTAATATTATCCAAGGTATATGATTTTTCGTTTTGGTTACCCTCTATTATGCTACTATACCCAATAGTATTGCTTGGGCAGAAATAAGATTCATATTGATCATTTGGATTAATTATATTGTAAGTTCCGTCATTTGTTTTATTATAGATTACTATATAATCTTTCTCACAACCAAAGTTATTAGTTTCATTAGCCTTATTAGTAGTTTCTACTAATACACTGCGTCCATTAGAAATATAGCTATCTATTTGTGAAGAATATATTTCTTTTACTCTATAATTATACATTTCTCCAAGAAAAATGAATGCTTTATTAAAATCTATTCCATTATTGCAATCAATAAGATTTTTATCTTCTAAGAATGCTAATACATCAATCATATTGATATCAATATCATAATAATTTGCAATTAATGTTGTAATTGCAGATATTCCATTACCATAATGTTCCATATAGCTTTTCTTATTGCAAGAAAGAGATACATTTTTTAAAGGAGCAGTATTAATATCATAATAATATGCATTTCTATTATCCTGATAAAAATACTTATCTGTTGAGTAAACAGATTCATATAATGTATTAGGATTCTCTGATATATAGTCTAAATCCACTTCATTAGATTTAATGTAGAAAAAATTAGAATTATTAACACATGCATTACCAGTTAATTTTAATATTATAAGTAATAGAATGAAGAAAACATTTGCAATACCTACTACTTTATATAACGGATGATTTCTTCTATATAAAACATATACTGTAATTGGTAAAACTAATAAGATTAATATCTTTAGGATTAAGAAAATAACAAGTACTGAACTTCTATCACACATATTATTCTCCCCCTAACTTAGTAAATGTATTACCATCAAAATTATATAACTCATAATAATTTGGCCCGTATTCACTCATAGATTTTCTAACGACAAATTCATAATTATCATCTTTATTAAAATCTACTAAAAAGGTAAATCTAAATCTTATTCCATTAACACTATTGTAATCACTTTCTGCTTGATCAATAAGATAATATTTTCCATCTTTTGACATGAATACAAAACTTTTATATTTATTTTCATTTTCGATAAGCCCAACAGAATATATGTCTTCGTTGTTATTATCATCATCTACATCAAAATTATTTACAACTATTTGTTCAATATTTGTATTCTCTCCAATAGCAATGTTGTTTTGTTTGCAAAATTCACGTACTTCATTTGAATCTTTTATGTATGCATACTCTGTTTTTTTAAATTTCAAGTCCATATCTGCAGTATAACCAAACATACCTAAATCAAAATCAAGAACGTTACCTTTTTTATCTAATGCGTAGTATGAATAGTCCCCACCATTAGAACCACTATCTCGTGTTAAAATAGATCCGTCAATCTCTTCATTTTTGAAACAGAATTTTGCGCTTTGTTTATCAATAAATTCATTATTATTGTAAACATTAATTATTCCTGACTTAACCTCAACTTTTGTAAAATCTCCAATAAAAGCTGTATTTTTATATTTTTTTCCTTTAGGTAGCGAAAAAATAATGGTAATGACAAGGTAGAATGCCACAAGTAATAAAATTAAAATCATAATATTCTTTTTATTCTTAATCATTTTGCACCTCACTATTTACTTGGAACTCTAAATGCAAAAGCAAATACGTCTTTATCAAGATAATCAATTTCATCTATTATATTCTGAGTTTTTCCTGCAGAATATGTTTTTCCATCGCCTGCATATACTTCAACATGTCCTGGATATATTGCTGGTCTACCTCTTACTGATACTAAAGTACAGCAATCTCTCTTGAAGAAGACTATATCTCCGGGTTCTAACTCACTTTTATCTGTAATAAGTTCCCATCCCATTGCATCAAGTGTCATAGCAAGACCAGGTGCAGAATCTATACTACAACCTGACTTTTTAAATCCTGCAGCTAATCCAAATCCATCATCAGGAGCAGCTTTATATATTGCATTACTTGCTAGAGTCGCACAGCATATAATTTTTCCTGTATTTGCACTTGAAAAAGCTGTGAACGTAGTAAATCCTGGGCAATTATATGTGAACCCATTATCATGAGCATATTCTATTAACTCTTTGGCAGCATCCGCTATCTTTTGACCATTACCACCATAATTATTTCCACCATATATACCAGAGATTTCTCCAACTGATGTCTTTGGGACCAATATTAATTCTTGTGAACATACAAAGTTATTTCCATTAATATTATATGGGGTTAATGAGAATAGGAATTGTACTATGAATGGTGTTAAATATAAAAGTCCAAATGCTACAAGTCTCCTTATGAAATTAGTTCTACTCTTCTTTACTTCTTTTGGATCACTTGAAGTGATCATCTTAAAGAAATCTAAACTACCAAATATAATTATTATAAATGGTGCAGCCACGAAGAATAATCTCATTACACCATCTGCATAATTCTTTATTTCTGAACTAAATTTATTACTACAATCATCAGAATATTCATCTATTATTTCAGATAAATCTATAGAAGGACATACTTTTTCTGCATTATATTCAAATATTTCTTCTAGAACTGATGCCTTTTTAATTATCAAATTATTACACTTGTGCATATTAGAATTACTTGAGGCATTATCACAGTCTAATTCATCATACATTTCATCTATATCGTCTAATTCAGCAACAGCATCAATAACATCTGCACATGTAGCATCATTATATGCTTTTGCTGTTGTTAAAGGCATAAATAGCAAAATAAAAAATAATAATATAAAGATCTTTTTTATTCTTTTCATATTCAACCTCATTATAGAATAATTATATATTATTCAAAGAAAAAAGTCTAGAATAATCTAGACTATTTAGTTTCAATAATACCGTAATTACCATTTCTTCTTTTATAAAGAACACATATATTATCAGTATCAACATCTTTATATACAAAGAATGTATGTCCAAGTAATTCCATTTCTAGAATTGCTTCTTCTTCATCAATTGGTTTTAATTCAACTTTTTTTCTTTTTACTACTTTTTCTTCTTCATAGAACTCATCTTCTAAAGTTGCTTCAAAATCTTCAATTAATGTTTTATTATTTCTTTTATTTATCTTATCTTTATTTTTTCTTATTTGTCTTTCTAATTTATCTACAACATTATCAATTGCAGCATATAGATCGTCATCATACACTTCATTTCTAAGCGTAAATGAACTTGTTGGAATGGTAACTTCTATTTTTTGTTTTCTACCCTCCTTTTTAGTAACAATAGTTGCAGTAATATCAGCGTTGTTAAAGTACTTGTCTAGTCTATCTAGTTTTTGTTCAATGTACTCTTTAATTGAGGCTGTATTATCCCCATGAATTATATATTTCATTTAACCATCTCCTTAATTATATTATACTATGTTTGTATACAATGGTAACAAAATTTCTTTTACTTTACGTAAAATTTTGTAAATAAAAAAGAAGATTAATTCTTCTTTTCTTTTTTTCTAGAAAATTTCTTTTTAAGATCTTCACTTATTCTCTTTTTATCAAATACTATATTAGTAGTTGCTATTAACCATATTATTATAATAAATAATATTGCATATACTATTTGACCTATCATTGCATTTTTAGTTACATATACTATTGATGCAATTGAGAATAATATATCTATAAAATATATAATTAATACTGTTTTTACTTGTGAAGATGTTCTTTTTAATAATTGATGATGAAGATGTAATCCATCTCCTTGAGTTGGATTTTCTCCTTTTAATATTCTTCTTATTATTGCAAATAATGTATCTAATATAGGAATTGCTAATATTAATACTGGAATAATGAATGAAGTTATAGTTACATTCTTAAATCCTAATACCGAAATAATTGATATTATATATCCTAAAAACATTGATCCACTATTACCTAAGAATATTTTAGCTGGATGGAAGTTATATAACAGAAATCCAAGTGTTGCTCCTATCATTATTAATGATAAAGAAGCATCTAATCCATTATATATACCAGTAAAACTAATTATTATTGATATTGTTATAAAGAATATAGTTGCAATACCACCCGCTAATCCATCTAATCCATCAATAAAGTTTAAACAATTCATTAATGCTATTATAAATATAATAGTTAAATATGGTGCAAGTACTCCAAAGTTTAAATATATACCATATGCAGATACATCTTGAATAACTATATTTCCATAGAACACTACTACACATGCACTTATTATTTGCCCAACAAATTGAACAGATGCTGGCAATCTTTTAATATCATCAAATATACCAAATATTAATATAATTATTCCACCTATTAGTATTGATAACATTTGAGGTGTCTTTGTACAGAAAAACATATATCCTAATAAGAATCCAAAGAATATAGCTAATCCTCCAAGTTTTGGCATTACTTTATTATGTATATGTCTTCCACCTGGAATATCCACTGCATTTATATGTATTGCTAATTTTTGAATTAAAGGAATTATTAATACTACAAATAAAAATACACCTAAAATTATTTTTAAATCATTGACTATTATGTTGCTCATAAATAAATCTCCTATTTGTTTTCATAATCAGCTATTTGTTTTTTTCTTCTTAAATATCTATCTTTTTGACTAAATTCTGTATTTAAGAATTCTTCAACTATCCTAACTGCTCTTTCTGGTTTTATTTCTCCTGGAATAGCAATTGCGTTAACATCATCATCACTTCTAGATAATTTAACTTCTTTTATAGAATTAACTTTAGCACATCTAACACCTTTTACTTTATTACAAGCAATAGACATACCTACTCCAGTTCTACATACAGATACACCATAACATTTATGTTTTACTATATATTCTCCTAATTTAATCCCATATTCTGACCAATCACTTATTTCTTTAGAATCTGATCCTAAATCTATTACTTCAACGCCTTTTAAATGTTTAATAATATATTTTTTTAGATCATATCCCCAATGGTCATTAACAATAGCTATTTTCATATAATCACCAATTTTATTATACAAAAAAATTAGACATAAGTCTAATTATTTTTCTTCTTTGTTTAATCCATATTTTGCATTGAATTTTTCAACGTTACCTTTTTTACTTGTTCTTACTTGTTTTCCAGTATAGAATGGATGACATTCTGAACAAACTTCTACGTGGATTTCATCCTTAGTAGATTTAGTATCAAAAGTAGCACCACATGCACATATAACTTTACAATCTTTATATATGTTTAATTTTTCCTTTGCCATAAATATTCTCCCTTCGCCATAACAAAAATGTTATAGAATTTTTTTGAAATCCATTATATTATAACACACTAATGAAATAATGCAATATATTTTTTTATTTAAGTGTAATATCAGCGCCAACTGCTCTTAATTTTTCTACTATTCCTTCATACCCTCTAAGAATAAGATCTGCATTATCTATAATAGTAGTTCCTTCTGCAAGTAAAGCTGCTACTACTAGTCCAGCTCCTGCTCTTAAATCCGTAGCATATACTTCTGTTCCTTTTAATTCTGTTTTTCCTTTTATATATGCTCTTTCACCATCTATTTTAACTTTTGCTCCCATTTTCTTTAATTCATATAAATTTTGAAATCTATTTTCCCAAATTGTTTCGTGTATATCAGATTCCCCGTTTGCTTGAGTCATTAGAGAAGCTAATACTTGTTGTAAGTCTGTTGGGAATCCAGGATATACTTCTGTAGTTACTGATACTGGTTTTAAATCTTTAATTCTTTCTCCAATATATACGCTGTCATCATTAACTGATATATTTACCCTCATTTCTCTAAGTTTATTATTTAACGACTCCAAGTGTTCAGGTATTATATTATTAATTTTTAAGTTGTTTGAACAAGCTGCTCCAATTATTTCATATGTTCCTGCTTCTATTCTATCTGGTATTACTTCATGGAAACATGAATGTAAGTATTTAACACCTTCTATTTTTATTCTTTTAGTTCCAGCTCCAGTTATTTTAGCGCCCATACTATTCAAATATGTTGCAACATTAACTATTTCAGGTTCTTTAGCAGCATTGTTTATAACAGTTGTTCCCTCTGCTTTAACTGCAGCAAACATAAGATTTATAGTAGCTCCTACTGAAGCAAAATCAAGATATATTCTTGCTCCTTTTAATTCTTCTGCTTCAATGGTATACATATCACCATTTTCTTTTATAGTAGCTCCTAAAGCTTCAAATCCTTTTAAGTGAAGATCAATAGGTCTTGTTCCTATAGAACATCCTCCTGGGAAACACATTTCACACTTTTTATATTTACCAAGTAATGCTCCCATGAAATAATAAGATGCTCTTAATTTTTTAGCTAATTTCTTATCTATTTTTCTATTCTTTATAGTATCTGAAGAAATATGTAATTCTCCATTCTTTTTTCTTTTAATCTTTGCATTTAAGTGAGTTAGTATATCTTCTAGTGCATCTACATCCGATATATTAGGTACATTGGCAAGAGTAATCTTTTCATCACAAAGGATTGCTCCTGGTATTAATGCTACTGCACTATTTTTTGCACCACTTATAGTAATTTCACCTTCAAGTTTTTTTCCGCCATTAATTATAATCTTATGCATAATTACCTCCTGTATATATTTCTAAACTAATTGTAGCACAAAAAAAAAGAATATTAAATATATTCTTTTTTTATCCCCTTTTTATTTATTCTATTAAAATGTTTTTACTGCTGTATTTGTTGCAAATCCGAAGTTTTCGTTTATATTAACTTGTCTATAACACATAACATCGAATGGCATTGTTTGGAATAATTCGGTAATTAATTTCTTAGCAGCTAATATAGCATCAGTTTCTACTAAGTTTCCTTCATAGAATGCATTTACTAAGATTTGTTCATCATATGAATAACCAATTCTTACTGTTTCTTTTTCATCATTAGTATCACTAATTTTAACATCAACGTAATGACCATCTATTACAGTATTTAAATTATCAGCAGTTGCCTTATAAATAGCAGCTACCATAAATGCATATCCATCTTCAGTAGTATTTTCTTGTAAATAGTTATTTATACCATTGTAATATGTAAGATTTCCTGATTGTGCAGCACGGATTCTTGAGAAGAAATCTAATAAATGTTCTTCTGGAGAAACACCGTTCTTAACATTTTCAGTTACTTTAACCATTTCTACTGAGTAATCACTAACGAAATTTCTTAAATCTTCATTATCAGGATTAACATCTAATAAGTTTGTTAAACTTACTCTATAATCATAGAATGTAGAAGCTTTAACTTCGTCGAAATATTCAGTTTCCGAAATATTTCCATGTTCTAAGTCTCTATATTTTTGTAACATTTCTGTTACTCTTTGAGGCATTACTAATTCTCTAATTATATCGAATGATCTATCTAATTCTGCTTTTTCCATTATTAGATTGTTTTCATTATCATAATATTTACCATTTAATACATAGTAAACATTTTCTAAATCTTCAACTGTATATTGTTTTTCATCAAAATATGCTTTGTTATTATCATACATAGCAGTTGCTACTGCTTTTGCATGAGTCATATATTCTTCTGTAGCAAAATCTTTATTATTAACTGCTACTGTTGTTTCAGTTGGTTCAACTGTTGTTTCTACTGTTGTTGTAGTAGAAGGAGTTGTTGTAGTTGTTGTTGAAGTATTAGTTTTAGCATTACAACCAGCAACTGAAGTTAAAATTGTACTTGCAGTTATGAATGCAGCTAATTTTTTTCTTAATTCAATATTCTTATTCATATTCAATCACCTATTATATTAGTCTTAAACCTAATGTTTTAGCCTTTCTACTTTGTTTTTCTATAACGTTATCAGGATCATTAGGATCTACTGTAACAACTGGAACTGTTACTGTTGTTCCTTCTGTTTGTCTTGTTGTTGGAGCAGTTGTTGGAGCAGTAGTTCCTTCTGTTGGTTTTGTTGTAGCTTCTGTTTGAGTTGTAGTTGTTGTAGTTGTAGGTTCTGTAGCAGTTACATCAACAGTTACTCTTGTTGGTTCAACTGGAAGTGGATCTGTTCCTGTAGGTTTAACTTCAGGTTCAGTATGTCCTGGTTGTGTACCATTTATATCTGTAGGTATTGCAGATGTTTCATATGAAACTGATTCTGCTGTACCATTTGTTGGTGTAGATATTACAGATGTACTTGTTGGATCTGTAGTTGGTCTAAGTGTTTCATATGTTGTATCAGCATTACCACTACCACCATTACCATTAGATGAATCTGCAGTTGTTGATTCTCTTGTTGGAGAAGAATAATCAACAGTTACAGTTTCAACACTATAATCTCCAGTACTTGTTGTACTTTCTGATAAACCAGTTGTTGAACCAGTTATAGTAGATTCTAATGTAGTTGTTGTAGTTGTAGCATCTGGAGTATTATTTTTAGATGTACATGAATTAAGACCTAGTGCTGCTAGTATCATAGTAGCTCCACCAGCCATAGCACCACCTAAAACTATTAAATCTCTTTTTCTTGATTTTTTAAATCCTTTTTTTGGAGTATTTCCTCCATTAAATAATGAGTTTAAATTCATATTTGCAGCCTCCCTTATTTTATCACTTTCTTCTAATAAACTTAATTTTGCTTGATAGTAATCTAACTCTGCTCTTTTTAGTGCAGTCATACCAGATTCTCTTATAGCAATATTTGTTTGCTCGATTTGTTGAAGTATACAATCAGCAGAATCATTTTTTAATAATGCATTTAAGTTTCTAAAATACTCTATTAATTCTTTTAATTTTTCTTGATCCTTTTTGCTTATTGCTACCTTTAATTCTGTTTCTTTTGCACTGAATTGTTTCATAAAAGCAACTTTAGACTCATAGTCTGATATGTCTGCTTTTACTTTCTTATCTCTTTCCTCTGGAGAAATACTTACAAAGTCAGTATTTAGATCAATTTTTGGTCCATTATTACTACTCATATAAAAACCCCCTTCTTTTTTTGAAAAGAATGTTGCTTATTCTAGCACAATAGATAATAATTGTCAAATTTATAAAATAAAAAAAGACATTAATTGTCTTTTAAATAATTTACTATATATATAAAGTCTTTAATATCTAAACTTTCTGCTCTTGCAGTTAAGTCTTTATTAATAGAATTTAAGGCCTTTTCTATCTTTTCTAAATCATATCCTTTTAGGTTATTTCTTAGATTTTTTCTTTTAAATTTAAAGGAATCTTTTACTAATTTAAAGAATAGTTCTTCATCCTTAACACTATATTTTTTATTAGATTTAAACTCTATTATTGCACTATCTACATTTGGTTTTGGTACAAAGCAGTTTCTAGATACATCCATTAGCTTCTTAATATCAAAATAATAATTTAAGAATATAGTTAATGAATTATACTCTTTTGAGTTAGGTTTAGCATTAAATCTATCTCCAACTTCTTTTTGTACCATTATAACTATTTTATCTACTCCTAGATTATCATTTATTATCTTAGTAATAATTGGAGTAGTTATGTAATAAGGCAAATTTGCTACTACATATAACTTTTTATAGTCATATTTCTTTAGTTTTTCTTTAACATTAGCTTCTAGGAAATCCTCGAATACTATTTCAGTATTATCACAGTCTTTTAATTGATCACAAATTATATCCCTTAATGATTCATCTATTTCATAACCAATTACATTTTTAGCAGCTTTAGCAGTGTAATATGTTAAATATGCTGCTCCTACACCTATTTCTAATACTAAAGTATCTTTATCTATATCAGATTTTTCCACTATGTTTCTTAAAATGTTCTCATCTTTTAAGAAATTTTGTCCAAACTTTTTCTTAAATTTAAAATCTTTTACTAATTCTTGATTCATAAATTAAATAACTCCTTAGCATTCTTAGTAGCTTTTTCTATTACTTCATCAGCAGATATTCCTTTTATTTCAGCGATTTTTTCTGCGATATATATTAAATTTAAAGGACTATTTTGTAATCCTCTATTTGGTTCTGGTGCTAAATAAGGACTATCTGTTTCTAATAATAGATATTCTAAAGGTATTTCTTTAACTAATTCTATACCTTTTACATTATTACTATATGTAATTGGTCCATCTATACCAATTTTAAAACCTAATTTAATAAATTCTTTTGCCATTTCTACACTTCCTGAATAGCAATGCATAGATCCCTTTCTAACACCTGATTCTTTAATAATATCAAATACTTCTTGTGATGCCTTTCTTGAATGAACTATTACTGGCAAATCATATTTCTTAGCTAATTCTAATTGTTTTTTAAAGAAATATACTTGTTTTTCACTATTTTCTTTAGTCCAATAATAATCTAACCCTATTTCTCCTAGAGCTACTACATTATTAGATTTAATCAATTCTTCTAGATCTTCTAAATCTTTATCATCAAAATAATCTATCTGATCATAATTTAATCCTATTGCGGGATATACATTATCATATTCATTAGCTAAATCTACTATTTCTTTATTAGATTTATTATCTACACCATTAATTATCATAGAAATATCTTTATTCTTGCATTCTTCGATTATTTCTTTATAATTAGGCATTTCTTCTTCATAAACATGTGAATGAGTATCTATCATTTTGAATCACCACCTAAATTATACCATAAAAAAAGAGAATTTTATTCTCCTTTTCCTGTTGAGCCAAATCCACCAGTTCTATCGCCAAAAGCCATATCATCATCTGTTATTAAGAAATTCATGAATATTCCTTGAGCAAATCTATCTCCTTTATTAATAGTAATAGATTCGCTTCCTTCATTTTGAATCTTGATAAATATATGTCCTTCATTATCTGGATTATTATAATAATCAGAATCTACTATACCTACTTGGTTGCATAGTCTTATATTATATTTAAATCCCATAGAACTTCTAACTAAGATTGCTAAGAATTCATCTTCATTCATACTAGCTTTAATTCCTGTAGGTACTTTTTTACTTTCTCCAGGATTTAAAGTAAATTCAATTGGACTTTTAAAATCATATCCTGCACTATGCTTAGTAGATCTTGTAGGAATTGATATATCCTCATAACTACACACTTCTTTTAAATCTTTTTCATATTGTTCTTTACTTATTTTTTCAAACTTTCTCATAAATATACTCCCTAATATAATTATATCAAAAAAAGAGTATTTCTACTCTTTTATTTTTATAATATGTTCAAATAACTCTACTAAATAATATACGTAGTGTTTTTCTAAACCACTTAATAATAGTTTTATATATAATCTATCATTTTTATAATTGAATCTAAATTTATTAGATAGATTAGATGCATATACAAATAAATCTGTTACATCTAATGATTCAATAATATCTTTATTAAGGATAAATTCTACATATAAATTGTTAGAAATTATATTATTTACCTCTAATTTTTTAGCTAATTTCTCAAGTAATTCACTATGCATATATACATCGATGTCATCATTGATTTTACCAAATCTATCCTCAATTTCTTGTTTAACTCTCTCTAGTGTTTCTTTTGATGAAATTTCATTAATTAGCTTATGAATTTCAATTTTAAGAGCATCACTATCAGTATATTTATTATCAATATGAGTTGTTACATTAATTAATGGTTTTTCATTCTCAATTACTTCCTCTTCGACTTCTAAACCTTTAAGTCTAGATACTTCATCATTAAGAATTTTTACATATAGATCATATCCAACCGAATCAATGAATCCTGCTTGTTCAGATCCAAGTATATCTCCAGCCCCTCTTATAGATAAATCTCTCATAGCTATATTAAATCCTGAGCCAAGTTCAGTAAATTCTTTAATAGCTTTTAATCTTTTTACTGCAGAATCATTAAGCATCTTTTGTTTTGAATGCATAAGGTAAGCATATGCTATTTTATTAGATCTACCAACTCTACCTCTAATTTGATATAACTGTGATAAACCAAATCTATCAGCATCATAAATAATTAATGTATTAACATTAGGAATATCAATACCTGTTTCTATAATAGTAGTACATAATAATATTTCAAATTCATTATTAATAAATGAATTCATTGTATCTTCAATTTCTTCTTTATTCATTTGACCATGTACTATTCTTATATCTGCATTAGGTATTAATTTCTTTAATTCATCTCTTTTTTCTTCGATAGTTTCTACTCTATTATATAGAATAAATACTTGTCCGTTTCTAGACATTTCTTTGTAAATAGCATCTTTAATAATAGAAAGTGATTCCTCAACTACATAAGTTTGTACTGGATATCTAGATTGAGGTGGTGTTTCTATTAAAGCTAAATCTCTGATACCTACTAATGACATTTGAAGTGTTCTAGGAATTGGTGTTGCACTTAAAGTAAGTACATCTATATTAGCTTTGTATTCTTTAATTCTTTCTTTATGAGTTACTCCAAATCTTTGTTCTTCGTCTATTACAAGTAATCCTAAATCTTTATATTTAATCTTTTGATTTAATAATTTATGAGTTCCTATAACTAAATCTATCTTACCATTAACTAATTTATCTAATATTTCTTTTTCTTCTTTATATGTAGTATATCTATTAAGTAATGCAATTTCTATACCAAAATTCTTAAATCTATTAACTGCATTTTGATATTGTTGATTAGATAAAATAGTTGTAGGACATAGATATGCAACTTGTTTTTTAGATTCAATTGCTTTAAATATTGCTCTAAATGCTACTTCTGTCTTACCGTAACCAACGTCTCCACATAATAGCATATCCATTGGTACTTCTGATTCCATCGCAGATTTTATCTTTTCAATAGCAATAAATTGATCTTTAGTTAAATCATATTCAAATTCAGAATCAAAATCTTTTTGAAGAGAATCATCTTTATTAAAAGCAAATCCCTTCTTCATAGCTCTTTCTGCTTGAATTCTTATTAATTTATCCGCAATATCTTTAACTTTATTCTTAATTCTAAGTTTAGTTTTAGCCCAATCAGTACCACCTAATCTATTTATTTTAGGTATCATTCCTTCTTTAGAAGAATATTTAGATATTAGTTCTATCTTTTCCACAGGAATATATAGTTTATCATCATTTTGATAAGTTATTTCTAAGTAATCTTTCATATTTCCATGATTACTAATAGTTTTAATACCTTCATATCTACCAATACCATGATTAATATGGACTACATAATCGCCTTTTTCTAGATTATTTAGTTTTACTTTAGTTCCTGCTTTAAATTTATTTTTATAATTAACTTTATTTACTTTAGTACCATATAATTCTTTTTCACTAATGAAGATATAATCATTTATTTCAAATCCTTCATTTAGTTCCATTTTAATAACATTTAATTCATTATCATAAATATTATCTATATCAGTTAAATGGAATTCTAGATTTAAATATTTCTTTAAACTATTAATTTTTACATCGCTATTTAAAGAAATAATAATAGTTTTCTTATTTAATAGAGATGTAGTTATATATTCATTTAATAAATTATAGTTATTTTTAAATTCATTAACATTCTTTGATTTAAAATCATATGTTTTATCTATCTTTTTATTTATTATATTATCTACTGATAAAAGGAATATTTCATCTTTAAGTTTAATATCTTCTAGATTAAACATATAATTTGTTTTATTAGGATCTTCTGAAGCTTTATCATATTCATATATCTCATCTTTTAACATAGTATATGAATTTTCTATATCATTATAATCTTTAATAATACTAATAGGATTATCTAAATAATCAAATATTGAAGATACTTTATCTAAACATAATGGTAGATATTTTTGTTTTGGTTCAATATCTATATTCTTTTCATTCATGAATTCTGAATATGGAGATATTTCTATTTCTTTTATTTCATCAAGAGATCTTTGAGTATCTACATTAAAATATCTAATAGAATCAATTTGATCTCCCCAGAATTCTATTCTTATAGCACTATCACTAGATATTGGGAATATGTCTAATATAAATCCTCTTGATGAGAATTCTCCTGAAGATGTAACTATATCTTCGTTTTTATATCCCATAGTTATTAGTTTATTAACAAGTTCATCTCTATCTATTTCATCACCATATTTTAATACTATATTATTTGTTTTCCACATTTCTTTTGTGGGTAAGTACCTAAGTAATCCCATTAAGTTAGTAATTACTATATGTTTTTCATCAGTTAATAATTCATTAAGTGTGTTTAATCTAATCGATAATAAATCTGGAGAACATGCTAAAGCTTCAGTTGTTAAGAAATCATCCATTGGGAATAATAAAGTATTATCATTCTTATTAGATAAAGCTGAATATAACATATTAGCTTCATATAAAGAATTAGTTAAAATTAATATATCTCTATTGTTAGATTTATATATATTATCAACGCAAAAAGAGGTTAACTCATCAGTTAGCCCTGTTAAAGCAATATTATTAATTTCTTTTACATTTAATAATTCCTTAAACCTCTTCATACACAATCATCTCTTATTATATTTCCCCATTAATAGATCAAAATTCATTTCAAAATAATCATCTATGATATCTAAACATGTTTTATAAGTATTATCAAGTATTTCTCTATCTTCTTTAGAAAATTTACCTAATACATAATCTTTAGTATCCATATCTTTATTATTTGAAATACCTATTTTTAATCTTTTATAGTTATCAGTTCCAAGATGATCTTCAATACTTTTAATACCATTATGTCCACCGGAACTAGATTTTTCTTTTAATTTAATCTTTCCAATTTCCATATCTAAATCATCTTGTATTACCAATATGTCTTCTACCTTAATTTTATAGAATTTCATAATAGCACTTACTGATTCACCACTATTATTCATATATGTTTGAGGTTCTAAGAATATTACTTCCTCATTATTTATATTAGTTTTAACATATTTACCATTAAATTTTTCTTTTTCTAATTTAAGGTTATTCTTTTCTAGATATTTATCTATTATATTAAAACCAACATTATGTCTTGTTTTTTCATATTCTTTTCCTGGATTACCAAGACCTACGATTAATCTCATTATTTCACCTCCATATATTTTTTATATACTTCTTGCTTTTGAAGTTTATGAAGTTTAGCTACTTCTTTAATTGCTTCTTTTTCAGTTAAACCAGATCTAATTAACTCTTTAATATGTGATATTATGTCAACTTTATCATAGTTTTTTACTTCTTTATTCTCTTCTATTACTATAACAAATTCTCCTTTAGGATTAATTTCATCTAGTACGGAAGATACTGTACCTCTATAAACTTCTTCATGTTTCTTACTTATTTCTCTAGATACACTTATATTTCTATCTCCCATTACTTCTTTAATTAATTCTAGAGTTTCTATTACTCTAAATGGAGATTCATATAGAATAATACTATATTTATATTCTTTTAATTCTTCTAATTCTTTCTTCTTAGAAGATTTCTTACTATTTAAGAATCCATAAAATAAAAACTTATTAGGATTTAACCCACTCATAACAAGTGCAGGAATACATGCAGTAGCTCCTGGAAGACATACTACATTATATCCTTTGTTAATTATTTGATAAGTACTAACAAATCCTGGATCTGATATAGATGGTGTGCCTCTATCTGATACTAATGCTACTGATTTACCTTCATCTAAATAAGATAATACCTTTTGCCATGCAGTATCTTCATTAAATTTATGATTTGATATTAGTTTTTTATCTATACCATAATAGTCTAATAGTTTTTTTGTTTCTCTAGTATCTTCAGAGAAGATTACTTCACTATTTTTTAATACTTCTATACTTCTATAAGTCATATCACCTAGATTACCTATAGGAGTTGGTACTAAATATAGTGTTGGAGTATCATCATAACTAATTTGACTCATATTATCACTCCTTAAATATCTTTTTTATTTCTTCTTTATAATTACCTTTCTCATCATGAACTATTACCGGAGGCATAATCTTAATACCTGGTTTACCATTCTTAACTGCCTCGAACAACAACATATTTGCTTCATGATCAATTTTTGGATAAATAAATTGTATTCTTTTTATTTCTAAGTTATATTTCTTAGATAATTCTATTATTTCACTTAGTCTTTCTACTCTATGAACCATTACTAGTGATCCATTATTTTTAAGTAGTTTTCTAGATAATTTCATTATATCTTCTAGTGTAATAGTTATTTCATGTCTAGCAATTGTTTTTATATCATTACTATTCTTTTTAGATGTTTCATTATTTTTAAAATATGGTGGATTACATGTTATTAAATCAAATGTATCTGTATCATATTTTTTAGTTAATTCTTTAGCATCTATATTTAATAGATCTATTTTATCTTCTAGATTATTTAGTTTAATAGATTCAAGTCCTAGATCATATGCTTCTTTTTGTATTTCTACTCCAATTATATTATTTACTTTATCAGATAATATTAAAGGAACAGGGCAATTTCCTGAGCATATATCTATCATTTTAGTATTCTTTCTAACATTGCAGAAATTTGCTAGTAATACTGAATCTAGGGAATATCTAAAATAATCTGTATCTTGAACTATTTTTTTATTATATCCTAATAAATCATTTATTACTTTCATCTAAGAATATTTCAATTACATCTTTATCTTCAGTTTCTACTCTATAAGATTTTCTAAAGATATCTACAGATATAACTTTTCCTTTCTTACCATCTCTATTAACAATAGTACCTATTTTAGGATATTTTTTCTTTTCTTCAACATATGTTTCATCTTCATAGTCTAAACAACATAGAAGTCTATTACATGCTCCATTAATCTTAGTTGGATTTAAAGATAAGTTTTGGTTTTTAGCCATATTAATAGTTATATTATTAAATGAATATAAGAATTTAGAACAACATAATGGTCTTCCACATGGTCCAATACCACCGATTTCTTTAGCTTTATCTCTTGGACCAATTTGTCTAAGTTCAATTCTTACTTTATAAATAGCTGCTAATTGTTTAGCAAGTTCTCTAAAATCAACTCTATCATTAGATAAATAAGTAAAGAATAAATGTGTTCTTTCAAAATTGTAATTAGCATCGATTAGTTTCATATCTAATTTATCTTGTTCAATTAATTCCTTACATTTATCAAATGCTTTCTTAGAATCTTTTATATTTCTTTGATATTGTTCAAAATCATTCTTAGAAGCAATTCTAACAACATCTTTTAGATTTTTATACTTATTTTCATCAACATCTACTATTTCAGATATATTACCAAATTGTAATCCTCTTTCTGTTTCTACAACCACATTAAGTCCATCATGAAGTTTTAAATCATTACAATCAAAATAATATTCTCTTCCACCTTCTGAAAATGTAATTTTAGCTACTTTAATTGTTCCCATACTACACCTCACTCATCTTTATAATGAAATCATCCATCAATAATTTTAAATTCATATTAGTTTCTAAGTTATTCTTAGTGTTTTCTATTACTTGAAGCTTCTTTGTAATAGATCCAAAAGTATTTTCTTGATCTAAAGCCTCAATATAATCAGTATATTTATTCATATACATTAAATCTCTATGTAATTTAAAATTTAACATATCATAATAAAAATAAAGAATAAAGTCAAATAAGAATATATAATCTCTTTTATCTTTATATATATCAGATATTTCGGTTTTATAATAAATATATGTTTTTATCTTTTTTAAATCTATCTTTTTAATTATTTCTAATATATTAGCAGTTAAATAATTAAATGTTTCTTCGTTATATTCATCTTCATTATAAATCTTCTTATAATTTTCGAAAATTATATTGTCACTACGTTTGTCATTATTAAATGTAATAATTTGACATCTAGATTTTACTGTGGAAAGAACTTTTTGTAAATTGTCTGTTAATAATATGGCAACTATATCATCACTTGGTTCCTCTAAAAATTTTAAAATTGTATTAGCTGCAGCAGAGTTTAAATCTTCCGCTCCATCAATTATATATACTAATTTATTACCAAGTACCGGTTTTACTGAAAATGATTCTTGTAATTCTAATAATTGTTCTTTTTTTATAGTACCATTTGATGATTCTATTATTTTTAATTCAGGATAAATGTTGTCATCTATTTGATTTGATACCTTTTCATCATATTCATCACATATTATTTCTTTTGCAAAATCTAGAGAGTATTGCATCAAAAAACTCTTATCGTTTGAAACAAACAGATAAGCTTGAACTATTTTATTATTCTTTTTTTCATTTAAAAGCAAGTTTGTTACTATTTCTTGCTTTTCTAAATACTTCTCTAGCATATTATCCTCTATTCAGATATTTTATTTCTGCCTTCTAATGCTCTTTGAATAGTAAGTGAATCAAGATATTCCATATCTGCAGCAACTGGTATACCAGCAGCTATCTTAGATACTGAAACTCCTGTTCCTTCCAATAACTTTAATATATAAAGTGATGTTGTTTCACCTTCCATAGTCATATTTAAGGCTAAAATAACTTCTTTTATTTCTTCTTTTTTAATTCTATTAATTAATTGATTGATCTTTATATCTTCAGGGTTAACGCCTTCAAGTGGTGATATTAATCCTTCTAGAACATGATATACACCTTTAAATGCATTAGATTTTTCAAATAAAATAAGATCTTTAACACTTTCTACTACACATATAGTAGATTTATCTCTTCCTTCACTACTGCATATCTCACATATATCACTTTCTTCAGTGTAATTATTACATATATTACACTTTCTTATTTTTGTTTTAACATTCATTATTGAATCTGAAAACTTCTTAGCTTGTTCTTCTGAAGACTGCAAAACTGCAAAACATAAACGTTCTGCATTTTTTTCTCCTATACCGGGAAGAGTCTTAAAACATTCTAATAGTTCTTCAAAGCTTTTAGGATATTTCATATTAGAATAACCCTGGCATTCCTTTAGAATACTTTCCTAATCTTTTTTCCATTTCAGCTTCTGCTTGTGCTAATGCATCGTTAGTAGCTATCATAATCATATCTTCTAACATTTCAATATCATCTGTATCTATATCTTCAGATAATGTTACTTTTGTTACTTTTCTATTACCGTTAACTTCCACAGTTACTAAGTCTTTAGAAGCAGTGAAAGTCATTTTCGCTACTTCTTCTTGAGCTTTCATCATATCTTTTTGCATAGCTTGAGCTTGCTTTAATATTTGATTCATATTCATATTACATTTCTCCTATCTCTAATAAGTCTTCAAATTCGTTTTTCTTAACATCCTTAGCCTCAGTAATACTATTTAATACTTCTGACTCATCTAAGATTTCTATTTTTTCTTTATTTTTTATCTTTTTAACATATACTTCTCTTGTTTTAACCCAATCATCGTTAAGATCAAAACACGCATGTATAGTTGTAGATAATTTATTACTAATAAGATTTTCTATATTAAATAAATTATCATATAATTCCTCTAATAAAACTCTAGAATCTGTTGTAATTACTATACCATCACTAGATCCTGCAACTATCTCACAATCTAATAATAAGTTATAAATTTGTCTTTCTTCCAGATTATCTAAGTCACCCTCTAGATTGTTAATGAATTCTAGATAGTTTTTTAATGATGCTTTATCTGCTTGAGATAAGATATTATTTATTCTTATCTTCATTAGTTCATCATATTTAATATATTTTTCATCAGGTATAGGTGTTTCTTCTGCTTTTTCTTCTTTTGTTTTCTCTACCTTTGTTTCTTCTTTTACTTCTTCTTTCTTTTCTATGACAATTTCAGGTTCGCTGCTAGCAGTTATACGAACATTTGTTTCCATAATACTGCTAATCTTAATTAATAATAAATCGAAGAATATCTTCTTTTCTTTTAGATTGCGCATATGTCCAATATAATCAGTTATTTCAAAAATAATCTTAGTCACATTATCTTTGCCTATTTCTCCAACCAATTCATTCTCATTATTTTTTTGATATTCTATAAGTGAATTCTTTAGATATTTAATTATATCTTCACAAATCAACACATAATCTTTTCCGTCAGAGTCATATTGATCACTGATATTAAAAACTTCTTCCAAGTTATTATTTATCATGCAATCAAATAGTTTCTTGAATGAGTCTTGATTTACTCTACCGTTTATCTTAAGTATATCTTCTAAATTAATATTTCCATTGGTATAAGAGTTTAATTGATCTAATAATCCTATTGCATCTCTTAAACCTCCATTTGAATCTTCACCAATTTGTTTAACTGCTTCATCAGATATTTTTATCTTCTCTTGTTTGCAAATATATCTTACTCTTTCCTCAATTAAGTTATTTGGTATTGATTTAAATTCAAAGCATTGACATCTAGATATAATTGTTAATGGTACTTTTTGTGGTTCAGTTGTTGCTAAAATGAATATTACATGTTTAGGAGGTTCCTCTAATGTTTTTAATAATGCATTGAAAGCTCCTGGAGACAACATATGTACTTCATCGATAATATATATTTTATATTTTGAGAATGTTGGCATGAATGTTACATGGTTTTTAATTTCTCTTACTTCATCCACGCCGTTATTTGATGCAGCATCCATCTCAATAATATCAACGTTCTCATTGTTATTACTTAATTTACAAATATCGCATTCCTCGCATGATACTCCATCTTTAGGATTCTCACAGTTTATTGTTTTAGCAAATATCTTAGCAATACTTGTTTTACCAGTCCCTCTAGGTCCAATAAATAGATATGCGTGTGTTAATTTATTATACTTAATTGCATTCTTTAAAGTTGTTGTTACTATTTCTTGCCCACAAACATCATCAAATGTTTTTGGTCTATATTTTCTGTATAAAGCTTGATATATCATATTTATCTTTCCTTTCCTTAATAATTATAACATATTTAACTATATAGATTAACAAAATAACTAATAAAAATCTATCTTTTTTTATATTTTATTTATTAATAAATATTCACATATATAAAAAATATTTCCCGGGAAATATTTTTGATAAATTTAGAGCAAAAAATAACCAATGTTTCACGTGAAACATTGGTGGATTATCTTATATTTTTAAAAAATGTTGTTAGTTTATCTGATATTTCTTTATTTTCTATATATTTATATTCTATATTTTTTTCTGTTTTATTATTATTTTGCTTTGAATAATATATAACTTCGGATATTCTAGATTTCTTTATTACTTCCTTGCACATATCACAAGGTTCTAATGATACATATAATTTGCAATCATTTAATCTCCAATTATGTATTTTTTTTGAAGCTTTTTTTATTGCGATTATTTCTGCATGATCTAATATATTATTAGTTTTTACTGTTCTATTATAAGCTTTTGCTATTATTTTATCATCTTTAACTATAATACACGCTACCGGAACCTCATTTTTTCTAATAGCTTTATCCGTAAGTTTATTTAATTCATCTATAATTAATCTTTCGTTCATATTTTACTCCAAAAAAAATGCACACACGGAAATTAAATGTTAAGGCTGCTATATTTCTATCCTGACCTGATTCCAAGTTCTCCGTTGTGCATAATTAATATACTTTATTTTAAATAAAAAGTCAATTTATAATAATGTTTCACGTGAAACATATATCAAAAAATATTTCCCGGGAAATATTTTTATTCATTGTTTTGATCATTTTTGATTCTTAAGCTTCTGTTTTGGCGCATTAATCTAATGATCATTATTTCTTTTGCGTCTTTTGAAGATGATTTTTTCAATGTTTCATCTATAATTGCTAGTCTTTCATCTTCTGGTGTGTGTTCTAAAGTAAATTTCTCTCCTAATAATCTTAGTATTTTATTTTCAAAGTGTAATTCTTCTATTTTCTCTTCCTTTGCGTCCATTGTAGGTGCAGTATCTAACAATTCTATTCCAAATTCCATTTGTTTGTTTTTTGGTACTCTTTTTAATTCAAGGTTTTCTCTTAATGCTGTAGAAAGTTCTTCTTCTAAGAATTCTTCATGCTCTCTTATAGCTTTATCTACATTTGGTGAAATTCTACCAATGTATTCTTTGTCATCTTTACTATCCTCAACAAGCTCGTTGTATACTGCAATAAATGAATCTGGCATAATCTCCCAGTATATAGGGCCGTCATGCGACATTCCTAAAAAATCTACGTCCCCATGAATAAAAGTATTGTTTAAATAATAAAAGCGATGTTGACGAAACTCATCCCCTATTTGAAATAAATAAGTTCCTGTATGGTTAATTTCTTCAATTTGCATATATGTTTTATCACTATATACCTCGCCTTTTATATGTATTTCATTTATTGCACTCATAACAAACCTCCTTAAACGTAGTTATATTCTACCATTCTAATATTTTATAATCAATAAAAAACAATGTTTCACGTGAAACATTGTTCAATATTATTCTTCAGTTGGTGTTTCTACTGATTGTTCTTCAGTAGATTCTGATTCTTCTTCCTTTTTAGAAATAGAAACAGTTGCTACTTTTTGACCATCTTTTAATGTTATTAATCTAACACCTTGAGTTACTCTACTCATCTTAGATACTTGATCTAATGGAATTCTTATAACTATACCTGAGTTAGTAATTATAATTAAGTCAGAATCATCTTCCACCTTACTTATTGAGATTAATGAACCATTCTTTTCTGTTACATTTAATCCTTTAACGCCTTTACTGCCTCTATGAGTTAATCTATATTCGCGAACATTTGTTCTCTTGCCATAACCGTTTTCTGTAATTATAAGTATTTCATCATCTTCGGTAATAACATCAGCACTTACGCAATCAACATCTTCTGGTATATCTATACCTTTAACACCACTTGCAGTTCTACCTAGTAATCTTATTTCATCCTCATTGAATTTAACCATTCTACCATTTGAAGCTCCGATTAAGATTTGTTGGTTTCCATCTGTTAAGAATACTGATAATAATTCATCATTTTCTTTTAGTGTTATAGCAATCTTCCCGTTTGCTCTAATGCTTTCAAATTCTGCTATATCAGTTCTCTTTACTATACCTTTCTTAGTTACGAAAGTTACTAGTTTTTCACCTATCTTATCATCTACTCTTACTGGAAGAATTGCTTTTACAAATTCATCTTTTTCTATTGGAAGTAAGTTGATTATTGGTAATCCTTTGGCTTGTCTACTAAATTCTGGTACTTCGTAACCCTTAATTCTATATACTTTTCCTTTATTAGTAAAGAATAATACATGATCATGAGTCTTTAATGTAACCATCTTAGTAACAAAGTCTTCTTCTTGAGTTTGCATACCTTTAACGCCTACTCCACCTTTATTTTGTACTTTGTAAGTATCAATTGGTAATCTCTTAATATAACCTTTATTAGTTAAGTTAATTATTATATCTTCTACCGGTATTAAAGATTCATCTTCAATATAATCGATAGCAGTCATATCAATCTTAGTTCTTCTATCATCAGAATATCTATTCTTGATATCTAATAATTCTTCTTTAATTATTCCAAGAACTTTTTCTTCACTAGCAAGAATTGCGTTGTATTCTTCAATTTTCTTTAATAATTCTGCTAATTCTTCTTCAATTTTTTCTCTTTCTAATCCAGTTAATCTTCTTAATTTCATTTCTAGAATAGCATTTGCTTGGATTTCTGTTAAGCCAAACTTATTCATTAATCCTTCTCTTGCTATATCATCTGTTTTAGAACCTCTGATTAACTTAATTACTTCATCAATATGATCTAGAGCTATCTTTAATCCTTCTAAAATATGTACTCTATCTTGTGCTTTTTTAAGATCAAATCTAGTTCTTCTAATGATAATTTCTTTTTGATAATCAATATATTTAGCAATTATATCTTTTAAACCTAGTGTTTTTGGAACACCTTTATCTAGCATTAAGAATATAATACCAAAATTTGTTTGAAAATCTGTATGTTTATATAAATTATTTAATACTACTTGAGCATTTGCATCTTTTTTAAGTGTAATAGTAATCTTAACACCATCTTTTAAATCTGTATGATAATCAGATATACCATCAATTACTTTATTATGAACAAGTTCTGCAACTTTATTCTTTAATGTAGATGTATTAACACCATATGGTACTTCATCAATAATTATTTGATGCTTTCCATCATGTTCTTCAATAGTTGCTTTACTTCTTATAGTAACAGTGCCTCTTCCTGTTTCATAAGCTTTTTTAATACCACTATTACCAAGGATTATACCTCCCGTTGGGAAGTCTGGTCCTTTAATATATTGCATTAAACCTAAAACATCTATATTAGGATTATCTATATATGCAACGCATCCATCAATTATTTCTCCTAAGTTGTGTGGTGGAATATTAGTAGCCATACCAACAGCTATACCCATAGTTCCATTTACTAATATATTAGGGAATCTTGATGGTAATACAGCAGGTTCTTTCTCTGATTCATCAAAGTTAGGAACCATATCTACCGTTTCTTTTTGTATATCTCTTAGTAATTCTAACGAAATCTTTGATAATCTTGCTTCTGTATAACGCATTGCTGCTGCACCATAACCTTCAATATTACCAAAGTTACCATGTCCATCAACTAAGCAATTTCTATAACTAAAATCTTGTGCCATGTGTACCATAGCTTCATATATCGAAGAATCTCCATGTGGATGGTATTTACCCATAACATCACCGACAATTCTTGCCGATTTCTTATGAGGTTTATCTGGAGTGTATCCAGATTCATACATTGACCATAAAATTCTTCTATGAACTGGTTTTAAACCATCTCTTAAGTCTGGTAAAGCTCTAGATACTATAACAGACATTGAGTATTCTAGAAAGGATGTTTCTATTTCTTTTACTATATTGTTTTCTTCTAATCTATCTCTACTGTGATCCATACTTTACCTCCTATATATCTAAGTTTTCTACATATACAGCATTTTCTTCAATAAATTCTCTTCTTGGACCTACATCCTCACCCATTAATCTTGAGAATGCTGCATCTGCTTCTGCTAAATCTTCTACTGTTATTTTTCTTAAGATTCTCTTATTAATATCCATTGTTGTTTCATTTAATTCTTCAGCATCCATTTCTCCTAAACCTTTCATACGAGCTACATCGTATTTAGTATTATCGTTTAGAGATGCTATATAACTATCTCTTTCTGCTTCATTTAAAACATATTTAATAGTTTTACCATGTTTAATACAGAAAAGTGGTGGTTGAGCAGCATATACATGTCCTGCTTCAACTATTGGTCTAAAGAATCTATAGAACAATGTTAATAGTAAAACTCTTATGTGTGATCCATCAACATCGGCATCGGTCATGATTATTATTTTATGATATCTAAGTTTAGATAAATCAAATTCATCACCTATTCCAGTACCAAATGCAGTAATAATTGTTCTTATTTCTTCATTAGATAAAGCTTTATCTAATCTAGCTTTTTCAACATTTAATATCTTACCTCTAAGTGGAAGGATAGCTTGTGTCATTGAATCTCTACCTTTAATAGCAGATCCTCCGGCAGAATCTCCCTCGACTAAGAATATTTCACATACTGCAGGATCTTTATCCTTACAATCAACTAGTTTTCCACCGAAGTTTATAGGGTCTAAGTCACTTTTTCTTCTAGTTAATTCTCTTGCTCTTTTAGCAGCTACTCTAGCTCTTGCAGCAGTCATTGTTTTATCCACAATAATTCTTGCTTCATCTGGATTTTCTAATAAGAATCTTTCAAATCCTTCTGCAAATACTGAATCTGCTATCTTTCTTACTTCAGAATTACCTAATCTTCCTTTAGTTTGTCCTTCAAACTGTGGATTTGGATGTTTACAAGAAACTATCATTGTTAAACCTTCTTTAACATCATCTCCAGTTAAAGATTCATCTTTTTCTTTTAATATATTTTGTTTTCTCGCATAGTTATTAATAATTCTTGTAAGAGCTCTTCTAACTCCTTCTTCATGAGTACCGCCATCATGAGTATTAATATTATTAACAAATGAATATATACTGTCTGAATATCCAGAATTATATTGCATTGCTACTTCTAAGAATACTCCATCTTCTTCACCAGATAAATGAATTATTTCTTCATGAATTGGTGTCTTTCCTTTGTTTAAATATTTAACATATTCACTTATTCCACCTTCATATAAGAAACTTTCTTGTAATTGTGGTTCTACTCTTTCATCTGTTAGAGTTAATCTTAAATCTTTATTTAAGAACGCTAATTCTCTTGTTCTTACTTTTAAAGTATTATAATCATAAATATCTGTATCAAATATTTCTGGGTCTGGTTTAAATGTTACTGTTGTTCCAGATACATCTTTATCACAAGTACCTACTTCAGTAAGTTTTTTAGTAGTTTTTCCACCGTTTTCAAACTTACATTCATATACTTTACCTTCTCTTTTAACTTGTACTTCTACCCAAGATGATAAAGCATTAACTACCGATGCACCAACACCATGTAATCCTCCAGATACTTTATATCCTCCTCCACCAAATTTACCACCTGCATGTAATACAGTATAAACTGTTTCTACTGTGGAAATTCCTGTTTTTGGATGTATTGCTACTGGAATACCTCTACCGTTATCTACTACAGTAATTGAATTATCTTTATGTATCGTAATTTCTATATGATTACAGAATCCTGCTAACGCTTCATCTATTGCATTATCAACAATTTCCCATACTAAATGATGTAATCCTTTTACATCTGTAGTACCAATATACATACCAGGTCTTTTTCTTACAGCTTCTAATCCTTCTAATACTTGAATATCACTTGCTTCATAACTTCCTGCCATATTATTCACCTTCTACTACCTTTCCGTTATCTATTTTATAAATATCTGCTTCTTTAATTATTTTTTTATCAATATTATTTAAATCAGTAGATGTTATAAACACTTGTAAATCATTTTTAATAAACTTAATTATATTAGTCTTTTTAGTACTATCCAATTCACTAAATATATCATCTAATAATAATATAGGTTTCTTATTATATTCTTCTTCATAAATCTTTATTTCAGCTAGTTTTAAACATAATATTGCTATTCTATGTTGTCCTTGGGATCCATAATTATTTATTTTTACATCATCTATAAATATAGAAAAATCATCTTTATGAATACCAAGTAATGTAACTTTTTGAAATAATTCATTGTTATATACCATATTAAACTTATCTTCTAATTCATTTCTATCATCATTATCCATAAATGAATCATACTTTAATATAATATTTTCTTTACCTGTAATATCTTTATATATATCCTTTAAATATTTGTTTATTGTTTCAACATATTTTTTTCTTTCATTATATATATAGATATTTAAATCAATTAGTTTATTCGTTAAGACATCTAAATAATCTTTATTAACTATTTCATAGTTTTTTAAGTATTCATTTCTTGTTTTTAATATTTTATTATATTCATTTAAATATCTAACATAATTATTATTAAATCCACTAATACTTATATTAAAAAAAGATCTTCTTTCTTGTGGTGATCCTTTTATAATTTCTAGATCATCTGGACAAAACATTATTGCATTGATTTTAGATAAATATTCACTAACCTTTTTTAAAGGTTTATCATTAATTGAAACTCTTTTACCATTTTCATTAATTAGTACTTCATACTTATTAATTTTATCTTCATCATTAATAGTTCCAATTATCTTTGTAAATAAAGAATTTTGTTTTATTAGATATAAATCTTTATTTGTTCTATGTGATTTAGTTAAAGATAAAACATATATACTTTCTAATATATTAGTTTTACCTTGAGCATTGTTTCCAATAAATATGTTTATTTTTTTATTAAAATTTAAATCTAAGTTATCATAATTTCTAAAATTTTTTAATTGTAATTTTGTTAAAATCATTTTAAACCTATTTTTTACCCCTCATATTTACCATACCACCTTAATTAATGCTCCTACACATACAATACTATTATAACACAAATAAGGGCGTTTTTGTACCTAATTTTTAAATTTAATAAAAAAATACTACTATTCTGTAGTATTTAATCTCTTTCGTAATATTGATTCTAATTTTGATGATCTTAAAAATTGATTGTCTAATACACCATAAGATATATTTAAATCTAGTATTCTATTATTATCAAAGACAATAGTAGCTTTTCCATTATTATTAAAATAGTTCTTTATTTTATTAAAATTAATCCAAGAACAACTATTTAGTCTTGGTGATTCTGTAGGAAAATAAATCATATTATTACTTTCCTCTATTATTATTGGACTTTTATGTGTTATTCCAGTTAATTTTTTAGTTCCTTCTTTTCTTCCTAAATAAGAACTACCAAAATATTCACAACTATTTTTAATAATTTCCATAATATTTTCCTCGATTATAAATATTCTGTCTCTTTCTATAATTTTAGTTTGATCATCACTAATTGGAATTAATGCCATAGTATTACGATTAATCTCATAAGAAATCATTTTTATTCCCCCTATCTATATTGATTTCTATATATTATTTTCCCGAAAAAAAATAATATTCCCCTATTTTTTCACAAAAAAGTTAAAAAATTTGTCGAAATTTGTCGTAAAAATAAAAAAATTGCATTTTTTATGCAATTTTTATTATTAATAAGTCTTAATAGGCATTAATAATTGTAATAAATCATCATTATCTTCAGTATTTAGAATTATTGGACTAATTTCACTATTTAATAGAATTCTAACATTTTTACTATCAATAGTTCTTAATGCATCCATCATATGTTTTGCAGAGAATGCTATTTTTATTTCTTCATCATTATTCTTTTTAATAGCTAGTTTTTCCTCTACTCTACCTATTTCTGGAGTATTACTTGTTACTATTAATGTATTACCTTCTGTTTCAAATTTTATAACATTCTTTTCTTTTTCACTAGTAAGAAGTGATGCTCTATCCACAACATTAAATAAATCATTTAGATTAGCATCTATTATTAATTTAAATTCACTAGGAATTAATCTAGATATATTAGGGAAAACATCATTTAATAATCTTGATTGATATAAAATATTATCAAATTCAAATAATATCTTATTAGTAAATATATGAATATTTATATTTTCTTCTTCATCATCAATTATTTTAACAAGTTCTCCTATATTTCTTCCTGGTATAACTATATTAATTGGATTATCAACAGGATTATCTAATTTAATTCTTTTTTTAGCTAATCTATAAGAATCTGTAGCTATACATTCAAGTATATCTTTTTCAATTTTAAAATTAATACCTGTAAGTATTGGTCTACTTTCTTGATTACTAGTAGCATATATAGTTTGATTAACCATTGTTTTTATTATCTTCTTATCTAATGTTATAGGATTACTGCTCTTTTCTATATTTATATTAGGAAATTCATCTGAATCAATTCCATTTAAATTAAATTTAGAATTATCATTATATAACATTAATTTTAATCCATCGATTACTTCTATATTAATAATACCATCTTGAATCTTTCTAATTATATCAAGTAAGAATTTACCTTGTATAACTATAGATCCTTCTTCTTCTATATTATCTATATATTTCTTGTCTATAAATACTTTAATATCTATATCATTATCACTAGCAAGTAATGTTAATCCTTTCTTAGTTAAATCAAATTTAATACCTGCAAGTACTGGTATAACATTTTTAGTAGATACTGCATGTGATACCTTATTTAAATTTTCTAATAATATTTCTTTTTTAATACTGAATTTCATATTCCTTACCTCCATCTTGAAATGCCTTATTTTTATTTTTTTATTAATTATTTATATTATTATTGATGTGGAAAATGTTTAAAACTTATTTTTTTCTTTTATTTATAACAAATTTTCATGTTTATTTATGTTTAAAACTTTTAACTGTTTCCACATTATTCCAATCTTTTTTTTATTTCTTCAATAATTTTTTCTAATTGTTTATTTGATTTTAATTCCTCTGCTATTCTATCACAAGAACTCATTACTGTAGAATGATCTCTTCCTCCAAATTCCATACCAATTCTTGGGAAAGATTCATCTGTTAATTGTCTTGATAAATATATGGCAATATGTCTAGGAAAAGCTATACTTGCTACTCTTTTCTTTGATTTTAAATCTTCCACAGTAACATTATAGTAATTAGCAACACATTTTTGAATTCTATTTATATCATAACTATTTGATCCATTACCATAAGAATTAGTATTACTAACAAATTTTCCTTTTAAAGCTTCAATTGCTATATCTAAAGTTATTTCTTCTTGGAAGAATATAGTAGCATAAGCACAAACTCTTGTTAAAGCTCCTTCTAGATTTCTAACATCAGATTGGCATGTATTTGCTATATAATCAATAACTTCATCAGATATATGCTGTGCAAAATTCATATTTGCTATTTTATTTTTTAATATTTTCTTTCTTAATTCATTATCTGGTGGAAAAATATTTACTTTTAATCCCCAGTTAAATCTAGTTCTTAATCTATCCTCTAGATTTTTTAAATCATCAGGAGAATTATCACTAGATATTATAATTTGCTTCTTATTATCAAATAATGTATTAAATGTGTGGAAAAAAGCTTCTTGTGATTTAGGAGCATTTCCTAAGAATTGTATATCATCAATTATTAATACATCAACATTCCTATATTTATTATTAAAATATTCTTTTTTATCAAAGTTATTACCATTTGTTGTTCTATTTATACCTATCCAGTCATTTATAAAGGTATCAGATGATACATACAATACTTTTTTATTTGAATTATCCACAATATAATTACCTATTGCATGCATTAAATGGGTTTTACCTAATCCAGAATTACCATATATAAATAAAGGATTATACATTTTACCTGGATTTTCAGCAACAGCCAAAGCAGTAGCTTGTGCGAACTTATTACTCTCCCCTACTATAAAGTTTTCAAATTTATATTCAGGATTTAAGTTAGCATCTTTATAACTATTAAAAGGAACTCCTAATTCTTCTTGTTTTTCAACAACTTCTTTCTTTTCTTCCTTTTCTAGTTCATTCTCTAAAACAAATTTTAAATTAAAGTTAGTACCTGTTATAGAATTTAATATTTCCCCTATTATATCTCCATAACTTTCAGATAAGTGTTTTTTGTGAGCAATTGTGGAAACTACAATAACTGCATCTTCCCCTAGAGAATGTAATTTAGTCTCTTTAAACCAAGTCTCATACCCAATAGATGAAACTCTTTTTTTTATAATACTAAGAAATTTTTCCCAAATAAGATCCTTATTCTCCATTTGTCTCACCTTCCCCCAGGTACTTTCATAACTAATTATACCCTTTTTTCCTTATATTTCAATAAAAAACAGGCATTTTTTTTATCCACAAAAGTTATCCACACAATTGTTAACATTAATTATTATATAAATAAATATTAAAACCTATTTTTCCACATTTTCCACAAATTTCATTTATTAACAACCTATTATCCACATTTAATAGTTATCAACACTAGTGTGGAATCTGTTGATAATTAAATTTTAGTTTCTATTATAAAGGAAAATATAATAATTTTCCACAAAAAGTGTTAATAATTTAAATTTTTGTTTTAAATTGTTTGACTTTCCACAAAAACATGTTATAATCTATTATGTTTTATGGACTTGGAGGTGTTTATAAATGAAAAGAACTTTTCAACCTAACAATAGAAATATGAAGAAAAAACATGGATTTTTTTCTAGAATTAAAGGCAAAGTATTAAATAGTAGAAGAAAAAAAGGTCGCAAAACTTTATCTAAATAATTATCCACTTATTTTTAGTGGTTTTTTTTGTATTATAGGAGGCCTATGAAAAAATTAAATATTATAAAGAAACAAGAAGAAATAAATAATGCTATACAAAATGGTAAATTATTAAAAAATAGATTTTTCTTTCTTTATTATATATATAATAAAACTAAATACCCTAGATTTTGTATATGTGTCTCTAAAAAATTAGGAAATGCTGTTATCAGAAATAAAAACAAAAGACAGATCAAAGATATAATAGATAAGAGCAATTTAGTCTTCAAAAGTGATATAGACTATGTTATAATATTAAGGAAAGAAATTTCAAATATCACGTATGAAGAAAAGAAAAAATATTTATTAGAAATATTATGTAAACTAGAGGGAGAACAAAATGAAGAAAAATAAATTTAAAGTACTAATTATATTATTCTTAGTTTTAGCATTAACTGGATGTACTACAGTTTTAAAAGATAATAAAACTAAAAAGGCAGTATATTATGAAACAAACGATGTAAAAATTACATTATATGAAAATATATTATGCCAACCAACAGATGAAGGATTAATTAAAAAATATAATAAATATAAGAAAAAAATAGATATTAGTAAGTTACCAAAATGTGAAAAATTCGAAATAAATGATAGTAATTATGAAGGATTATGGGAAAACTTATTAGTTAAACCATTAGCATGGGTATTAGTAAATGCTAATAAATTATTCAAGAACTATGGTTTAACAATTGTAGCTATAGGTTTATTAATTAGATTATTACTTGCACCATTTACTCAAAAGAGTGCTATGCAATCTGAAAATATGAAGGAAATGCAACCTGAAATGGACAGATTAAATAAAAAATATGAAGGTAGGGATGATCAAGCATCTCAACAACAAAAATCAATGGAAATGATGCAATTATATAAGAAATATAAGATTAATCCATTTGCAAGTTGTTTGTTTGCATTTATTCAAATACCTTTATTAATGGCATTTTATGAAGCAATTAATAGAGTACCAGTAATATTTGAAGGTAAATCATTTGGATTAATACTTGGAACAACTCCATTAAAAGCAATAACTGGTGGAAGTTTCATATATATAATTATTCCGGTATTAATAATAATAACTACATTCTTATCACAAAAACTTAATAAAACAGCACCAACTCCTCAAAAAGGAGATATTAATCCTAATGTAATGTCTAATATGATGATTATAATGATAGCAGTTATGTCTATTAATTTCTCAGTAGCATTATCATTATATTGGATAGCATCTACTGTATTCACAATAGTTCAAAACTTAATAGCAATGCAAATCAAAAAGAATAAAAAGGCAAAAGAGTAAGGAGTAGCACTATGAAGATATATACATATGAAGGAAAAAATTTAGAAGAATTAACATTACAAGCTTTAAAAGAATTAAATGTTAAAGAAGATGAAATGTTAACAGAAGTAAAAGAAGAAACAGTAGGTTTATTAAGAAAAAAGAAATATACATTAAATGTAGTATTAAAAAGTGATGTTTTAGAATATTCTAAAAAACTATTAAAAGATATAGTTGAAGGAATGGGAATAAAAGACGTTATTATTGAATCTCAAAGAAAAGAGAATTTTATTAAATTAACTCTTCATTCATCAGACAATTCTATATTAATAGGTAGAAATGGAAGAACTTTATCATCATTACAAAATATAATAAGATCATCAGTATCTAATCAAATAGGTATATTTGTAAATATTATACTAGATGTAGAAAACTATAAAATTAAACAAGAACATAATATAGAAAGATTAGCTAAGAAATTAGCAAAAGAAGTTTTAAGAACAAAAGAACCAATTGCTATGGATTCTATGAATTCTTATGAAAGAAGATTAGTACATAATGCATTATCTAATTTCAAAGGGATTACTTCAGATAGTGAAGGGGAAGAACCAAATAGAAGAATAGTAATTAAACCTGTAGAGTAAGAGTCGTATGACTCTTTTTTTTTCTATAAAAATTTGTTATAATACGTTCTATCGGAGGGTTTATGCCAGAAATTGTAAAAAGTTATGAATTAAGAGGGGAAGGTCTTTCATCAGTAATTTTTGAAAGAGCTGGCTTTAAAAAGAAAGAATCAACTGAAGAACATAAACACGGAACATACTACTTTTCACATGATATATCATCAGATGGAGTAGAAGTACAAATAGAAATAGATGCCTTCTATCCATTTGATTTTGATGAGACAAGAGATGTAACAGTATATGACAAAACTTATGAACGTGTTTTTACAGCATTTTATGAAGAAGATAGAGACTATCCTTATTTAAATGACTTAAAGAAAGAATATAATAGAATAATGGATTCTTTGGTGGAAAAAAAGATATTCGTGCCAAAAACAAAAAAAGAGAATAAAACACTAATAAATAAAGAATAGGAGGTATATATGGACAATACAATTGTTGCTATTTCTACTGCTCTTGGAGTAGGAGCTATTTCAATAATAAGAGTATCTGGTAAAGATGCATTAGATATTGTTAATAAAATATTTGATAAAGATTTACATGAATTTAAAGCAAATACAATTAATTATGGACATATAATTAATGAAGGTAAAGTAATAGATGAAGTATTAGTATCAGTATTTTTAGCCCCTAAAACATATACAAAAGAAGATATAGTAGAGATTAATTCACATGGTGGAATAGCAGTTACTAATAAAATAGTAGAATTATTATTAGAAAACGGTTGTACACAAGCAGAACCAGGTGAATTTACTAAGAGAGCATTTTTAAACGGAAGAATAGATCTTCTAGAAGCAGAATCAGTAATGGATTTAATTGAAGCTAAAACAGATACTGCTAGAAGAATGGCCATTAACGGAGTAGATGGTAAATTATCTAAGAAAATCAATGCTATTAGAGACTTAGGGTTAGATTTAATATCTAATATTGAAGTAAATATAGATTATCCAGAGTATGAAGATATAGAAGTAATGACTATTGATAAAGTAAGAGATTTCTCTGAAAAACTAAATACCTCAATTGATGAACTTCTAAAAGACTCAGAAAGTGGTAAATTAATAAAAGAAGGTATAGATACAGTTATTATAGGTAGACCAAATGTAGGAAAATCAAGTATATTAAATAAATTACTAAATGAAGATAAAGCTATAGTAACTGATATTCCAGGAACTACACGAGATGTAGTAGAGGGTTCTATTAGACTAAATGGAATATTAATTAACTTCTTAGATACTGCAGGTATAAGAGAAACTGATAATAAAGTAGAAAAAATTGGGGTAGATAAATCTTTATCCTTAATAGATCAAGCAGATTTAGTATTGTTAGTATTTAATAATAATGAAAAATTTACAAAAGAAGATGAAGAATTATTAGAAAAGACTAAGAATAAAAAGAGAATAATAGTTATTAATAAGATGGATTTAGATACTAAGATTGATAAAGAATTTGAAGATTCAGTAAAAATTAGTGCTAATGAAGATGTTGACCCATTATTAAAGAAAATAAATGATTTATTTGAATTAGATAAAATAAATAATGGAGATATGACTTATTTATCTAATATAAGAACAATTAATCTATTAAAACAAGCTAAGAAGATATCTAAAGAATTAATAACATCTTTAGATAATGATCTTCCGATAGATATGCTTGAAATAGATATAAGAAATATATTAGATCTATTAGGAGAAATAACAGGTCAAAAATATGATAATGAATTAATAGATAGATTATTTAAAAACTTCTGTCTAGGAAAGTAGGGTATATGAATATAGCAATTATAGGTAGTGGGAGTTTTGGTTGTGCACTTGCAAAAATATTAAGTAAAAAGAATAATGTAAAAATATGGTCTTATCTACAAGAAGAGGCAGACTTAATTAATAATGAACATAAATGTATGTTTATAAAAGACTTAGTACTAGATAATAGTGTAATTGCATCAACAGATTATCAAAAAGTAATAGAAAATACACAAATAATAGTGATTGTAACACCATCAAGAGTTGTAAGAGAAACATGCAAAAATATTAAGGATTTTGTAACTGACCAAGAAATAGTACTTTTATCTAAAGGAATGGAAGATGAAAAGTTACTTTCTGAAGTAATCTTTGAAGAATTAGGTAAAAATACGAGTGTAATTTCAGGGCCATCACATGCAGAACAACTATCAAGAAATATACCTACATTTGTAATGTATTCTGGTAATAAAGATTTAAAAGAAGTATTTGAAACAGATAATTTTCATCTAACTTATACAGATGATCCTATAGGAATGCAACTAGGTGCTACTTTAAAGAACATTATCTCTTTAGGATCAGGTATAGTTGAAGGTTTAGGCTATGAATCAAATACACTTTCATATTTTATAACTGAAGGTTTAAGAGAAATAAACGAAATATCAGTTAAAATGGGCGCTAAAACCGAAACAATATATGGTTTAGCAGGACTTGGAGATTTATTAACTACATCTCTTTCAATGGATTCGAGAAATAAAAGAGCAGGTCTACTTCTTGCAAGTGGTAAATCTATCGAAGAAGTAAGATATGAAATAGGTATGACTATTGAAGGATTAGATAGTTTAAAATCAGGATATAATTTAGCTAAAAAATATAATATAGAAGCTAAAATAATAGATAATTTGTATAATATTATTTATAAAGAAAAAGATATAAAAACAATATTAGATTAATATTTCAGTGACATTTTCTTCATTTTGTGATATATTGGTATCAATGGAATTGACATCTTTGGACAATTGTAGTCCTTGGGGGTCAGTTCCTTTTTTTGTGCTTTTATAAAAAAAAGAACTTACATTGTAAGTTCTTTTTATTTTCTTTCAATCATAATATCAGAAACATTTAAGTTATCATAGCTAATATTATCCATAATTACTTTAGCTACATCTTTAGAATTCATAAAAGTATTAGCTTTTTCTTCTGATACGTAGTCTCTACTGTTATTCCAGAAGTTTGAGTTCATACCACCTGGATATACACCAACAATTTTAATACTTGTTCCTTTATATTCAGTTTTTAAAGCTTCAGTATATCCTCTTTCTCCCCATTTTGCAGCACAATATACTGTTTCAGTCTTGTTTCCTTTTAAAGCAGCAGAAGACATTATATTAACTATTTTTAAATTTTCGTACTTAACATTTAAAACTGCGGTTGTACATAAGATCATACCTTTTAATCCTGTTAAAGAAATATCTATATCCTCAGAATTATATTCAGTAGCTCTCTTGAAAACACCTTTTTCTGCACAATTTATTAATACAGATATATTTCCTAATTTGCTTATTTCTCTAATTGAGGTATTTACAAAAGATTCATCACTAATATCTCCGACAAATCCTTTATAATTTTCGGTAAATTCCTCATCTAATTCAGCCATTTTCTCTTTATTTCTAGCTAAATTGCAAACAAAATAACCTTTATTTAAACTTTCTTTTACTAATTCTAGTCCTAGACCAGATGTACCTCCAGTAATAATAATTATATCCTTCATAAAATCACTCCTATATATGATTATATCATATATATTTTACAAATATTAAAATTTGTAATATAATACACTTGCTTATTTTAAGAAAAGAGGTGAAGTTCATGAAATGCGATATTATCGTTGTTGGTGGTGGTCATGCTGGTGTGGAAGCTACACTTGCTGCTGCTAAAATGGGATTTAAAACAATTTTAGTTACTGGTGCTATTGATAAAATAGCAATGATGCCATGTAATCCACATATTGGTGGATCTGCTAAAGGTATTGTTGTTAGAGAAATTGATGCATTAGGTGGAATGATGGGTAAAGTCGCAGACAGAACTTTACTTCAAATGAAAATGCTTAACTTTGCAAAAGGACCAGCTGTTAGATCACTTAGATCACAAGGAGATAAAGTTGCTTATCCTAAAGAAATGCAAAGAATATTAAAAGAAGATAAAAATATAACAATAGTTGAAGAAATGGTAGAAGACCTAATAATTGAAGATAGTGCAGTAAAAGGAATAGTACTTTCTACCGGAGAAAAAATAGAATCTAAAGCAGTTATTTTAACAACTGGTACATATATGAAAGCTGATATCTTAGTAGGTGATACTAGAACTAGATCAGGCCCTTCTCATACAAGACCATCTCTTCATTTAAGTGATAACTTAGAAAAATTGGGTTTTAAAATACTAAGATTAAAAACTGGAACACCACAAAGAATTGAAAGAAGTTCTATTGATTTTACTAAGTGTAAGATGGAACCAGGGGATGATAAACTATATACATTCTCATTTGATGATAAACCATATTACAAAGTTGAAGAACAAGAACCTTGTTATTTAACTTATACTACTGCTAAAACACATGAAATAATTAGAAAAAATCTTAATAAATCTAGTATGTATGGTGGAATAAAAGAAAAACTAGGAGTAGGTCCAAGATACTGTCCATCTATCGAAGATAAGGTAGTTAGATTTGCAGATAAAGAAAGACATCAATTATTCCTAGAACCAGAAAGTAGATATTTTGATGATATATATCTTCAAGGATTCTCTACTAGTATGCCACCAGAAGTACAAGATGAAATGGTACATTCATTACCAGGACTTGAAAATGCTAAAATACTTAGATATGGTTATGCTATTGAGTATGATGCAATTGATTCAAAAGATTTATATCCATCTTTAGAGACTAAAATAATATCTGGTCTTTATACTGCAGGACAAATAAATGGTACTAGTGGTTATGAAGAAGCAGCTTGTCAAGGATTAATGGCAGGTATTAATGCGGGATTAAAATTACAAGGTAAAGAACCATTAATTTTAAAAAGAGATGAAGCATATATTGGAGTTTTAATTGATGATTTAGTAACTAAAGGTGTTAGAGATCCATATAGACTACTTACATCAAGAGCAGAATATAGATTATTACTTAGAAGTGATAATGCAGATTTAAGACTTAGAAGATATGGTTATGAAGTAGGGTTAATTAATAAATCTCAATATAATAAATTAGTTAAAAAAGAAGAAAATATAGCAAGCATTCTTAATGAATTAGAAAATATTAATATTAAATCTGATAGAAAAATGAATGGTATTGATTTTATTAAAAGAACAGAAAATTCTATTAATGATATATCTGATAAATTAAGTAAAAAATATGATGAATTAGAACTAGAACAAGCAGAAATACAAATAAAATATGAAGGTTATATCAAGAAAGCTAGAAAAGAAGCAGAAAAGATGAGAAAGTTAGAAAACAAAAAGATTCCAGCTGATATAGATTATGATAAAGTACCTAACTTAGCATCTGAAGCAAGAGTAAAACTTAAAGAAGTAAGACCTTTATCATTCTCACAAGCTTCTAGAATTAGTGGAGTAAATCCAAGTGATATAGCCATATTATCTGTATATATGAAGAGGTATTTTAATGAAGATAAATAATTTTATTGAAGAAGTAGAAAAATTAGGAATAAAACTATCAAAAAGACAGCTGGAACAGTTAGAAGAGTTCTACAATTTATTAATTGATTATAACGAAAAAGTTAATTTAACTAGAATCACAGAAAAAGAAGAAGTATATTTAAAACATTTCTATGATAGTTTAACTTTAATTAAAGCAATAGACTTAACTAAAGGATTAACTATTTGTGATGTAGGAACTGGTGCAGGATTTCCTGGTATAGTTCTTAAAATATGTTTTCCACAGTTAAAAGTAACTTTAGTAGAAACTTTACAAAAAAGAGTAAGATTTCTTTATTTAGTAAAAGAAAAATTAAATTTAAAAGACCTATTTATTTGTAAAGAAAGAGCAGAAATATTTGCTACTAATAATAGAAGTAAATATGATTTAGTAACAAGTAGAGCTATGGCAAGATTAAATATACTTAATGAAATGTGTATTCCTTTATTAAAAGTAAATGGATACTTTATTCCAATGAAAGGTTCTATTGAAGGAGAATTAGAAGAAGCATCTAATTCAATTAAAGAATTAAATGCAAAACTAGAAAATGTTGTTTCATTCACATTACCAGTAGAAGAAAGTATTAGAAATTTAGTAGTAATAAAGAAAATTGGAGACAACAAGACTATATATCCAAGAAGTTTTAATGAAATAAAGAAAAAACCATTATAGGAGAAAACATGGAAAAGAAAGCCTTACAAAACATATTAGATTTAAAAGCAAAAGATGAAATAAAAACCGCAATAATAAAAGAAGTTTTAAGATTTGAATTAAAACATCATTCATATCAAGAAATCACTAGAAGACTTGCATCAATAGATGAAGACGAAGAAACTAATTCTCTATATAGAGAAGCATTAAAATCAGTATTATTAGAGTTAAAAATTCAAAAACTAGGTAAATTAGATCTGGATACTGTAGCTGAAATAAGTAAAGATATAGAATCTGATACTAAAACTACAAAACAATTTATTGAAGAAACTAGATCTGATTTTTTACAAGAACCAGATAATAAAAAGAAAACATTTTAATAAAAATCCATTGAAAAAATGGATTTTTTATTATATTATTATATATAGTAAAAGAATAAGAAGTGAGTTGATATTATGAACAATATGGAAAAAGAAATAATAGAAGTTTCATTAGAAGATATAATACCTAATAGATTTCAACCAAGATTATCGTTTGATGAAGATGAACTAAATGGACTTGCTAAATCTATTAGACAACATGGCATTATTCAACCATTAGTATTAAGAAAAGTTGGAAATAAATATGAAATAATTGCTGGTGAAAGAAGATATAAAGCATCTTTTATCGCAGGACTTACAAAAGTACCAGCAGTAGTTATAGATTTAAATGATAATGAATCAGCAGAAGTAGCTATAGTAGAAAATATTCAAAGAAAGAATTTATCTGCTCTAGAAGAAGCTAAATCTTATAAGAAATTATTAGATAGAGGCTATTTAACACAAGAAGAATTAGCAGCAAGAATGGGTAAAACTCAAGGAGCTATTTCTAATAAATTAAGATTATTAAATCTAACTAATGAAGTTCAAGACGCTTTACTTAATAATGAAATAAGTGAAAGACATGCTAGAAGTTTATTAAGAATAGATAATCCAGAAGATCAAGTAGAAGTATTGAGAACTATTATAAGAGAAAGACTTAATGTTAGAGATACAGATAGATTAATAGATAGTCTTAAACAAACTGAAGAATTAGAACCAGTAAGATCATATGGTAAGACATTAGGGGGTTCTAGAAAAGAAACTATAATAGATTTCGAAACATTATTTAACGAAATGAATGAAATACAAACAGAAAAGGCACCATCTATTGAGGATAAACAATATCCAGAAATAGAGGACAAGAAATATCCAGAAATAGATTATGAAGAAACATTACTTCTTGATGATGAAAAAGATGATGAAAAGAAAGAAAAATTACAAGAAAAAGTAAAGAATTTTATCGAAGAATTAAAAAGAGAAGGATATATATCTACATATGATTCCTATGAATTTGATAGCCTTTATGAATTTATAATAAAAATTAATAAATAAAATCAATGTAAAATACATTGATTTTTTTATATGTTATGGTATAATTTCATTGAAAAAAGAGGCGATTTATATAATTAGTTTTTATTTAAAAAATAATGATGAAATCATTAGAAAAGACAATATTGAATCAAAAATAAAGAAAGATGAATTATTATTTGAAATAGACAAAGATAAATATAAAATTAATTTATCTAAATTTATATTAAATAAAGATAACAATGAATCTATATTAAACTTTATTTTTGATGATAAAAAAGAAACTAAAGGAACATATTATATTAAGGATATGAACTTTTATATGGATGCAAGAATAAAAACTAATAAACTTATATATAAAGATAATAAATTGGATATAGATTATGAATTATATTTACAAGATGAATATATTGGTAAATTTAGATTAAAAATAACAGTAAAGGAGTAGAATATGGTAGATTTTAAAAAGATAATATCTTCTCTTATAGAAAAAGAGATTAATATAGATGTATATAATTCTATTAAAGAAATAGAAGATCCATCTAAAGGTGATTATGCTTTCCCATGCTTCAGTTTATCTAAAGAAATGCATAAATCACCAATAGAAATAGCAGATTCTTTATGTTCTTTAATTAAAGATGAAAGAATAGAGAAGATTGAAAGTGTTTCTGGATACTTAAATTTCTTTATTAATAAGGAATACTTAATTAAAGAAGTATTAACTGATTATGATAATAATAGAGATAACTATGGTAAAGAAGATCACAAAGAAACAGTATTAGTAGAATATTCTTCTCCTAATATAGCTAAACCATTCCACGTAGGACATTTAAGAAGTACAGTTATAGGGCATGCTTTATACAATGTATATAAACATTTAGGATATAACACTATATCTATTAACCATTTAGGAGATTATGGTACTCAATTTGGTAAATTAATCGAAGGTTATAAACTATGGGGAAATGAATATGATTTAAACGATAAACCTATAGATAAATTAGTAGAAATATATGTAAGAATTAATGCATTATGTGAAGAAGATGAAACAGTACTTGCAAGATGTAGAGAAAACTTTAAGTTACTTGAAGAAGGCGATGAATATTGTGTTGGTCTTTGGAAGAAGTTTAGTGAACTAAGTTTAAAAGATTTCGATAAAATATATGACTTACTAGGAGTTAAATTCGACGTTATTAAAGGAGAATCATTCTATATAGATAAGATGCCTGAAGTAATATCAATCTTAGACAAGAATAATAAATTAACAGTTAGCGAAGGTGCTAAAGTAGTAGATTTAGAAGATCAAGGTATTAAAACACCATGTATTATTGTTAAAAGTGATGGATCTAGTATATATGCTACTCGTGATTTAGCAGCTATTCTTTATAGAGCAAGAACATTTGATTATACTAAATCATTATATGTAGTTGCTTGTGAACAAGATTTAGCATTTAAACAAGTATTTGCAGTGGCTAAATACTTAGATTTAGATGAAAAGTATGTTAATGGATTAGAACATGTATCATTTGGTATGTATAGATTACCAGAAGGTAAGTTCTCAACAAGAAAAGGAAACTTTGTTAAATTAGAAGATATATTAAATGCATCAATTAATAAAGCAAAAGAAACAATTATGGAAAAGAATCCAGAATTAGACAATATTGATGAAGTTGCTACAAAAGTTGGTGTAGGAGCAGTAGTATTCAGTGATTTATATAACTCTAGAATTAAAGATGAAGTATTTGATCTAGATGAAATGATGAAATTCAATGGAGAAACAAGCCCATATATTCAATACATGTATGTAAGAATTAAGAGTATTTTAAGAAAAAATGATACTGAGGTATTGCTTAAAAACGTTAAATATGATAAATTACTTGAGGGTTCAGCATATGAGCTAATTAAGTTAATTAATAAGTTTAATGATGTATTAAATAGTGTAATTAGTAAAAATGAACCATATTTCTTATCTAGATACTTAATTAAATTAGCTACTACTTATAGTGAATACTATAATGAAGTTAAGATATTAAGTGATGACGAAGAAGAAAGAAATTCAAGATTATATCTTGTAACAGTAGTATCTGAAATACTTAAAACAGGATGTAATTTACTAGGTATAGAAATGCCTGAAAGAATGTAAAAATACTCACACAGAAAGGAAGTTTTAGTATGAGCATTAGAAAAAAGAAATTAGAAGAATTAGAATTAATGAGCTATACAGATATAGCTTATGAAATAATCAAAGAGGATAAGAAAAAGTATGACACAAAGAAATTATTCAAAGAAGTATGTAAATTACTTGAATTAGATGAAAATACATTTATAGAACAAATAGGTGATTTCTTTACAGCTTTAACTACTGATGGAAGATTTATATTTATAGATAGTAAAGCTTGGGATTTAAAAGAAAATCACAAAGTAAAAGTAGTTGTTGATGATGGCGACGAAGAAGATATCGAAATGGATGAATCAGAAGACGAAGAAAATAATGAAGACAATGGAGATATCGAAGATGATTATTCAGATGAAGCAGTTGATGATAGTAAAGAAGATGAAGATGATCTTGGAGATTTAACTATCGTTGATGAAGAAGATTTAAGTATAGAGGAATAGGTGATCTTATGATAGAGAGATTAGAAGCTACTTTAAATAGATATAATGAATTAACTTCTATGTTATCTAGTCCAGAAATATTAGGTAATGTAGATAAAATGACTTCTCTATCAAAAGAACAAGCATCTATTGCAGAAGTTGTTGATAAATATAAAGAATATAAAAAAGTAGAAAACGATTTAGAAGAAGCAAAAGAATTATTAAATGATCCAGAAATGGCAGATTTAGCTAAAGATGATATTAATAATTTAACAGTAAAAAAAGAAGAATTAATAAAAGAATTAGAAATCTTATTATTACCAAAAGATCCTAATGATGATAAGAATATTATTGTTGAAATAAGAGGAGCTGCTGGTGGAGATGAAGCTAATATTTTTGCTGGAGACTTATTTGAAATGTATTCTAGATATGCAGAAAGTCAAGGTTGGAGAATAGAAGTAACTAACGCTGAACCTGGAGCTGCAGGAGGATATGCACAAATAGAATTCATGGTTAAGGGAGAAAATGTTTATTCTAAACTTAAATATGAATCAGGATCTCATAGAGTTCAAAGAGTTCCAGAAACAGAATCACAAGGAAGAGTTCACACATCTACTGCTACAGTACTTGTAATGCCTGAAGTAGAAGATGTTAACATTGATATTAAAGAACAAGACTTAAGAATAGATGTATATAGATCTACAGGAGCAGGAGGACAAGGAGTAAATACAACAGATTCTGCTGTTAGAATTACTCATATTCCAACAGGAATAGTAGTTACTTGCCAAGATGAAAGAAGTCAGTTAAAAAATAAAATTAAAGCTCTAGGAATTTTAAAAGCAAGAATTTATGATGAAATGCAAAGAAAACAAGAAGCAGAAGTTGGAGCAGAAAGAAGAAGTAAGATAGGTACAGGAGATAGATCTGAAAAGATAAGAACTTATAACTATCCACAAAATAGAGTAACTGATCATAGAATTAATTTAACATTAATGCAACTAGATAGAATAATGCAAGGTAAAATGGATGAATTAATTGAATCATTAATAAATGAAGATATAAAGAGAAAATTAGCAGGAGAATAATTTTCTCTTTTTTTATGCTATAATTAAAAGGAGGTGTCATATGATAAGAGAATTAACTAAAGAAGAATTTGATAAAACTTTTTATGATTTAAATTATGAAGGATATTTATATCACTATAATCATAGAAAAGATATATTTGTTAAAAAAACATATGAAGAAATAAAAGAATATTCGTTAGAAAAAATGGATAAAGGTCTAAAAGTATTAGGATATTTTAAAGATGATAAATTAATAGGATTTTTATCATATTATATATGGGAAAGAGCAAATAAATATCTATGGATAGATGAATTTGAAATAACTGAATCTGAAAGAAGAAAAGGATATGGAACTGCTCTTATGAATGAAGTAAGAGAAATAGTAAAAAGAGAAAAACTAAGTAGAGTAGAACTAAATTGCTGGGCTTTTAATGAAGATGCTATAAAGTTTTATGAGAAATTAGGATATACTGAGCAAAGAATAGTATTTGAAAAGATAAATGAGGATTAATATGACAGATATAGAATATTTAAAGAAATATTATAAAGGAAATATTGAGGATGCTATTAAAAGACTTAATAATGGTGAACCAGTACAATATATAGTAGGAAATGTAGATTTTTATAATTCTAATTTTATAGTTAATAAAAATGTATTAATCCCTAGATTTGAGACAGAAGAACTAGTATTAAATACAGTTAATTTTATTAAAGAATATTTTAATAAACCTAAAGTATTAGATATAGGAACAGGTTCAGGAGCAATAGCAGTTTCTATTAAGAAAGAAATAAATTCTATAGTATATGCTACTGATATATCTAAAGAAGCTTTGGAAGTAGCTAAGGAAAATGCTAAAAGAAATAATGTAGACATTAACTTTATTAATACTAATATATATGATGGAATAAAAGAAAAATTTGATGTAGTAATTAGTAACCCTCCATATATAAGATATGATGAAGAAATAGATGAAATTGTTAAGAATAATGAACCACATATAGCATTATATGCAG
>JAEEGJ010003033.1_pt1 | contig 70310 bp, 73 predicted proteins | sample 8958761 | NCBI WGS metagenome assembly JAEEGJ01 (sample SAMN16246546, study PRJNA631951) | gut metagenome | biome: gut microbiome; feature: rumen; material: RS-attached | host: Bos | place: Iran: Karaj | collected 2018-10 | reverse complement strand
TCCGCCCTGCATAAATACGGTATAAGGCTCCACAACGGGGCCGTCGCAGGTAAGCTCAATGGTAGACCCTTGCGCAAAGCAACCCGCAGACATAATCTCATTGTGAGGATATCCCGGCATCTCGCAAGGTACTGATTCGTACAGTGAATCAACCGGCGAAACGGACTGAAGGGTACTGCAGAAAAGTACCTGTGCTTCCTCCGATTCGAAGTTGAATCTCTGAATGATGTCGCTTCTCTTCTCGGAGTACTTGGGTACAACCTCCTTGACCCCCATTTTCTCAAGCATGTAGCTTGTGAAAGCAGCCACCTTAAGTGCATTGGCTACTGTGTGAGGTGCCACAAAGAGGCCTTTTAAGAACTTTATGTTCTGATTGTAATTGGCTCCCAGATACTTGCCCATACCGGGGGAAGTAAGGCGGTCTGCCACCTGCTCGATAAGGTGAGCCTTACCTGCCACATAACCACCGGAAGTAGCCACGCCGCCGCCCAGATTGTGCATAAGGGAACCTGCCATAATATCTACACCTACTTCAGTGGGCTCCTTCTCTTCCACGAGCTCACCGTAGCAGTTGTCACACATAATAATAATCTTTTCATCGATGCTCTTGATAAGCGAGCAGACCTTCTCCATCTGCGCGATGGTGGTGCCGCGTCTTAACGTATATCCGCATGAACGCTGAATCTCCACAAGCGTTACATCACCCTTACGCAGGCGCGCCTCAATCTTCTCATAATCAAAATCATCGTTAACAAGCGCAATTTCCTCGTACTTAACACCGTTACGCATAAGTGAAAGAGGACTGTCTCCTCTCGTACCCATAATCTCCTGCAACGGATCGTAAGGCGTAGCTGAAATCGCTATCATGGTATCACCGGGATGTAAAAGTCCCGACAATGTAAGCCAAATCGCATTGGTACCCGACATAATCTGAGCACGCACAAGCGCATCCTCAGCCCCGAGAGCCTCCGCGAAGACCTTCTCTATCTTATCTCTTGCCTCGTCAAAGAAAGCGTATCCGTTAACCTCCTGAAAGTCCTGATAAGCCACTCCGTTCTCAAGGAATGCCTCAAGCACTTTCTTGGAATTATGAAACGCGACCTTGTCAATCGCCTCAAAATAAGGCTTACACTCGCGCTCCGCCTCCTCTGCAAGTCTTTCGATTTCTGCACTGAATTCTAATTTACTCATAATTTATCCTCTGCGTCGGTGATACACATTATCACACAAGCAAATTGTCTGCTATTAAAACACTGTGGGTTATTATAGCCCATATTTCTTCTTTTGCCAACTGCCTATATTGTGCAAAAGAAAGAACAATCACGCAAAAAAAGAAGGCCACAAAAGTGACCCTCTTTAAAACCGTTATGATAACAGCGCCAGCACTCCCTGATTGCTCTGATTGGCCTGAGCAAGCATCGCCTGCCCTGCCTGCGCAATAATGTCCACATTCGAGTACTGAACCATTTCCTTGGCCATGTCGGTGTCACGAATCATGGACTCGGCGTAAGTGGTATTCTCGACGGTGTTGTCCGTCATCTTGATGGCATGCTCGAAGCGGTTCTGGTAAGCACCGAAAAGCATTCTTGTCTCGGTAATAACCTGCAGCGCCTGCGCCGTCTGGTCGATTGCCCGTTCCGCTTGCTCCATGGTAAGCGTCTTAGTGTTGTACATGCTAAGCTGCGTGAGGTTAAGCGGCTTCCAGACCATCTCAATCTTATCGTCGCTGTCAGCGCCCGACTGGATACGGAGCGATCTCGGCGGGATATCTACGTGCACATCATTTACGTTGACGTTGGAGAACTGAGCTTCGTAAATGGATATGGGGTTTTCGTTTGGTACAAATTTTCTGGACGCATAGCCGTTAGCTATAAAAGTAAACGTGCCTATATCAACTGCTGATAAAGTGTCTGCCAGACTTCTCGCCTGATTCAGCGTTACATTATAATTAAAAGAACATATCTGTCCCCTACCGGCTTCCTTGACATTAATTCTGTTAGCCGCGGTGCTTATGTCCGTCATGGTAGCTGTTCCTACAGAATTGGTAGTTATTCCTTCTATTCCCGATTCATTTCTGTCGAATGTGCTTCCATCAAGGCTATTGCTGTATCCAACCGTAACCTCGTCAGCCTCGCCGCCATAATCATCCGATAACGCTTCGGTCAAATATCTTCTATACGTAACAGTTTTGGTTCCGCTCTGATTTAGTGTCCGTTCCCATGTTTCCGTCCTGCTTCCATGGTTAGTCTCTAGATTGAAGCCTGCAAAATTGCCGTTGAAAATATAGTCTACGTCCTGATTCCAGCTATCTTTGGCGGTCCATGAAACGCCATATGTTTCCTCAACGTCATAAGTCAAAACACGGTAGTATTTCGTAGTAAGATTGCCGTTTCCGTCATCAAGTACTTCTTTGTAGTATTTAGTATCAGATACTGTACTGTTCGTGCCGGACAGAGTCTCCGAAACTGTATTCCTTACCACAGTATGACTTCCGTTGCTGTCAGTTGACTGATATGTTCCGTCTGTAGCGGTCGGGCGATCGCTTGCACTTGCTTGATTGCTTTTTTCTGTCCTTTTAACGTTAAGACTACCTGACAAAGTTGCATGAGAATTGTCAAAATTTCTTCCATATGTGCGTTGCAGAGCAAAACTATTTGTCATCAATCTTGATACATAAGAAATAGTTCCATAGCTACCGCTAGTACATGTCATGTTGCCGGGAGAACTAACTGACGAGTTGCCTAGAGATGTGCCATTAAGAGCAGCAATAACTTCATCTAAACTTGCTGAATCAGCAAGTTTAAAATCGAACTCTATCTTTATATCGGGATCCGGACTTGTGAAATGATAAGTGGCATCTGCATCGAAGGTTATACTGGTCTGTCCCGTTGTTCCTTCGGATGTTCCCCAGTCTACAATAGGGTAGCCTCCATTTGTAGGTATTATATTGCCGTTTTCGTCTTTTACAGACGCAAGCTCACTGTCTTTAAATGTATTCCACGACACATACGAAGTCTGCGTACCAGCAGTACTATTTCTGATTGCCAGACCATTTTCATTAGCAACAATAATGAATGTATGATCCATAACATTCTTATTGGCCTCAGTAACCTGTATAGTCTGCGGTGCAGTATCATCTACTATATCCGCCGGCTTAGGATATTTAGGCGCACCCACGCTCACGTCCCACGTCGCGGGCGGAATCTCGTCGGTGCCGTTGATACGTTCTTTCATGTTGTCTATATCAAGCTCCGAGTCCACCTCGAAGATTACCTTCATACCATGATGGGTAAAAGAATACTCACCGGGCGGAAGCTTATCAATATTGGTAATCACTTTATCCTTGCCGTCCACAAGCATTTCTTCCCACTCGGCCGAAAGCTTACCGTTTATGTATATTCCGTCTTCTTTGGCTTCCCATTCGAAGTTGCGAACCGCTTTGTCAAGACTCTGACCCGCACCCATTTTAAGCTTAACTTTCTCGCCGTCCCAGAGGTTGAATTCCACATCAAAATCCTGAGTCGCAATTCCGCCATCATCAATAAGCAGACCTGCTTCCTGCAACTCCGCTATACTGTAACGCACATTATTAAATTCAAGTCCGCCGATGGCGCCGCTTCCCTTATGAAATACGCCCATATCGGTGGGATAACCTTCTATCTCGGGATTATAAATCGTATCGACCGTACGAAAGATTTCAAGGTCATTAAACTTCGTGGTCTTAAAGACACGGCTCATCTCGCGCTTGAGAGCCTGCACTTCATCGTTGATGCAATCTCTGTCATCAAGACTCATGGTACCGTTAGCCGCTTTAACCGCGAGCTCATTGATACGATGAATCATCTCATGAACCTCGGCAAGTGCGCCGTCCGCTACCTGCGCAAGGGACACTCCGTCCTGGAGATTCGCCGAAGCCTGCGTAAGTCCTCGAATCTGCTTACGCATCTTTTCGGAAATAGAAAGCCCCGCAGCATCATCCGCAGCACGATTAACACGGTAGCCCGATGCCAGTTTTTCGGCGGATTTGCTTCTTTTGCCGCCGGTAATCTTCAGTTGTCTGTTTGTAAACATAGCCGTCAGGTTATGCTGAACTACCATACTCATGCCCGGAATATATCCTCCTAAACCACTATCCAACTTTTATATCGGAGGATCAGGCCCGAAACATTACCCCGAAAAGGCGCAAAAATGCCCGATTTTACAACTTTTTTGCGGGGAATTATAAAATCGGGCGTTATTTTTATTTATTGAGATGAAGTATCAGTCTTCCCTCTCCCTTAGCGTTCTGATGCTGGCTTGCAAGAAGCGCCTCCTCAATAATCTGCGTGCAGGAAGTTGATACTACGCGGTCCTTGTGATTCTTCTTAAGCTCATCAATCTTAATGCCAAAAGAATCCTCCATGTTAAGGTAATGGAAGTGCTGAAGGCCGACCGTATAGACCTTCTCGTCATCCATAGGCTCGCCGCCGAAGTTAAACTTCAGGAACGAGTGAGTCTTCTGATCATATTCAACCTCGAGTCCCTGCGACAACTGATAGAACTCGGTATGCTCGCCGTCAAAAGCAGCGTCTCGAAGCATATGTTTAATCATCGACTTAAACTGCGCGCCCGTAACATATACCATGTGCACGGAATCGTCATAAGGGAAGCACTCGCGAAGGTCGCCCTTCGTAACTACCGGGCCAAGCTTCTCGTTACGAATACTGCCTGAGCCAAGAAGGAAAATGTCCAGTCCCAGTGAATCCTGCAGTACATCGCTGAACAGGTCGCCGAGCTCAGTCTCGCGATATCTGTCGGGGTGGGTAAGCTCGCGCACAAACTTTGTAATAATCTGGCCGTACTTGGCATCCGTGCGTGACTTGTATGAAGCAATAATCTCCTCGATGGAAGTATCGCGAGGGCACGTAGCCGCATTAATCGGAACGGGCGTCCATTTAAAGGAATCGATACAGTTATTGTCAGTATCCACCATAATATCGAAGCGTCCGATCTGGTCGGTACCGGTACCTGCCTGAACAATCGGTATACCGTTTACAACCGCAGGCTCGGTCAGGAACGTATGCGAATGTCCGCCGATAATAACATCCACGCCCCAAGCGGGATCGAGTATCTCGGCAAGCTTCTTGTCCTCTTCAAAACCGATATGTGTAAGAAGAACCGTGAAGTCAATATCAGTCGCATTGTAAGTGTTGCAGATTCTTCCGATTTCCTCGGCCGCATCCTCGATACTTACGAACGTTCCGATAAGTCCGTCGGTCTTACACTGCGCCAGCACTGCCTCGGTAAGGATTCCGATAAAAAGAATCTTCATTCCGCCACGCTCAAGCACTATACAAGGATCAAACAGTCTCGCATGGTTGGTCTGAATATGCAAGTTCGCATTGACTATCGGGAAGTCCGCACACTTTTCCAAGAAAAGAAGGTGCGCCACACCGTAATCCACTTCATGGTTACCGAGCGTAACTACGTCGGGAGCTAACATATTCATAATCTGAATGGTGGAAATTCCCTGAAATTCGGAATCGATGATGGAGCCTCTGAACATATCTCCCGCGATTGCATAGATAACGTTTTCTTCTTCCGTACGAACCTTGTTGATGTAGCCCGACAATAAAGAAACTCCTCCCACCAGACTGCTTTCGATATCCTCCACGAGGAAATCTCCGTGCATGTCGTTGGAATGAAGGAGCGTCAGCTTCTTCAAGTTCTTCATAATTTTGTATCCCTCCAAATTCTCCTCAAAGTACCACCATTTTATCAAGGAGTCTTCCCGGCGCACAATAACCGTTTGGGTAGTCTTTCCCCCGCAGACATCACGTTTTCTTTTACCGCAACAAAAAAGACGGAAACTCAACGTTTCCGCCTTCTCATCACTTATAAAAAGTCTATACGTAAACTTCCATATATCCCTTCATCTTGGTGATATCGTAATGCTCGATACGACCGAGATTGGAGTCATAGCCCACACCGTCAAAGTATACAAGGTAGTGGCTGTAACGCCCCATCTTCTCAAGGATGACACAGCACTTGGGAAGGGTTACGCCTTCACGGCCGTTGGTGTAGATAATCTCCTCGGAGTGGTCGATGCCGAAATAGTTAAGGGCATTGATAATCTTGTCCATGGTAGCCTGCCACTCGCCGCAGTGCATAACGTTGATGGCATCCTCAAGGGTGATACCCGCAAGCATAGCGACACATGACTGACCGCATAAGCCGTCGTGGGGCTGGATTACAACATCGATACCGTCAATCTTTCTGATGGGGTTAGAGGTGCTGTAAGGGCTTTCCTTAGCACTTGACTGAGTTACACGGAAAGTGATGGGATACTCTTCACCGACCTTAAAAGACTTTAAAGTCTCGGCAGATACGGGAATGCTGTATACACCGTTACCCTCGGGAATAAGGTTACATACGAAAACGCTCTCACCAAGCTTAACCTTAACCGGCACGTCTCCTTCTTTCTTACAAATCTCCCATACGTTAAAGGGAATCTTGATAATTCCGCCATTTTCTGACTTGTCGATGGCAGAAATAAAACTATACTTCATACTGTTTCCTCACACATATCCTAATTTCTCTTTAGAATAATATTAAACCAATTGTGAGGTAGAATGTCAACAGCCTAGACTCTCTTGTAATTCTTGGAGTAGATTACCATGCACACTACGCTGCATACTGCCGCGATAATCGCTACATATACGCCGGAGTTTACCATGGAAAATGCCTTTTCACCGAGAGTTGCCCGAAATGTGAAGGATTCTTTGACCGCGTCCACAAATGCGCCGTTATCAAGGCCGCCGATCTTTTCATTCATACGATCTAAAATTCCGTTAAGCATCACGTTTCTGAACATTACGGTTACGTGGCTTGCGGGAAAAATGTTACAAAATGTCTTAACGCCTACTGAAAACTCAGAAATCGGTATGTAAGCACCGATTACGAAACCGGAAGCCGCAGACAGGATGCCGTAAAAAGCAGAACTTGCGGATACACTCTTGAAGAACGTAACCACTACCATAAAGAAAGCAGTTGCGGAAACAGAACCGAGGAACACCAGTCCGTATGCGCATGCCACATCCTTGGCCGTCATGTAAATGTCACCGTTAGCCTTAATCATGAGCAAGCCTACGGTAAAGATAATTGAGGTCATAATAAATGAGCAAATTGATGATGATGCGTAGTAAGAAGCCGCAATCTGTGCGCGCCTGATGGGGGTTGTAAGAACATCATCTTCAACTCTTGTCTCTCTGTCCTTGACAAAGATACTTGCGCAGCTGTATGAAATCGTAATGAGCGCCGAACCCATGATACCCGTAAGCAGGAAGCCGTTTGAAAACATCTCAATATCGCCGGAGGTTATAAAATCTTCAAGTCCTTTGGACGCTTCCGTTAAACCGTTTACAAATGTGCCTTTGATAAAAAGCAAGTACAGCACAAACACGATAATCGATGTAAGCAGTGAAAAAATAACTGCGTGAATGTCTTTAAAGTATACAGACATGTTTCTTTTGATAATACCGAAAAATCCTCTCATTATTTCTCAATCTCCCTTCCTGTTAAGTTCAAGAATACGTCGTCCATGGAACCCTTTAAGATTTCAAAGTCTTTAACCTTATCTCTGTGGTCGTAAGCAAATTTGAGAAGGTCGTCGCCGTCCTGAACTATGTACTTGTCACCGTCGTAAGAAATTGCTTTCTCGTCTTTGAAGGCGTTCTTTAAAAGCATTGTGTTGTCGGGTGTCTCGTCGGTATACCAGATGAGGCGCTTGGACGAATACTTGCTCTTAAGGTTCGCAGGGGTGTCGTCGCAGAGAATCTGCCCGTGATCGAGTATTATTACTCTGTCGGCCACATCCGTTTCCTCCATGTAGTGAGTGGTAAGGAATACCGTCATCTTATGATTCTTGTTTAAATCCTTTATGTAGTCCCACACCTGCTTTCTGGTCTTGGGATCGAGTCCTGTGGTAGGCTCGTCGAGGAATAAAATCTTTGGTCTGTGGATTAATGCTCTTACGATGTCAACCCGTCTTCTCTGACCGCCGGAGAGCTTACCGTAACGTCTGTTTAAGATTTCGCTTATGTTAAGGGAAGCGTCGAATTCTTCTATTCTTGCGGCGATTTCTTTTTTCGAAAGGCCGTAGTAGCTGCCTCTTGAGTAGAGGTTTTCTTTGACCGTGAGTACCTCGTCAAGTACCGAGCCCTGGAATACCACGCCGATTTTCTTTCTTATCTTGTCGTCCTCGCTTCCGAGCTTATATCCGCAGATGTTAACCTCGCCCGCGGTTTTCTGAAGGATGGTGCACAGCATATTGATTGTGGTGGACTTACCCGCACCGTTTTCTCCGAGGAATGCGAAGAGCTCGCCTTCTTTGACGTCAAAAGAAATTCCTTTGACTGCCGGAAAGTCTTTGTAGTTCTTCTGTAAGTTCTTAACTTCTATTGCGTTCATGTTTTTCTCCCTTTCTTAACTTGTCACGGTCATCATATCGGATGCCTCCCGATAATGAAAGATGCGTTGCCGTAAGATGCAAAAATCACTTACTAAGTTGCAGAATATATGAAACAAAAAAACAGACCCGTATTCACACCGAATTGGGTCTGTTACGCACTGATTCTATTGATTTAAACGCTTAATCTGCGTCGCGAATGTCGTTAAGAGCTGCGTTAATCTCCTTCTCATCCATCTTGGTAAAGTAGCCGGTTGCAAGCCACACAAAGCCATAGATTACAAAGAATCCGAGGCTTACGCCTATAAAGCCGTAGAGGTTACTGTACCACTTAAACACATATCCGCATACCGCTACCGCCGCATACAGCAGGAGGCAATGGAACACTACTCTGGCAATCAGCTGCTTAATGGTGAGCTTGTCAAGATTATTAAGCACCAGCGTCGCAAGGGCACCTAAAAATCCGCAGAAGACAAAAGAAATCGGCTGATACCAGTCAAAAGTTATGGTGTTCTCCCCGAGGAAATGATCAATGACCCCTCCGGTTCCGACTATTACAAGTATGCCAAAAGAAATACAAACCGCCTGAAACAGAATAAGTTTAAGTGTCTTCATGTCAAATCGAGCCTCCTTTTAATCTCTTTGACATAGCTGCGCGCAATTATCAGTTTCTCTCCGTTAAGGAGTTCCGCCTCCATACGGCCCGAAAAGTCCGAGCAAATGCTTTGAATCTTGCGAAGGTTCACAATGGAAGCCTTGGCGCATCTTGCAAAGTACCCTCCGAGTATCTCTTCAAGCTCGTAGAGCCTGTATTTGCATTCAAAGCATTCGTCCTTGGTATATACAAAGGTCTTCTTGTCTACTGATTCAATGTAATAAATACGGGTTTTGTTAAGAAGTAAATTGGAACCGCCTTTAATTACGGGAAGGCACCCGTTAGTCCCCATAAGTAAATCTATAGCGTTTTTCACGCTTTCCGTCATTTCGGTGGCTTTGATAAGAGCGTATTCCTCGGATGCTTCCGCCACCTGTTCATAGTCTACTCGCATCAGCGCCTCGCAAAATAATTAGTATAAACCCATATTAGCACAAAAAAATCGGAGGCGACAAGTATCGCCCCCGATTTAATCGTGCTGTTTACTCATATATCGGTTCAAAATCATCCGAAGGATGTCCGCATACCGGGCAGGTATAATTGCCGGGAAGCTCGGCTCCCTGATACACGTAACCGCAGATTTTACAACGCCAGCCTACGATTTTCTTCTGCTGCTGCGGCGCTGCATCGGGCTTGGGCTTAACCTTGGACTGGTAGTCTGCATAAGTAAGAGGATTCTTGCCGCTTACTAACTCCGCGTCATCTACCGTTGCGATAAAGAGCGTATGGCTGCCCAGGTCCATACTGTCCACAACCGTTGCGCTGATGAATGCAGTGGTGTGGTCTGCAAGATAGTAAAGGCCTTTAGCGTCGGTCTTTAAATTCTGTCCCGCCATCTTATCAACGTCGCGACCGGACTGCATACCGAAGTGCTTGATAAGATCGAAGGTTGTGGTCTCATCAAGAAGACTTAAAGTGAATACGCCGCTCTTCTTAATAAGGTCGCAGGTGTAATTGGTGTTGATGCAGGCAATCGCAATTCTGGTAGGATTGGAAGCTACCTGAATGGCGGTGTTGGTGATGCATCCGTTGGACTTTCCGTCAGCGGTGGTAGAAAGCATAAATACGCCGTAAGAAAGTTTGTAGAGCGCAGTGTTGTCCATAATTACCTCCTCATACGTTTATATAGTTTTTAACCCAAATTATCTTCCGAGGGCAGCCTGACCGCCGTCCATGGTTACGAGGGAACCGGTGATGTGGCTTGACTTTTCACTTGCAAGATAAAGTGCAAGATCGGCAACCTCCGAAGGCTTAGCATAACGCTTGTTGGGATAGGAAGCCGCGAAAATTTTCATTGCTTCTTCTTTGGACACGTTCTCGCCGAGAGCCTGTTTCTCAAGCTTGGTCATCATGGGTGTGTCGATGGGACCGGGGCCGATGCAGTTGATGTGAATACCAAGCTCTGCAACTTCTAAGGCCGCACACTTTGAAAGACCCAATGCCGCGTGCTTGGAAGAAACGTAAGCCGACATGGTAGCCGCACCGGTGCAGGAAGCCTGGGAAGAGATGTTGACGATAGCGCCGCTCTTCTGCTTCTTCATCTGCTGAATGGCATACTTCATACCAAACATCGGTCCGAATACATTGACATTATATACGTTCATTATATTCTCCATCGTCTGATTGTCGATGGGAAGGCTTAATCCTTCGTAACCTGCGTTGTTGACCTGAACATCAAGAGAACCGAACTTTTCAACGGTCTTCTCAACCATGTTCTTAACCTGTTCTTCCTTAGTAACGTCCACTACAAAAGTAAGAAGCTTGGCGGGATCGATCTTGACTTCTTTTAACAGATTGTCAAGCTTCTCCTGCTTGGTGGAAGAAATCGCAAGTTTGCAGCCTTCTTCGGCAAATGCCTTAACAAGTGCTTCTCCCACGCCTCCCGTGGAGCCGGTGATCATTACCACCTTATCTTTTAATTTTAAATCCATAACCCGTACCTCCCTGTATGTAAAATTTTTAATCAGTTCAGGAATTGTCTGACTATTTTGTATTATACATGATTGTTAGTTTTTTATCAATACCGTGAGGCGGGTTTGGATTATTAAATTTTTAAAAAGAACCTGCTTTTATTTCTGATGAAATATATTGGGTGTATACTGTATATTATAAAAGGTTTTGTTAACCGATTTTGTGTTTGAGAGGAACCGAATGTTTAAGATTTTGGTAGTTGAAGATGACAAAGAACTTCTTTCGCTGTTTAAGCACGTTTTGATTAAAAACGGCTACGATGCGGTGGGTGCCGGCAATGGGCAGGAAGCGCTCGAGCTTTTGGACAGCGAATACTTCGATATGATTATTTCGGACATCATGATGCCCGTAATGGACGGTTACGAGCTGGTCCGCGCGCTTCGTGAGTCGGGCAATTCCATCCCTGTCATGATGATTACGGCCAAGGATGCTTTTGACGATATGAGGCTTGGATTCCTATCCGGCACCGACGATTATATGGTGAAGCCTATCAATACCAACGAGATGATTCTTCGCGTGGGCGCGCTTCTCAGGCGTGCGCAGATGATTAATGACCGGAAGTTATCCTTCGGCGAAACGGTGCTTGATTGTGATTCTTTTACCGTCACTCAGGCAGGCGAGAGTCAGGTTCTCCCGCAGAAAGAATTTATGCTGCTTTATAAGATGGCTTCCTATCCCGGCAAGATATTTACAAGGCGCCAGCTGATGGACGATATCTGGGGCTACGATTCGGACTCCGACACCCATACGGTGGATGTGCATATTAACAGGCTTCGCGAGCGGTTCCGCGACAATAAGGATTTAAGCATCGTGACAATGCGCGGCGTGGGTTACAAGGTAGTGAAACTATGAAAAAGTTAAAAGACAGATTCAATCTGAGAGTTCAATTTACAATAATCATTATCATCACCATGGCGGTGTCAATCGGCGGTACGTATGCGCTGCTGTGGCTGCTTAACAAGTTTCTCGATTATTCGCTGGTGATTTCACCCATTCTTTGGGTTCTTGTAATCGGCCTTACCACCGGCGGTACACTCTCCAATTACATCGGTACGCGTTTTCTCGATCCCACGACGGAGCTCGGCAAGTCGCTTAAGAAGGTTGCTCAGGGGGATTTCAACGTAACTCTTGATGCCGCGTCCACGCACCCGATGGTCAAGGATATTTATGAGAACTTTAACATGATGACCCAGGAGCTTCGCAATACCGAACTTCTTAAGACCGATTTTGTGTCTAGCGTTTCGCACGAGTTCAAGACCCCTATCGGTGCCATTGAAGGCTACGCGATGCTGCTTCAGGACACCGACTCGATTACGCCGGAGCAGCAGGACTGCATCGATAAGATTCTTTACAATACCAAACGGCTGTCGGGACTTATCGGAAATGTTCTTTTGCTGTCAAAGGTTGATAATCAGACCCTTCCCACGGCCAAAGAACGCTTCTCGCTCGATGAACAGATTCGCCAGTGCATTATTGCATCGGAGCCTTTGTGGGAGGCCAAGAATATAGAGTTTGACGTAGATCTCGAGGAAATCAACTATGTCGGTAACGAAGAGCTGATGAGCCATGTGTGGAACAACCTTATCGGCAATGCCATCAAGTTCGATCCTGTGGGCGGACTTGTGAGAATTCGGGCTTGTTCGCTTAACGGCGGTATTACCGTTACGGTTGAGGATTCGGGTCCCGGCATTCCGGCAGAGTCCCTGTCTCATATTTTTGATAAGTTCTATCAGGCTGACCCTTCGAGGATGCACGAGGGCAGCGGTTTGGGGCTGTCGCTGGTTCAGCGGATACTGGAGCTGCACAACGGAAGCGTGACGGCTGAGAATCTTACAGAGGGTGGCGCAAGGTTCACGGTTAGGTTGTAATAATGTTGATTAATGCAGAGCGTAGGCGGGTGCCTGCGCTTTTTCTTTGGCCGGAGTTTATGGGAAATATCAACAATTGTTGATGTTTGGTTGAAGATAAGTTGATATTCGGGGTTTATCATGGCAGTAACATGAAAAGAGTATGGATGAGGTATTGATTATGAATGACGTACAACAGGGGAAATATTACAACAAGATACTGACGGTTCCGAACGTCCTGTCTTTCTTCAGACTGGCGCTGATTCCGGTAATTATCTGGCTCTACATTGCCAAAGGCGAGTATGTGCTTACTGCCGGGCTCATCGTTTTGTCGGGTGCGACGGACGTAATTGACGGATTTATTGCAAGACGCTTCAACATGGTGAGCGCGCTTGGCAAGGCTTTGGATCCTGTGGCGGATAAGCTTACACAATGCGCGATGCTCATATGCCTGGTGTTCAGATTTCCGCTTATGTTGCTTCCGTTAGGGCTTCTGGTGGTCAAAGAACTCTTCAGCGGCATCACGGGACTTGTGATAATTAAGCAAAGCGGCAAGGTATACAGCGCTTTGTGGCACGGGAAGGCTACCACGGTTCTTCTTTATGTGCTTCTTCTTACGCATGTGCTTTGGACCAACATTCCGCAGGCGCTGTCGGAGGTTATGATACTTGCAACGCTTTCAATGATGATTATTTCGTTTATTTTGTACGGAACCCGCAACCTTACACTTATCAAGGCTGCGAAGACCGGAGTTAAAGAGGTGGTATAAATGTTGGAGTTATTAAAAAACTACAGTTTTTATGACTGGTGCGCGATGATTGTCGTGTGTTCTTTTATCGGTTTTTGTATAGAGAACTCGTGGCTGGCGGTTACCAAGGGCTATATTGACAACCGTAATATGCATCTTCCGTTCCTGTTCGGATACGGGCTCGCAGTTGTGGCCTGCTATGCGGTGATGGGGCTTCCCGACGATTCACCGGACCTTATGTATTTTGTGGGATTGTTCCTGTTTGTGTCCTGCGGCGAGATTGTGCTCGGTAAGTTTGTGGAGCTTGTGTGCGGGTTCTATTACTGGGATTACACGAGACTTCCGCTTCACGTAACGCGTTACACGAGCGTTTTCACCAGTCTCGGATTCGCTACAGCGATTATCGTATTCATGAGGCACGCTTTTCCTTTGATAATGGATGTAGCCGAAATCTTTGATTTTGATTCGATTCATAATCTGGAAGTGGTGGCTCTGATAGCACTTGCGGCAGACTGCGCGATTTCTTTTGCCAAGATGCACCGCGAGCACGGTCTCTTGGAGCTTTGGAAGATTGATGTATGGCACCGCCACGAAGGCGAAGATGCCGATGAAGTTCGTACTAAGATTGCATAAAGAAAGACGGAGGAGGCAAGTTGCTTCTTCCGTCTTTTATTGTATTCTTTATAAAGTTTCGATAAGTGCTTTGAGTTCCGGGAACCCGCCCTGATTGAAGGGGGTTAAGTCCACGTTGTCGTCGTTAATGAGGCAGTCCTTTAAGAGGAATACGTTCATACCTGCCTCGCGCGCTACCATGTCCTCGGTGGCGTTATTGCCGACCATGAGGCACTCTTCAGGGTTCAGTTTAAGAAGCTTAGCAATCTCAGTGTAGTACTCCTTGGAGGGCTTGCAGTAGTGCGAATTCTCATAGGAAGTGATGTAAGAGAAATCATCGATGTTAAGGCCCGCCCAGCGCATGCGGTTCTTCTGGGCCACCATAGGAAACAGCGGGTTGGAGGCAAGCACCACGTCGATGCCCTTGTCCTTAAGCGCCGCAACTATCTCGGCAGAAGCTTCGTTGTAACCGCAGACGTCCTTGGCCTTGTTAAATTCGTTTTCGTAAAAAGAATTGAATATCTCTATATCGTTCTTGGCTTCTTCCCCGAAAATCCGGCAGAATACCTCCCAGAAGGCCTCTTCGTTGGTCTTCGTGCCGTCGTTCTTGACCATTACGCCGGTGCCCTTCCAGATACCCTTAACAAGCGCATCCGGGTCGTATCCGTGCGGAACCATGAGCTTCGCGAGCTCCTTAAAATATGCACCCGTGAATGTATCCTGGTCCATCGGAAGCAGCGTTCCGTCCAAGTCAAATAAAACTGTCTTAATCATTACTTTTCCCAATTACCTTTCTTTTGATATATAAATACGCAATTACGCAGATAACAATCGAAACAAGCGAACCCGCCGGCGCCGCGCACCCCATGGGGTAAAGCGTTTCCGTGAACGCCTTAGAGAAGTAATACGCAAGCGGAATTCTCACGCAAAACGCCGAGATGACGTTGTGTAAGAACGACAAGCCTGCTTTTGAATACGCGCAGAAGTATCCGCTGAAGCAGAAATGTATCGCTGCGAATATGCAGTCCCACACATAGGAACGCATATACTGGTCGCCAAGCCTGATAACCTCTTCATCGGTTGAAAACAGCCCCACTGCAAAGCCCGCGCAGAACTGGAATACTATCGCAAAAAGAAGCCCTATCCCGCACGCAATCTCTATGGCATAGAAGATAGTTTTGCGCGCTCTTTCATGCTCACCCGCTCCCACATTCTGCGAGCAGATAGCCGACACCGAAGCCAAAAGCGCCGAAGGCACCAGAAACAATATTCCCGTAAGCTTCTCCACAATTCCCACCGCCGCAGAGTCGTTAAGGCCTCGCATATTGGCAAATATTGTAATTACGATAAAAGAAACCTGTATGAAACCATCCTGAGCCGCAATGGGAATACCAACCTTAAAGATGTCGGAAGCCACGCGCGAGTCAAAAGCAAGAAATCTGCGCGAAAATCCGGGTAAAATCCGCTTTTTGACCACATAAGTCAATGATATGATCACGCTCACACCCTGTGCAATCGTAGTGCCCAAAGCCGCACCCCTAGGCCCCATACCGAGTGCCCCGATGAATATAAGGTCAAGCACTATGTTAACCACACAAGCCACTGCCACAAAGTACATGGGACTCTTGGAATCACCCATCCCCCTGAACACAGAGCTAATGATATTGTAAGCAGTAACAAAAGGAATACCCAGAAAACATATAAACAAGTATTCCGTCGTCCCCGCAACAGCATCTGCCGGCGTCAACACAAGCCTTACAATTTCGCCGACTAAAATAGTCAATACTATAGTAAGCACTACAGACAGCGCCACAAATATCACTGCAGTATTGCCCACAGCCTTATTCTTAAGATTCTCATCTCTGCTGCCGACCGCTCTGCCTATAAGCACCGTAGAGCCCATGGACAAGCCCACAATCACAATTGTAAGCATATGCATTACCTGTCCGCCCACCGCTACAGCTGTTGTAGCCGACGTAGGGCAGAACTGCCCGATTATGAACATATCGGCAAGCCCATACAGAGTCTGCAGAAAACATGACAATAAAAAGGGAAGCGAGAAAAGAACAAGAGTCTTTGCCACGCTTCCGCTTGTAAGATTTTTCTCCATAAAAGTACCTTTGTCCTTCAAGGTACTATTCTACACTAAAGTGATGAATTGTGCACGTGCTTTTTTCGACCTATCATCAATTTAGAAACACTTACCCTCATGTTTCTGCGGGCATGAGCCTACCTTGTCACACTTGTAGCAGACTTCATTGCCGCTGCGACCCTGCTCCATGAACTCCTTGATGTTCGCAAGCGTTGTAGTTGCGATGTTTTCAAGGGCATCGGAAGTTAAAAATGCCTGGTGAGATGTCACTATAACGTTGGGCATTGAAATTAATCTTGCAAGAACGTCATCCTCTACGATATGACCGGAGAAATCGTGGAAGAATACGTTAGCTTCTTCTTCGTAAACGTCGAGGCAGGCAGCACCTATCTGGCGAGCCTTAATACCTTCAAGAAGCGCCTCCGAATCTACCAGCGCGCCACGTGAAGTGTTTACAAGCACTACGCCCTTTTTCATCTTCGCAATAGACTCTGCATTAACCATATGAGTGGTCTCTTCAGTCAGAGGACAATGCAGCGAAATAATATCGCTCTTCTCCCAAATCTCATCAAGGGACACGTAATTGATATCGCTGTCCTTAATCGGGAACTTATCGTAACCTAACACATTCATGCCGAATCCCTTACAAATATCCATAAAGATTCGCCCGATCTTACCGGTACCCACAACGCCCACGGTCTTTCCGTGAAGGTCAAAGCCCGTAAGACCGCTTAAGCTAAAGTTAAAGTCTCTCGTACGGATAAACGCCTTATGAATTCTTCTGATGGACGTAAGTAAAAGCGCCATTGCATGCTCGGCAACCGCATAAGGCGAGTAAGCGGGAACTCTCACGATATGAATCTTGCCGAAAGCATATTCAATGTCCACATTGTTATAACCGGCGCAGCGAAGCGCAATGAGCTTGACTCCGTTAGCCACAAGGCCGTCGATTACGTCCTTGTCACAGATATCGTTAACAAATACGCACACAGCATCGCATCCCTTGGCAAGCTGCACCGTATCGGCGCTAAGCTTCGTCTCATAGAATTTAAACTTAAACTCCGAAGTAATCTTGGGTGTAAAAGAATTCGTATCGTATTCTTTGGCATCAAAAAAAGCTACTTTTATCATATCGTATGTCCTTTCCCTTACATTATTTGGCTTTCTACCCTAACATTTATTATAGCATATACCATTAACAAAGAGTGTTGCCACTTCGTTAACACCTTGATGCGATAATGACATCGTATTAATTTGTACTGTTGGAGCGTAACCGCTCTTCCGCATACATGATAATGCGTAACAGTAACTCTCCTTTCTTTGTAGAAGAGCGTCATGCTAAGTGGCATGACGCTCTTTAAATTGTCCTTATTTAACTTTCACAAGTCCCCATGAAATCCATTGCCAGACCGAAGTCTCGCCGGAGGGCTCGTATACCGTGATACGACCCTTCTCATCAGCTTCCATGCGGGAAATATCCACACCTGTATCCGAAGCCATCCACATGGGCTTCACAGAGCCTTTATCTAAGGTGTATATATACACATGCTGGCTCCACACCTTCGGATCCTTCTCGACAAAGAAAGGCTTACTTCTTCCGTATCGTCCTCGCTTCCAGCAGAGGATTATCAGTTCTTCCCGCCCGTCTCTGTCAACATCGGCGGCAAAACAATCCTGCACCTTTATCTCGCGAGCACTCTCCCAGACAACAGCTTCGTCTGCGGTTACCTGAACACTGCGGCCTTTAAGCGTAACCTTCATCTCGCAGGCTTCGAACTCTCTGTCAGTAAACTCAGCCCATCCCGGAAGGAACACGCCGCCTGCCCACAAAAGGTATATTAAGCCTCCGCATGCAAGAATAGCTGCTACGATGATACATATAAGCCGTTTTCTTTTGCTGCGATTCATTATCTCTCCGCTCTGTAGCTTGTGGTCCATGCGGGCTTGTCGGGAATATTATCTGCCTTGTGATATTCGGGATAGCCGTCTGCACCTTCAACGGGAACGGTACCTATCATAACGCCCCAATCGGTGTCGGTCATACGATTGGCAATCGGAACGGTAAACTGATAGAAGTTGTATACCACACCTCTTGCAATTCTAAGGGTTCCGTCTACGGGAACAACAACGTAAATAACGGAAGGCTGACCATTGGCAAGCTCAAGTACCTCGCCGTTTGGATCTGTAGCGATATCAACTACAAGTGATGCGGGATGGTCGCCGGAATCAAATGTGGCGCCGGTGCCGTCGTCGTAAGACTTGTACCATAAGTGCTCGATGGTGCCGCCGTAAGTCTCGATAAACTCAAAGTCCTCGTTACTTAAGGCTTCGCCCTTTAATTCTTTCTCCGAAATCGATCTTAAATTGTTACATACGGTTGCAAGCGAATCAAGAAGTTCGATGTCCTCGTCGCTGATAATTCCGAGATTCTTAAGTCCGTCGCGCATAGCATTGGTAAGGGCATATACACGTCCGTATACCACGGGTTCGGGCTCGACATAGCCACGGAAGTCTACTTCTTCTTCCCAGCCGCCGCCCATCTCGGCCATAACGGGCTTAGAGTACAATACTGTGTCGTGTTTAAGCTCTGTGAAGCTTCCTGCGAAGCATTCAAGGTCTTTCTTAACCCACTCTTCCGACTTCATGAAAGCGGGGTATCCGTCTTTTTTGACCTCAAGCAAAGGTAACAAAGAATTGAACCAGCCTGAGTAAATGTTCTCGCTCCACTTAGCCTCGGGAATATTGCTTACGGCCTTTCTTAAAAGGTCCATGTTGGTGCTGTAATCGGGGAACTTGGAAGCGCCCTCTGCCTTGGCAATATTAAGTGCCGTATCGGAACCGAATGCCGCGGGTACGTCAAGTACGTTGGGAAGCATTCTTGCGGTACCGTCATCCAAAGCTTCGACTGCTCTGTACACAAGATTCTGCATTACGAATGCATCTATCGTAAATCTCTGGCCCATAACCCTGAAGCCCTTAACCACGTTATTATCAGTATCCTCTACGGGAACGGAATTAACCGAAGGGTCCGGAAGCTTATTGACTTCTTCCATGAACTTGGAAAAGGCCATCTTGTCGCTCTTTAACACATCAGCGGACACATTGTCGCCATATGCCTCAAGTATGCAGGGAATATACTCTGCAATACCGTTATCGTCACTGTTTCCGGCAAAGAAAGCGGTTACACCGTATACGGTTCTCCACTCTTCAAGGCCTGTATCTGTAATAGCAAGTGTCAAAAGAAGGGCACTTCTCTGAAGTTCTTCGCTGTCGGTAGGGAAGGTCATGCGTCCGTACCACATCATGGTCTTGAAATACTTTTCAAGAGTCTCGTCGCCTTCGTAGTAGCCTCTTACCTTGTACTGGCTGTAATCTTCCATCTTGTCAATAATCATGGACTGGTCGATGGCGGAAGCGCTCTTAATGCGCTCAAGTTCGAAATTAACTGCTTCCGAAGCCTCAGCAGGCACATCAGGTGTGCTGCCTGTAAGAGCCTTGGCAACCGCCGCAAACTCAATATTCTTAAGAGCAGCGCTCTCCCACTCTGTACCCTTGTAAGTCTCGTAATCCTTTAAAGTTCTCTCATAAAGCTTGTCTGTCATGGTCTTCACGCGGTCGAAGAGGTATTCTTTTTCCGTGTTCTTAAGAAGCTTCATGAAGTACAAGTGATATGTGTGCATGAGTGAATCAACGGTAATAAAGCTGGGAAGCTGCACATATCTGTTGAATTCGTAGATATGGAAGAACTCCATACCTGCGTCGCCCGCTACGACGAAGAGATTGTTCTTAAGCTTGGTCTTCATCTCGTCGCTTGCGTACTCAAGCACGTTGTATGTCATTACGTTGGAGAAATCGTCCGCAACGGCGTAATCCTCCACGTTGGCCACAAGGCCGGTTGTAGTGCCGGTTTCGAGTTCGCCGGATACCAGCTTGGGTCTTGCTATCGCTGCAAGGGAAGTTCCCATTGTTTCCTTACCTGTAGTGCTCTGGGAAACGCTTACTTCTGTGGAACCCGAAGCAGAGCTGCCCTCCGAAATCGTTACGGGCTTGGTACATCCCGCAACCATACATGCTATAAGAACAATGCTCGTAACTGCGGCACTGATTCTTTTGTTAAAATGTCTCATTCTTTACTCCTCTCTTCTTACCGGCCAGTGCAACCACAGAGATTGCCGTACCGACAAGACACGTCGCGATGCCCACCATGAGCATTGCCGGAACTCCGTGCCTATCGAGCACAGGTCCGCATACTATATTGCTGAACACGCCGCCGAGTGTAATAGCGCTGTTGATATAAGCCTGTCCTTTAACCTTGTCGCCGCCCTTCATAAGCTTATCCGCATAATGCGCCGATGTGGGAATGAACACGGAATACGCAAAAAACTGAATCGACTGGCTCGCATACATTCCGGGAAGCCCCGTCGCAAGGTACATGATAACTACCTTTACTAAAAAAGCTGTCATCGAGAACATCAAAACAGCCTTAGCGTTAACCTTCCTAAGTACAAACACCATGAGCGCCATCACGGGAAGTTCAAGTATCGCCTGCAGGAATTGTGCATATCCAAGCTCCGTCTCTCCTCCGCCCAAATGCCTGATAATCTGAATCAGATAATCATTAAGCATGTTGTGGGAAAAGAAAACGCACGATACGCCCAGCATGAAAAGCATGAACATAGGGTATTTCTTGACAAACTCTATGAAATTATTGGTGGGTGCATCGTCCTCAGCCTCGGCTTTCTCAGAAGCAGGCGCTCCGGCATCATCCGGAAGTCGGAAAAAGAACACCACCGCAAACATCAGCACCATCACCGCCACGGTCAGACACATATTGACCCCGGGCCCTTTTTCCTCAATTATGGGACCCATTATGGCCGCGGTAACAGCAAAACTTGCCGAGCCCAATCCTCTTGCCAATCCGAAATGATGCTTGCATCCTGCCGAACGGTATTCAAAGCTGATGGCAATGAGAAATGACATTGCTATAAACTGAACCGTATAAATCAGCACGAATAAAGCAAATATGAGGGCCTTGGGGCCGGTTAAAAAGCTCAGAGTCAGTGAGCCAAACAGCATAATGGCAGCCGCTGCCATCAGTACTCTTCTGTTGGTCACCAATCTCGAGCGATCAACGATTCCTGCGACAATCGGCTGCCCTATTACTGAAAGAATATTCGCAAGGGCTAAGGCTATTCCGACTTCAGTGTTGGAAAAACCTCTGTTTAAAAGAAACACGGCCGCGAAGCCGTGAATCGTTGCGAATGCCACAAAGTAAAATATGTTGATTAATGAATATCTTAATGTCCAATTCTTATTTTTCATATAACAATTCCTGTAAGAGTTTTATAAGTTTCTTAATATTGACGGGCTTGGAAATATGTCCGTTCATGCCCGCGTCAAAAGCAGCCTGCTTGTCTTCGTCGAAGGCATTGGCTGTCATGGCAACTATCGGGATAGCTGCGATTTCTTTGTCCTTAATCTTACGAATCTCGCGGGTGGCGGCGTAACCGTCCATGATGGGCATCTGAATGTCCATAAGGACTACGTCGAACTCGCCGGGACGGCTGTTCTGCATGATTTCAACAGCCTTGGAGCCGTCGTAAGCTTCCGTAACCGTGAACCCGAGTTCTTTAAGGATGCCGCTTGCTATCTCGCAGTTAAGCTCGTTGTCTTCCACAAGAAGTACGTGGTGGCCGGAGAAGTCTGCTTTTAACTCCTGTTGCTTGCGCTCGATATTGTTCACAGCGGAAGTGCCCACCGTAAGCACGTCCTTTAAGTCTGATACGAATACGGGCTTCGCAAGGATGCCGTTGATACCGATCTTATTGGCCTTAGCCTCTATCTCTGACCAGTCGTATGCGGTCATGATAAAGATAGGCGAAATGTAACCCGCCTTCTCTCTGATAATCTTGGCTGTGTCGAGTCCATCGCCGTCAGCAAGGTGCCAGCCCACAAAGAACATGCTGTAGCCCTTGCCGGTAGCTTCCGCGGTTTCTACAAGCTTAACAGCCTGCTCGCCTGTAGTGCTGCAGTCCGACTCTATACCGATCTTGGCAATCATGCTCGAAATATTCTTGCAGGTTTCTTCGTCGCCGTCAACAATGAGCGCTCTGAGACCCTTGTACATCGAAAGCATTCTGCTGAATTCTTTCTCCGACTTGGAAAGCTTGAATTCAAAGGTGAAGGTAACCGTGGTGCCTTCGCCGCGCTTACTGTCTATCTTGATGTCGCCGCCCATAAGGTCAACGATGTTCTTGGTAATGGTCATGCCGAGGCCGGTGCCCTGAATACCGGAAACGGTAGTGGACTTGCCTCGTGTGAAGGGCTCGAATACAACTTTCTGAAGCTCCTTACTCATACCCATTCCGTTATCGGCTATGGTGAAGACAAAAGTACCTGTCTCTTCGGTACGTCTGGTCTCTTCTACCCTGAAAATAATCTTGCCGCCTTCCGCCGTGTACTTAATTGCATTGGAAAGCACGTTAACAAGCGCCTGTCTTAAGCGAAGCTTGTCAAGGAATACGTCCTCATCATATACGTCAACCGCTTCAAGGTAGAAGCGAAGGTTTTTACGCTCGATGTCGGCAAGAACTATGTCTCTTACTACGTGAACGACGTCTGAGATGCTCTCTTTCTTTTCCCGAATGGTCATGTTACCGGATTCGATACGGCTCATGTCAAGGACGTCGTTGATAAGGCTTAAGAGGTACTCGGAAGACTGCTCGATTTTCTCAAGGTAATCGGCAACCTTCTCTCTGCTGTCTATGTGCTTCTGGGCAAGGTTGGTAAAGCCTAAGATTGCGTTCATGGGAGTTCTTATGTCGTGAGACATGTTGTTAAGGAACGTGGTCTTGGCACGGTTGGCGGCCTGAGCCATGAGGAGGGCGTCCTGCTTCTCCATCTCGGCCCTGTGGCGGGCGTCGACTTCAACAAAACCTATTGCGATGTTAATAGGATCTGCATCGGCTTCCTCGGCCTTAGCGACGGTCATCTGGGCGTACTTGTATTCGCCGTTGTAGTTGCGGCGGAATACAACAGTGAATCGTCTCTTGCCTGTCAGGTTCTTTTTAATGCTGTCGTAATCAAGGAGCCCCTTCATGAAAGGCTTATCCTCGGGATGCACGAGGCATTCCACCATCTTGTCGTATGCTACGTGTAAGTCTGCGTGAAGGTCGTCTTCGATGCCGATATTGGCTCTGATTACCTCGTGTCCGGAAAGAACAAGCTCGCGACCGGTCTGCAGGTTAAAGTAGTAGAGGCCTTCGTAGTCCTCGGAAAGTATCTTGATAATGTCGAAGTTCTGTTTAATCTGGTACTGTTTTTCTTTTTCCGCCTTGGCGTTGGCGGCTTCCTCGGCCATGAATGAGTGGATGCGAAGCTGCTTCCTCGTATCAAACATTACCCAAAGAAGGTACAGTGCCATAGCCGCAACCTGCGCCGAAAGAGCCAGTGCGCAGAGCCTCTTGATGGCCATGGTACGTGCAAAAACAATGTTCTCGGTAGCCGAAATAACAATCGCGTAAGTGCTTACGGAAGATGTCCTGGTGTAAAAATAACGCTTCTGACCATCCTCGCCTGTGAAATTCGCCTGAGCTTCTCTGCCCGCATTAATAGAGCGGTTCCACTCCGAGCGGTCGCCCGTGCTTGCAAAGTTGGCATACGAATCGTCCTTCGCCGCATTGGTATCCAGAATCACGTAGTTATTCCTTCTGTCCACCAGTGCAACGTCGCACCTTCCGCCGTAGTATGAGCTGTACAGGTAATTGGGTAATTTACTGATATCCACAATCGAAGCAAGCATGGCCACCACCTGACCATCCTTCTTAATCGGGATGAAATGCTCCACAATCGTCACGTTCGGATTGAACATGTCTCTGTGGGCCGTAGAAACATAATTATCTTCGGAAACGATATCCATATAGGACACGTTCTCGCTAACATCTTCAATAAAACCCTTCTCGGTCATTGCCGAGCCGTCGGGATAATACAGTCTTGCCTGCGCCTTGGTAATTCCAAGCTCCGCTTCTTCAAAAAGCTCCTTCATCGCCTCGGGACTCTTGACGCCTCTTCTCGCTATCTGCCCTGCAAAATTGTCAAGCGCCGACTCTCCTCCGACTACCATCCACTTAAGCGCGGAATCCAAAGAAACGGCCGCCTCATCAAGCGTCTCCCAGCACATATCGTTGACTGTCTTATTAATATATGCAAATATTCCGACTGTCTCCACCATGGTAAATATTATCAAAAGAATGCACACTAACACCCTTCGCATATTTATCCGTCTGATAATCGGATCGTTCTCACTCTGCACCTTAAACTGACTCATTGGAAATCTCCCGAATTAACAAAGTACCCCCCACCCCGTATAACCGGTCCAATCTACATACAAATTCAGTATATCACGTGTTCCTAATTTATCAAACTGCAAAATATGGCTATATTGTCATATTCTACCCCCTCCACACCGCAGTGTGGGCAAAAGCTTCCCCAAAAACCCTCTCCCGCTTCGATCTCGTGTAGCGGCCGGTCAGACGCTCCGTATAGACTTCGGTCTGCCCTACGCAAAAAGTGGTGCTTGAGGGGCAGCACAGCCCTTTTTTGCAACTCAAACAAATGTGTTTTCGTGCATAAGCGGCTAAAATACAGCCGCTAAGCGCCGACACTGCGATAGAGTTTTTGGGGAAGCTTTTGCCCACCCCGCTCCTTGGCCGGCCGCATATCTGCCGGAACACCCCGGCGGAGAAATATAAAGGCAGGGGGCGTATGGTCGGCGGAAGCAAATAAAAAACCATAGACTTCGCGCATGAAGTTTAAGCGGTAGCGGTTCGGGCGGCCTCGTCTTTATAGCCCGAATAAACAATATGCTCGTAAAACTTTCTTTTGCGTGAGTCCGGCCTAGAACACTGCCTTTATATTTCTCCGCTGGGGTGGTGGGAAGCTGAAGAAAATATGGTAGAAATTGATTTCTTACAAAAACGTAAGTAAACTGTAAGCAGAATCGATGGAGCGCTGTGGGGGACGGTGTTATCTTAATATCACAGACAGGGAACACCTGTAAGGAGGATATCAAGATGGAAGACATTAAGAAAGTAAAAAACATTCCTATGAATGAGAATTTATATAGCAGAGAATATTGCAAGCAGCTTGCTCATGAACTTACCGATGGCAACATTATCACAGGCATGACCCTTGGACAGCTTTCTTGCGAGATTTTCGCTCACGCATATGTATATTACAATTTTCACTTATTACCCCGTTTCATGCAGAACATGAACGCATTCAAATCTTTCTATCACAGCGTATCAGACGGTGTAGACCTTGAAGATTGCGGCGACAAGTGGTATCGTCGCCTGGCTTATCGTTTCATATGGATTCTTCCCGCTTTTAAAATCAGAGTTCAATAGGTGATACTAAAATAACCCCGGGGCGAGCGCCCCGGGGTTAATGTTTGGATAAAGATTATTTGAACAGTCCGAAAAGGCCTTTTTTGCCGGCTTCGGAACGTTCGATACCGTTTAAGGTGTAGCCGGTCTTGTCTATTACGGCTTTGATGTCTTCGTCGGAGACGGGTGCGTCGGTTTCGAAGACTGTGGTGCCCTTTGAATGGGACGATGTTACTTTACTTACTTTAAAAGCATTTCTGATGGCGTCGTTAACGTGATTCTCACACATTCCGCACATCATGCCGTCAATCTTTAATGTGATTTTCTCCATGAAAAACGCCTCCTTATCATGAACTCATTGTAAGTATATTAGATTGTGTGCAATTTGTCAACTGAGCTTACATGTTGTCAAGCTTCAAGTCGTTTTCTTTGATCCAGCCGATTTTACGCAAAAGAACGCAGAACACAACCGAAAGGATAGCCGGAAGCACGAAAGATACGAGGCTGAGGCCTACCCAGTCCATGACGGTAATGGATGCCTTGGCTCCCTCTCCGATATCTTTAAGCCAGCCGGTGTATACGCCTATCTGACCTACGAGACCGCAGGTACCCATGCCGGAGGAAATAGCCTCACCGTTCATCTTAAGCTTGAAGAGGCATGTAGCGATGGGACCGGTGATGGCAGCCGCAAGTGTCGGAGGTATCCAAATCTTAGGGTTGCGTACAATGTTACCCATCTGAAGCATGCTGGTGCCGAGACCCTGTGATACAAGGCCGCCCACTTTATTTTCACGATAGCTCATAACTGCGAATCCGATCATCTGAGCGGAACATCCCGCAACGGCCGCGCCGCCTGCAAGACCCGTAAGACCGAGTGCCGCGCAGATTGCTGCGGAGCTGATGGGAAGTGTAAGTACCATACCTACTACCACCGATACGACGATGCCCATGATGAAAGGCTGCTGCTCAGTAGCCCACATAATAACGGTTCCGACCGAGCTTGCCGCTTTACCGATTGAAGGCGCGATGCCCATGGAAAGAAGCACGCCCGAGCAAATGGATACGATAGGTGTTACCAGGATGTCAATCTTGGTTTCTTTGGACACTATCTTGCCAAGTTCGGTAGCGATGATTGCCACTACGAACACCGCAAGAGGTCCGCCCGCTCCGCCGAGTGAATTGGCAGCGCTTCCCACCGCAAGCATTGAAAAAAGAACAAGCGGAGGCGCCTGAAGTGCATAGGCAATGGATACTGCCATTGCAGGACCGGCAACGCCCTTGGCGAAGTTACCGATATCGATAAGCACCTGCACACCGAGTCTCTGACCGAGTGTGGCAATTATGGTGCCGACGAGAAGCGATGCGAAAAGGCCGTTGGCCATAGCCCCCATAGCATCGATAAAATAACGCTTTCCGGATACGATAATATTCTTTCTGATGAGGAAGGACTTAAACTTTCCGGGAGTCTTCTGTGTAGTACTGTCAGCCATATCTCAATAAATCTCCTAAATATTTTTCACCACTATAAAGCATTAAAGTGTCCCTGTCAACAGGAAATGCACATATTAATCGCGGTGTTTACCTTCAAGAGCCCACTCAAGACCTCTCTCAAGCTGAGCGCGCCAGAACACGAAGTCGTGGATGCCGGGGCCTGTAAAGAAGGTAGCGGGATAGCCGATTGAATCAAAGTATGCCTTCATGGCTCTGTTAGGCTCGATGAGGAAGTCCTCGGTACCGCAAGCCATGTAAATCTCGGGCTTCTCCGCACCTGTATCCACAAGGCGCTTAGCAAGCACCTCGGGGTTGTTGTCGCTCTCTTCAAGTTTCTCGAAATCGCCGAAGGTGTGAGCGTAATATTCGTAATTGGCCATAACGTTGGTGTCGTCCTTGGCAATGTGCTTCATGCCGTGCACGATAAGTGCGGAAGAAAGAGCCAATGCCTTGGAGAACGTCTCGGGATAAGCAAGCGCGGTATGAAGAGTACCGAAACCGCCCATGGAAAGGCCGCCGATAATAGTATCTTCTCTCTTATCCGAAAGGCCGAAAGTCTTGCGGGTGTACTCCACAAACTCCCTGCCCACATAGTCCTGATACTTAAAGCCCGTCTGAGGCTGATTAAGGTAGAAGCTGTTGTCGCCGTTAGGCATAAAGAAATTTACGTTAAAACGGTTCGCAAGCTCGCCGAGGGGAGCGTTGGTGAACCAGTCGGTGTCGCATCCGCTGTAACCGTGAAGAAGGTATACATTCTTGGTAGGACGCTTAAAATTAGGGTTGTCGCCCATGGGCCACGGGATGTCATTGGACAAAACCGCGGTGAAATGCACCGGGCGTGAAAGTGAAGTTGAATAAAAAGTTCCGTTAAAAAAAGACATAGCAAACCTCCTTTGTATAATCATTACTCTAACGATTATGTCAAAAAAGTGATTGCCATGTCTTGCGAATTACTACTCAAATATTTTCAATTTTCTCACTTGATTCGAATTTTGAGTACATTAACATACTCCGAAGGCAAATCTCCCTTCACGTCGCACACAAGCACGCCGTCGTACTGCTCCGTTCCCTGAATATACATGTTACGCGCATACCAGTCGCCGCACATCGGCACCGACTGAGGTCCCCAATGGCTCCAGATACCAAACTTCGCATTCTTAAACCACTCGGGGCACTCGTATTTTCTCAACGATTCAAAAGAAGGTTCAAACATAACCTGTAATCCTCCAATACATTATGTTTACAAAAATCTACAATTGAAATATCATGATATGTAAGTATTGTAGCTGTAATTCGCCCATATTCCTATACTTTAAATCAACCACTTGTTTCGAAAAATATACCTGCATGAGGTCAGCTCATGAACAAAACCCATTGGATAGGCGCCTTCGGAAGGGTCTATAACCCTCAGGACTGGTTCTACAATCCGAACTACCTGATCAATCGCATATACTACATAGCAGGCGGCAAGGCCTTTTACAAAGAAGGCATACCGCTTAAGAAAGGTTACCTCTACGTCTTCGGCACCGACCCCGGCTTCCGCGTGTACCAGGACGATAGCGACCCTGTTGACCACGCCTACTTTGACTTTATTTCTTTTCAAAGCTTCTTGAAAAAAGAAATCACCGAAATAGATTTAAAGAAATACCCCAAGCTTCAGCATGTAATCCTTGCCATGGCGGAGGAATTCGCAGACCGAAGCTGTCCCATGACGGTGGCCGATTCATATTTTGAAATAATAATGCACGAACTTGAGAAAGTGTTAAGCACCGATACACGGTACTCGGAAGTGACGGAGAATGCATTAAGAATCATACACTCCTGTCCTCCGTCGGAAGTATCCGTTCAGGAGGTGGCGTCTAAGATTAACGTCAACGTCAATTACCTGATAAGGCGCTTCAACGCCGAGGTTGGTGAGACTCCGCACAAGTACATAAGCCTTATGAAAGCAGAACTGGCGGTCAAATATATCCAGGGTGGCAGGAAGCTGGCAGAAATCGCAGAGTTGCTGGGATACTCGTCGGTGTCGTCGCTTTCTTTTTCCTTCAAGAGTCTTACCGGAAGGAACCTCTCGGAATTCGCAACGCACAGCATCAAAAAAGCGGGCCGCTAATCGACCCGCTCTTAATATACAGTCTAGAAGAATAACCCTATAATCATTCCGCTCAAAGCGCCGAACACATACACAAGGCTCACTACCTTAAGTGTCTTCTTAATGCTCTTGGAGGCTCTTAAGAGTACCATCCAGCCTACGCCTGCGCCGGTAAGGAGGCCAGCGAGCATCGGGCCCGCGCTGATGACGCCTTCAAGGTACATCTGGGTTAAGATAACCGAGGATGCACAGTTGGGGATAAGTCCCACAAGGCTTGCAATCAAGGGGCCGAATATCTTGTGATTGAATACGGTACGGGAAATGGTCTCGGCACCGACAGTGTCGATAATAAAGCCAAGCGCAAGAGAAATCACGAAGATGAACAAAGCAATCTTAAGCGCGTGCTTTAAAGCCGAGCCCCAGATGCCCTTGTCACAGTGGCAGTGCTCTTCTTCACACATGGTGTGGATGTTGATGTGCTCGTGAGCGTTCTCGTTTCTGAAAAATACCAAGTCGCACAGGAAGCCCCAGAATATACCGATGAGCAACTTAACGCCGATGACGCTTAAAATAAAGCCTACAGGCGCCTTCTCCGATATGAGCATGGGAAGCATTTCATCGGAGGTTGAAAGATAAATTGCAATAAGGGTTCCTATGGAAATAATCTTGCCGGCGTAGAGGCTTGAAGCCGCCGCGGAGAATCCGCACTGAGGAACAGCGCCTAAAGCACCGCCGATTAAAGGACCGAAATTGCCGGCTTTCTGTACGGCAATTAAGACCTTCACAGAGGTCTTATGCTCGAGATATTCCATTGCAAGATAAGTTGCGAATAGAAACGGCAGTAACTTCGCCGTGTCTATCAACGCATCCAATAATATGTCTAACATCAATTAACTCCGATAATGCTCAACGGTTCTCCATCTTAACGAGCTTGGCTGCCTGGTCGGCTGCGATTAAGCTGTCAAGAATTTCATCGATATCACCGTCCAAAACGCCCTCAAGGTTGTGAGTGGTAAGACCGATACGATGGTCTGTTACACGGCTCTGAGGGAAGTTGTAAGTTCTGATTTTCTCGGAACGGTCGCCTGTTCCGATCTGTGAGCGACGAAGCTCAGCTTCCTCGTCATGCTGCTTCTGAAGCTCTAAGTCATATAACTTGGCTCTTAAGAGAGCAAATGCCTTATCACGGTTCTGAAGCTGGCTCTTCTCGGTCTGAGAATATACCACAATACCTGTAGGATAGTGAGTAAGACGTACAGCGGAGTCGGTGGTGTTGACACACTGACCGCCGTTACCGGAAGCACGCATTACGTCGATTCTTATATCCTTTTCATCAATTACTACGTCAACATCCTCAACTTCGGGCATAACCGCTACGGTTACGGTTGAAGTATGGATACGTCCGCCGGACTCTGTCTCGGGAACTCTCTGTACACGATGAACGCCGCTTTCGTACTTAAGCTTGGAGTACGCACCGTTACCGGTAATCATGAAGTTAACGTCCTTCATACCGCCGATACCGATTTCATCAACGTTCATAAGCTCAACTTTCCAGTGCTGCTTCTCGGCGTAGTGTACATACATACGATAGATTTCAGCCGCAAAAAGCGCAGCCTCGTCTCCGCCGGCACCCGCACGAATCTCCACGATAACGTTCTTGTCATCGTTGGGGTCCTTGGGAAGAAGCAAAATCTTTAACTCTTCTTCAAGCTTCTCTACGTCATCCTTGGCGGTAGCAAGCTCTTCTTTGAGCATTTCGCGCATGTCCTCGTCGGACTCGCTTTCAAGCATGGACAGACTGTCCTCAATGTCCTGCTTGGCTTTCTTATATTTCTTGTAAGCCTCTACTATGGGAGTCAAATCGCTCTGCTCCTTCATGAGGTCTCTGAAACGCTTGGGATCGTCGGTAACACCGGGGGAAGAAAGCTCCACCATAATATCCTCAAAGCGCATTAATAAATCTTCAAGTTTATCAAACATATCACACCTCCGGGCTAGTAACAAAAGCCCTTAACCACGCGGGGATTCCCGCACAAATCATTAATAACTTCCACATTCTTAAAACCGCCGCGACTCATAATATCGCTAACCTCTTTACCCTGGTCGCAGCCTATTTCAAAGGCAAGCAGTCCGCCCCTGTTAAGGAACTTCGGCGCCTGTGCAACAATCTTTTCGTAAAAGAAAACGCCCGTCTCATGTCCGTTAAGTGCAATAAAAGGATCGTGGTCCCTGACTTCAGGCATGAGCTCCTCTATCTCGCAAGTGCGAATATATGGGGGATTGGACACAAGTATGTCAAACTTGCCATCGACATTTTCAAACAAATCGCTCTGAATAAATGTCGCATCTATATTAAGCGCCTCGGCATTGCTCTTAGCCACTTCAAGCGCTTTCTCACTGATATCAACGCCTACGCCCTCGCAGTCATTGGAGAACTTAAGAAGGCTTAAAAGAATGCATCCGCTTCCGGTACACATATCAAGCACACGCATACCGTCGTGTAAATCCTTAAGCACCTCTTCCACAAGGGTCTCCGTATCGGCGCGGGGCACCAGCACGTTTTCATTTACCAGAAATTCAAGACCCATAAACTCCTGTCTGCCTGTAAGGTGCTGAAGCGGAATGTGATTACTCCTCTTAACGAGAAGATCGTTAAACCGCTCTTCGCACTCGGCCGAAACCTCGTGATCGCCCTTTGTAAAAAGGTCGCCGTAAGTCGTGCCGCAGACATACTCAAGAAGCAGTCTTGCATCTGTCTTATAATCCGAAATATCGGCTGCCTTCAATCTAAGACAGCCGAGTTCATAAGCTTCCTTGTATTTCATCCTTCAATCGATTCTGTGGTCTCCGCGGGCGCATCCACATCAACCCCGAACTTCTCCTTAAGGAAATCCTTCCAGTCAAAAACAGCCTCAACAGCCGCGATTGCGACCTCAACCATGGACTCATCGGGTTCCTTGGTGGTAAGTCTTTGAAGAAGCATTCCGGGAGCCGAAATAATACGTACGAATAAGTTATTGTGTCTTCCGGCGAATCTCAGAACTTCGTAAGAAATACCTGCGATAACCGGTATAAGAAGAAGTCTTATCACTACTTTAAGCAAAAGCGAATCAACTCTTATAAAGAAAAAGCAGATTACGCTGATAAGCATTACCAAAAGCATGAAACTCGTACCGCATCTTCTGTGAAGTCTCGAAGAATGCATAACGTTCTCAACCGTTAAAGGCTTGCCGTGCTCAACGCAGTTAATGCACTTATGCTCCGCGCCGTGATATCTGTACACTCGCTTAATGTCCTTGCTGAGTGAAATGAGCGCCACATACGCCACAAAAATCACTATTCTGATAAGACCTTCAAGCAAAGCCTTCAAACTCTCGTTACGAATATCGTCCTTGAAAAGTCCCGTCAAAAAGAAGGGAAGCACGATAAAAATACCGATTGCAAAGCAAATCGACAGGAGAGTGATAAATCCTGACAAAACCTTGTCCGCATGACCCTTAAAGAGCTTGTTCATGGCCTTGTCGAATCTTGTCTCCTGCTCGGCCTCTTCCTCATAAAAGCTTGCCGAATAGTTAAGGCACTTGATACCAAGTGACAACGAATCTATGAAATTGAATACTCCGCGAAGGAAAGGAACGTTCTTAATGAAAGCTCCCTTGGTAACACCGGTATACTCGTCGATGTCTACCTCTATCTCACCGTTAGCCTTACGAACGGCTACGGAGTACTTGTCTTTATTCTTCATCATGATGCCCTCAAGAACGGCCTGTCCGCCTATTCCTGAGTAACGGGCTTTTTTAAGCTTCTTAGCCATACCCAATTTCCTCCGAATAAACTCATTCTTAGAGAAAAAAAGGTTGAGACCGAAATCTCAACCTTTTAAGCAACGATCTTTACTTAACACCGTACTTCTTATTGAACTTCTCAATCTGTCCGTCGGTTCTTGCGGTCTTAGTCTGGCCTGTGTAGAATGAATGGCACTTGGAGCAAACTTCCACGTGGATATCCTTCTTGGTAGAGCCTACTACGAAAGTGTTACCGCAGTTGCAGGTTACGGTTGCCTGATAGTACTCAGGATGAATTCCTTCTTTCATGTTTTCACCTCTTCTAAACTGTATGTTAATTGTAACGTTTTGTTCTCATCCACTGCTGCTATTCTATAAACAGCTTTTACATTGTAGCACAGAGTTTTTTCAAAGGCAAGTACTTATTTGATATTTGGGAATTCTCCTAAATTTATTGTATTTATCGGTTTCTTTTTATTAAAACTCTCTACCTGCGCCGATTTCGAAATGACACTTAACTATGCCTAAATCTATCTTCGTAAGTCCGCCGCCCTTGGTCTCGAGAGAAACCGTGTCGTCGGCATTATACTTAATCATAAACTTCTGTTCATTGAGCGCGGTGGGCGCAAGAAGCGCTGCCTTAACGCCTTCTTTGAACCAGTCGGGAGCCGTGCCGGCAACTTCCGTTACCTGCTCGTAAGTCTTGGACTTTCTGTCCTTGCCCTGGTCTACGCCGTAGCCGATAGCGATAGCAAGTACCACTCTCTCGCCGGGCTTCACATCAACTGCGACTGCCTTTTTATTGAAAGTACCTGTCCAGCACGTATTAAGTCCTAGAGTCTGCGCAAAAAGAACGAGCTTCTCGCCGTAGTATCCCACTCTCTCATCAAGGTCCGCCGTATCCTCGCCGACACACACAATAATGCTCGGCGCGCTGATTAATCCCACTGCTCTGTATATAAGATTGCCGTAAGCCTTGCCTGCATCCTCCACAAACTGAAGATGAAGATTGCCCGCAGCGTTAAGCTCATCGATCTTAGCCTTAAGCTGCGCCACCAGATTGTCAGCGATTCTGACGCTTCTGTACTTACGAACCGAATGTCTTACCAAAATTGCCTGTTTGTCTGTCATAATTACACCCTTTCCCAATTCTTTCGAATTGTTCCCAACGTCACGCGGTTACAAATGATATTATAGCAGATTTTCACGAGTTGTTAGGGGTCGCGGCGAGATTTTATTTTCTTTTTATCTTTTAAAATATAGTTTACACACACCCCGGTTGTGTAGTGTATAATGAATTTCAGGATTAAGTTATCAGGGGTATTATATGAAAAAGAAAGCAATCATTTTATGTCTTTGTCTTTCTTTGGTTGCGACCGCATGTGCCAAAGAAAGCGTCTCTTTATCAAGTTCAGAAACCATAGTGTCTGTTTCAGCCGGTTCATCTGTTGAGACAATTTCCGTTTCAGAATCAAGTGTTGAAGAAGAATACATTGCCGACAGTACCGAATCTGTTTCGGCAGAGGATCCCGAGCCCATAGTTTGCGACTCAGGAAATGCTACTATAGACGATATGGTTATGAGTACTGTCGTATTGGAGCCGTATGAAGAAATTGAAAAAATGGATTGGGTCGACGAAGAAAAGCGAGCCTTCCGTGTCTGGGTACAGTACAAAGAAGAAGATGAACCCGATGACGAATACCGGCATATACGGGACTATTTCTTTTTCTCGGACGGTGTTGCATCCTCGTTAATGGTAGATTATCCATCCTGGCGTGACTGGAAAGCAGATCGACATCCTGAAGCCGTATGTAATTTCAGCGCTCATTTTGAAGATGTAACTTTTGACAATCATGATGATTTGCTGATTTTTCTTGGCCAAGCAGGAAATTGCGGAGTGAACATTTACGCTGCATATATTTATGAAAATGGTCAATACGTCTATAACAATTCCTTTGAAGAGATTCCCGAGCCTGAAATTGACTCAGACAATAAACTTATCAAAGGTTGGGTAAGAGACAGCGCAGTAGCATATGTAGATTTCACTTATCGATATGATGAAATTCAAAATTGCTTTACTTTAATACTTACTGAAACATATGAATGGAGCGAAGAAGAGCAAAAACACGTAAAAGTCAGTGAAGAAGAATATGAATAAATAACACAAAAAGCGCCTGATTCAGGCGCTTTTTCATATGCTGTATTGTTATATTTTTGAATTATTCGCAATCAAAAATTGCCTTGCTCTCAAGCCTGTCGCCGTAGGTGCTCTTCCAGTACTTATGAGCCTCCGAATTGTCATAGTTCTCAAGGCCTTCGGGAGTGAGCGTCATCTCAATCATGATGCTGTAGCGATTCTCGCGGGTGCTGTTGGTCTTGTGAATGACCACGTCTTCCACGCCGTCAAGTTTGAGTGTCTTATTAAAAAGCGCCGTAATGTCCGGCAGGAATTTCTCCGTGTCGTTTCTGTCTTTGAATTTGGCAATGATGTAATGTTTCATGTTACGCCTCCGTGCTTGCATATTTGGAATGATATATCACTTCTTTGCCGAGGCTTTCGGCATACTCGATTTCCTTGGTCACCTGATTGCCGATGTAGCCATCTATGTCGACCACGTAAATAGCGTCGGACATCTCTATTTTCTTGAAATGTCCTCTGGTCAAAGAAGCCGCTTCCTCTTGCGATATATCAAGCTTGTCTATATTATACACGCACTGAAGCACATTATAATTATCCATGGCCTCAAGCCTGAAAGCGATGCTCTGCATTTCCCGCTCAAAGCGCATGCTGCCGCATATTGTGACTGTCTTCATATATCTCTTCAGCCTTCTTTCAAAGTAAGTATGAAGCCTTGCAGCTTAAGTTCCTTGCCTGAGTCGGTTGTAAGTGCTTCAACCGCCTGCGCTTCAATGTCGTATTCGTCCTTGAACTTATCAAGCAGTTTCCTGCTGCCCACGTTTCGCGTGTCCGCTTCGTAAAAGAACTCGGTCTTGCCATATTTACTCTTTACAATATCGAGTGCGGCTTTCAGTGCCTGATAGGCGTAGCCCTTGCCCCATTCGGACTTCTTAATCCATACGCCGAGCTCGGGACAGTCTTCGTCGAGGCCGTGAACTTCGACGCTTCCCAGAAACTCATCAGCGTCGGATAGCACCGAAAGAAAGAGTGTCTCGTCGCGACCCATCTCGTCGATAAATTCCTGCAAGAGTTCCTTGGCATCATCGATGCTTTCAAAGGGGTCGGGCCACTGGTATTTGGTTATCTCTGCGTCAAACTCGGTGTAGTAATCCGACAAGTATTTCATGTCGAAAGGTTCAATTTTTATTTCTGCCATTCTCTATAAATCCTTTAATATTTCTGTAAAATTGCCTTTGAGAAAATGCCTGTACTCGGGATGATCTGTCGCCTCTTCGTACTCTTCGCGAATGGTTCTCACATTCCACTCCCGCATACGCTCGGGCATTTCTTCGTAGCGCATAATGGTGATGAGCCCTTCACGCTCGGCCGCCAGTATAGCCTCATAAGCATCCGGCACGAATTCAACTCCGGCAACCTCTACCGGTTCACTGCTTGTAACAGCTTCGGGAATCTGAAGTTCGAAGCCTGAATCTTTCACGGTTTCCGCACTATAAATATAACCCGATACACCCTTATAAGTCTTCTCAAGCGCATTCGGATAATACTCCTCAAGCCTCTGGCGACCGTCTTTACCAAAGCCGTAAGGTCCCCACTTTTTCCAGACACCGGCGTATTCAAAGCCCGTATCTTTACAGTATTTCTCAACAGCGTTGCTTAGATATACTAACACATTCTCGCGTTTTTCGGACAGATAAATCAACGGTACATTGTGATTGGAAACCCTCGGCTCCAGCACCTTGATATTCTCTACGGATGATGCGTGATAATACATTGTAACCCCCTAATACTGCTAATTTTTTTAAGCTCTGTCGGCCACGTACGCCGCAAGCTCCAGCGCTATGTCGAAATGTCCTACGTCGTGCTGAGTGCCTTTGACCTGATTCTTCTCGCGCCTTTCCGTCCATTCGGGTGCATCCAGAAGGTCGCCTCCTGTAAAGAACATATAAAGCTCCACGCCTCTGAAATCGCACATCGCCTGCACAGCCGCGCCTTCCATTTCAACGGAGATGCAGCCGTCCGCCTTGCGCTTCTCAAAATTACCCTCAGTCTCTCTGTAAAAAGCATCCGTCGACCAGGTCTTGCCGAGCACATAGGGAAGCTTATTCTCCTTCATAAACGCTTCAACGACATCTGAATTCTTAACCTTGATGTAGTCCGAAGCGGGCGCGTAGTGATAAGAGGTGCCTTCGTCTCTGTATGCATCCGTCGGCACCATTACTTTGCCGCGAGCGATTTCTTTGTTGAGGCACCCTGCTCCGCCGAAGTGAACCACCTTATTGGTATCGAGTATCTGCAGCACCTCTTCCACCGTCGCAACGCACGCAGGCGCGCCGACGTAGGTTCTGTAGAAGCCGATTTTTTTGCCGTTATAATTGATGAGATAAACCGGCGTCATTCCCGTAGCCATCCACAATTCGCCAACCTTTTCGCAGTCGTAACCCGCAGCCACGAACTCCTCGATTTTATTCGAAAATGTCAGGATTACCGCGTCAGCCTTCGGCGCGTTTTCGTTTCTTGTCAAGTTTATCTTGGCAGGTGTTTTATTGTCAAAAGAATCTGTTATCATAATTTGTCTATGTCCTCCAAATCTATTACTCTAAAACCGTTTTCTTTAAGTAGCCCAGCGAATATCCCCGAGCCGGGGATTCGTGTCCCGCTAAAGGTTCCGTCATAGATCTGGTTGACTCCGCATGAAGGGCTTCGCGACTGAAGGATGGCCAGGTCGATTTCTTTTTCTTTGGCCATTTCCAGACATTTAGCCGCGCCTGCGCGAAATTCCTTATCCTTTCTTTCGCCGTCGGCATTCGTAACTACGCCGTTTACAATCTCGCAAGGCGTTCTCGGAGTCGGCAGTCCGCCCGCCACCTCCGGGCACACGGGAATCACCTCATGACCCTTCACAAACTCTATAACCTTTTCATTGTAATTGTTGCCGCCGCTGTACTTGCAATTGGTACCCAGCAAGCAGGCGCTTACCATGATTTTCATAAATTTTTCTCCGTTATCACGTGCCATATCACAGGGCTCTTGAACCCACACGCTCTGTACAGTGCCATCGGATTGCTCTCGCTATCGACCTTTCCCGATACCACGGCAAAAGAAGCCTTGTCCTTCATCCGCAAAAGCAGCTCTCGCACCACAAACTTTCCAAGTCCCTTGTGGCGGTACTGAGGCGATACCTGTATCCACTCAAGAATGCCCTCGCCTATGCGGGTATCAAGCTCGGCGATGCCGGTCGCCACGATTTGACCTGTCGCTTTGTCTGCTACCGCTATCCATAAATCAGGGTCGTATACTCTATGTTTCTTGTATTCCTTGAGTTCTTCGGTCGAAATGCCTTCTTTGGCATAGCACTCATTTATGTGGCCGGCGTAGGATTCTGTGCCGCATTTAACTACTTCAAACTGCTCCGAAAGGTGTGTTTTCTCAACTATCTTCATATCGTGTATAAGTTTAAAGTATCTTTCATCGTTACCGACACATCGTTCAACGTTGAACTCATCATCTTTGATAACTTTTATATTCTTAGGAATCTGTACGGTCTCCGCCTTCCAAAACGGAAGTGAAGATGCTTCGCAGGGATTCGCTAAATAGTCGTCTGCTCTCATTTCATAAACCCGCAACACCCATACTCTGACATCTCATGAAATCCCATAGATTTATAGAACTCCACAGTCTTGGGCGTGTTATCCGTTGCCAGTTCAATCTGGCGCACATTCTTGTATCGTTCAAGAATCTCCTTAATCAGTACGGTTCCGATACCTTTACGCTGCTTGTCGGGGAAGACCAGAATGTCCTGAATGAACACTATTGTCTGCCCGTCGCCCACAACTCTTATGATACCTTGAAGCTCGTCGCCTTCGTAGGCTGCGAGAATCAGCAGTGAATTCTCATAGCCTGCCTTGAGCGCCGCGGGGTTCTCCGTATACGCAGTCCAGCCGACAGCGGTGTATAGGCTGAGAATTTCGTCGTCTTTGTAATTCTTATATTCCTTTATGTCCAACATTTTTTGCTCCTAATTATCTTTGCCAAGATATATGACATGCGTAAAGTTGCTTATAACATTTTTGCATGTCTGAAAAACAAACGAATTATACGTCGAACATGCATAGCAGCCTTTAACTCCTTTTCGCATGTGCGCTAACATTATAACCAACATGCTTATTGTCTCCCCTCTATGCTACGCATGCTTTCAATGACATGCGTCTTGGGCGCACCTTCGTCTTTGCATGTACTCGCTAAAATCTCAGCCATTTATTCGACATGCCAAATAAACCTGCTTTCTGCTATGCATGTCATAAATCAAAATCAGTTCAAATCGGAGACATGCGAAATAGCTTCTTAATGCCACTCGCATGCTCATTCTGCAAAAGCAGCCCTGTTTGCTCCTAAATCCGGCCTGCCTACAGTGCCTTCGGCCCATAAATCATGCACTTTTCGGCTTCCTTGCTGCCAAACCACCCTTCGCCATCGTCAATACGGGGGTAGAGGCGCGATAATTCTTCTTTTTCCGAATCGGCAAGTTCCGAATAATCGTTAATCTCGCGCGAAGATTCCACCACGATGAATTTGTGGTCATGGTCCTTGCGCTTAAACATTCCGATAACCTTAACTTTTACCACATCACCGAGGAAGTATTCTTGATCCGTCATCAGCATGCAGTCTCTGTGCGGCTTGGGCGGGTTGCCGAACTCCTTAATCCAGCCGTAGGGCTTGGTGAAGCCTCTCTCATGCATCAGTGATGTCCGGTCGCTTGCCGTGAAGCTCTTGTCCTTGGGATTGTAAATCATCCGCATTGGGCAGTCATATGTCTGCTCCACAACCATGTGCAGGCGCTTCCGCCAGAAAAGCCTGTAAGCCATCTTATCAATCCACACGCTGCCTACCGCATCCAACACAGTCTCCAATATTGTCGCTAATACCATACCTATACCTCCCCGCGCTACAGCACGTATTCATACCACTCTTCGTCCACCTGCTTGCACACATCTAAGTCCTGATACCACGCAAGCGACACCTCGTCATTCCGGTAGTACGGAACGAGCTTAATCTCGTCATCTATAACTCGTTCTTTCATTTCTTCCTTTCATCCGTCACAAAATACTTAACTTCCTGCGACGGATGCTTTAATTCTTCCCTGAAAAACTCGGGATAATATTTAATGGGGTCGTCAATATCTATCCAATGAAGTTTCTCCGTCGCGCCGTCCTCCGTGAAGCTTCCTTCTCCCGGGTCGAACCCTTCCGGCACCTTCATGTAAAAGAAATACGATATCTCATATATAAGCTTCCCCAAATTAGTCTCTGCATCTCCGTAAAAATAATTCTCATGCACGAACCCGAGTCTGTCGACATCCATCTTCACACCCGTCTCTTCATACACTTCGCGCACTACCGCTTCCTTGGCCAGCTCTCCGAACTTTATGCGTCCTCCGACGGAATACAGATACTCGGGGCGCACATCGTTGCCCACCATCAAAAGCTTTCCGTCCTTCATGATAATCGCTCCCACGCGAAGGTTGATTATTCCCTCTTCGCAGGGCACTGACATGTCTCTGTTCATTATTCCTCCGACTCTTTACCTAAGTATTTTCCGAAAGCAACGTTCGTTGTTTCCTCATGAAATCCGTGACTCTTGTAGAAGTCATATGCCGGAACATTCCTGTCCGTCAAAAGAAAGATTCCATACACCCCGTTAGCTTTAAGATATTCCTCAACTGCTTCGACAAACTTTCCGCCGATACCCTGTCCTTGCAGCTTAGTTCTTACACATAGTTCATCTATCATAAATTCTGTCGCCCTATACCAGTGTTTGATGCGACCGAGAGCCATGGCCTGCAATCCGTTTTCGTCTTTAAACCCAAGCGACAGCGAATTAAAACACCCTATCAAATCCATAAGATACGCATCAAGCTGCTCTTCATCCGACCAGTCATCGTACCATGGTTCCCTTGTAAAAACCGACTTAAACAGCTCTTTAATGTCTGCCATATCATCAACAGACAGTTTAACAAGTTCCACCTTTTTTCTCCTCAATGATTCCGTATTTGTTCCACTTAAGGACCGTCTCGTAACCCAGTTTCATGTACCAGTTTTCGATATGCGTAAAGTGAATCCATGACACCTCGACGCCGCGCTCCTTCAAGAGCTCCGTTGCCAGCCTCACCATTTCAAGTCCGATGCCGCGCTTACGATATTCGGGGATAGTTCCCACGCAGCCGGGTCCGCCAACACTCACGCCATCGTGCATTCCCCAGTTGCCTACGTTGCAAAAAGAAACAATCTTTTCTCCGTCGAAACCGCAGAATACCTCAGAGTTTTCGTTAAAATACTGCACCCAGTTATCGTCCACTTTAGCCACGGCTTCTTTGACCGTTTCAATGTCACCGTGAAATATGCCGAAAGTAATACCTTCCTGCGGCGTAAAGGGCACTTTAAGCGGACTGTTCTTGCGAAGGTCCATCGCAAGCTCCGCATACACTTCGTGCTCGTCCATATAATTCATCCGTTCTCTTTCAAAAAAGCCCGGATTCATGCTTAAAAACATTATTCTGTAATCCATATTCTACTCCGTAATTTCTATCTGATTGCCTTCAATTCCTACTATGCAGCTTTCGTAGTAGCCGTCGCCTGTTGTGCGGGGGCCGCTTAGAACTTCGTAGCCGGCTTTCTGCAAGTTTTCTGTCAGTTCGTCGACCTTGGCCTTGCTGCCGACCGAAAAGGCTATGTGAATATAGCCGGTACGGTTCGTCGCCTTGGGGGCATCGGTGAGTTCCGGTTTGGTCATGAGTTCAAGTCTGGCGCCGTCGCCAAAGGTGATGAAGTAGGATCTGAAGTCTGTGTTTTTGTTGTGGTAACCTGAGTTGGAAGTGCCGCCGAGATACTTTACGAAGAAATCGCGGGCGGCTTCCAAGTCGTTAACATACATAGCAATGTGTTCTATTTTCATGTGGGTCTTGTCTCCGTTTGCTTTTTCAAGTGTTTTTCCATCAAAAGGAATGTACCCTTGCGCCAGTGGGCGGTGCCGACTTCTGTGTAGCCGTTGCTGCGATAGAGTCTAAGGGCGTAGGGGTTTTCAGTGAATACATCGAGTCGGATGGACTCTGTTCCTGCCTCGCGAAGGGTGGTCTCTATGTGATTAAGGGTTTCTTTTGCCACGCCTCGGTTCTGATAATTGGGGTTGACGCAAAGTCTGTGAATGATGCTGTAGTCGCTGTCGGGATATGCCCAGAGGCCATTAGCATACTGCTCGTCGGCATCCTTGTTGATTGCGTATACTACCGCAATGTCGTCATCAATTGTGCCAACGTATAAAGTTTTATTAATGATATCATTTGTGAAGTCTTCTTTGGCAGGATAAATGCTATCCCATTGATAGATGTTGTTTCGTTCCATTTCCGCGATTGCGGAGGTTATAAGAGCGCAGATAGCGTCAATGTCATGCTCTTCTGCAAGTCTGTAATTCATATATTTCCATACCTCTGTGTACTATTCTTTGGCCGGCGGCGCTTACAGTTTGTATTGCATAAAGTTGCCGTTGTGAGTGAAGCCGTAAGCTGAGTAGAGCTTAACGCCCATGTCTGATGCTGTAATGTGAACTGCACCGCAGCCGTAGGCTCTGGCTTCTTCCACTACGCGGTGGAGGAGTTCTTTGGCAATGCCCATGCGGCGGTAGTCGGGATTGGTGAACATGCTGGAGAGGAGCCCCAGTTTTCCACTTGGACAGCCAAAATACGGGGGCTTTTCCACAAATGACATTCCGCTTGTGCCGATAATCTTGTCGCCGTCAAGCGCAAGCCACGATACGAATGTGCCATCTGCCATGTGGCGCTTGTAAAAATCCTGCAGAGCGGGCACAAGGTCGATATCTTCTGTCGCACCTTCTTCGCGAAGCTGCGTGATGCGCATGCTTATGAATGTATCAAGATCTGCTTCTGTAAGTTTTCTGTAGGTAATTCCCATGATTGTGTGCCTCCCCGGTGGAATTATGAACGTTCTATTATGGTCTTAACCAGCTGCCAGGCGATGCCGCCTTCTCTGAGCTTGTTCGGCGCATCTTCAAGCTTCACCCATTCCACAGAATCCACTTCGCCGGATAGGTGAAAGTCTTTCTTGTGCACGGTTGCCTTGTAGCCTAACATCAGCATTTCTTTTTTCGGGTAGGGGTAGCTCTTGATGAATTCGAGTTTCTCTACGTCCTGGCCGATTTCTTCTTTGACCTCGCGAATGACGGTTTCTTCGGCAGATTCGCCAAGCTTCATGATGCCCGCCACGCACACGTATTTGGTGGTGGATACGTAGTTTTGCCTGAGAAGCGCTACCTCGCCCTGTTCATTCACAACCGCTGTGATGATGCTCGTAGTGAACATGTCCCAGAGCGGCACGTTGCAGTGCTCGCAGAAGGGAATGAAGCCTTCATCGCCGATTTCTTTTTCAGTAAGTTTGGTCCCACAGTGGGGGCAGTATGTAAAGTGCATGTGCCATCTCCTTTTGACTAATAGTCGAAAACGTTGTCGCCGACGCGAATGGTGGTTGCCGGCATCTCGCCTTTGTATGGCTTTCTGATTTCTATCATGTTAAGTACAGTGTAGCCCTTGGTGCGCAGGAAATCTATCATCCCCTGGTTGTTGGGATGAACATTGTTAAATACGGTATCATCGCCCTTTGACCTTGCGACTTCTTCCGCCTTCTCAAACAGCATCGTAGCCACGCCCCTGCGCCTGAACTCGTCACGCACGTAAATGTGCTCTACCCACACGCAATCTTCCACAACCTTGCAGACTACGTAGCCCGCGTACTCGCCGTTCTCTTCCGCCGCAAATATCGGGTAACCGGCTTGCAGGAATTCTTTAATCTCTGCTTCCGCCGCCTTTAAGTCGGGCCCAGCTTTTATGCTTAAATATGATAGCAACGTTACTCTGAAATCCGCCACTAGCGTGGAGAGTGTAGGGGCTTGTTGCTCGGTTATTTGTATTAAATTCATATTTGGTTCCTCTTTTTGTCGGTGTCGGGGCGCCTGTCGTATTTATTTGCGATTTCCTCGCTATATCTATATCGCTCCGTTTCATTCGGTAGTTCGGTTTTTGTGGTGCAATGCATAAAAAACGGATTTTTGAAATTTTATCCATTGTTTTTGCTTTGATTGGTTTACATAACGTTGCTCAAACCACTTAAATCCGTTCGTCCGAACCGCTGCCTCTTATCGCACGATACCGTTTTCGCAACATAATGAATGCAAGCAATGGATAAAAAAGCCGGAAAGCGATTTCTTATGCATTGGTGTGGGAAATCACGCCTCCAAAACAATGGATAAATTCCGCTATTTCGCGATTTTATGCATTATCCGCTTCTGCCCGCCGTCATCAAGGACTATCTCTCCGCCCATTGCGGTGTAAAAAGCAATCGCGCCCGCATTTTGCGCATTAACTGACAGTATGAAACGGTCAAAACCCTTAGCCTCAACCTCGGCCTTGGCAATATCCATAAATCGCCTGCCGATGCCCTTCCGCTGGTAATCCTTGCGTATATAAAGAAGCCCTACCTCTTGGTCATACTCCTCGTAAAGCTTGTAAGGCTTACCCACGGTCATGAAGCCCACAATCTCGCCTGCATCCTCCGCCACATATAACTCAATCTCCGGATTCGCCACGATTCCGCGGAAAATCTCCTCGTTCTTCTTAACATCATATCCGTCAAGCCTCTCCTGCGGATATATTCCCTGATATGTCGAATTCCAGACTGTCTTCTTAAGTTCAGACAGCGCAAGACAATCCTCCGCAGTAGCCTTTCGGAAAGAAAACTTAGTATCACCCATACCCTTTAGCTCCTCATAAGCCTCAGTCAGCCACGTATGCGGCATCAAAAGCAACCCATTGTCAAATTGATACCTTATGAAATACAGGCATGCATCATCAAGCGATTTCTCCGCCCGAGTCTTTAACTCATTGTAGTACGGCGGTACTCCGCCCCTGTCCCAGGATATCTTGTCCGCCAAAAATACCGCTTTATCATACACGCTCGCGCCCTTCTTGAGCGTCGTATGGCACTCAATGGCGCTGAGCACATCCTCGTCAGTGACCCCGAACTCTTCTCTCGCCATTATCTTAGAAATCCTTTGATGCAAAAGAAACCGATACTTCTCCTCCGCCGGGTCGATAACCATGCCGCGCTCCGTCGCAATCCTATACATTTCATCGGGCGAAATAACGGCACTCACATCATGAAGCATCGCCGCAAGACGAAGTTTCTCGACATCTAACCCGTGAATTCGTCCCAACCACTCGGCAGTATTGGCAACCTCTTCTACGTGAGCCAAAGTACTCTCTTTGCCGCCCTCCAAGTATTTATTTCTGATAGCCCCATAATCAGTCACTGTAACTCTCCCATATAATTATCCAATCGTGCAAAGTTTTCCCCTCAGCACGTAACCAATCTTCTCATAGCAAGCATTAGATGCCACATAATCCGCGTCGGTATAAAGCATCGGAACATAACCCGCTTCCGAAGCAATCTTCGTAACGCGGTACACAAGATTCTCACCGTAATGCTTGCGTCGCGCATCCTCTCTCGTGTACACGTAGCCAATCGAAGCCATATCGCCGGTAGGACGGTATACGCAGCAAGCTACATTGCGCCCGCTCTCGTTCTGCCAGAAATAATAAAGTCCCTTCTCTATGCCATACGCAGCATTCCTGCGATACTCTTCCAAGCTCTCGTAATCCGCATCGATAGCATGGTGAAACAAATCCATCATCTCAACCAATTCATCCACGTCACTTTCCACACACTGATGCAACACTCCGTCGCACTTGTCCGCAGGCTCTACCGGCGCAAGATTATCGTACGCAAACATATTGGTCTGAATCGCCAGCTTTTTACCATCCTGAGCCGCCCGCTTAATAAAGTACTCCGCCAGCCCATACTTCAAATTGAACCTGTGCTCGCCATCCAGCAAGCCATTCTCACCCGCCAGCTGATAAGCCCTCTCCATCTCAGCCTCCGTCGCATCATCTGCGGTCCATACCCATGTCGGAAAAGGAAGCCCTGTGAAGCATATAATCAAGCGCTCATGATCTGTCACGAGCACTTTAGTCTCTCCGCCCATAATCCTGCGAAGCACAAAAAAAGTGTATTTATCCTCTTCGAGAAGCTTAAAATCCCTCTCGTCTACAAAATTGTCCATTAAAAGCTCTCCTAATCACAATCCAGGTACTTAAGCACATCCGCCGGCTCCTTCAAACCGATAAACTCCGGCATCGGCTTGCGCGTCGTCCTGATATTCTCGCTAAAATACCAAAGCGCCTGCAAAGGCTTCATTCCAATCTCCTCGGCCGCCTGCAACTCATGACTTCCGCCGTCACCCACATACAGGCACTCCGACGCCTCCACGCCCAACCGCTCCAGCGCCAGCCTGTAAATCGCAAGGTCCGGCTTCATCACACCTTCGTCAAAAGAAAGCACCGGCACATCAAAGTACTCAAACAGGTCGCTGCCCTTAATCGCCTCCGCTTCTTCGCTGAAACAATTGGTAATCAGCGCAATCTTCACACCCCTGTCGCGGAGAGCCTGAAGCATCGGCTTAATGTCTTCTCGGTAGCATTCGAAAACTCTTCTTCTGCTTTCGTACCTTTTCCTCACTACTTTCTCATAGGTTTCCTCAGAAAAGATATTATAATTCTCTAAGATTTCCTTAATTGTGTTCTCGAATCTCTTAACCCCCGTAGACCTGTCATCATCGGTGGTATCCCAGTACTTACGAAACTGCTCCTCCGTAAGCCCCATATCCTTGCACATGTGCTCGCCGAAATACAGCTCCGTTCTGTACAAAGAAACCAGCGTCTCAAACATATCAAACACAACTGCTTTGACCATTCTCGCCCTCCTATTACGCTTTCCCCGGATTCTTAATCCGTACAAAGAATCTCTCCTCGTTCTCCGCAACAATCTTGCCACCGTTATTAAGCATCACGTGAAGCGAAGCCGGGTTAATCTTACAAACTCTTAAATAGAACTCATCTTCCGGAACGATGTTTCTTGCAATCTCAAGAAGCATCTTCAATCCTTGCGTCGCGTAATGCTTGCCACGCAAGTCTTTCCTCACAAAGTATCCGATATGGCCCGCGCCGGTTCTTAACGTATCGTTCAGATAATGTCTTAACCTAAACTGCCCCACAATCGTGTCATCGTCCCACAGGAAAAAGAAAGTCTCCGGCACCTTGCCCTCCTCGAGATTTAGCCCCTTCGCATGATCCAAAAGAGCCGGCAAAGCTTCCGCTTTGAAATTCTCATATGATATCCCCGGCCACTTATTCAAAAACCCGAACTCGTCCTCAGGCATATCCTTTACAAAAAGCCATTCTTTTTCCGCGTCCTCTACATTGGTTTCTTTAAGATAAAGCATTCTCTCGTACCATCTCTTTCTATTTGATTGAATATTTCATACTGAATAAAACTTGGTCCTGCAAATCCTTGGGAATCTTGTATTTCTCATCCGCCATGATGCTCTTAATCCACTCGGCATGCTCAGCGCTCATCGTAGAATAAGTCGATATTCTCCCCTTGAAGGGATGAATAATGCTCTTGATAGCCTCATCCTCGCTTGCATAAAGCATGAGCCTGTAGGGCAGCGCCTCCCAGACGGGTTCTTTGAGAAGCATCAGCGTCAGCTTCTCTTTCAACAGTTCAGACTCTGTTTCTGTAAGCAGGTTGAAAATCTTCTCTGCGCCATACCTTACATCATGAGCCGCTATCTCTCTGTAAGCCTGCCGCGCCACCACCTCACGTGAATCCTGCAAGAACCGCCAATAAATCTCGGCTCCATCTTCGCGTAACAGTGAGCCAATCGCATGAAGCGTGGCTTTCACAATGCCTTCTTCGGAAGCTTCGAGATAGGGTTTAAGCGTCTCTGCGTCCTCTCGCGCACCGCACTCGCCGAGGCCTTGAATGCACACCTTTTTGTCAGCCATCTCCAATCGTTCTGAATAGTAAGCGCTCAAATCGATTGATGTATGATTGCGTATAATGTAGCGTGCATAAGAACGTATAGCTCCCGAGCGCGAAAGAAGATGATTCTCAAGTCCTTCCCAGTAATCCCGAATAAGTTTGTATTTCTGCACCAACGCTTTGTACTTAACGCTTGTACTCTTGCTGTTAAGATAACTGTCCAGCTCTTCTGCGGTCACCTCATAATTCTGAATCAGGAGAGTCATAAGAAGCGCCTGCATCTGCCCGTTCTTTTCCACGGAGATAAGATTATTTATTTCGTCTCTGCCGAAAATTTTCCCATCGGCAAAAAAGCGATATACTGCTCTTCTGGTCTTCTCGTCATAAAGGCTTACAAAGGATTCATCTAATACGTTCATCCGCTTAACCGCAGCTTCACGTATTTTGTTCTCCAGTTCGGTAATGGCGGTGTTACCGGCTCTGCCACCACGTTTAACTTTCTCCAGGTATGGAATGTAAGTAATAACTTCGGAAGCTATCATATCAGTGATTTCTGCGCACGCTTCCTCTGCCGCCGTTCTCACCTGCAGCACCCAGTCATTGAGCCTGAGGATTATGAAGGGCACAGATTTCTTATCGCCTTTTAGCTTTCGTACGCATTTCATACGGAAGTATCCGGTCGGATGCAGTGTTCCAAGGCGAATTACCCAGAGATAATCTTCTCTTGTCATTGTTTTAATTGTGCTAAAGTCGACTCTTTTCCAATCGATACACCATTCCATAGAGTACGACTGCCTGAACCAGTCATCCAGACGACAGATTCTGTTGTAGTCCAGCTTCTCCATATATCGTGCAATCGCATCGGCCGCTCTTGCAGTCACATATGCATTTCCGCTTGCCAAAAAGGAATATATTGCCGACAATTTACTTTCGTCGCCCTGTACAAATTTCCTGTAAGCATCTTCGAAATAGGACATATTCAAGTTGAAATTGTTTTCAGGTTGCGTATTGATCGAAGCTTTCTTCTGTTCGCTGTTTCCGGCAACCTTCACCGGCTCACCCTTCTTCTCTTCCGCCTTAAATAATCCCCTAATAAACTCAAGCATATTACTTTACTCTAAAAAACCCTCTCATAAATATTGCACGGAAACGTTGCGCTTCCGTCGAACTTACTGTATTCGCCGTCACGTAGGTAGGTCATGCCGAGCTTCTCCATTACGCGGCCGCTCTTTTTGTTTTCTTTGGCAAATTCACCGTAGATGGCGCTTACCTTGCGGGTGCTGCGTACATGGTCGATGAGTGCCTGCATGGCCTCGGGTACTAAACCCTTGCCCCACTGGTCGTGGCGAATGTTGTAGCCGATGTTCCAGTGGTCATCGCCGCTACGGCAGTACATTCCGCCGGTTCCGATAACTTCGCCGGTTTCCTTGAGCACGAAAGCCATCTCGTAGCTGTTCGGGTCATTAATGTCGATGCTTTCAAGCCACCCTTTTGTAACCGAAATATTCTTATGCAGCGGATAAATCATATATTTATTGACTACCGGATCCGACGCCCATTTAAATACCGCTTCTGCATCGTCCACGGTAACAGGTCTAAGTATCAGTCTTTCAGTCTCGATTGTAACGTTCATTGTCTCTCCTTCTTTCTCCGAAATTGCCCTCGCAGAGTAAAAATAAAGCCCCGACACGGTACCGGTATCGGGGCAAAAGAATCAAAATATAACAATATGATGCGGCTATGTTAAGCCCGCTCACTCTGCACTTCTCCGGGAGGTATGAAAATAAGACCAGTGACTATCTGTATGCCCTGAAATCGCTGAATTCATAAGATTAATTGGCTTTATATTAGTCATATAAGTCATTATACTACCTCCTTCCCTAAGTGATAAACAATTATCGGCTTTTAATAATATTCTCAGATTGTACATAGAATTGTCAGAAATGTCAATCACTTTCCGGGGAAAATTTCCAAAGAAAAAGTCCGGCGGATTCCGCCGGACCAATCAATCCATTATTTAGCTTTAATAGCTACCAAAAATCCGTGTATCAACGCAGCGGAGAGAAGCAATCCTCCCACGATATCGCTTACCCAGTGAACACCTGAGAAAAGGCGTCCTACGATGGTAAGTACTGCTGCCAGCACGCATAATCCCTGAAGGCATGCAAGAAGAGTCTTGTTCTTAACGTACTTCATGAACATGAAGTACGCTGAAATATACACGCAAGCCGCAAGCACTGTGTGACTCGAAGGATATGAAGCTTCCAAGCCTTCGTCGAGAATTACGGGACGGTAGTTGATAATAAGCTTCTCGAATAACGCATAGAACGCAATTACAATTACATAAAACCCTGCAAGTATCCAGATTTCCTTATCAACTTTCTTAAGCGATCTTCCCTTGATGAGCTGCACAAGTCCGAGCAAGGCAAAAGCAAGGCACACGCCAAGCGCCGCATATCCGAGATACTCCGTCAAGTCATACCAGAACGACTTGAAAGGAAACATCTTCTCGCAAGCATGATTAATAGTGCTAAGTCCAAGCTCTGTACCTTCAAGGCCAAAGCCTACGTCCACGAACTTAACTACTGCGGTGTAAGCCACAAAAACGCAGAACAGCACTGCTGTTACCAACCAGTTTTTCTTTTTAGTATCCATCTCAATTCACCCCTTGAATCTAGAATAATTGAATCTTGTTGACCATATGGATAAAGTCATTGTTGCCGCGGGTCTTGGCGAACATGTCAAGAATACGGTCCACACTTTCCTCGGGCTTAAGGCCGTTGATACCCTTACGAAGCATGTTGACTGCATCGATTTCCTCCTTGGTAAGGAGAAGGTCGTCGCGACGGGTGCCGGACTTGGCAATGTCGATTGCAGGGAAAATACGCTTCTCGGAAAGCTTACGGTCAAGTACCATTTCCATGTTACCTGTACCCTTGAATTCCTCGTATACAACGTCATCCATCTTGGAACCGGTCTCAACAAGCGCAGTCGCAAGAATGGTAAGAGAACCGCCTTCACGCATATTACGTGCGGCACCGAAAAATCTCTTAGGCATATGAAGAGCCGCGGGATCGAGACCACCTGAAAGTGTACGTCCGCTCGGCGGAACGGTCAAGTTGTACGCTCTTGTAAGACGTGTTATTGAATCAAGCAATATCATAACGTCCTTGTGATGCTCAACCAGACGCTTTGCGCGCTCGATAACCATTTCGGATACACGCTTGTGATGCTCGGGAAGTTCGTCGAAGGTCGAATAGATAACCTCTACGTTGGGGCCTTCAATAGCTTCCTTGATATCCGTAACTTCCTCGGGACGCTCGTCTATCAAAAGAATGATTAAGTGAATCTCGGGGTTGTTACGCTTAACAGACTTCGCAACTTCTTTGAGCAGTGTGGTCTTACCTGCCTTAGGGGGAGATACAATCATACCTCTCTGTCCCTTACCGACAGGGCTTAACAAGTCCATAACTCTCATGGCAACCGTGGAACCGGGCGTTTCAAGCCTGATACGATTGTCGGGGAATATGGGTGTCATATTTTCAAAGCTTACACGCTTGGAAATGGTCTCGGGATCGAAGCCGTTGACAAGAGTAAGCGACAAAAGTGCCGAGAACTTTTCGTTCTGGGTCTTAACCTTGGTGCTGCCCTTTATGATATCGCCGGTACGAAGTCCGTACTTACGGATAATACCGGGCGCAACGTATACATCGTTCTCGCCGGGAAGGAAGTTCTCGCAACGGATGAATCCGAAGCCGTCGGGCATAATCTCAAGGATGCCGTTTGCGGGAATGCCGCTGTCGACGTTTCTCTCCTCTTCTTCCTTGGCTTTCTTTTCAAAATATGCTGCCTTAAGCTCCTCGGGAGTCTTGTCGGGGTTGAGTCTCGCTTGACGTTCAAACGCCTCATCTATCAAAGCCTTGGCTCTCTCGTCCGAAGTCCCGGTAACGGGCTTAGCGTCGGAAGAAGCGGGCTTAGCCTCTGTAGCCGGATTAGTCTCGGAAGTCTCTTCCGCCTTAGCTGCGGGCTTTCTGCCACGAGGCTTCTTAACACCGTCGGCCTCACCTGTATCGGAAGATTTCTTGGAACGGCTCATAACCGCTCTCTTGGCTTCTTCCGCTCTTATTGCATCATCGGCCTCAGCTGCGAGCTTAGCCTTTTCTTCTGTTTCGTCAAGGAGCAAAAGAACCTCTATAACCTGGCCCTTGCTCATACTGGAAGCACCTTTTACACCACGGATTTTGGCTATTGCGCGTAAATCTTTGATGGCAAGTGTTTCATATTTTTCTCTCATTCTTTCCTCCATTCGATTAATGTGTAAAAAAGTGGATTGTTGTCTGATTAATTAAGAATCAATTAGTCGATAAATTACTTAGAAGTTTCAGGATAAACTTGAAAAACAATTTTTATTTGCTTATGATTATAAGTGTCTTTTTTTGATTTGTAAAGATAAACAGTGAGGTATTATGGCACAGGATCCGTTAACACTCTATAAATTGATAGTGCTCTACATGCTCGACCGCGTGAATTTTCCTCTTACCAAGGCTCAGGTATTCGACTACATCCTCGGTAAGGAATACACCACCTTTATGCCCCTTCAGCAGGCGATTTCCGAGCTTATCGATGCAGATATGGTCCGCGCCAAGTCTATCAGAAACCGTACTCACCTTGAGATTACCGACGAAGGTCGCGAGACACTGGGATTCTTTGAGAACCGCATCAGCACCCAGATTAAAGAGGATATCGATGCGTACTTCCGCGAGAACCGCTTCGAGCTTAAGAACGAGGTCTCCGTAATCTCCAACTACTATAAGTCCACAAGCGGCGAATACGAGGCTAACCTCATTATAAAAGAAAAGAAGATAAATTTAATTAACCTGACTCTTTCCGTTCCCACAGAGGAGCTTGCGGCGTCCATCTGCGAGAAGTGGGAAGGTGCGAGCCAGGATGTATATAACTCGATTATCGAGAAGTTATTCTAATATATCGGTGAGTATCTCACCATCAACTGCGGGCAGATGACCGCCCATAATCTTAGCGATTGTAGGTCCCTCGTCCCACACTCTCATGGAGTCTATGCGGACTCCTTTTTTTATGCCCTTTCCGCAGGCGCCAAAGAAAGTCTTGTTCTCTTCCTTCGTATTAAGGCACCCATGAATAGCAAGCATCTTGTGGTTCTTGGTATCTGCAACTTTCTCCGTAAGAACGTCAAATTCATTGAGGAAATAGTAGCCGCGCTTGCCTTCAATCATGCAAAAGCAACATTCGTCGGCACCCATGTCGCGTGCTTCTTCGTTGCTGTATATCTCTTCGATGCCGAGGCGCTCGTCGTTCTTTATTTCATTGAGCGTATCGGTGAGGGAATCAAGGAATTCCTCGTCATTTACGCAGTCGGGATTGATATATACGTAAGTTGAGCCGTCGCAGGTCTTAGCGATTGCTTTGTACGAAGTAATCTTATCGCCCTTGACGGTAAGATAACCCTTATCGAGGAACAGCTTGTTAAGGTACACGATAGTGTGAGCATCAATCTGACAGTGGTCGCCAAGGACGATGAGTGTGGTGTTGTCCATGGGATGCTTGGCTTCGAGCCACTTTTTAATGTTGCCGAGACGCTCGTCGTGGCGCTTAAGAGCCGCAGTAATCTCGGGTCCTTCCGCACCAAAGTTGTGGCGCTGTGTATCCACATCGGTTAAGTGAATCAGCATCACATCAGGGTCGTGCTTGTCTATGGTATATCGCACGCACTCCATGACAAAATCATCCAGTGCAGGCTGTTCAATGCCGTGTCTTATGTGTCCAAAACGCTTGTTGACATCAAGAAGATACCCGGGCGTTCCGTTAAGAAGGCACATAACCACCTGATTATGGTACTTTCTCGTGCACATAACCTCGGGAATATTGTAATCAATCTTGGCTCCCGCCATTACGGGCCAAAGAAAAGCCGCCGTCTTAAAGCCTTTCTCGCGGGCTACATCGACGATGGTCTTGCCGTTTATATATTTTTCTTTGTACAGCCAGTCGGGATTGGCGCGGTCGGGCTGAAATTTGGTGTTGGCAACTATTCTGTGTCGGTTCGGAAGCTTACCCGTCACGATTGATGTGTGCGCAGGGTAAGTCAGCGAAGGGTATACGCTTAACACGTTATCGCAAAACGCTCCGTTCTCCACAATTCCCGCGAAGTTCGGAAGCGTCTTCATAAACTCCATGTCGCGCTTTCCCACAGCGTCGAGGGATACGATTATAATTCTTCTTTTGGCATCGGACATTATTCTTCGGCCTCTTTCTTAATTTTCTTCATGTGGTCGATAATCTTCTGCTCGTAGCCGTTAAAAGAAGGCTTGTAGAACTTCTCGCCCTTAAGCTCGTAGGGAAGATATTGCTGCTCCACGTAATTGTTCTTGTAGTCGTGAGCGTACTTGTAGCCGACTCCGTGGCCGAGCTTCGCGGCGCCTTTGTAGTGGGCGTCCTGAAGGTGGGTGGGAATCGGAAGGTTTCCTTTTTCTTTCACAGCGTTGGTCGCCTCCTCTATGGCTATGGTGCAGGAATTGGACTTCGGTGCGGTTGCGATGTAGATGGCCGCCTGGCTTAGGATTAAGTTAGCCTCGGGCATGCCTACGCGCTCAACTGCCTGAGCCGCCGCGGTTGCCACCACGAGGGCCTGAGGGTCGGCGTTGCCTACGTCTTCCGAAGCGCATATCATCATTCTGCGGGCGATAAAAGTAACACTCTCGCCGGCGTATAACATCTTGGCAAGGTAATATACCGCAGCGTCCGGGTCGGAGCCGCGCATGCTCTTGATAAAAGCAGAAATCGTGTCGTAGTGATTGTCACCGTCTTTGTCGAAGAGCACCGCACGCTTCTGAATGCATTCCTCGGCAACTTCCAAAGTAATATGAATCTTGCCGTCTTCCGCGCGTTCCGTGGTCATAACGCCCAGCTCGATAGCGTTGAGGGCGCGTCTTGCGTCACCATTGGCCTGGTCTGCAAGAAACTCCATGGCTTCCGGCGTAATGTCGGCGTTAAAGGAGCCGAGACCGTTGTCACGGTCGGTAAGGGCCCTGTTTATAAGAGTCTTGATGTTGTCGTCATTAAGCGGCTTAAGCTCGAATATCTGCGAGCGCGAAATCAAAGCGCCGTTAACCTCGAAGTACGGATTCTCTGTGGTCGCACCGATAAGTGTAATGGTGCCGTCCTCCACGAAAGGAAGGAGGTAGTCCTGCTGGCTCTTGTTAAAGCGATGTATCTCGTCGATGAAGAGAATCGTTCTTTTGCCGTAGCCGCCGTAAATTTTCTTGGCATTCTCGACAACTTCTTCCATGTCTTTCTTGCCTGCAATGGTAGCATTAATCTGGCAAAATTCGGACTTCGTCGTATTGGCAATGACCTTCGCAAGAGTAGTCTTGCCGGTTCCGGGCGGACCGTAAAAAATGACGGAGCTAAGCTTATCCGCCTTAATCGCCCGATACAGTAATTTATCTTTGGCAAGGATGTGCTCCTGTCCCACCACCTCGTCGATGGTCTTAGGTCTTAAGCGAGCGGCAAGGGGAGATTCTTTTTCCTTGTTCTTTTGTTCCATTAACTGAAATATATCCATAATTTGTACTTCCTCGTGAAAAATTATATCACATTTAAGATAAAATAAAGAAGTAGTCTGTATTTACTTTTGCGATTATGCTATAATACTGCTTGGAAATCCATATTCCATAATAACAAGGAGGGTAACACTGATGGGAAAGTTTGTAGTTAAAGAGTCCTCTAAGGGATTCATGTTCAATCTTAAGGCAGGTAACGGCGAAGTTATCGCTACTTCAGAGATTTACACCACCAAGGATGCTTGCAAGAACGGTATCGAGAGCGTTAAGAAGAACGCTGTTGCAGCTGAAGTTGAGGATCAAACCGTTAAGGATTTCGAGGCCAAGAAGAGCCCCAAGTTCGAAGTTTACACCGACAAAAAGGGTGAATTCAGATTCCGCCTTAAGGCAGGCAATGGCCAGATTATCGCTACCGGCGAAGGCTACAAGGCTAAGACCGGCTGCTTAAACGGTATCGAGAGCATTAAGAAGAACGCTCCTACCGCTGATGTTGAAGAGGCTAAATAACTAATCGCAACATATTATAACGGCTAATTCCCTGAAGGGACTTAGCCGTTATTTTTGTACATATGATATTCAAATTCTCGTGGGCTCTGTAAATCCTCCCCCGGTAATTCGGAGTTTAATTAACGTATACCACACCATCAAATCTCTTAAGAAACTCTTCGTCCCTGTTATGCGTAATAACAATCCTTGTCGCTTCTTTATGCGCAAAAATAAAATCGTTTATAACTCCCGCATTTTCAGGGTCCAAACCTGTTGTGGGTTCGTCAAAGATTAATAATCCGGCTTTCTTTCGCATTGCTCTGGCAATACATATTCTTTGACGCTCACCGCCGGATATCATATCTCCGCAATCTCCGAGGTTTCTGTCCATGACCTGTTTGGAAAATTCCGTAAGTTTAAGGCTGTCAAGTATTTCCCGATACAAGTCGCTGTCTTTAAGAGGGTAACCGGTTTGCATAGTTATATTTTCATACAGATTTGTATTAAATATCCTTGCTTCCTGATTAACCACATTGATTCTTTTGTATATCTCATCTTCGCTCAAATCTCTTAAATTGATGCCATCCAAAAGAATATCGCCTTCATAGTTATCATAATATTTGAGGAGAAGCTTAAAAAGTGTAGACTTGCCGGCACCGCTTTCGCCTATAACCGCATAGCACTTTCCGGGTTCAAAATCATAATTAAAGTTCGAAAAAATCTTTTTATCGTCGAATGTGCATGCCAAGTTTTTATATTGTAAGTGCAATGCCGCATTGTCGCTCAGCTTTTTGGAGTTATCAAAGTTAATCTCAGGTTCCTCATTGATTTTGGCAACAATTTCTGTAACCGATTTAATCATTACGGTATATTCTATGATATTGCTGAATGCGTTGGATATTTGTATTGCATATCCTGAAACGGCAAACAGCATCGCAGCGGAAAAGATTCCCTTGATAACCATTACTGCTCCTATCGATACCGCTACAAGCTGAAGCAATGAGGCAGATTCATACAATACCTGTTGCGAAAAATTATTGGCTATCGTAAGAAGAGCCGCAGATTTACGCATCCTCGCGCTCTTATCCATATACTTATCGATAAACCGGTCTTGACTGCCATCCTGCCTGATAACTTCATAGGCCTGTATGTCTTCCGTCAGTTCTTTCATATATATTTCCGACTCATCTGAATATATCTTGTTTCGTTTCGAAACCCATTTTGTAAGTGCCTTGCCTGCAAAAAAAGGAATCAATCCCATTGCAACCGCACCGGCTACGAGCCAGCCGGACATTTTGGCAAGCATTATAACGGCTGAAACACTGGATGCTATAAAATATGCAATCCACGGATACGCGCCAAGTCTTCTTTCTCTGTACAACGAAATGTCCGTTGTGAAAAGATTTATGTAATAAGCATCATCTTTCTTTTTAAAAACACTAACCGGCTTTCTGAAAAGATTGCGAAATGCTTTCCCTCTGGCACTTAAGTCTCCTTTATACAAATAATACTGGTTGCTTAACTCCTGTGCCACGTCAATTAAAAGTGAAATCACAAATGCAATGAATGCAATAAGGCAATTGTGTAACAGTTGCGACATATCGCCATTCTCTGCGCCTTCAATTATCTTTGCCGTAAAATATGTTATATATGTTACGGTAATGGCACGAGTAGCGTATATTGCACAAGTTAGCGCCAATAATTTTTTATTCATATTTCCTCCCAAACCCTCAATAAAGCAGACTGATATCCGCTCCGCCTTTAACGAAGCATTCTGCCAAGCTTCATAGTACAGAATATACTATAGCTTGTAAACAGATTTTGAGCAAAAAGGTATTTTCTTTGACACTGACGCATGCATCCATAGCCGCTTCGCAATATCATTTCACATGTGAATGCGAACGCATGCAAAAAAGCGCAGGCAAATCCTTTTATTGAAAAAAGAATCTGTCTACGCTTTTATAATCTGCTATGCAGTCAGATAGTTATTACTTGAACTGATTATTCTCGCGGTCGTACGTGTATCCCGCGTCGCGCATTATCTTAAGAATCTCGGCTTCGTCCTCATCGAGGTCGTCGCACAGTTCCATAAGGCTTGAGTACTTGTCGCGAAGTTTCATGTTTAAAACGCTTAACAATATTGCAGGGTCTTTCGGCAGCATAATTTATCATCCTCCAATCCTATCTCTATTGTATCACCCGCTGCAAGTGTGTCTGACAAAAGAAGACGCGCAACAGCCGTTTCCACGTTCTTCTGTATATATCTCTTAAGCGGGCGGGCGCCGTACTGGGGCTCGTAGCCGTTGTGAGCGATGTATTTAAGAGCGTCGTCGGTGACTGTAAGCTTAATCTCTCTGTCCTCAAGACGCTTGCCGAGGTCGGCGATAACAAGCTTCGCAATGTCAGCCATGTTGGCCTCTGTCAAAGGTCTGAACATAATAATCTCATCGAGACGGTTCAGGAACTCAGGTCTGAAAGAAGCTTTAAGCATTGCATCAACCTCAGCCTCGGCTGACGGTGAAATCTCGCCGTCCGCGGTGATACCGTCCAGAAGCGACTGCGCACCGATGTTACTGGTCATAATAAGAATCGTGTTCTTAAAGTCCACGGTTCTGCCGAGTGAATCGGTAATACGACCGTCATCAAGTACCTGCAAAAGAACGTTGAACACGTCCGGATGAGCCTTCTCAATTTCATCGAAAAGCACAACCGAATAAGGTTTTCTGCGGACTGCTTCCGTAAGCTGACCGCCTTCCTCATATCCTACGTATCCGGGAGGCGCACCGATGAGTCTTGACACTGAGAACTTCTCCATGTACTCACTCATATCGATACGTACCATGTTGGCTTCATCGTCAAACAAAGCGCCCGCAAGAGCCTTTGAAAGTTCTGTCTTACCAACACCTGTGGGACCGAGGAACAAGAAAGAACCTATAGGTCTGTTTGGATCCTTTATACCCGCTCTCGAACGAATAATTGCCTCAGTAACCTTGCTGACAGCCTCATCCTGACCTACAACGGTCTTATGAAGTTCATCGTCAAGGTGAAGGGTCTTGTTACGCTCGGACTCGGTTAACTTGCTAAGCGGAATGTTGGTCCATCTTGAAATAATCTTGGTAATCTCTTCGTCGGTTACGGCTTCATGCACGAGAGATAAGTCTTTCTTCTCTACTTCGGCCTCGGCGGTCTCAAGTTCTTTCTTAAGAGCGGGAAGCTTGCCGTAAGAAAGCTCTGCTGCCTTCTCGTAGTTACCGTCTCTGGTGGCTATCTGAATTTCGCCGTTAACCGCTTCAATCTGTTCACGAAGTTCTGAAAGCTTCTCTACCGAGTGCTTCTCGTTCTCCCACTGAGCCATGCGGTTGGCAAGCTCTTCTTTTTCTTTGGCTAACTCTGCGCGAAGGGCCTCAAGTCTGTCCTGACTGAGTCTGTCGGTCTCGTTCTTAAGCGCGGTCTCTTCGATTTCAAGCTGCATCACGCGACGCTTGCATTCATCGATTTCAACGGGCATGGAATTCATCTCTGTCTTAATAAGCGCGCAGGCCTCATCCACGAGGTCGATGGCTTTATCGGGCAGGAATCTGTCGGAAATGTATCTGTGTGAAAGCGTTGCGGCACTTACCAAAGCGCTGTCGGTAATCTTAACGCCGTGGAAGACCTCATAACGCTCCTTAAGTCCACGAAGGATGGAAATCGTATCCTCAACCGTAGGCTCATCCACATGAACGGGCTGGAAACGACGCTCGAGGGCCGCATCCTTCTCGATGTACTCTCTGTACTCATCAAGCGTGGTGGCACCGATACAGTGAAGCTCACCACGGGCCAACATAGGCTTAAGCATGTTGCCTGCATCAAGGGCACCGTCGGTCTTACCTGCGCCGACAATAGTATGTAACTCATCTATAAAAAGAATGATCTCGCCTTCGGACTTCTTAACTTCCTCAAGCACGGCCTTAAGTCTTTCCTCGAACTCACCGCGGTACTTGGCGCCGGCTACGAGGGAACCGATATCAAGTGAGAAAATCTTCTTGTCCTTAAGATTGGCAGGTACGTCGCCTGCAACGATACGTCTCGCGAGTCCCTCTACAACCGCAGTCTTACCTACACCGGGCTCACCGATGAGCACAGGGTTGTTCTTGGTCTTACGCGAAAGAATCTGTATGATGCTTCGAATCTCGGTATCACGGCCGATTACAGGGTCAATCTTATTGGCGCGGGCCATCTCCACGAGGTCACGACCGTACTTGTTAAGGGTATCGTAAGTAGCCTCGGGATTGTCGCTGGTAACGCGCTGATTGCCTCTGACTGTGGAAAGTGCCTTTAAGAAACGCTCTCTGGTAAGTCCGTACTCGCCGAAAAGTGTCTTCATGCCGCGGCTCGGATTCTTAAGCATAGACAGGAAAAGATGCTCTACCGAAACGTAGTCATCCCCCATCGCCTTAGCCTCATCCTCCGCAAAGTTAAGAGTCTTATTAAGGTACTCTCCTATATAAGGTCTCGCACCCTGCACCTTCGGGCGCTTCTCAATCTCCTGTGTCACACGGTCTACAAAATGCTCCGTGTTAATCTCCATCTTCTCAACCAGTTTAAGAATAAGACTGTCGTCAAGCTTAAGTAATGCAAGTAAAAGATGTTCTTCTTCAATTTCCTGATTGCCGTATTCCATTGCAATCTTCTCTGTATTCTGAACCGCTTCCGCGGACTTTTGTGTGAATCTTGAAATGTTCATAATGCTCCTCCTCTCTTGCTTCTTTGCATTCGTTAGCACTCTCGAGCTTCGAGTGCTAATTCTTTCAAATACTAATATATACCTTTTTGAGCAGGAATCAATAAAGAATTTATAAACTGTGGATAAAAATAAAATGCCGCCTCTCTTGCTTTTGCTGGCAAAAGAAGCGGCACCATATTAAATATTTAGAAGGATAATCAAAGTTAAAAGGAACCAGTTTTTCCGTGGACTACCGAAAAAACTGCGGAACTCTCCGCGTGGCAAGCATTTTAAAGCTAATGCTCGCCATCATGAATGTAAAAGACACATTCATGATTCCTAAAAATTAAAAGCCTTCATACCGGGGTATACAGCTGCATCGCCGAGTTCTTCCTCGATGCGTAAGAGCTGGTTGTACTTGGCAACACGCTCGGATCTGGAAGGTGCACCGGTCTTAATCTGACGGGTGTTAAGGGCAACCGCAAGGTCTGCGATTGTGGTGTCTGCGGTCTCACCGGATCTGTGTGAGGAGATAGCGGTGTAACCGTTCTTGTTGGCAAGCTTGATTGCGTTGAGGGTCTCGGATACGGAACCGATCTGGTTAAGCTTGATAAGAATTGAGTTAGCCGCGCCGCCCGCGATACCCTTGGCAAGACGCTCTGTGTTGGTAACGAATAAGTCGTCGCCTACAAGCTGAACTTTGTGGCCGATCTTCTCGGTCATCTTCTTCCAGCCTTCCCAGTCTTCTTCGTCAAGGCCGTCCTCGATGGAGATGATGGGGTACTTATCTACCAAAGCTTCCCAGTGAGCAATAAGCTCATCGGTGGTGAAGTCCTTACCGGACTTGGGCTGATGATAGAAGCCTTTTCCTTTTTCACTCTTCCACTCGGAAGCTGCGGCGTCCATGGCAATCATAAAGTCGCGTCCGGGCTCGAAGCCTGCTGCCTTAATTGCCTCAAGAATCTTCTCGATTGCTTCCTCATCGCTCTTTAAAGTGTTGGGAGCAAATCCGCCCTCGTCACCTACTGCGGTAACGTCGTTCATCTTCTTGATGAGAGCCTTAAGGTTGTGGAATACTTCCGCGCACCATCTGAGTGCTTCTTTGAAAGAAGATGCACCGACGGGCATAATCATGAATTCCTGAGTATCAACTGCGCTGTCTGCGTGAGCACCGCCGTTTAAGATGTTCATCATGGGAACGGGGAGGTCAGTTGCCTGCGCTCCGCCTAAAAATCTGTAAAGCGGAATATCAAGAGCGAGTGCTGCCGCTCTTGCCGTTGCGATGGATACTGCAAGGATGGCATTGGCGCCGAGCTTGGACTTGTCCTTGGTGCCGTCTGCTTCAATCATAGCCTTATCTACCGCATAAATGTCGTAAGCATCCATTCCCACGAGAACGTCATTTATAACTGTATTGATGTTGTTAACTGCCTTGGTAACGCCCTTCCCAAGATAACGGGACTTGTCCCCGTCTCTTAACTCAAGAGCCTCGAACTCACCTGTGGAAGCACCGCTTGGTGCAGTACCTCTTCCTACGGTTCCGTCTGCAAGATATACTTCTGCTTCAACGGTGGGATTACCTCTTGAATCAAGGATTTCTCTACCGATGACTTTTTCGATTTCCAAATAATTCATTTTGTGTCCTCCTCTATGATATGGTTATTTTTGTCGCTGTGTGTGGTGTGTGGTTAGCTGTTGCTAACCGAATAACATTATAAAAGGCTTGCACGGAAAATGCAAGCCTTAAATTCTACTTTTTGAGAGCGAAATTCTTCTCGTATGCGGCGATGAGTGCGTCCATTGTTGTGCCTCTGAAGCCCTTCTCTTCAAGAACTCTTACCCCCTGAATGGTGGTGCCGCCGGGTGAACATACAGCGTCTTTCAATTCGCCGGGATGCTTGCCGGATTCAAGAAGCAGCTTGGCACTGCCCACTACCATCTGGGAAGCGATTGCGATTGCCTGGTTGCGGGGAAGTCCGCAAGCTACGGCGCCGTCGGATAATGCTTCCACGAATAGGTCTACAAAAGCGGGGCCGCAGCCACCGAGTGTAAGGCCGATTGCGTGAAGATTCTCGGGAATTTCGGTCACAAGGCCTGCCTCGGAGAGGCAGTTCACGAAGGCTTCCTTTTCCTCATCTGTTACTTCAAAAGAACCTGTGTAGAGCACGATTCCCTCGCCGATTGCAACGGGGGTGTTGGGTGCAATTCTTATGACGGGAGCGTCCATTCTGGTGAAGTTCTTGATGTCTGCGATGGTCATGCCCGCAATCATGGTGACAAGGACGAAGCGGTTCGTTCTTTTGTCAAGGTAAGGCTTAATTTCTTTGGCCAAATTTTCTAAGTACTGAGGCTTAACTCCGAGGAAAATAAAATCGGCCTCGGCCACGAGTTTCTCTGTTGATGTTGCTGTTGCGCCGATGGTCTTGGCAAGGTCCTCGGCTTTCTGTTTATTCATGTCGGAAATTAAAACATCGGCGGAATTGACTGCCTTGCTGACTGCCGTCGCAAGGGCGCCTCCCATGTTTCCGCATCCTATAAATCCGTATTTCATCTTATCTGCCCCTTTCCTGTTACGACATATTTGTATGATGTAAGTTCCGTAAGGCCCATAGGTCCGCGGGCGTGCATCTTCTGTGTGGATATACCGATTTCGGCGCCGAGTCCGAACTCTCCGCCGTCGGTGAATCTGGTGGAAGCGTTCCAGTATACTGCTGCCGCGTCCACTCTGTTAAGAAATTCTGCTGCCGTCGCTGCGTTCTCGGTTACGATTGCTTCCGAGTGCATGGTGCCGTGCTCGGTGATGAATTCGATGGCTTCGTTAACGTCCGCTACAGTCTTAACTGCGAGAATAAAGTCGCCGTACTCGGTGTCCCAGTCCTCGGGAGTAGCCTTGGTGACTGCGCTGTCTGCGGCGTGGGTGCCGAGCGCGTTAAGGCTTGCGTCGTCGCAGCGGAGTGCCACGTGTTTTTCTTTTAATATCGGGTAAGCAACCTTCATGAAGTCTGCAAGCACGTCCTTGTGAACGAGGGCGCACTCTGCGGCGTTACATACAGAGGGGCGGGATGTCTTGGCGTTATCAAGAATCTTTGCACCCATCTCAAGGTCTGCGTCCTTGTCGATATATACGTGGCATACGCCGTCGCCGGTCTGGATTACCGGAACTTTGGCGTTCTGCACTACGCTCTTTATAAGGCCCTTGCCACCGCGGGGAATAAGAACGTCCACGTAGTCGGTAAGGTTCATTAGTTCTGTCGCGCTGTCTCTTGAGGTGTCCTGCACAAGAGAAATGCATTCTGCGGGAAGGCCTACCGATATGAGCGCTTCCTGCATTATCTTAACTACCTCGCGGTTGGAGTTGATGGCTTCTTTGCCGCCGCGGAGGATGGTTGCGTTACCTGATTTGAGTGTGAGGACTGCCGCGTCAACGGTTACGTTGGGCCTTGCCTCGTAAATGATGCCGATTACACCGATGGGAACGCGTTTCTTCTCGATGTGGAGGCCGTTCGGGCGGGTAACCGTATCAATAACCTCACCGATGGGGTCGTTAAGTGCAATGACTTCGTCGATGGACTTAACTATACCGTCTACTCTGGCGTCGTTAAGTAAAAGTCTGTCCTGAAGGGACTCGCGCATACCGTCTTTCTTGGCATTCTCTATGTCTGTTGCGTTGGCTTTGAGCCATCTGTCACGGTTATCTGAAATAGCCGTGGCGATTGCTTTTAACGCTTTATTCTTAAGTTCGGTGGAAGCTACAGCGAGAACGCGTGACGCTCTCTTGGCTGCTTCGCCCTGGATTTCAAGTGCTGTCATATTTATTTCTCCTTGGAGATGAATCTCGTGCCGGTTTCTTTGCCCGCTACTATGTCGTAGATTTCTTCGGGTCTTGCGCCGTTGGTGATGACCATGTCGCAGCCTGCCTCGGTGGCAATCTTGGCCGCGGAAAGCTTGGTAACCATTCCGCCGGTGCCGTGCTTGGTGCCTGCGCCGCCTGCCATGGATTCAACGCTTGCAATGTCGGTTACTGTGTGAACAATCTTGGCGTCGTCGTTCTTGTGAGGGTCCTTGTCGTAGAGACCGTCGATGTCCGAAAGAAGCACCAGCAGGTCTGCGCCCACAAGCTTGGCAACTATTGCCGAAAGTGTATCGTTATCACCGAGAATCTTCGATGCGCCGGTTTCGATTTCGGCTGAGGATACCGAGTCGTTTTCATTGACTATCGGAATAATGCCCGTCTCAAGAAGTGCCTCGAAGGTGCCCTTCAAGTGATCTGCCTTAAGGCTGTCCGCCACATCGTCGTCGGTAAGAAGAATCTGTGCGACGGTTCTGTTGTATTCAGTGAAAAATTTATCGTAAAGATGCATCAGCTGGCACTGGCCGACAGCCGCAGCCGCCTGCTTCATGCGCAGCTCCGTAGGTCGTTTGGGCAGTCTCATCTTGGCCGTTCCGACGGAAATCGCACCGGAAGTAACCAGTATTACTTCATGTCCGTACCCCTTAAGGTCCGCAAGCACTCTCACGAGCGCCTCAATGCTGCGAAGATTGGCCATGCCCGTATCATGCGTAAGGGTCGATGTGCCTACCTTGACAACAATCCTGTAACAATTTTTCTGCCACATAACGCTTTCTTTCTCCTATTGTCTAAAAAAACTTTAACATAGTATAGCACTAAAATGTGCAAAGAGTAAACATATAATTTGCTCCGGGGACGATAATTCCCACCTTATGATCTGTTTTATGCTTAATGTGTGCACAAGATTTCAACCTAATTGCAAGATATTCATACCTTTTGGCGCCATTTTTCTGCGAGGTGTGATAATTGGCGTGTTCCAGCTTCATCACTTTCACACCTTTTGCCCCTGCGCCTTCATAAGGTATGATTCTTTTTCCATGAATCTCTGACGTTATTCATACCTTCTTTTTCTTTTCCCGTATAAGGTGTGAAACGTTTAGCAATTTGTAACTTCTCTGTTCACACCTCGATTCCTCTCTTTGCCATAAGGTATGAATCTCTTAGTTATTTGTATCTTCTCTATTCATACCTCGTCGTCGCTCTACACCACAAGGTGTGAATTTTGCTTAAATCGTCTGCCACGCGAGTTCAACTTATGCTATAATCAGAGTCAATTATTTAACTCAAAGAGGCAGTGGAAATCAATCATGAACAACATCGTATTAATCGGCATGCCCGGCGTGGGAAAAAGCACGGTGGGCGTTATACTGGCTAAGATAGTGGGACTTCGCTTCATCGACTCCGACTTATGCATTCAGGAGCGCGAGGGCAAGTTACTTAAAGACATTATTGAGGGAGAAGGCGTGGACGGCTTCATCGCCATAGAGGGTGACGTGCTCGCTCATTTAAATGCAGAGCGTTCGGTTATTGCAACCGGCGGCAGTGCGGTGTATAGTGAAGCAGGTATGAATGCGCTTAAGAAGACTGCTAAGGTTGTATACCTGAAGCTTTCTTTCGAAGAGCTAAGCAGTCGCCTTCACGATATCAAAGGTCGCGGTGTAGTGTTAAGGGAAGGTCAGACGCTTAAGGACCTCTACGACGAGCGCATTCCGCTTTACGAAAGATACGCAGATATTACAGTTACGGAAGATGGCCTCTCGCCCGAGGAAACGGTTGACGCCATCGTCAAGGCTTTAGAAAGGCAGTAAAATAAAATGATGTTAGCCAATTATCATACACATACCGTCCGCTGCGGTCATGCGGAAGGCAGTGAGCGCGAGTACATCGAAGCCGCTATTTCGGAGGGCTTCAAGATTCTCGGCTTCTCGGATCACACTCCTCAGCCCTATCCCGAAGGCTTTAAATCGCACATTCGCATGGACATGAGCGAGCTTGACAATTATACGGAAACTCTTGTAAAGCTTCGTGACGAATACAAGGATCAGATACAGATTCTCATCGGATACGAAGTAGAATACACCCGCAAGTACTTTGAACCCTTGCTCAGGGAACTTCGCAAGTTCCCCCTCGACTACATTATCCAGGGACAGCACTTTGTAGAGGACGAAGTCGACGGCTTCTACGTAGGCTCCAAGACCGACAGTGAGGAGCGCCTCAAAGCATATGTAGATTACACTATTGAAGGCATGAAGACCGGCCTCTTCACATATCTTGCACATCCCGACCTTATAAATTTCACCGGCGACGATGACACCTACAAGCGTCATATGAGCAAGATAGTAGAAGCTTCCATCGACTTAAACATTCCTCTCGAGGTTAACATCTACGGCTTCGTAGACGGTCGCTGGTACCCTTGCGACCGATTCTTCAAGATGGCTTCCGAGTACAAGCCCCGCTTCATCATCGGCTGCGACGCTCACATCCCTAAAATTGTGCGTCAGCCCGCGCATATTGAAGGATTTGTGGATTTTCTAAAGAGGAATGGGGTCGAGTATGGAGATAATACAATAGACATTGTCAAATTGTGAGTTCCGTTTCTCACTTAGTGGAATTATGCAAAAAGCTTGTCAATGGCGCACATGGCGCATTGACAAGCCTTATAATTTGCCTTTACGGTAATACAATTTCAAATTCACTGTATGAATCTGCATATTTAGTGCTATATGTTCATCGCATATTATAATATTTTTTATAAAATAAAAATGACATTTATATGTCTTTTTCTTATGCCTTTTTAACCAGCTTTCTTAACTAATTGTGGAGATATAACATCACTCGCATCAAGATCAATTTCAAAATCGCTATATGAATCAGCATCTTTAGTACTATATGTATCTTCATATTGATAATCTTCTTCTTGATATTCTAATTCAGGTATATTAAAGCTAAAGTCATCTGCAGCATATTTACCTTGTGCATCATTTATATACACTTGGACTAATTTACCAAATAATGTTTTATATGCTTTTCTTAAGATAATATCATTAGCTATACCACTATTTTGATAATTGTTAACAAGTTCAGCATCAATTAATATTTCATTAAAATCATCAGGCATCTTTGTTACTTCAACATCAGTTATAGCTTTTCTCCCATCATCGTATTTAATATGAGCATTAACATAACGATGATCATTAGTAAAATCTGAATCTTCAGGATAAAAACTAGTTATTGGATACGTAGCATACTTAATTTGACAAAGCAAATCACGTATACCCCCGTTAACGCTAAGAGCGGATAACAATCTCGCATTATCATCCATACAGTAACGTAAATAATAGGTAACTGCTCCTACAGTAAATTCAATTCCATATGTTGCTTCGATTTCGTCAACAGCATCATAAGGCGATTCATACTTACTTAAATCTATATCTAGTCTAAAGTCACCTAGTGCATTTAATAACTTATCATCTTCAGTTTCTTCATGAGTATTCTTATTATCAATTTCTTCAATAGGATTAATAGGAGTTACGCTAGGAGTATAATCAGGTAAGTCATGTTCTATTGAAGTTGGTTCATATGGCACTTCTTCAAGTTTAGGTTTTTTATGTCCTAAAGCTATAGCTAAGAAAATACCTCCTATTCCAATAAGTCCACCTACTGCAATTTTAATAAGTTTATTTTTTTTGGCTTTTTTTATTGCTTCTTCATTTACTTCTACATTTTCTAATTCATTATTATTTTGTTCTTCCATATAAGTCCTTTTCATTTTTACCTAAAACCGCCCATAGCTAACTTTAAGCCCAAAGCTGCACAACTTATGTTTTTGTTAAAATACATCCTCTTTTTTGGTTATTTCATCATGCCGCCTTACATGTTTATCTCGAAATTTTCAGCATCCTTTTTCCACTTTTCAAGTTCTTCTGTTGTTACCGAATAAGATAATTCTTTTGTCTCTTGCAAAGCCTCATCATTTCCGCTAAAGAAAGCCAGATAAAAGAAATAAACTGCTTGTCTGGTCATTTCTTCATCATTTTGCTTCGGGAAATATTCGAAGCCCAATTCAAAAGTTGCTTGCCCAAACGTCTTTCTATCCTTACTTTTTTTGCTGGCTTCTGCTGCTTTTCGTAATAATTCAATTCGCATTTTTCTGTTATATTGATATATGGGCAGCATAGAGAGTCTGTAAAGCGCCTCTGCATTGCCCGCATCAGCAGCATTCTGCAGCCACCGCGTTTCCTCTGCCTCGTCTTTCTTCAGCATTTCTCCGGTACCATACGCCATCGCGAGTTTAAGCATAGAATCTGCATCTCCGCCTTCCGCCGCCTTGGTGGTCCAGTACAATTCTTTTTTAGGGTTAAACCCAAAGCCTGTCTTGGTATTTAAGTTATGATATTCCGAATAGCCCAATGCCAATTCACACATTGCCTTAACATTTCCCTGCTCAGCCGCTCTTGTGTAGTAAGTCTCCGCTTCATAAGGATTCTTACTCCTTACTAAGCCTGCGTAAATGTACTCGGAATATGGGTCGCCTTCTTCTGCAGCTTCTTGATACTTCGTAAATTCCCCTTTACCAATTGCTTCGTTAACAAGTTCACTGTGCTTGTTTTCTGTTTTGCTATTATTCTTTATACGCTCTTGTGCATCCTCGCCCGGATGCTCAGCACCACATTTTTTACAAAATCTTCCTTCTTTGTATTTTGCCCCGCAAACTTTACATACCTTTTCTATTTTCTGTTCAGTAAGTTTGCCACCGCAATTTATGCAAAACAAGCCATCTGAACACTTTGCTCCACAGTTTGGGCATATCAGCGCTTCTTTACTGACGCCTACACTTTCTGCTTTTATAGTAAAATTTGTCTCACCTTCATATACAGTTTGTATTCTTGTTACTTCCTTTAAGCACAAAAAACGCGCAATAAGGCAAACAATCGAAACTAATATAGCTAATGGAATCCATTCATTGACACTTATTATGTCTCCGTAATAGTTTCCAATGATTGCATCAAAACCTGACCCAAAATTTTCTTTACGCAATATATTGTTAGTATAATTAATCATCAACCAAAACAGTGAAGAACCTATGAGCATTACCCACATTGTCACCGCGGTATTCGCATCAGCCAGAATTGCAGCTTCTTGCCCACTAAACATCCTCAAATAAAACACAACTGCACTTACTGCAGACACTGCTATAATTATTCCGCATATGTATAAAAGAGCCAAATCTCCCGTATAATTCACTCCTGATTCGTCATAGACCTCTTTAAAAGTCTCCGCGAAAGTAAAGATACTATATTCTCCCACTCCTTGAAATGGCAGCTTAATAAGAATGACCCTCATAAAAATGAGCAGTATTGGAATGTACCGACCCCCAAAAGCTAGACCAAAATCTAACTTTTGGGAGGTCGGTATTTTTATGGCAAAATATGATTTTGAATTTAAGAAAAAGGTAGTCCTAGCATACCTCA